>CZKK01000077.1_pt2 | contig 8250 bp, 5 predicted proteins | sample 1122271 | NCBI WGS metagenome assembly CZKK01 (sample SAMEA3539301, study PRJEB10725) | soil metagenome | biome: tundra; feature: field; material: soil | place: USA | collected 2010-05 | depth 0.15 m | reverse complement strand
GGCGAACGACTCCAGCCGCGACTGCTCCTTGCGCGGCATGCGCGCTTCCGCCTTACCGATGTCGAAGATCACGTCCGGACCTTCCACGCGCTTCACCGTGGCGTTCACCACTTCGCCCACGCGTCCGATGTACTCGTTGTAGACCGTGTCGCGCTCCGCTTCGCGGACTTTTTGAAAGATGACCTGCTTCGCCAGTTGCGCCGCAATGCGCCCCAGAATTCCTTCCGTGACTTTCGGAATCCGCAACTCTCCGCCAACTTCCAGCTTGGGATCGGCCTTGCGCGCATCCTCCAGCGTGATCTGAAGCTGCGGGTCTTCCACTTGCTCAGGGGTTTCCACCACTGTCTTCACCGCGTAAGCATTGATCTTGCCGGTTTCCTTATCCAACTCGGCGCGCAGATTTTCCTGCGACTTGTAATACTTGCGCGTCGCCATCACAATGGCGTCTTCCACCGCAGTCACCACAATCCGCGGATCAATCCCCTTTTCGCGGCTCAACGCGTCGATCGTGTTGTAGAGCTCACTAGCCATATGACGTATTCCGTTATGAAGACTGCTGCGTACCAGGTTTCAAAGTTTCAAGGTTTCAAAACCGTATCCCCGACGATCTTCAACTTTGAAACCTTGAAACTTTGAAACCTTGAAACATATGAAACCTTGAAACTTTCCCTTCAAATTTCCGGCACCAGATTCGCCTTCTCCACATTGGCGAATTCAATCCCGATCTTCTGCCCTTGCTCTGTCGCCGCCGCACCCATCTTCTTGCGCGACTTGTGGCTCGCCACGCTCAAATCCAGCGTCAGCCGTCCGTCGCGAAAACTTTCCAGCCGCCCTTCGAAGTACCGGTTGTTGTTCACCGGATTCCTCGTCATCAGCTTCACCCGGCTGCCGACGAAGCGCTCAAACTCCGCCGCCTTCGTCAGCTTCCGGTCCAATCCCGGCGATGAAACTTCCAGCGTGTAACTGCCCGGCATCGCATCCTCGACATCGAGGAGGGTGCCGAACTCGCGGCTGAAGTTGGCACAATCTCCATGCGTCACTCCCGCCAAGGGATCGCCACTCGCCGCTCCGGGCTTATCCAGGAACACGCGCAGCATGCGGGCTTTCCCACTCCCGCGAAACTCAACTTCGACCACCTCAAGCCCGCAGGAGGCGGCTACGCGCTCCGCAATCTCTCGTACTCGATCAAGCTCAAGTGCCATGCATCCAATAACTTGCGCCCAGCCCGGCCGGCAGATTCCGCCACAACGAAAAAGTGGGCTTGCGCCCACTGGTGTGCTTCGCCAAATGCTGGTACTACACAACAGTTCTCAGTTTTCTAATATACGCCCCCGAGGGGGGAAAAGACAAACGCCGCAGGGCAGGAAAAGCCTTTCGTCGTCCCCTACTCCACTTGCCCTCCTGAGACGAACATTTCAGGCAAGAATCGATTCCAGCGAGTACAATCCCCTGTCAAAGCTGGAGGATGTATGTTCACTCGCTGTTTCGCCTGCGCCTTTGCCTGGCTTCTTTTTTTCTCTGGTCCAGCAGCGGGCCAAACCCACGGCGGCGGCGGCGGACATGGTCCGGGTGCCACAGCTTCGCCGGCTCACACGAATTCACCTACACCTGGGAGTTCCAATAGCAGCATTCCGGGCTCGGTCCCGATCACCAGTGCCAACGACGAAGGCAAAATCGAATTCCGCACGGAGACGATTCTGGTACAAGTTCCAATCGTCATTACCGATAAGTCCGGCAAACATATTCACGGCTTGACCAAGGAAGACTTCCACGTCTTCGAAAATGGCAAAGAGCAGAAGCTCTCCACATTCGAAGAGATTGTCTCCACCAACACAAAGCTGCCCGTCGTGGCGCAAAAGCCAGGCGAGTTCAGCAACTTGACTCTCTCCGAGCAGCAGCCCCGCACCGTCACAGTGATCGTTCTGGATACAGTGAACACGCCATTTCTCGATCAGACCACTGGCCGCCGCGAGCTGGTGAAGTATCTGTCCACCAGTCTCGACTCCGGCCAAGTGCTCGCGCTGATGATCATCACCAGCCACGGTCTGCAGATTGTCCAGGGCTTAACCGGCGACCCCGAACAATTGATGCAGGTATTGAAAAAAGCCAGCGGAGAAATTCCCGCCATGCACGGCCTGGACATCGACGCGCAAGCCGACGCCGCCGCGGGAGATATTCCCGACGTTCCTTCGGTCTCCGCCGGCTCCGATCCCAGCGCCGCCATCGATGCGTTTGTGGAACGCGGGGACGCGATCTACTCCCAGTTCCAACAAGAAAATGCCATCGAAACCACTATGAACGCATTCCTGGGGATTGCCTGGTCTCTTTCAGGAATCCCCGGACGCAAGTCTTTGATTTGGGCGACCGGAGGATTTCCCTTCACAATTTCTTCCCCAGCAGCCGTTCCTGGCGGATATCTTTCCGCGCTTTACGAGCGCACCATGGAGGCGCTGACTGCAGCCCAGATTTCCGTTTATCCCGTGGACGTTCGCGGCCTGGCCGTCGTTACTCCCATGGGCGATGCCAGTCAGTCTAGCGTTCGCACCGGGCCGGCGCTCATGCGGCAGCTCAGCAATCGCTCATGGCTGCAACAGTCATCCATCGATACGCTCAACGAATTCGCAGACATGACCGGGGGAAAGGCTTTCTACAACACCAACGATCTCGCCTCGAGTTTCAAACGTGCCGCCGACGATGCCTCGTCTTACTATCTCGCCAGCTACTATCTCGACAAGAGCAACAATCACGCCGGCTGGCGGCAGCTTAAGGTCAAGGTGGACAAGAAGGACACTGAAATCCGTGCTCGCAAAGGTTTTTTCGTCACCAATGCAACCATTCATCTCGAACGGACGCGCACCTCTGACTTGAGCTATGCGCTCACCTCGCCTATCGAAGGCACCGGCGTACCATTGACCGTAACGTGGCTGGGCACTTCAGGCGACGGCGCAAAGAGAAAAGCGGAGTTTCAAGTCCATCTGCCTCCCAACAGCGTGTCCATCGAAGGCAGCGAAGGACAGAATCATCTCAACTTTGACTTTGCCATGGCCGCTTTCGCCAACAACAGCAAGAAAGGCCAACCGCCTGCAATCACGATTGGCAATACCATCAACACGGCCGTACCGGACGCACAAATGGCCGTCCTCCGCAGCAACGGAATCGGCATGAAGAACATAATCGAGCTTGGTCCTGGACAGTACACCGTCCGCGTCGTCATCCGCGATAACATCACCGGCAAGATCGGCAGCGTCACGACGCCGCTCACCGTGAACTAGAATGTGGACGGTCAATCAACGTTCCTTGCCCGTCTTGCCCGGCCCCAGCAGCGCGCGGCCGGGGAACACACCCGGCACAAGCTTGCCTTCGTCGACTAACAGCGTTCCTCCCACTACCAAATAGCGCACGCCCACACTCGGTTCCATGGGCTTCTCGAAGGTAGAGCGGTCACTGATCGTGTTTGCATCGAACACCACGATGTCGGCGTCAGCGCCCTCCTGCAATCTGCCTTTCTGTCGAGCCGCGGGCGTCGAGCGCTCCAGCATCTCCGCCGGCATGAGACTCATCTTGCGGATCGCATCCATCAGCGTAACCGTTCCCTTTTCCCGCACGTACTGTGCCAGCACCCGCGAGTAGGTTCCCGCGTTGCGCGGATGGCCTTCCGCGCCATCGCTTGCGATCATCACCAGAGGATGCGGAATCACCTTGTCCACAATTTCTTGAGTGTTAGCGAAAATCAGCACCCAGTGCGTCGCGCTGGAATTATGCAACTCGTCAAAACGCTGCTTGGTGAGGTGTTCTCCAGTGTCGGGAAGCACGAGATCGCCATAGTCAATTCCGAGTTTTTCGCGCCAGCCGGGATTAAATAGCGCCGAGTTGATTGCGGTCATGCCTGCGATGTACGGATACGCCTCGGTAGTTACATCCAACCCGCGAGCGCGCGCTCCTTCCACCATGGAAAGACATTCCAGCGAATCGCGCAGACAAGTGCTGTTGATGTGAACGATGTGCAGCGAAGCGCCCGTGATCGCCGCCGCTCCAATCACTTCACTCACCGCCTCAATCGCCGAGGCAGGTTCGACGCGCCCCGCGCTGCGCATGTGCGTGTAGACCGGCAACCTTCTCTCAGCGGCGAGACGAAACATATCAATCACCTCGAGCCTCGTCGCGCCAGGTGTGTACTGAATGCCCATTCCGATGGCCAAACCGCCAGCGTCAAGCTCAGCTCGCAGGCCCTCGCGCATCGCTTCAATTTGTTCTGGCGTCGCGGGCTGGTCCGTTGCGGGTCCGCTCTTGGGCAGGATGGTTCCGGCCGGCAATGGTGCACCGAATACCTGAGCCCGCGCCGCTACATGGCTGGCCGAAGTGCCATAGTGAATCAGCGAGTGGCCTTCTTTCGTCTTCAAGAACTGAGCGACGTCGGGCACTCCGATTTCCAACTCCAGCGCCGTGGTCACACCGTCAAATGCCTTAACCCGTTGGCTTGCCAAATCCTGCCCGTGCTGATGGAGATCGATGAAGCCTGGAGCCACCACCAGCCCTGCAGCATGAACCACGCGCCGTCCGCTTAGCGCCTCCGACGAGACGCGTACAATCTTCCCGTCGCGGATACCGACGTTGCGCACCGCATCCAGACCGGTTTCGGGATCCATGACTCGCCCACCTTCGAGCACAAAATCGTATTGCTGTGCCGCCATAGACGCCGATAACGCGACAACACAAATGAAAAAAATCAGCTTGCGCATAGTTTCGCTCCGTCAAGACTAGCGATGATATCAAGCCTTGCTTGCCACATGGCACTTTGTCATTCCGACAGCGCGTGCTTTTCTTCACGCGCGGAGGAATCTCAGTCGCCACCGCTTCGTGGGTATCGGAGGGACTACCCCTCGGCCGCAGTCCACTCAGGCTGCCGAAACCATGATTTGCCTGAATCCCCACGCCCTCTCTAGAATGAAGATTCACCCCACAAGTTGGGAGAATTTCCGAGAACCTTATGATTCATTTTCCCGTACCCGAAGCTCTCACCTTCGACGACGTTCTTCTCTTGCCCGCTCGCTCGGATGTAATTCCCGCAACTGCCAATACCCAGACCCAGCTCACCCGCAACATCCGTCTGAACATCCCCATCGTCAGCTCCGCCATGGACACCGTCACCGAGTCGCACATGGCGATTGCGGTGGCGCAGCAGGGTGGACTCGGCATCATCCATCGCAATCTCACCATCGAGCAGCAGGCCAACGAAGTCGACAAAGTAAAACGCTCGGAAAGCGGCATGATCGTTGACCCGGTCACCATGTCGCCCACCGACAAAGTCAGTGACGCGCTTGAGGTCATGCGCAAATACAAAATTTCCGGCGTGCCCATCACTCTGCAGGGCCGTCTCGTCGGCATCCTCACCAACCGCGACCTTCGCTTCGAGACCCGCTTCGATATTCCCATCGATCGTGTGATGACCAAGAAAAATCTCATCACTGTGCCGGTGGGCACCACTCTGGAAGATGCCGAAGAAATTCTCCACGAGCATCGCGTCGAAAAACTTCTGGTCGTCGACGACAAGTACAACCTGAAGGGATTGATCACCGTAAAAGACATTCAGAAGAAACTGAAGTATCCCAACGCCGCCAAAGATTCTCAAGGACGCCTGCGCGTAGGCGCGGCCATCGGCGCCACCGGAGATTTTCTGGAGCGCGCTCAGGAACTGGCCGCAGCCAAAGTCGATGTGCTTGCCATCGACAGCGCCCACGGCCACTCCACCAAAGTCCTCGACGCCGTGAAGTTGGTCAAATCGAAGCTGCCTGAAATGGAATTATTGGCCGGCAACATCGCCACTTTCGACGGCGCCTGCGAGTTGGCCCGCGCCGGAGCCGACGGCATCAAGGTCGGGATCGGCCCCGGTTCCATTTGCACCACGCGCGTGGTTACCGGCGCCGGCGTTCCGCAGATCACGGCTATTGCTGAAGCCTTCCGCGCCACGAAAGACGCTGGCATTCCCATCATCGCCGATGGTGGTATCAAGTACTCCGGCGACATCACTAAAGCACTGGCTGCGGGCGCAAGCGCGGTTATGATCGGATCGCTTTTCGCCGGCACCGATGAAAGTCCCGGCGAGCTGATTCTGTATCAAGGCCGCTCCTTCAAGTCGTATCGCGGCATGGGCTCGATCGGCGCCATGGCGCAAGGTTCCGCCGAACGATATTTTCAGAGCACGGAAGGCGATTCCTCCGCCGCGGTCTCTGACAATAATGGCGAATCCAATCGCCTGGGCAAGCTTGTTCCCGAAGGCATTGAGGGGCGCGTCCCCTATCGCGGTTCGGTCGCCATGATCGTGCATCAGATGGTTGGCGGATTGAAATCAGGCATGGGCTATTGCGGCTGCGCCACAATCGCCGAACTCCTGCAGAAAACGCGCTTTGTGCGCATCAGCGGCGCCGGACTCCGCGAGAGCCACGTTCACGACGTCATGATCACCCGCGAGGCTCCCAACTATGCCATCGAGTAGCCCAGCAACGCCTCGTATCGGGGCATCGCTTCAGCGATGCCGCAAGCCACTGCGGACAGGCCCGGCTTCAGCCGCTGCCTCTTGAACTCCGGCCGGTACAATCTTCTCAAAGCGTGGATCGCTGCGATCCTATGGCTGATTGTCATTGCCATTGAATCGAGCGCCTTGCTCTCTGCCAGTAACACCAGCCGGATTCTCTATCCCCTGCTTCATTACCTCTTCGGCTTGGACTGGGAACATTTTCAGCAATGGCACTTCTATATTCGCAAAGGCGGCCACGTCGTCGGCTACGCCATCTTGAGTATTTTGGCGTTTCGAGCATGGCGCGAGACCTTCCCCGCGCGCGGAAGCCCTCCGTGGACCATGCGCTGGGCCAGCATCGCCGTACTGATGACGGCCTTCGTCGCCAGCCTGGATGAGTGGCACCAAAGCTTCATCCCTTCGCGCACGGGCACGCCCCGCGATGTCGCTCTCGATACAGTTGCCGGGATCGCGGCGCAAGTGCTCATTCTTCTGTGGTGGAAAGGGTTTAGGAAGGTCACGGCTTCGAGCCGTGCCGCTCAACCCCAAGACAATCAACGGCTTTAGCCCCTTGGGGGACCCTTACTTCCGCGCCTCGCACACTGCAATAAAGCCGCTGCGCCCAGCGCCAGCGCCGCCGAAAAATAAAACGGAATCCCAGCACCAAAATGCTTCCACAGTTCTCCGGTGATCAAGCTCGCGGCTAAAGTTGCCCCACTGGTCACAAAGAAATAAATTCCCAGAGCCCGGCCACGCACCTGTTCACCGACCGTCTCCACCACCAAAGCCTTCAGCACGGGCTGCGTGAGAGCGTTGTAGAAGCCATACACCGCCATTGCGGTCCAGATTGCCAGCGCGGAAGTCGCCCGCCCGAACACAAAATACACCGCGGCAAAAATCACGTAGCCGACCGAGGCAACCAGACGGCGCGAGACATGATCACTGAACCATCCGGCGGGCCAGGATGCCAGAGTGTAGGTGATGTTGAAAACCAACCCGAGCAGCGGCGCGAGAGCCACGCGAATCCCAACATTCTGCGCTCGCAGAACGAGAAACATATCGCTCGAGTTGCCCAGAGAAAAAAGCGTCACCGCGGTGAGGACGAAATAGAAACTGGCCGGAAGCTTGATGCTCTTGCTTTCGCTCTTCGTTTTGGCGACGAGTGAGGCGCTTGATTTCTTGTTCTTGCTTGCTTCTGTTTGCTCCACAGCGCCGGTCTCGGAGTCTTTGCCGTGCGGGCGCTTGGTCTCACGAACCCCCAGCAGGGCCACCAACACGCACAATGCACCGGGGATGGCCGCTGCCCAGAATACGCTTCTGATTCCGAAGCGCGCCAGCAGGACCAGCGCCGCCAGAGGCCCGGCGATGGCCCCGGCCGAATCCATCGACTGGATCAGCCCATAAGCCGAGCCCAACCGGTTCTTCGGCACCGACTCTGCGACCATCACATCGCGCGGCGCACCGCGCACGCCCTTGGCGAGACGGTCTGTAAAGCGGATCAGCAGAATCTGTGGCCAAGCAGTGACGATTGCCAGCAGGGGCTTGACCGCATTGGCGACAAAGTAGCCCGCCACGACGATCGGCTTGCGGCGGTCAATGCGGTCGGTGAGGAATCCAGAAAAAAGCTTGGCGAATGACGCCACGCTTTCGGCCACGCCCTCAATCAATCCCAACTGCGCCGGCCCCGCGCCCAACGTCGCCAGAAACGCCGGCAAAACCCAGTACGCCATTTCCGT
>CZKK01000011.1_pt2 | contig 8300 bp, 9 predicted proteins | sample 1122271 | NCBI WGS metagenome assembly CZKK01 (sample SAMEA3539301, study PRJEB10725) | soil metagenome | biome: tundra; feature: field; material: soil | place: USA | collected 2010-05 | depth 0.15 m | reverse complement strand
ACTCGCCGAAGCCATCATCAGCAGCGAAGTCGAGCGCTTCGAAGCCCGCCTGCATACGCTCGACGTGGTGCCGACGATTGTGTCGTTGCAGGATCATTTGGAAACCATCCGCCAAGCGGAGATCGACCGCGTGCGCGGCCGCATGGGCACGCTGACTCCGGAACAGGAAATGGCGGTCGAGGCACTGACTCGAGGCATTATCAACAAAGTTATGCATACGCCGATTACTACGCTGAAGACCGCGGCGCGCGAGTCCGAAGCCACCACGGTGATCGATGTAGTGCGCAGGCTGTTTAATCTGCATGACAAAGAGAAAGGGCCAGCCTCGCCTGACACGAACAGAAACACAGAACTGGGGACGCGGCACTGATGTCTAAACTCCGCATCTGCTCCCGCGCTTTGCACCTTGCTCCCAAGCCGCGGATATGGAATCATGAAACCCAGAGGGAGACAGCCGTGGCCGCGATAGTCCAGGTCGACTGGTCCCAATGTCCGTTGGTTGAATTCGATCCAGAGATCCAGAGCGGCGCCCCGGTTTTAGCCGGGACGCGCCTGCCAGTGAGCGCCATTGTCGACAATGCAGAATATGGTTTGAGCGTGGCGGAGATTTCGGAGCAATTCGAAGTATCAGAAACGCAAGTGGAGGCAATCCTGGCGTACGCCAAAGGTCACCGCGTTGCGGATACTGTTCGATAAAAACGTTCCGGTGAAGGTGCGCGGCTTTCTTTCGCTGCACGAGGTCTGTACGATCGCTGAAATGAATTGGTCGCCTCGGCTCAAGAATGGCGAGCTTCTCAATGCAGCCGAAGCGGCAGGATTCGACATATTGCTCACCTGCGATCAAAACATCCGTTATCAGCAAAACCTAACCGGACGGAAGCTTGCGCTTGTAATCTTAACCTCGAACCTTTGGCCCTCGGTACTCAATTGCGGGTCGGCGGTTGATCTGGCGGTCGAAAACGCGACGCGGGGAAGCTGTCAGACGATAACGGTACCGCTTCCACCTTTGCCGCGAAAAACAAGACCACAATGACGCTAAGAACGACGTCTAAACTCCGCATCGGCTCCCGCGGCTCCCAACTTGCCCTCTGGCAGTCCAACCACATCTCCGCGCTGCTGCGTGCGCGCGGACACGAAGTTGAGATCGAAATCATCCACACCACCGGCGACAAGATCACCGACGTCGCCCTCGCCATGGTTGGTACCAAGGGAATGTTTACGAAAGAAATCGAGGAAGCCGTGGCCGCGGGCCGCGTCGATCTTGCGGTGCATTCGTTGAAGGACCTGCCCACTGAGCTTCCCCCGGGATTCGAAATCGCCGCCATCACGGAACGGCAAGATCCGCGCGATGCTTTCTGTTCGCGCCGCTTCGCAAGTGTTGAAGACCTGCCACAGCGCGCGCGCGTGGGAACGTCCAGCCTGCGCCGCCAGGCGCAATTGAAGGCCGTCCGCCCCGATCTCGACATTCATCCCCTGCGGGGCAACGTCGATACGCGGCTGCGCAAACTCGAACAAGGCGAATACGATGCCATCATCCTGGCTTCGGCCGGGCTGAAGCGCCTGGGCAAAACGGAGTTGATCAAGCAGATCATTCCCGCCGAGATCATGTGCCCCGCCGCTGGACAAGGCGCGCTCGGCATCGAAATCCGCGAAGGCGACTCGGCTACCGGCCAGCACCTGGCATTTTTGAACGATGCTGCCGCCCGCGCCGCCACTACTTGCGAGCGAGCGCTGCTCAACCGCCTCGGCGGAGGCTGCCAGGTCCCCATTGGAGCGTTCGCTGCAATGCGGAATGGAAAACTGCACCTCGAAGCCATCGTCGCCGACCCCGACGGCTCGAAACTGCTGCGCGAGTCGCGCGATGGCGATCTCAACGACCCCGGAGCATTGGGCAATGCGGTAGGGGAAACGTTGCTCGGCCGCGGCGGCGATAAAATCCTCGAAGCCGTTTACGGCCGCGGCCTGGCCGTCCCGCCGCAACCATGAGCCCGGATCGTTATCTGGTATGAAGAGCGGCAGCGTTCTCCTGCAACTTCTCGGCGGTACCAAGAGTTCCCATGCTCTGCGGCGATGGATCAATCTCTGGCCGCCGTTTCTGGGCGCGGGCATTCGTATAAAACACATTCAGCCTGACATGAAAGCGGTCGACATCGAGATGAAGCTGCGCTTCTGGAACGCCAACTATGTGGGCACTCAATTCGGCGGATCGCTCTTTGCCATGACCGATCCGTTCTATATGCTCATGTTGATGGCGAACCTCGGCCGCGACTACATCGTGTGGGACAAAGCCGCGGCCATCCGCTACAAAAAGCCGGGCAAGGGCACGGTGCGCGCGGAGTTTCGTTTGTCCGATAGCCAGCTCGACGACATTCGCGAGAAACTGGAGACGCTGCCGAAGCACGAGCCTGTGTTTACGGTGGAAGTGAAAGATGAAGACGGAGTGGTGATCGCCGAGGTCGAGAAAGTTCTGCACGTGCGCAAGAAGGCGGCGCCGGATCCGGCAGGAAGGTAAGAGAGGCAAAACGTGTACATCCCTGAAGATTTTCGTTTGCGGCACGACGAGGATGCGATTGCCTTCATGCGCGCAAACCCGTTTGCCATTCTGATCTCGTCTGCTGACGACGGGCCTTTTGCCACGCATCTTCCGCTCTTTGTGAGTGTCGCAGACGAGAAGGTCATGCTCCGCGGCCATGTGGCCAAGGCGAACCCGCATTGGCGCTATCTGGAACAGCAGACACAATGTTTGACTATTTTTCACGGGCCGCATTCCTACATCTCGCCCAGCGACTATACGGCGCGCGAAAGTGTTCCTACGTGGAACTATGCGGCAGTGCATCTTTATGGAAACGCGCGCATCTTTTCGTCGCAGCAGGATTTGCGCGAGACGCTGCACGAGCTGATGGAAACCTTTGAGCCTGCGTACCGGCTGCAATGGGAGGGATTGAGCCAGACATACCGCGAGAACATGCTCCGGCAGATCGTGGGCTTTGAAATTATCGCCACGAAGATCGAAGGCAAGTTTAAGCTCAGTCAGAACCGGACCCGGCAGGATCAGTCGAATGTGATGGCATCTTTAGAGAACGCGGAAGATTCAGTTGTATCCGGCGTGGCACGCATGATGAAAGAGCAGCGATTAGGGACGATTCCTCCGGACAAGGAGGGCGAATGAGGAAGCGGGAGACACGCGGTGATGCAGAGTCCCATGTGCTGCAGGGCGTTCGTGTTCTGGTCGGCCGGGCGCGGCATCAGGCCGGAGCACTCTCAGGCGAGTTGCGCAAGCAAGGCGCCACGGTGCTGGAAATTCCATTCATCGAAATCCGCAAGCCGCGGTCGTTCAAGCCTTTAGATTCGGCGCTGTTGAATCTTGGCGGCTACGATTGGCTCATCCTGACCAGCGTGAACGGAGTCGAGGCTATGTGGGAGCGGCTGACCAAGTTGCGGCTGACGAAAGCAAATCTCAAACACTTGCACATCGCAGCCATCGGACCGGCGACGAAGAAAGCGATCGAACAGCTCGGGGTCAAAGTGAATGTCGTTCCTAAAGAGTATGTGGCGGAGTCTGTGGTTCGCAGCCTGCAGAGGCGGGTGAAGGGGAAGCGAGTGTTGCTGGTGCGCGCCAAAGTTGCCCGTGACGTGATTCCGCGCGAACTGCGCAAGGCCGGCGCGCAGGTGGATGTGGTGGAAGCTTATGAAACGGTTGTGCCGCAGGCCTCGCGCAAGCGCTTGCAGAGCGTGCTGCGAAATCCGCGGCGGCGGCCGCATGTGGTGACGTTTACCAGTTCTTCGACGGTGCGCAACTTTGTGGCTTTGCTGGGAGCGGCCCACACGAGTCTCGACGGGATACGTCTCGCCTCCATTGGGCCAGTCACGTCTTCGACTCTGCGAGAACTGGGCTTACGGGTGGATATTGCAGCCCCGGAGTTCACGATTCCAGGGTTGGTACAAGCCATCGTGGCATGCGGTCATCGAGCCACCCCCCAGTAACAGAGGATAGACGCGGACGTGTTTGACCAGCCACCCGCGATACCTGCTAAATTGCCGGGATGAAACCAAAGACGATTTACCTCGTGCTCTGTTTTGTCGGGACGTTGCTTCCGTACTGGCAGTTCGTTCCGTGGGTTTTGCAACACGGGATGAATCTTTCGCTATTCGTCCGCGAACTATTTGTGAATCGGATCGGCGCTTTCTTTGGGATGGATGTCCTGGTGTCCGCCGTGGTGTTGATCGTATTCATGCGATTCGAGAGTGGAGGGCTGAACATTCGCCGGCGATGGCTTCCGGTGTTGGGTCTGCTCACGGTTGGGGTCTCGCTCGGCCTACCGATGTTTCTCTATATGCGCGAATTGAGAATGGAACAGATTAAGTGCCTGGGCAGCGATCCAGCGTGAGCCTTATCCAAGTGTCGCGCTATTCCGTCAGCGAGCAACTGCAGTCGGCCGGGGGAACGTGAGCCAGGAGGAAGTCGGCGACGCGTTTGTAGGCGTCGATCTGGTTTTCGACGCGGGCGAAGCCGTGGCCTTCGTTTTCGTAGATCTTGTAGTCAACCGTCCCGCCGCGTTTCTTGATGGCGTCGACAACTTGTTGCGTTTCTGATTTGGGGCAGCGCGGATCGTGGCCTCCGGCGAGCAGAAGCAATGGCGCTTTGATCTGATCGATGAAGTTGATCGGCGATCGGTCTTCATAGAGCGCTTTATTTTTTACCACGTCGCCCATGGTCGCGAGATCGGACTGCTGCAACACCGGATCTTCGTTCTCAATTTCGGTAAACCAATTCACGAACGGCACGATGGGAACGCCCGCGGCCCAGACTTCAGGCGCCTTGGTCACCGACATCATGCTGAGATAGCCGCCGTAGCTTCCGCCCATGACGGCGATCTTCTTCGGGTCGAGGTGGCCGGTCTGCTTGATCCAGTCGACGCCGGCGAGCACGTCCTGCAAATCGCCGCCGCCCATGTCGAACAAGTTCGCCTGCTGAAATTCTTTACCGTAGCCGGTCGAGCCGCGATAGTTGGGCGCGAGCACCATGTAACCCTGATTGGCGGCGTACTGCACGAAGCGGTTGAAGGAATTCATAGTTTGCGAAGTTGGGCCGCCGTGGATGTAGACGATGGCGGCGTTCTCGCCGTTGCGTGCCATGTTGAAGGGCACGTAGAGAAACGCGGAGATGGTCCACTTGCCGTCGCGGCTGGGATAGTGCACAAGATAGGGCTCGACCATGTCTTCGGAGCGCACTCCGGCAACAAGCGAATGCGTGACTTGATGCGACTTGCCAGTCGCCAGCGTGTACACCCAGAGATCGCCGGGAGCGGTAGGGCCGTTGTGGTTGTAGAGCAGGCGCGAGCCGTCTTTGGTGAAGGCGGAGTGGCCGCCGGCGGGTTCGTTCACCCCTTTGGGAATGGGTAGGGCGGTCGACTTACCAGTCGCGAGATCGTGCAGGTAGATATCTTCGTTGCCGTCGACGTTGGCGCTGAAAGTGATGTGCTTGCCATCGGGTGAAAACTCGCCGCCGAGGATTTCCCATTTGTCGTGAGTGAGCCATGAGATTTTCTTGGTTGCGATCTCGATCAGGCCCGCATTGTAATATCCATTCGCGGCGTTCGAGGTGAACAGAACGCGCTTGCCGTCGGGCGAAATGTCGTTAACCGCAGAGCGCTGTTCACCTTCGTGTGGCGTGAGCAGCATGCTCTTTCCGGTGGCCACTTCAGCGATGAAGATGTTCGAATCCGTACCTTTCGCCTGCTCCTGTGAGTAGACGATGTACTTGCCGTCTTTCGACCAGATGGGATTGGAGTTGCCTTTGTCCTGCGGCGTGCCGGTAGTGAGGTGCTTCACCTCGCGCATTAGCGTGTCGTAGATGTCGATCTCGTGGGCGGCGGAAGTTTTTGGTTTGACGAGATAAGCCAGGTAGCGGCCATCGGGCGACCACGTCGGATCGGTTTCGGCGATCTCGCGCGTGCTGGTGAGGTTGACCACTTTGCCGGTCTTGGGCGAGACGAGAAAAATATCCCACTGCTCGTCGCCGTCGTAATCGGATTGATAGGCGATCCATTTGCCATCGGGTGACCACGCGGGCGCAGTCTGGCGCTGGTCGCTGACGGTGAGCTGCACGGGCCATCCGCCTTCGGCGGGGACGAGCCACAGGTTGTTGCGTCCGCTCATGTTCGAAATGAAGGCAATGCTCTTGCCGTCGGGCGACCACGTAGGGCGGCCCACCTGGCGCGTCATGTAGAGCTTTTCGATGGTCAGGCTTTTCGGTTCGACCTGCGCGTTGGGTTTGGAGGCGATCTGCTTGGGATCGGTTACGGCTTGGGGCGCGGGCAGAGTTTGGGCGGCGATGGTCTCGGCGACAACTGTGCTCATGAGTATGACGATAGCAAAGAGTGCGATAGTGCGCATGGGAAGAAGAGGATCCGTTCGGCGGCGTCAGGTGGAATTCTAGCAGAGCATTAAGATTCATGGACGCGGTTCGGAGGCGTGGCTGCGCTTGCGGCGCGCTTTGCGCCAACGGCTGAAGTCTCGAAGAACGGCTTTTTCCGCCACGTGTTTCGCCGCGAGTCGGTGAGCGATTTCAGCGCTAAGCGCGGAAAAACAGTTCGCGGGATTTGACAACGGAGATTCGCATGGCCATCACCCTGGGCCGATTATGGCAAGCTGAATTCCAAAACTCGCGAAGGTGAAGGTAGAGGGGCTTAGGCTTTCGCGTTCTTGTGCATCTCCACCGTGCTCCAGGTCTTGTCGGCGGCGTGGCAGAGGTTTTCGAGGGGGCAGTCGACGCATTTGGGTTTGCGGGCGATGCAGAGCTTGCGTCCGTGCCAGATGATCTGGTGGGAGAATAGAATCCATTTTTCGCGCGGGATGAGGCGCATCAGGTCTTGTTCGATTTTTTGCGGGTCATCGTGCGTAGTGAGTTCGAGGCGGCGCGAGATGCGGTGCACGTGAGTGTCGACGACCACGCCTTCGGCTATTTTGAACCATGAGCCTAAGACGACGTTGGCGGTTTTGCGGGCGACGCCGGGCAGGGTAAGCAGATCCTGCATGTTGTGAGGAACCTGGCCGCCGAAATCGGCGACAACTTTCTTGGCCGCGCCGACCACGGATTTCGATTTGTTGCGGAAGAAGCCGGTGGAGCGGACATCCGGCTCGATCTGCTCGGGGGTGAGCGCGGCGAAGGCTTCCACGGTGGGATATTTGCGGAAGAGTTCGGGGGTGACGCGGTTCACGTTCACATCGGTCGACTGGGCGGAGAGGATGGTCGCGACCAGAAGCTCCCAGGCGCTGGTGTGGGTGAGGGCGCAGGTGACGTCGGGGTAGAGTTGGTCGAGGCGCTTCAGGATTTCGGCGATGCGATCTGGCGCGAGGGGATTATAGGCGTGTTTCTTTGGTTTGGAGGCTGGCGGTACTTTGCCGCCCCTCGGCTTCGCTCGGGGCAGGCTCACGGGGGCGGCCGTCCCCACATGGGCATCTTGACTTACAGGAGAGTCTTTGCTGACGCGCGACTTCTTGGGCGCTGCTTTCGCGGGCGAGGGCGCCCGCGCCACGCGAGCGCCTTCCTGGCGACCGGTGCGGGAGGGTTGGCGGGGCATTTGGCCGCGGGGCATGAGGGCAACATCTTAGCAGAGACCTCGGTAACCAGAGGAATGATTGACTCGCCAGATATCCCTCGGTAGTCTGGAGTTCAAGCATTGTCTTCAGAGAATTTGTTATGGCCGTGAGTTCTATTCAGCTCGGGCAGGTCTGGCGCAGCGACGCCGATGGCCAGGATTATCTGGTGACCAAGGTGTACAGCGAAGTGTTCACGCAGTATGCCATGCTGCGACCGGCGGGGATTACGGCTCCCGACGCGCCGACTGTCCGCATTAAGGTGACCAAAACTCCGCAAGGCGCGGCACTGCCCGGCTACACCTTTACCCAGGAAGGCTCCTTCTAGCGCGGCCTTTCCACGCCTGATTTCCGATACACTGAATTTAGTTCTCGGTTCTCAGTCCTCGATCCGAGGGCGGAGGTTTGACTGAGAACTGGCAACCGGCAACTGCTTTTATTCATGACCGAAAAACTTCTGGCTGTCATCTTTGTGTTCATCAATGCGGTGATCAGTGCGACCGGCTACGCCGGCGTGATGCTGCTGATGGCGATTGAGTCGGCGTGCATCCCGTTGCCTTCGGAACTGATCATGCCGTTTGCCGGGTACCTGGTCTTTACGGGCACATTCAAGTTGCTGTGGGTGGCGACGGCGGGCGCGCTCGGCTGCAATCTAGGATCGCTGGTGGCGTATGAGATTGGGTGTTATGGCGGGCGTCCGC
>CZKK01000036.1_pt1 | contig 8370 bp, 5 predicted proteins | sample 1122271 | NCBI WGS metagenome assembly CZKK01 (sample SAMEA3539301, study PRJEB10725) | soil metagenome | biome: tundra; feature: field; material: soil | place: USA | collected 2010-05 | depth 0.15 m | reverse complement strand
ACCGAGCAATTCTCTGCGATGTTCAGCGCGAAAGCAGTCTTGCCCATGGAGGGTCGCGCCGCGATGATAACCAGATCCGATCTCTGAAACCCACTGGTAAGGTTGTCCAGGTCTTCATAGTGCGTTTCCAATCCCGTTATTCGCTGGCCGCGCTTCAACAAATCGTCGAGCGAGCCAAAGTGTTCCTTGAAGATGTCATGGAAGCCGGTCAGGCCGCGGCCGATGCGCTTTTCCGATAGCTCGAAGATCGCCGCTTCCGCATCGCTAAGCACATCTTCGGCCGCATCGGATTGATCGGCCGCCCGCGCAATCGCGGTATTGGCCGCATGTATCAAACCTCGCAACAGCGCCTTATCGCGGACGATCTTGACGTAATGCTCAATGCTTGGCCGGTCGGGCACGCCATCCAGCAAGCTCGACACGTAGCCTACATCGCCAATCGCCTGCAGATCCTTGTGGCGATCGAGCTCCTCGATCAGCGTGATCATGTCGATCGGCCGCGACGATTCCGCCAGATCGACCATGCGCGAATAAATCCGCCGGTGCGAGTCCAGCGAAAAATCTTCTACGCGCAAGTGCTCGGCGGCCTGGTTATAAGCAAAATTATCGAGCAGGATCGCGCCCAGGATCGAGCGTTCGGCTTCTACGTTCGCGGGAAGAGTGCTGATGTTGTAGTCAGTCGTGGCCATCTAGACCTTGGCTCTTAGCCTTTCGTCAATTATCGGATAGGCGAACGAAAAACGAAATAGAAAAATAGGGTCAGCTTTCGAGATCTCGTCTGTAAGTGCTGCTGCTCGCGAGAATGAACATTGCGCCATCACGAGGCGAAAATGAGGCGAATGGTTGTGCAGATGCTGTGGACAGTCCTCGTTTTCTGTGGAAGGCAGGGGAAAACAGGTCCGCAAAACAAAGTTCTCACGCTGCGTAAGAGATTTGGTTATCCGCGTCGATCCGCGCAAATCCAGGGGGAAAATAGTTTTCAAAAACAAATGCGGCCCGGGCCAGCCACCCGAGCCGCATCGTTCGTAGACCTTCGAGGTTGCCTTCCCGCCGCTTAGGGCAGCGGGACGACGGTACCGGTCCGACAGCACTCCCATGATTAGAGAGCGCCACATTTACCGTTACGGCTGCGAAATCGTGATTCGGAGAACCACAACTCTGCAACTTATGCGGTGGCCAGCGGCCCAACCCAGCTCATCGAGCGGGTTGTGGAGGAGGCCGCAGTGCCCGGGCAACCAGCACACGCTTGCGCGTTTCCGATTTTCCCCCGGCAATTCACCCTCGAGAATTGCCGGTCTGCCGCTGGCGTCGCCGCAATCGTCGTTCGGCAAGCCTTGGAAGGTCCCACGTATTCGGTGAACCCACTGTGCGGCAGATTGTTTCGAGCCGCAACAGAAAAAGCTTTCGCGCTTGTGCAGAAACTGTGGACGATGAGACTTCCCTGTGGAAAGCTGAGGAAAACATGGAGGAATAGCCGGAACGAACGGGCGGAACGAAATTGATAACTTAGACGCCGTTAAAGGATAACCGCCATAAGAAAGGCACGGCCGAAGCCGTGCCTTGAGAAAGAGTTTTTCTCTGTGTCTCTGTGGTGAATGCTCCTTAGTCCCTAACCCCGTCCATAAACGCCCGCAGCTTCCGCGAGCGCGAAGGATGGCGCAGTTTGCGGAGCGCCTTGGCTTCAATCTGGCGGATGCGTTCGCGGGTTACGGCGAACGACTGGCCGACCTCTTCCAGAGTGTGCTCGCTGCCGTCTTCGAGTCCGAAGCGCATCTTGATTACTTTTTCTTCGCGCGGGGTCAGCGTGCGCAGGACCTGTCCGGTCTGGTCCTTGAGGTTCACGTTGATCACGGCTTCGGCTGGCGAAACTACGGCGCGGTCTTCGATGAAGTCGCCGAGATGCGAATCTTCCTCTTCGCCAATTGGCGTTTCGAGAGAGATCGGCTCCTGCGCGATCTTCAGCACCTTGCGCACCTTCGCCACGGGAATATCCATGCGCTTGGCGATTTCTTCCGACGTAGGCTCGCGTCCCAGCTCCTGCACCAGCTGGCGCGAGGTGCGGATCAGCTTGTTGATGGTTTCGATCATATGCACCGGGATGCGAATCGTGCGCGCCTGATCGGCTATGGCACGAGTAATCGCCTGCCGAATCCACCACGTGGCATAAGTAGAAAACTTATAGCCGCGGCGGTATTCGAATTTGTCCACGGCTTTCATCAGGCCGATGTTGCCTTCCTGAATCAGGTCGAGAAACTGCAGACCGCGGTTGGTGTATTTTTTCGCGATCGAAACTACGAGACGCAGGTTGGCCTCAATCAGCTCGCGCTTGGCCTGCTCCGCGTCCATGTCACCCTGGATGATTTCGCGCTGCGTGCGCTTGATCTCCTGGAACAGTAGGCCGGCCTCGACTTCGAGCTTTTCAATTTCGCTTCTTACCGCGCGCGATTGCCGGCGGTATTCTTTTTTTTGATCTTCGCTGCGGGTGGCGTCGGCTTTGCGCTCCAGGTTCCCAGCCTGCCGGTCGAGCGAACGCATGCTGTCGACGGTTTTATTGACTCGGTCGATCAGCCGCTTGCGTTCGGCGTTGGTGAAACCCAGCTTGCGCACCGCGATGGAAACCCTCACGATGGCGCGGGCGAAGTTGCGGCGAGCGCGGCGATGATCCTTGGGACGCTTTTTCAGAGACACGGCCGCGTATTTTTCCTGCACCACGGCGACCTTCTTGTAAAGCTTCGCCATGTTGTCGATCTTTCCGGTAAATTCGTTCAACCGGTTCTGCAGGATCTCGTCGGTGATCTCTTCCTCGTCGAAGGTGACGACCTCCTTGATGGAACGCACACCTTTCTTGAGGTCTTCGCCCATGGCCAGCAGTTCGTGAATCACGATGGGCGAACGCGACAGCGCCTTGAGGACGCGGATCTGGCCGCGCTCAATGCGTTTGGCGATTTCCACCTCGCCTTCGCGCGTGAGCAGGGGCACCGTTCCCATCTCGCGCAAATACATGCGAACCGGATCGTTGGTTTTTTCCAGCGCGCCGGGAGTGAGGTCAAGTTCAACGTCCTCGCCCTCTTCGCTTTCGTCGAATTTCTTATCGAGCGCGGCGGAAGGCAGTTTCGGCCCTTCCAGCACGTCGATGCCTTGCGTGCCAATTGTAGTCAGCAGGTCGTCCAGGTCTTCGGGACTGTGCACATCGTGCGGGATCAGGTCATTGACCTGGTCGTAGGTGAGATATCCCTTCTCTTTCCCGGCATCGACCAGCTTTTTTATGTCGTCGTACTTATCTTCAAGAGCCAAGAGGTGTCCTCAAATTCGTCAATTCGCTCTCGGAGGAGCGTATGGTAATGTTCCTACAGGTGGGAATCTGGGTTAGCGCGGAGTTGTGCACCTAGCACAAACTATAGAGTTTAGCACATAAGTGCTGCCCGGTCTATCACTTGCCCCGCCGAAATGCCCGTAGCCCGCCGCTATCTATAACCCTGCTAAATACTTAGATGGTCCTAACCGCTGTTTTGTTTCAGGCACTTTTCTGGTTTCCGAGCGCCATCCTCAGTCCCTCTTCCGCCAAGCTCGGATCTCTCAGCGCGCGGCTAAGCCGCTCCACCTCCAGAAGCAACTCCTTCATGCGTTCCTTATCGTCGCTTACCCCGGGCTTCTTCAACTCACGCTGCACTTGCTCCTGCCGGCGCCTCAAATGAATGCGCCGCAACGCCCGCACCGCGCCCTCCAGGCGTTCGGCGCTGAGTTCTTCGTCCTCTTCTAATAGGATCGAAGCCAGCATCCGGCGCTCGCTGTCGGAGCACGGCACCTCCATTACATCGGCAACTTCCGCTCCGGCATTCAGCAGCGCCTCCACCAGCGACTCAGTCGCCAACCCACGATGCAGCCCTTCGCTCTGGAAGGCGTATTGCGCCTGCCGCGCGGGATCAAACTCCTCTTCGGCGCCATCACGAGCCGAAACGTGCTCCCCTGGCTGCATCTGCCGCGCCGAGGCCAGCGCACGGATGAGAATCCGCTCGGCGTCGGTAGCTTGCGTCACCGCCGGAGCTTTCACCGTGGCCGCCGAACGCTCCGCAGCCACATGCCGCAATTCCTGCCGCAACACCGCCGAATCAATGCCAAGTTTCTGCGCTATCTCCTGGCCCAACTCGTCGCGTACGATCCGGCTGGGCACGCGCTGAATGTGCGGCAGCAGGTAGTTCACCGCCTTCACTTTGCCCTCTGAGCTGCGCACCGGAAAATGGCTTCGCGCCCGGTCGATCAGATAGTCGAAGTATTTCTGCGAGCTCTTGAGCGCGGCGGCATACGCGTCCCTTCCCTTGCGGCGGATGTACAAATCGGGATCAAACCCCTGTTCCAGCGTGAGCACCTTGATCTGGAATTCTTCTTCCACCAGCAGGCCCAGAGTGCGCTCCGTAGCCTTGGCTCCGGCTGTATCAGGATCGAAGTTGACCACCACGTTCTTGCTGAACCGCCCGAGCAGCTTCGCCTGAATCTCGGTAAATGCCGTGCCTGAGCTGGCGATTACATTGTGAAATCCCGCCGCATAGACGGAGATGCAATCCATCTGGCCTTCGACGAGGATGGCGTAATCCAGCTTGCGGATGGCTTCTTTCGCATGGTCAAGGTTGAACAAGACCCGGCTCTTGGAATAAATCCCCGTCTCCGGCGAATTCAAATACTTCGGACCGGCCTTCTCATCGGTAGCCAGCGTTCGTCCCGTGAAGGCAATGATCTTCCCCGCATCGTTGGCGATGGGAAACATCACTCGATTGCGAAATTTGGTGTAGACAACGGCCGCTTCCGGCTTCCGGCTTCCGGTTTCCGGCGAATCGTTCTCCTCAGTCTTGTCATTCCGAACGGGCGTAAGCCCGTGAGAAACCTGCTGTTCGTCTCCAGCGTCCCTGCCCTCGCTGTTGTCCGGACGCCGGACGCCCCGTTCGACTTCGCTCAGGGCAGGCTCCGCCGGGGGCCGACCTTCCTGCTTCCACGAGAACAGGCCGCTCTCACGCAGCACCTCTTCGCTGAACTCGCCCGCCAGCCGGTCGCGCAGCAGGAAGCCGGAATCCGGCGCGTAGCCGATGCGAAAGCTCGTCATCGTTTCTTTGTCGAGTCCGCGTCCGGCCAGATACTCGCGCGCCCGCGCTCCCTCAGGACGCTTCAGGCAATCTTGAAAAAATACGGCAGCGCGTTCTTGAGCGTCGAGCAATTGCGCCCGCAGCCGGGCCGCGTTGGCCTCCGCCGGACTCGAATACGTAGCCTTGGGCAGCGGAATGCCGAGCTTCTGCGCCACCAAACGCAGGGCCTCGGGAAAAGTGATGTTCTCGATCTTCTGCACGAAGCTGAATACGTCTCCCGAGACGCCGCAGCCGAAGCAGTGATAAAACTGGCGCGTGACATGCACGGAAAATGACGGAGTCTTCTCGCCGTGAAACGGGCAGAGTCCGGAGTAATTGGACGCCCCAGCCTTCTTCAGCTTGATGTAGTCGCCGATGACGCGGACAATATCCGCCTGGGCCTTCACCGTCTCTTTGAAGTCTTCAGTGGGCATGGATGGATGAGGGTTTCGGGCCCTACACTACTCCCCTTAGGATTGTGAGGCTTAGTGCCGCTGATGGGAATATACCGGACGGGGATTGCTGTGGAGAAGCTGTGGAATTATGGCGATATCGGTTGACTGTCGAGGAAAAACAAGGCCGAGCAGGGACGCTTCCCCAAGTCTCGCACCCGCAACTTGACCACGTCATTGCCTCGGCCACGGCGCGTCCGGATCGAAGCTCCGCCGAATCGCCAAAACGATTTCCCGCATGCGCGTGCCGGAAAGAACGCGCCTCTCCTGGCTGATCAGCGCCCGCTTGTTGAGGACTTGCATGTAATGCCCCTTCACGAAGGACGGCCCCGGCAAGCCGGATTCGCCGGGGGCAATCTCGATCACGGTGGTTCCAGGAGGTCCTTTGCTGCTGAAGGGAACGATCAAGACCGAATCCCTGCGGCCGCTGAGATTTCTTTGATCGAGGGAAACGATCAGTACCCAATGACGGATCGGCGGGTTGCCCAAATTCGCCGTCCATATCTCGCCCCGGCGCGGCAATGGATTATTCGTCAAAGTTGATTCCGGCAGCGCTCTGAGAAATCGCTGCTTCCAGCTTCTGTTCCTCTGCAGCCTCCTCGTCGGTCATGTTCTCGAAATAAGCTGCGGTGTCGTTGGCCAGGCGCTCGCGATTCTCGTACACCAGCAGTTGCTCCACCGCCAAGTCGATGGCATCGGCCAAGTTTCGAGCTTTGCCGTCCTGAATCGACTGCTCAAAATATGAAAATGTTGCGGACGAAACGGTCGTCGAAATCTTTTGTCGGGTGAGACGCGGCGAAGTTGCCATACATCTATCTCCTTAACTTAAGTACGATTATCTCCGCATTAGGCGACAAAGTACAGACGAATAATTCCACTATTTTCAATGAGATTGCTGGTTACGCAGGGCCGTCACACCCTCAACTCCACCACGGTAGCCCCGCCGCCACCCTCGTTCTGCGGAGGCTCGGCTACTGACTCCACGTGCGGATGCTGCTGCAGCGCCTGCCGCAGCGCTTTGCGCAGGATGCCCATGCCGCTGCCGTGAACCACGCGCACGCGCGGCAGCCCGGCGAGAAAGGCGTGGTCAACAAACTTTTCCACGGCCCGCGTGGCATCGTCCACGTTGAAGCCAATCACATTGATTTCCGAGGGCGCGTTCTGACCTTCGTTCTCCAGCGACACGGAAATTCCGCGCGCGCGCGCCGCCTTCACGGGAGAATCTGCGGCGCGCGCGCTGGAAATGGCGCTACCTAGCACGGCGGCGATATCGTCGCGCGCGATCTTCATCTTCATCGCGCCTATCGCCACTTCAAAGTGAGAATCATCCAACTTGCGCAAGACTGTTGCGGCGCGCCCGGTGGATTTCAATTTCACGCTGTCGCCTTGGGAGACGTACTTCACGACCTGGGGCTCGGCATGAGGATCGCCCTGGTCGGCTCCACTTGCGTGCGCCACCACGGTGGAATCGAATTGCTCGCGAAATTCGCGCCGCAGCCTGGCTACTCGCCGCTCAGCATCTTTCGAAACTTTCTGGGCGGCGGCGCGATCCTGAATTGCATTCACCGCCTCGCGCGCATGGTATTCGAAGTCGCGCAGCACGCTCTCCAGCTTCTTCTCCATTTCGCGGATCTTGGCCTGCTGTTCTTTTTTCCCTTCTGCCGCCAGGAAAGTCTTCTCTTTTTCCAATTCCAGTTCACGGGCCTTCAGGCGCAGCCTATCGTTTTCGGCATCGCGCAATCCGGCATGGAGCCTGTCCAGAAATTCGCCAACATCTCGCGCCTGGGTTCCCAGCCGCGCCCGCGCCGCCTCAATGATCGCCGGATTCAGTCCCAGCCGCTGCGCGATGTTGATTCCGGCCGACGCTCCCGGCACGCCCATTTTCAATTCGTAGGTCGGTTGCAATGTGGTCTCGTTGAATCCCACCGACGCGTTGATTACGCCCGGCGTATTCGCGCCGTAGACTTTCAACGAAGTATGGTGCGTCGAAATCACCGTCATGCATCCGATGCGGGCAAAGTGTCCGGCAATCGCCACCGCCAGCGCTGCACCTTCTTCCGGATCGGTAGCCGAACCTAGTTCATCGAGCAGCACCAGCGACTGCGGGGTAGCCGTGCGCGAAATAAAATCGATGTTGGTGACGTGCGCGGAAAATGTCGAGAGATTCTGCTCGATCGATTGATAGTCGCCAATATCCGCCAGCACCGCATCGAACACCGGCATTTCCGCGCGGTCTGCCGGAACCGGAATTCCCGATTGCGCCATCAACGCCAGCAGGCCCACCGTCTTCAGCGTTACCGTCTTGCCGCCCGTGTTGGGGCCCGTGATAACTAATTGCCGGCGCCCGGCTTCGAGTTCCACACTGACCGGGACTACGGTTGCCCCTTTCAGCTTCAGATTCCGCTCCAGCAGCGGGTGCCTGGCATCGCGCAAAAGAAGGCGAGCTTCGCTCGCGGACGAGCCAGGGCGCCCGTCCCCACACGGTTCTTGCCGATCGCCGCTCAACTGCACGGCGACGCAGTTGTATTCTTCCGCGAAGCGCGCTTTGGCAAACTGCAACTCCAACTCGGCAAGGACCTCGACAGAAGCCAGGATTGCGCCCGCTTCCTCGCCGATGTGCCGCGTCATCTCGAGCAGAATGCGGTGAATCTCCCCGAGCTCTTCGTCCAGGAGCCGGACAAGTTCGTTGTTTTGCTCGATCGTCTCCAGTGGCTCCACGAACACAGTCTGCCCGCTCGAACTCGCTCCATGCACCACGCCCTGCACGCGCCGTTTCTGTTCAATCTTCACCGGGATGACAAAGC
>CZKK01000099.1_pt2 | contig 8413 bp, 5 predicted proteins | sample 1122271 | NCBI WGS metagenome assembly CZKK01 (sample SAMEA3539301, study PRJEB10725) | soil metagenome | biome: tundra; feature: field; material: soil | place: USA | collected 2010-05 | depth 0.15 m | reverse complement strand
TGGCGGGACTATTCTGGCCTGAGAAGCTCATGCCGTTATTCGAGGTTCTGATGTTCCCCTGGGCGGCGAGCTATCGTGGAATTCGAGCCAACAGCATCGCCGCGATTGGATTGTCAGTTCTACTTTTCGCCAGGCTGCTCTCCGGCGTCCGCTGAAACCTACCCGGCATTTTTGTGGCAAACACGCTTCCCCGCAAGTAGGAAACGCTTGTTTTGCGACGAGTTAAGACGCGAATCTTGCAAGCAACTACAGCACAAGGGCGTGCAGGAGTAAAACTTGGCGTAATTCCAAACTCGCAGCAATTGGTGATCTTAATCACTGTCAATCGTCACTTTTCCTGTCACCTTGCTCAAGGACAAGGCTCCGCATCAGGAGCGCAAATGGCTGCCACAATATCTCCGTCCTCGAAATCGCCATCATCTCACTATGACCCGGCGGAATTGCGCGCGGCCCGCTTTGCCATGCGCCTGTCCCTGATGATTGGCGTGATGATGCTGGCCGGCAAGACCGCGGCGTATTTCATGACAGGCTCCGCGGCCATCCTCTCTGACTTCGCCGAATCTGTCGTGCATGTCGTTGCCGTTGCGTTCGCCACCTTCAGCCTGCGGCTCAGCACAAAGCCCGCAGCTCCGCACTTTCTCTACGGATACGAACGCATCACATTTTTCTCCGCGGGCTTTGAAGGCGCGATGATCGTTCTGGCCGCGGTGTGGATCCTGGTGGCAACCATCGAGAAGTGGATGGCAGGATTGAAGCTGGAGCACCTGGGCTCTGGTGCGTTGCTTCTGCTCGCCGCCGGCGTGCTGAATGCGGGACTGGGCTGGTACCTGCTACGGGTGGGAAAGCGCAGCCACTCGCTCATCCTCGAAGCCGACGGCAAACATGTGATCACCGACAGCCTGACCAGCTTCGGCGTAGTGGCGGGGCTGGGCCTGGTAATGCTTACGGGATGGAAGCCGTTTGACCCGCTGATCGCGATCGCCGTTGCCGCGAATATTCTGTGGTCGGGTGGACGCCTGGCATGGCGCTCAGCAGTTGGCTTGCTCGATTATTCCGACCCCGAAACTGGAAAGAAGATTCGCGAAAAGCTGGACGCGATTTGCACCGACCTCGGAGTGCACTACCATGGAGTGCGCTTCCGCACCACCGGCTACCGGCAGATCATCGAAGTCCACTTGCTGTTTCCGCACGCCACACCGGTAGGAGAGGCGCATCGCCTGGCGACCGCTCTCGAAGAGCGTCTTCCCATCGAACTAGCCAGGCCGGCCGAAGTGATCACTCACCTGGAATCGCTGGAAGACCACGCGGACGTGCATTCGCAGGAACATTACACCGGCCGGCCCGAGTAGAGTCTCTGGCTCCAGAAACAAAAACTGAGAAACTGAGAACTGTTCTCGTCCCTACTCTTTCATCATCGTGTCAATCAGGGCGTAAAGTTGGCTGCGGTCGACCACCTCGACAAAAGGTCTGCCGGAGCGTTTGTTGCTTACAACGTAGAGCGTGGGCGTGTGTTGCAGGTTGATCGCCTTGCCCAGTTCCTTGTCGGCATTCACCAGAGCGGCGAGTTTGCCATCGGGATCGACAACGAAGGGCAACTCGATTTTATGTTCGGCCGCGAATTTTTCCGCGAAGCCGCGCAGGTTTTGCGGAGTAACTTCCAACTGGTTGGCGAAAATGTAGTCTCGGAATTCGTTACCCATGGCTTTCGAGTGGGTGTCGAAATAACGCGCAAGGATCGCCGCGTTGTATGACCAGGTATGAAAGGGCAGGGGAAAATCGTGGCGCACCACGGGAATCTTGTAGGTCCTGGCGGCTTCTTCGACCAGCGGCGCAGCCCGGCGGCAATCGGGACACTGCAGGTCCTCGAACACTACGATGGCAACCTGCGCGCCCTTAGGCGGACGCAATGCGGGATTCACAAAGGCCTGCTGTGCCGAAGCGCACCGAGAAGCAGCGAATATCGCAAACAGCAACCAACAGGCAAACAAATTCCTGGAAATATTTTTCATAACTCGCTTGGTCATGGAAAATTGTGAGGTGCTACTGCATCACGAATCGTGGACAATCGCTGAGCAACGGTCCAACGTCTGCCTTTATGGTAACTGAAGCTGAGTGGTCATGTAAGGTTTTTGGCTGAGAAAAGGTTTTCGTGGAGGTGCATTGTGCGTAAACCTTGCAACCGGAGTGCGAGGCGACAACGCGCTATAGTGAAAAGTGCGTTTGGACGAACCATCCCGCGTGGAGATTGTGAAACCTTTCCGCTTATCGCCCTTCTGCCGGCTCGGCATCGCTTTCGCGCTGGCCTCCGTTTTCTTGGGACTTTCGGCCTGTAATCGCGGGCGGCACCGCGTGCTGGAAGTGAACTACGTCTCGGCGGTGCAGGCCACGCTGCGCGATCAGGTGGCCACCATCTACAACCGCGTGGGCACGGTGAAGAACGGAGAGCGCGTGGAGGTGTTGGAGCGCGAGAAGCGCTTTTCCCGCGTGCGCACCGCCAGCGGCATCGAGGGCTGGATCGAGCAACGCTACCTGGTGGATCAGGCAACCTACGACGGCCTGCAGAAGCTGACAAAAGAGAATCTGAGCGACCCCGTACAAGCGCCCGGCGTTCTGCGCAACGATACCAACCTGCACCTCACGCCAGGACGTGAGACCGAGCACCTGTATCAGCTTTCGGCGGGCGCGAAGGTTTCCGTACTGAAACGCGCGACGGCGGAGAAGCAGCCCGGAGCGGCTGTGCAGCCGAAAGCGGGCGGCAAAACGTCCGGCTCGGTATTGGAAGATTGGTGGCTGGTACGTGACGCGGAGAACCGCGTGGGCTGGGTACTGGCACGCATGGTGGACATCGATGTGCCGCTCGATATCGCCCAATATGCCGAAGGCCAGCGCTTTGTTGCTTTCTTCATGCTCAATCAGGTACCGGACGCGGGCAAAGAGGGCACAGGGAAGAACGTTCCACAGTATCTTTGCGTGATCACCGAACCGCACGACGGTCTGCCCTACGATTACGATCAAATCCGCGTCTTCACCTGGAACGTCAGAAAACACCGTTACGAAACGGCCTACCGCGAACACGGCCTCAACGGCGTTCTGCCGGTGACCGTGACCAGTGAGAATTTCGATAAGGAAGGCACATTGCCGGTCTTCATCCTGCGCGTGAAAGACGACAGCGGCAACGTCAGCGAACGCAAATACAAACTGAACACGCCGATCGTGCGCCGGGTGCTGGCGCCGGGAGGGCAGAAGGAAGCTCCGAAAGCGTCGGCGAAGAAGCGTCGGCGGCGCTAGCTACTGGTTAGCAGTAGAAGTCCGCGATGCTCTCCACCACCCGACGCTGTTCTTCTTCTGTGAGTTCAGGAAACATGGGCAGCGCCAGCACTTCCTTCGCTGCGCGCTCTGCCTCAGGAAAGTCGCCTTCCAGGTATCCAAGGTAGGTAAAACAGGGCTGGAGGTGCAGCGGCTTAGGATAATAAATCTCCGTCCCGATCTTGCGCGTGGCGAGGAACTCGCGTAGTTCGTCGCGGCGGTAGGCGCGCACGACGTACTGATGAAAAACGTGGTGGGCCTGCGCGGAAGTACGCGGCAGTTGAATGGGCGCGGCATTCTCAGTTCGCTCGCCTGCAGCCTGTTCTCCCGCTGAGGTCAATCCGGCAGCGGCGAAGAGTTGATCGTATCGCGCGGCGCGCTGGCGGCGGGCGTCGTTCCATCCTTCGATGTACTTCAACTTCACGCGCAGGATGGCGGCCTGAATGGCGTCGAGACGGCTGTTCCATCCGAATTCTTCGTGGATGTAGCGGCGCGGGCTGCCGTGATTCCGCAAGCGGCGCATGTGGGCCGCCATCTCCGCATCGTTGGTGGTGACCAAACCAGCGTCACCATAGGCGCTGAGATTCTTAGTCGGATAGAAGCTGAACGCCGTGGAGATGCCCATGGACCCTGCGCTGCGAGCTTGATCCGGCTCGCTTCCCCAACGCGCCCCGATCGCTTGCGCAGCATCTTCGATCACAGACAGATGAAATTCGCCGGCCAGATGCTGCAGGCGATCCATGTCGGCACACTGGCCGTAGAGATGAACCGGGAGTAGGACGCGGAGTTGGTCATGTTGGCTGCCGCGTAGAAAAGATTCGACTTGAGCGGGATCGAGATTGAATGTCAGCGGATCGATATCGGCGAACACCGGGCGCGCACCGGCGCGCACGATTGCGCTGGCCGAGGCGAAAAAGCTGAACGGGGTGGTGAGCACCTGGTCCCCAGGCTGCACTCCAGCGGCAACGAGGGCCAGCCACAACGCGTCTGTGCCGGAGGCGCAGCCGACGGCGTCGCGGGCCCCGCAGAAATCCCCCACTTCGCGTTCGAGCCCTTCGACCTCGGTCCCGAGAATGTAATGCTGCGATTCGCAAACGCCCTCAATTGCAGCCAGCACCTCCGAGCGAATCTTCAAATACTGCCGCTGCAGGTCGAGCATGGGGACAGAGTCAAGTGGCTTCGCGTCCGCCGCGGGCTCACCGCCCAGGTAAGGCTTCGGCGATTCGGGCTTGGTGAAAGATTGAGTCATGGAAAGGCCGATTGTAGCAGGGAGCGCAACCGCCCCGACTCAGTGGTTGATTCTGCCTGTCGCGGGGCTTTCGGCGCCCGATTCATAAACATGACAAGAGGTTGCCCTATACCAAAATTAATAGATTTGACTCGCTAGCCATTCAGTTTTTGGGGAGACAGGATCATCCTAGACATAACAAATCATTGAAAACAAAGGCTGTTTCCCTGTTCCTATTTTGGAGCGTTAGTTGCACAACGGTACTTGCTCGGGGCGCAGTACGCAATCCTATTTTGTCTGTCAGATTGGCGCCGCGACAAGAGCCCGCAAGGCGGGCAGGGAACTTTCCCAGGTTCTCTTCAATATTAACGCGGTTCAGGAGAATCACCATGAAGCAACTTGCATCGAGCTTTAAGCTCGCAGCGTTTGTGTTCGCATTGTTCGGTATGCTGGCGATCAGCGCCGGTCTGGCCTACGGCCAAGCCATTGATGGCAGCGTACTCGGCACGGTACTCGATTCGCAAGGCGCGGCGGTAGTGGGCGCGGAAATCACCGCAACCAACGTCGCCACCGGAGTGGTCGCGGTCACAAAGACCAACAATGCCGGCGAATATCGTTTCGATCACCTGCTAGTTGGAACCTATAAGATCACGGCAAAGATGACCGGGTTCAAGACCATCACCGAGCAAGTTGACGTGGAATTGAACAAGATCGGTACCCGCAACCTGAGTCTGACGCCGGGCGCGGCCAGCGAGACGATCGAAGTCTCCGGTACGCCGCCCACGATCGACACCACCACCAGCCAGCTTCAGACCACATACGACGAGAGGCAGTTGCAGGATTTGCCCAGCGCTACGGTTGGTTCGGGCGTGTTGAATCTATCGTTACTGCAGGCTGGAGTCGGCAGCACTGGCGGATTGGGTGCTGGCTCGGGACCGTCCGTGGGTGGCCAGCGTCCTCGCGAGAATAACTTCACCATCGAGGGCGAAGACAACAATGACAAGGGCGTGACCGGTCCGCTGGTTACCGTGCCGAACGATGCTGTCGCCAACTTCACGGTTATCCAGAACCAATTTGCCCCCGAGTTCGGACACTCGGCAGGCGGCCAGTTTAACCAAGTGGTCATGGGCGGGACCAACACGATTCACGGCAGGGTGTATGAGTATTTCCGTAACCGCAATCTGAACGCCCTAGACCAGACGTTGAAGAACCAGGACATTACGACGGTCCCCCGGTACGACAACAATCGCTTCGGCGGACAGGTGGGCGGGCCGATCCTCAAGAATAAGCTCTTCTACTTTGTGAACTTCGAGTACAACCCGATCGGCGAGGCGGCCGTGCCTACGACGGCGGCCATCGCTCCTACGGCGGCTGGCTGGGCTACTATATTGGGCATCCCCGGTATAGTAGCTAACAACGCGAACGGTTTTGCGGCCTTTGCCACTGCTCCCGGAGTGTGTTCGGCGTCCCAGATTTCTGGAGGCGTTTGCCCCGCCGGCGGAGTGGACCAGAATGGAAATCCCATCGCGGCAGGCAATATTGCGGTCTACGACAACACAACCGCAACTCCAACCCAGTATCAGATTCCGGTGGGAGTGATTCCCATCGTTTCTCCTGCCTATGTCAACAACAGAGCGCTGGTCACGTCCATGGACTACGACGTGAGCGACAAGGACCAGATCCGTGGCCGCTACATTTACAACAAGGAGGTGACCATCGACACGGGTGCAGAGCTGCCGCAGTTCTTTACCCCCCTCGTTGTTCCGCAACATCTGGTGACGCTGGCCGAGTATCACACCTTCTCGCCTACAATCGGCAACGAATTCCGCGTGGGCTATACCCGCACCGGATATAACTACGTGGTTCCTACTGGTGCGCTTGGCAAGTTCGAGAACTTGGATGCATTCCCCAATCTCACGATCGATGAATTAAACCTGCTGAACGTCGGTCCCGATCCCAATGCTCCACAATACGCACAACAGAACACCTATCAACTCCTGGATAATCTGTCCTGGACTAGGGGTGCCCATACTCTGAAGTTCGGTATCGACTTGCGCAAGCAAATTGATCCGCAGTTGTTCGTCCAGCGTTCCCGCGGCGACTACGAGTGGAATACGGTAGACAACTTCGTGCATGACACGAATCCCACCGGAATTGCCGAACGCAGCTTTGGCTCGGCCAGCTATTCGGGCAACGACAAAATGTTTGGCTGGTACGTGAACGACGTTTGGAAGGCGACCCGCAACCTGACCGTTAACCTGGGAGTGCGCTACGAGTATCTGACCACCCCCTACGGATGGAGTCAGCAAGCTCTAAACAGCGTCGCCGATGTTCCGGGGCTGATTACCTTCGCGGCGCCGACAGCACCGAAGCACGACTTCATGCCGCGCATCGGATTTGCTTACTCTCCGGGCAACAGCGGCAACACTTCGATTCGTGCTGGATTCGGCATGGGCTACGACGTGCTCTACGACAACATTGGCACTCTGGCCCGTCCGCCGCAAATTGGCAGCACAGTCGACTGCCCAAACCAGTGCACCGCCCCATTCTTAACGAATGGCGGAATTCCGCCCGAAGTCAGCAGCGGAATTTCAGTGTTGACCCCGGCGCAAGCGATTGCCCGCACCTCGTCTTATCTTCCCATCAATACAAAGTACCCGTACGCGGAGTCATGGACTCTGGGGGTACAGCACGTGTTCGCCGGCAAGTACACGGCGGAGGTGCGCTACTTGGGATCACGCGGCATTGATCTTCCCATCCAAACGCAACTGAACACGACTCCAATTGCGACGCCCAGCAACAGCGTGCCTGAATTCGTGGGCAACGCCACCCCACCGAATCCGGATACCTTAACGAACATTTGGGCCGTCAACGCCGCGACCTGTCCGGCCTCGGTTTGTCCCGCGGGGGCAGGGGATGCGCCCGGAACGCTGGAGTACCAGTATTTCGACACGAATGACAGCATCCGACCGGCCTTTAACGCCGCTGGGTTCAACTCGTCCATCATGACTTCGTACCAGCCTTGGGGATCGTCGACTTACCATGGGCTGGCGACGCAGTTACAGCGGCGGTTCTCGAACGGCTTACAGTTCCTGGCAGCATGGACCTGGAGCCACACCATTGACAACGCCACGGCGGACTTCCACTCCACCGACATTTCCCCTCGCCGCGCCCAGAACTTCTCGGACTATCCTGCGGAGCGGGCCAACTCGATCCTCGACCATGCTCATCGCATCACCTTCCAGGTGCTCTACGATGCGCAATGGTTCGCCCACGACTCAAGCTGGCTGAAGCGCAACGTGATTGGCAATTACGAGTTCGTGCCGGTTTATACGTGGGAATCAGGCCAGTGGGGAACCGTGCAGAGCGCGATTGACTCAAACCTGAACGATGATGCTGCCGGCGACAGGGCATTCCTCAATCCGGCCGGCGTGAAAGGTACAGGTAGCGACGTCAACCCGTTACTTACAGTGGCCAACCCGAACTGCCCCTACAACCCGTGCGTTGTGGGGTGGGTCGCCGCGACTCCCAGTGCGCAGTATGTGGTTGCAGGCTATGGGACGATAGCGACAACATCCCGCAGCAATCTGCAGACGGCGCCTATCAATAACTTCGACATGACTGTGGCCAAGCACTTGAAGTTCGGTGAGCGCTTCCAGGTGGACTTCCTGGCCCAAGCCTTCAATATGCTCAACCACGCACAGTTCACCACTGGGTACTTGAACGACATCGGCTCTATCGGCGATGTCGGAGCAGTCCGGAACTTCTTCATTCCGAACTCGTCGGGATTCGACAACAACAAGGCCAACTTCTCCAGCAGCCCGCGCACCATGCAGTTGGCGTTGAAGTTCAGCTTCTAACGCAAGTTGGTTTCAAAGT
>CZKK01000107.1_pt1 | contig 8531 bp, 8 predicted proteins | sample 1122271 | NCBI WGS metagenome assembly CZKK01 (sample SAMEA3539301, study PRJEB10725) | soil metagenome | biome: tundra; feature: field; material: soil | place: USA | collected 2010-05 | depth 0.15 m | reverse complement strand
GCCCGCGTGGAAAAAATCACCGTCGGCGATCCCGCCGAAAACGCCAACATGGGCGCCGTGATCAACGAAGGCTCGATGAAGACGATTCTCGAATACATCGAGCAAGGCAAGAAAGACGGGCGCATCCTCACCGGCGGCGAGCGCGCCACCGAAGCCGGAGAAGGCTACTTCATCCGCCCCACGGTGATCGCCGACATTCCCGCCAAATCAAAACTCGAGCAGGAAGAAATCTTCGGCCCCGTGCTCGTGGTGATTAAAGCGCACGGCTTCGACCACGCCCTCGAAATTGCCAACGATACCGAGTTCGGCCTCACCGGCGCCATCTACACAAAATCGCGCGACAAGATCGACCGCGCCACTCGCGAGTTCCACGTGGGCAATCTTTACATCAACCGCAAATGCACTGGAGCAATGGTCGGCGCCCACCCCTTCGGCGGCTTCAACATGTCCGGCACCGACTCCAAATCCGGCGGCCCGGATTATCTGTATCTGTTCACGCAGGCGAAGTCGGTGGCGGAAAAAGTTAGCTAGCAGTCTTTTCGTGGAGCGGAATCGCCACAGGATTCCTCTCCACAAACTGCCGCTGATGCCAGTAAGGATAAACCGGCGTCACATCGCTCGCGGCGTCTAACTTCGCAATCTGCTCAACGGACAAATTCCATCCCTCCGCTGCCAAATTCTGCCGCAACTGTTCTTCGTTTCGCGCCCCAACAATCACGGTCGAAACCGAGGGCCGCTGCAACAACCAGTTCAGCGCAACTTGCGGAACGGTTTTTCCTGTCTCTTTAGCAATCGCATCCAGCGCATCAACCCCCTCATACAAATACTCATCCTCTACCTGCGGTCCCTGACCCGCAGTCTTATGCAACCGGCTCTCGGCCGGCAACGCCTGGCCGCGCCGAATCTTTCCCGTCAACCGGCCCCATCCCAGCGGACTCCATACCAGCGCGCCCACGCCCTGATCCAACCCAAGCGGCATCAGTTCCCATTCGTACTCTCTTCCCACCAACGAGTAATAAACCTGATGGCCCGCATACCTCGCCCATCCGTACCTGTCAGCGACGCTCAAAGACTTCATCAAATGCCAGCCGGAAAAATTCGAGCACGCGATGTATCTAACTTTCCCACTCACCACCAGTTGATTGAGCGTACTCAGAACTTCCTCGATCGGGGTCAGCGCGTCAAACCCGTGCAGATGATAGATGTCGATGTAATCGGTGCCCAGCCGGCGCAAGCTGGCTTCGCAGGCCCGAATCAAATGATGCCACGATGATCCTAGATCGTTCGGCCCCGGCCCCATGCGGAACGTTGCCTTGGTCGAGATCAAAACATCGTCGCGCCGCCCCGCAATCGCCTTTCCCAGAATTGTTTCGGAGAGACCGTCGGAGTAAATATCGGCGGTATCGAAAAGATTGACGCCCGCGTCCAGGCAAATATCCACAAGACGCGTCGCCTCGGCAACATCGCTCGCGCCCCACGCTTTAAAAAACTCGTTTCCCCCGCCAAACGTTCCCGTGCCAAAACTCAGCACCGGTACCTTCAAACCAGAGCGACCCAGCGTTCGAAATTCCATAGGCCATACTAGATGCCGTATCGGCGACCAACGATGCGACTCCGCAGAATTCCCGCACGCTTTTTTTCGGTCGCTGAAAGAGCCAACGTAAACGACCCTACGTCCCGGTTCCCGACAGCGCGACCAATTGAAAAGTCCCGCCACCATTATCCAGCACCTCGACGGCAACGTTGTTGATCAGTCCCTTTTCGGTCGGCGCGAACTGAACATTGATGGTGCAACTGGCTCCCTGCGCAATATTTTTGCCGCAGTTGTTGGTCTCGATGAATTGCCGAGCTTCGGGTCCTTCCAATCCGAGCTCAGAGATGGTCACCACCGAGCCACCGAGATTAGTTAAGGTGACCGTCTGCGGAGCGCTCACCGTACCCTTTTGCTGATTGCCGAAATTCAGGCTCGATGGGGAAAGGTCAATCACCGTTCCCTGGCCTTCCAACGCAACCAACTGATGGCGCCCCGCCGCATTGTCCACCACCGTCAGCGAGGCGAATCGATTCCCCTTACCCGTGGGCTCGAAGGCCACGTTAACTGTGCAACTCGCCCCCACGCTAACCGTCCTTCCGCAATTGTTGGTTTGTAAGAAGTCGTTCGCGTTCGTTCCGGTGATAGTGATGTTCGTTATATCCAGCGTGGCTTTGCCGACATTCGATACCGTCACCGCCTGAGCCGCGCTCTGCGTTCCCTGCACCTGAAGCTGGAACAGCAAATTTTCGGGAGCCGGAAGAACCGCTGCACCATTCGTCTGCAAAGCCACGAATGCCGAACCTAAGTTGGCGGAAGAACTCCCGAACGCCGTAGCAACCACGTCCATGGCTCCATCCCCATTGAAGTCGCCGGTCGCTATGTTCCAATTCATCACGCCGCCTTCAAAAGTGGACGCTGGCCCAAACGTTCCATCGCCGTTCCCTAGCAGAGCCGAAATCGTGTCCTCCCCCGCAACCGCAATATCCAATCTCCCATCGCCATTTAAGTCCACGGCCGTCGCGCGTCCAGGAGAATTGTAGGTTTGCGCCGCTCCAAACGTTCCATCCGAATTTCCCAACAGCACGCTCACCCCGTCATCTGCCCCAATCACCAGATCGAGAACGCCATCCCCGTTGAGATCCGCCGGCGTAATCGTGAGCGCCTCCACTTGCAGCGAAGAATACACGGCACCCTGCTGAAACGTGCCGTCTCCCTTGCCCAGAAAAACCTTCACATTCTTGAACTCAAGATAAAGTGCCAGCGCAATGTCAGGAATACCGTCACCGTTAAAATCGCCTACGCAGATTCCCGCCGCCTGGCTTCCCGGCAGCGCCACTTGCTTTTGAAATGTCCCGTCGCCATTGCCCAGCAGAATCACGGTATTCTCGTAGCTGCTCACAGCCAGATCCAGCTTGCCGTCTCCATTGAAATCTGCCGCCGCCACCATATCCGGCCACGTTCCCGTGGCGTAATCTACATGCGCTTGGAAGGTTCCGTCGCCATTGCCCAGCAAAACGGAAACCGTGTTGGAGCCGAAGTTTGCCACCAGCAGATCCAGCTTTCCATCGCCGTTCACATCCGCCGCCGCGATCCCCTCCGGACTCTTACCCGCCGTATACACCACCGGCGTTTGAAACGTTCCATCGCCCTTTCCCAGAAAAACTTCCACCTGAAACTCGTTGACTACCGCCATGTCTAGCTTCCCGTCACCGTTAAAGTCCCCCGTCACCGCTTGAAAAGCCGCGCCACCCGTCGCAAAGCCTGCGCCGCTCAAAGCCACGGTCGCAACCGGCGTCACCACAGAAAAAAACGCCACGTTGGAAGTCTGATTCCCCGCTCCGGGATTACTCACCGTTACCGACGCCGTTCCCGCCGTCGCTATGTCGTCAGCCAGAATCGTCGCCGTCACTCGCGTCTTGCTCACAAACTGAGTCGCTCGCGCCTGCCCGTTCCACTGCACCAGCGCACCCGAAACAAAGCCGGCCCCATTCACTGTCAGTGTGAACCCCGCTCCCCCCGGAGCCGCACTCGTGGGCACCAAAGGCGCATCCACCAGCGGCACCGGATTCGACTGCGCCCACACCGCCGCACTCACACAACAAAGCAGCAAGAACAATCCAGCAGTTTTCATGGCAAACCTTTCGCGCCGCACAAGGACTGAGGATAGACGTTCAGCGAATCGCAAGAAAACGCAGGGGAGCGTCCTCACCGCTGAATTCTCTGGCGAAGTAAGCATTCTGTCAACGTGCAAGAAGTTGCAATCGATACGAAGACCGCATTACCCTGTGATCCCCCGTGTCCCCCGTGGTAAGAATTGCCTATCCCATCTCGACAAAAAGACCGCTCCAGCAATGCGGCCTTATCTTCTTTCCCAAAAACTACTCCCGCGAAGGTTGCTTTCGCGCCCACCGTGGCCAATAGCAAAGGCCGCCCGCAGGCGGCCTTGGTTAATAAAATTATATTTTCCTAGCAGTCTCTACGGCATCACTCCCGCAGGCGCCTGTGGTGCCGGCCCTGCCGTGGTCGCAGCGGCGGCTTCGTTCAAAATCCTGTGATGGATGGTGAACAGCGCCAGTTCCAGCCGGTCGGAGACGCCGATCTTGTCATACACATTCCGCAGATAATTCTTGATGACCTGCTCCGTGGTTCCGAGCTGCGTCGCAATTTCTTTATTCTTGTAGCCTTGCACGATCAGTGCCACAATGCGCAACTCTTTCGCCGTCAGGCGATCGCGCACACGCAGTCCGACCATATCGTTTTCGGTGAGCTCGCTCGGCACCGCGACGTCCTGCACCCAGGTCTCCCCGCGCGCCACCTTGCGCACGCAGTCCACCAGGGCCGCGCTGGTCACATTGCGGTACACCACGCCATGCGCGCCATTCGCCATGTGCCGTTGCGCGCTTTCGCCCGTATCGGCCAGCACCACCACGCGGGTCTTCGCCTTATTCGCGCCCTGCACGATGGCGGCGAAGTCGTTGTGAAATCCCGCCGCCACCACCAGCACCGCGGCGCGAAATTTGTCCAGAGCCATAAACATCTGCTCCGGCGTCTGAGCCTGCGCCACGATGCGCATCTCGTCTTCCACCGCCAGCACCTTTGCAATGCCGGCGCGGAAGATTGCCTGGTTATCGGCCAGAATCAGTTTGAGCATGTTATTGGCGCTCCAAAATTTAAGAGTTCCTTACGAACTCGTATGAGTCGATCACGCAGGCCACACCTTTGCCGTCTGCGCTGGCTCCCGTGGGATCAGTGCGCACCACGCGTCCCTTGCAAGCAATCGTTACGTTTTCCTGCCCCCCGGTAACGTCCGGTGGCAGGGTGATTTCAAATTCCACCGGCGACCCAATCTCCAGCGACGCGTCGGCGCGTATATAAACTCCCGCCGCGCTCAGATTTCCTGTCGTCCCCTTCGCGTCGCCGCTGGTCGCCTCACTGTGCAGCTTGATGGGCAACTCCAGCGGAAACCTTTTTCCGGTCCGTGCTTCTTCGGACACAGTCCCTCCTCTTTCGTGGCTTGGTCCTTCTCTGTTTGCGAACGAGGCCAATACCATCAAAATACGCTCCTGGCAGGCGGATCAACCACTTTATTGCTCAGGGGCGGTTATATCACGGATGCCCACTCTATAAAAGCCTGATAACGAGTTAGTTAAGGGTAGAACTTAGATTCCCCCCCTTGGCCCGTGTGGAACGGACACTCCCTTCGGCTGCGCTCAGGGCAGGCTCTGTCCGTCGCCTTTAACCCTGCTTTTGACGTTGATCTTGCCCGCCCCTAATGCTTCACACACTGCGCCAGCATATCGTTTTCAATCGCGATGGTCCCGTTTTCTGGGATTCCGTTTACGGTTATAGCCGCCACCGTCGGGTCCGGGCCGCTCACCCCCTCCGGCCCGTCGCAGTTCTGCACCGCATAAACGTTAAAGCTAGCCACCGGCAGATTCCCGCCGCTGGTCATCTTCGCATAATAAATCTGCCCCTGCGACGTCGAATTATTCGGACAGTAGTTCTGCGGCGTCCCTCCCTGCCCGCCCACGCACATGTTGCCCTCGGACAAATTCTGGCACAGCCACGCCGTCATCGCCGTCTTCGGATAACTGTACGTCGGGCTCCCCGTGCCATCGTTCACAATGCTCTCCTGCAGCCACGCCGCTTCCGACGCCGCCGAAGTCATCGTCCCCGGCACCGCGCAAGTGCTGTCCCCAGTCCAGTTCCGCACTCCACTCGCCGCCCCCGTGTAAGTCGGACTCAACATCCACGGCTGTGTTCCACCCAACTGGCATCCAAATTGTCCCACCGGGCAAATCGTCACCGGATCCGGCGGCGGCGGCTCCTCGCACCCCTGCTTAAAGTCCGCCAGCGGCGGCCCCGATTTCATCTCCACCGCATCCAGATAACTTCCCGCGCCATAGAACGTCAGCGCATACGCGATGGCTCCCGACCCCGCGCTGCTCCCCTCCGCGCACCGCCCGCCTCCGCTGTACAACGTCGAATTATTCGTATTAAAAATAAAGTTCAGCAGCGTCGCCCCGCGGCACGCCGCCAATCGCACATTCGCCGGAGAAGTGTTCGTGTCATTTCCTCCCGTGTATTCCCACTCATCGGCCCACTCGATCTGAATCACTTCATACCCGTTCGCAAAATAAAATCCGGCAGGGTCCGCATCCCCAGTGTCATCCGTCCCGCCCGCGCCCGACAAAAACACGATCGTCCCCTTCGGCGACGCCGGAGTGTCGTAGCTATAAGTAAGACTCAAGTCCGAAACATTCGGGCAATTCGTAACAGTCGCGGAGTGGCACACCGCCGGGATCGTGCTATCGGAAAAGAAATCGCCGGTGCACGTGACCGTCGCTCCCACCACCACGCTCGGGCTGCCGGATGGCGGAGGCTGCTGTGCCGCTGGCGTTGCCGAACTGCCGCCGCATCCATTCAGCATCACCAAAGCCACCGTTACGAGGACGCCCACCGCCGCCGCGGCGTAGAGCATGGCGTGCCGACCCATGGAAGAAGTTGAGTTCACGATCACCTTCGCCACCACCTGGCCTCCTTAGCCGCACTTTAGAAAGATTCGGAAACCGTATTCCCCACAGCACCTGGCATGATCTCTATCATTAACACATTCAAGGTCTCACCGGCTGTCGGTTAGGCACAGGCCAGGGCTCCCATGTTTGTCGTGCCTTATCGACATGTAGGAATATCTACTGCCATCGCTCATTTTGATATTATGTGCGCCGGTGAATGCGAATGGCCGAAGTATCGAAGAATGTACCGAAAAAAGTCATGAAGAAATTCCCGAATAAACTCCTGCAAGGCAAGATCGCCCTCGTAGCCGGAGCCACTCGCGGCGCCGGACGCGGCATCGCCATCGCACTGGGCGAGGCCGGCGCCACGGTTTACTGCACCGGCCGCAGCTCAAGAAAAAGCGCGGGAAAAAGCTCAAGAAAAAATCCCGCCACACCCGGCCGTCCCGAAACCATCGAAGAAACCGCCGAACTGGTCACCGCCGCGGGCGGCCAAGGCATCGCCGTTCGAGTGGATCACACAGTTCCTGCCCAAGTGAAGAAACTCGTCGCCCGCATAAAACGCCGGCACAAGGGCCTCGACATCCTCGTTAACGACGTCTGGGGCGGCGACCCGCTCACCGAATGGGGCAAACCATTCTGGACGGTCAACCTGGACAACGGCCTGCAAATGCTCAAGCAGGCCATCCATTCCCACATCATCACTTCCCACTACGCCGCCCCGTTAATGTTAGGTCGAAGCAAGCCAGGTCGAAGCCCCGCAATCATTTTCGAAATCACGGACGGCGACGCTTTCTACTATCGCGGCAATCTCTTTTATGATCTCGTCAAAATTTCCGTCATACGCCTGGCCTTCGCCATGGCCCGCGAACTCCGAAGAAAAGACATCGTCTCCGTCGCGCTGACTCCCGGCTTCCTGCGTTCCGAAGCCGTACTCGACCATTTCAAAGTCACCGAGGCCAACTGGAAGGATGTTGAAAAGAAGAACGACAAAGACAAGAACAGTGGAGACCAGAACGACGCGCCCAACGATTTCATGGTCTCAGAATCGCCGCGCTACATCGGCCGCGCCGTCGTAGCCCTCGCCACCGATCCCAAAGTAAAAAACAAGACCGGACGCGTCTTCAGCTCCTGGGCCCTCGCCCGCGAATACGGATTCACCGACCTCGACGGCACCCAGCCCCACTGGGGCAACTACGCCCGCAAGAAATATGGCAAATACAAAATCTGCGACGACCAGTTCTATTCCTACTGGGTCCCCGGCCTGATAGAACTTATCTTCCCCGATTGGTTCTGACCATGGGCCGCTTAATTTCCGCGGCGGTTTTTACCCTGTAGAGCGGGCACTCTTGTTCGCCGCCTTTGACTTTTCTCTCCCCGGAAGCACAAGCATCAGTCCGGATGGACCACCCGCCGAAGGAAGAAGGAGAGATGGCGCAGCGGGGGGAAGGGTGACTGATCCTTAGTGAGGTTCCGGCTGCGCCACCAGAGGAACAACCGACCGCTGGGCCGGATAGTTCCTTCACATCTATTCCTGAAGAACAAAAACTACAACCCTGGCACACTCTGTGAATGTTCAAAACCGCTCAGTTCCAAAAAAACCCCTGCAGTGCAGAACTGCAATCGGCTCTATACCGATTCCCGACGAGGAGTAGCCCGCATCTGATCTTCATCAAATGTGCTAGAGGCCCAATCTCCGACGCGCCGCGCCGACCAGGATTACCAGCCCCGTTCCCAAGAGGCCCATCGTGCCGGGCTCTGGAACTCCTGTCGTTCCGCCGCAACCGCTGATGGTATTACCCTGCAGCGTCACCGCACCAGTTTGCGCCAAGGCACTCCCGCAAGTGATGGTTGCGCCGGTATTCAGCGTGATGCTGGCGAGCGCAAGTATATTTCCCTCGAAGGCGGTGGTTGTGCCAAGCGTCGCGGAGCTGCCCACCTGCCAAAATATGTTCGGATCGGTCATCGTCTTACCGGTTAGG
>CZKK01000056.1_pt2 | contig 8751 bp, 10 predicted proteins | sample 1122271 | NCBI WGS metagenome assembly CZKK01 (sample SAMEA3539301, study PRJEB10725) | soil metagenome | biome: tundra; feature: field; material: soil | place: USA | collected 2010-05 | depth 0.15 m | reverse complement strand
GATGGAGAAGCGAGTGCTCGACGCACTTTCTCCCGACGCCCGCAGTGCAGTGCTGTGGAATCGGGTGCGATCGAGCGATGCGAACGGGTTGCGCAAGGCTTACGGAAGCGACGTTTCTCCCTGGCCGGCGGCATTCCAGAAAGAAATGGAATTCGAACATGCGTTCGCGCAGGCCGGCGGGCTGCTGCTGGCGGGGCTCGACCCAACTGGCATGGGAGGCGTGATCGCGGGTTTCGGAGACCAGCGCGAAGTCGAGTTATTGGTGGAAGCCGGATTTTCTCCGGTGGAGGCAATTCACATTGCGACCGCAAATGGCGCGCAATTCCTGGGAGAGTTGGACCGCATCGGTACGATCGCTGCCGGCAAGCAGGCGGATTTAGTTCTGATTAAAGGCGATCCGTCGAAGCAGATCGAGGACATCGAGAACGTCGAGACCGTGTTCAAAGATGGCGTCGGCTACGATTCCGCCAAGCTGATCGAATCGGTGCGCGGCGTGGTCGGAAGCCGCTGACTTCAGTTGCCAGTTGCCGGTTGCCAGTTGCCAGTGAAGAGCTATCCCTGCGCCGGGTTCTCTCGGTGGGCAGCGACGCCCAGGGACTGAATCAGTTCAGCTAGAATCGGGTCGCATGCTCATTCTTGCCTCCGCCTCGCCTCGCCGTCAGGAACTGCTGCGCAACGCCGGGATTCCGTTTACAGTGCGGGCCGCCGACATTGACGAAACGCCACTCGCTGGAGAATCGCCGAGAGCTTGTGCCGAACGGCTGGCTGGGGAAAAAGCGATGGCGATTTTTCAAGGCTGTCCGCAGGAGTACGTCCTCGGGGCGGACACAATCGTCGTTATCGATGACACCATCCTTGGCAAACCCCGCGACGCCGACGATGCCGCCCGCATGCTGCGATTGTTGTCGGGACGCAGGCACGCAGTGATCACCGGCGTGTGCGTAGCAGGTCCAGCAGCCAGTAGCCAGGTACCAGTTGCCAGTAAAACCAGATCAAAACTGACTGCCGGCAACGGGCAACTGGCAACCGCCTTTGAGAGAACCGCTTCCGAGAGCACGCTGGTGACTATGTGCGAAATCGCTGACGATGAGATTCGCGACTACGTCGCAACCGGCGAGCCTATGGACAAAGCGGGAGCATATGCGATCCAGGGCATCGCCTCGCGCTGGATCCCGCGCATTGAAGGCGATTACAGCAATGTGGTGGGACTGCCCGTGGCGTTGGTTTATGCCATGCTGAAGAAACAGGGAGCCATCTGAATGGTCGGTTTGCGCTTAGGATTAGGCCGACTTCAATAGAGCTGCGCGCGGCAAGAAAGGCAAAACGAACCGCAACCGCGCTAGGACTTTTTTTCTTCCTCTTTTTTCTCTTTCTTTTCTTCTTCGGGGTCTTTCATCGCTGACTTGAAGTTACGAATGCCTTCGCCCAAGCCTTTTCCGAGCGCGGAAAATTTGCTGGTGCCGAAGACCAGAAGCGCGATGGCAACAATTATCAGTAAATGCCAAGGCTGAAGAAGACCTTCACCCATAATTCCTCCATCGAACCCCACTCTGAGCCGCAAGCCACGTAAAGCCGCGCGCCGCTAAGAAAATTCTAGGCTACCCTACCTGCAGAGTCAAAGAAGGAGCGCTCAAACGCTTTCTATCATTCCCGCCAGTAGCAGTGCCCGTCGCGGTAGCTCGGACATCACGATGAACTCGTGCACCGCGTGCGCCCCTTCACCCACGCCGCCCATGCCGTCGAGCGTGGGAATACCCATGCCAGCGGTGAAGTTCCCGTCGGAGCCGCCACCGACGGCAGCTTCTTCAAGTTCCCACCCTACCTGGTCTGCAATCTGTCGCGCTTTCTCATACAGTGCCGCCACTCCGGCGGTTCGCTCCATCGGAAGGCGGTTCATGCCGCCAGTCATCTCGAGTTTGCAATATTTGTCGAACGGTTTGAGGGAGCGCAGTTTGCCATCGATGCCAGCGGCTTGTTTCGCGCTCTTGATGCGCACATCAATCCTGGCCGAGGCCTCGGCCGCAACCACATTCGTACGCGTTCCGCCTTCGATCACACCTGGGTTTACCGACAGGCCTTGCCGCAGATTATTCAGCTTCGCGATTACAGCGATCTGCCGCGCCAGCTCAAGAATCGCGCTGTGGCCTTTCCCGGGATCGAGTCCCGCGTGCGCCGCGACGCCCGTCACGCGTAGTGTATATTCACCCACGCCCTTGCGTGCAGTTTTGACGGCGCCTCGAAAGCCAGCGGCGGGCTCGAGTACCAGCACTCCGGCGGATTTTCTCGCCAACTCTTCGGTGATCTTCCGCGAGGAATGGCTGCCCACTTCCTCATCGGAAACCAGGAAAACCGTGACCGGCCGCGGCAGTTCGCCGTGCCAGGCGTGCAGCGCTTCAATGGCATGTAGCATAAGCGCTATGCCTGATTTCATGTCGAGCACGCCCGGCCCGCGCAGGCGTCCGTTTTCGATTACGCAGGGCATGTTTTCCAGCGTGCCTAGCGGATACACCGTGTCGTAGTGCCCGAGCAGCAGCACCGGCTTGCGGTCGGAGGGACTGCCGAAGCTAATCTGCAAGCTGTCGCCAAAATCGTTGCTGCGATGGAGTTGAGTCCGCCCGCCGAGCGCTTCAAATTTGGGCGCGAGGAAACTGGCAATGCGGTCGACGGCTTCCTTGTTGTCGCTGGGGGATTCGATTTCGACCAGTGCGCGAATCGTGTCAACTATGCGGTCCTGATGTTCCGAGAAATAGCGGAGGCGATCCTTGCCTGCGCTCCGCTGTACCGCTGCTGCCCCTGTTTTCTTACCTGGCACATTTACCTTTCGCCGGCAGGAGTTTGCCGCTGGGTTGTGAACGCGACGCGGTACAGTATAATCTTCAGGCTGATTGAGACGAATTGGTTAGACGAACCATGATTGAGAGCACTCCGCCCGACAACGGCGAACCTAAGACGGCGCTCGACATTCACCAGATCCTGAAAATTCTGCCGCACCGCTATCCCTTTCTGCTGATTGACCGCGTGCTCGAGCTGAAACGCAAAGAAAGTATCGTCGCGATCAAGAACGTTACCATCAACGAACCGTTCTTCAACGGCCATTTTCCAGGATTACCCATCATGCCGGGCGTTCTGATCGTGGAAGCGATTGCGCAGGCCGGCGGCGCGCTCTTGCTTACCGAAGTCGAAGATCGCACCGACAAAGTGATGGTCTTCACCGGCATCGAACGCGCCAAATTCCGCCGTCCCGTGAGCCCCGGCGACCAGCTGCGCATCGAGGTGGAAGTGAAGGCGTGGCGCGCCATTCCTCGAATGATCGCAGTGAAAATGCATGGTATCGCTTATGTCGCGGGCAAGCGCGTTGCGGAGGCGACCGTGTCCTGCCAGCTGATCGACAGTTCCCGCGGGCGCGGCGACGGCTCTGACGGCACGGGTGACGGCGCGGCGGAATGAACCTAGGGTCCGCCGCTCGATGACTCAATCATGAATGTTCGTCCCACCGCGATCCATCCTACCGCGATTATCGATGCGCGGGCCAAAGTTCCGGCATCGTGCAAGGTTGGCCCCTACTGCGTGATTGGTCCGGAGGTCGAACTCGGCGAAGGCTGCCGCCTGGTGTCACATGTTGCCATCGAAGGGCCGGCGAAAATCGGCGCCGACAATGCCTTCTTTCCTTTCTGCGCTATCGGCATGGCGCCGCAGGATGTTACCTACGCAGGCGAACCGACGCGCCTGGAGATTGGTGACCACAATGAGATTCGCGAGTGTGTGACCATCAGCCGCGGCACCGTGAAAGGCGGTGGCCTCACGAAAGTTGGCAGCCATACGCTGATCATGGCCTATGCGCACATCGGGCACGACAGCGTGATCGGCGACCACTGCATGCTGGTGAACGGCGCGACGCTCGGCGGGCACGTGACCGTGGAAGAATGGGCGGTGGTGGGCGCGCTTTGTCCCGTACACCAATTCGTGCGCATCGGAGCCCACTCCTACATCGGAGGCGGAACCACCATCACGCAGGATGTCCTGCCGTTTTCCATGACTTCGGCCGCACGCAACACCCACGCCTATGGGATGAATAAAGTTGGGCTGGAGCGCCGCGGCTTTTCGCCGGAGCGCATTCGCAAGATTCACCATGCTTATAAGACTTTGCTGGCGTCGAAGATGAACACGTCGCAGGCGCTGGAGAGGCTGAAAGCGGAGGCCGATAAGGGCGAGGATGTGGAGATGCTTATTCGGTTTATTGAGGGCTCGGAGAGAGGGATTATTAAGTAGAGAGTTTGTCGGGAATGCCGAGCTTGCTCCGTCTGTTGTTGACTCGGCTACCCGCGCCGCCTATCCTTGCGAGGTAATGAACCTATGCCAAGAGCTGAGGCTGCGGTGACTGGGATTCAATTCGTTACGGACGACAAGGGCCACCGTGTGGCCGTGCAGATCGACCTGAAAAAGCACGGGGCGATCTGGGAAGACTTCTGGGACGGCCTTATTTCCGAATCGCGCCGCAAGGAAAAAAGTATCCCTTACGAACAGTACCGCACCAGTCGCTTGAAGCGCAGCCGGTCGCGTGGCTAACTACTCCGTCGTCATCAAATCGTCCGCCCAGAAAGAACTCGACGCCCTCGACGATGCCGTCTTTCGTCGGATCGACCGCAAGATTCTGGCGCTGGCCGAAAATCCGCGCCCCGCAGGATGCAAGAAACTCAAAGGCTATAAAGACCAGTGGCGCATACGAATAGGGGACTGGCGCGTAGTCTACGTCATTGACGATTCGGCCAAGTTCGTGAGCATAACCCGCGTTGCGCACCGCCGCGAAGCCTACGACGGCTAGCCCAACCGAAGCTCCGCCGGAAGAACGGCTCCGCTTGGAATGACGCCATCCGAAACTGGCCGGGACCAGATGCTAGACTGACTCGTCCGTAGATTGCTCACTTCATGCCTTCCCACGACAAGAAACTTGGCCTCATCGCCGGCAACGGCAACTTCCCCTTCCTCGTGCTCGACGCGGCGCGCGCCGCGGGATATGAAGTCGTCGTCGTCGCCATCGAGGAAGAAGCATCCCCTGAGATTAACTCCCGTGGTGCGGCTTCCGTTCACTGGCTGTCGCTGGGCGAGCTTTCAAAGTTGATCGAAACTTTCCAGCGCGAGGGAGTGCGGCGCGCCATCATGGCTGGGCAGGTAAAGCACAAACAAATTTTCTCCGCCATCCGGCCGGACTGGCGGCTGGCCAAGCTCTTGCTCGCGCTCACCACGCGCAACACTGACAGTCTGCTCGGCGCCGTGGCCAAGATCCTCGCGGATGAAGGCATCACCCTTGAAAATTCCACCTGGCTGCTCGAGCCGCTGCTGGTGAAGTCCGGGGTTCTCACGCGCCGCGCGCCCAGTGAGCAGGAGCGGAAAAACATCGAGTACGGCCGCGCTGTTGCCCGCCAGCTCGCGCAGCATGACATCGGCCAGACCGTTGTAGTCGCCGAATCCGCCTGCGTGGCGGTGGAAGCGATGGAGGGCACCGACGCGACGATTGAGCGCGCTGGGCACATCATGCGCTCGCTGCACGGCGACGCCTCCACCCTCAGCCGCGACCTCACCGTTGTGAAGATCGCCAAGCCCAATCAGGATATGCGCTTCGATGTTCCGGTAATTGGGCTGAAGACTATCGAAGTGATGCAGGCCGCAGGCGCAACCTGCCTCGCGCTGGATGCGGGAAAATGTTTGCTGCTGGATGGCCAGAAGATAATCGACGCGGCGAATGCGGCGACGATCACGATTGTGGCAGACTGAGATCCACTCCTGGATATTTTGCGCACAGTTCTTGTTTTGCTTAGTCTGTTCTCACAGAAGAGGCTAAAGATATGACACTTCCAACTTCCGAATCCGCCCTCATCGCCGAGCAGCTTCGCCGCGCATTTGAGGGCGACGCGTGGCATGGTCCAGCGCTGCTTGAATTGTTGGAAGGTGTGGATGCCGCCATGGCTGCGGCTCAGCCTTTACCGCATGCTCATAGCATTTGGGAGCTGGTGCTGCACGTGGCCGTCTGGGACGATGCGGCTTGCCGCCGGCTGGCGGGGAATAAATGGCAGCCTGAGGGCACGGATAATTTTCCAGTCGTTCCCAAACCCACGGAGGCCGCATGGCGGAAGGCTGTGGCTCACGCGAAGCGCACGCACGATCTGCTGGTTAAAACCGTGAAGGGCCTGCCTGAGGCGCGGCTCCGCGACCGCGTCCCCGGAAAGAAGTACGATTTCTACTTCATGGTGCACGGGGTAGCGCAACATGAGCTGTATCATGCGGGGCAGATTGCTATCTTAAAGAAGGCGCATGGCAACTTCAAATAAGGCAGAACGCAAAAGTAAGAATGAAGAAGTAAAAGCGATGCCTGCCAGCGTACCGGAAATGCCGGAACGCAGGAGATTTTACTTCTGCATTCTGACCTCTCACTTTTTGCTTGCTAAATCACCCGGTTGCAAAATTACTCAATCACTCCACCGGCTTTACGTTTACAATTTGTTGTTCCACGTGGCAACCAGCCAGCCGAGAGTTCCTTACCTGCAAGCTGACAATCCGATATCCGTCGCGGTGGTGGGGGTGGGCGTCTTTGGCCGTAACCATGCCCGGGTTTACCACGAGTTGGAAGAACAGGGTGAACCCGTTCGATTGGTGGGCGTGGTCGATCCCAACCTGGACCGAGCCGACGCGGTGGCGCGCGAGTTCGGCTGCCGAGCTTTTGGTTCGGCCGAGCAGATGCTGACCACGCACAGCGAGGTGCGCGCCGCTTCCGTGGCAGCACCAACGATTCATCATCTTGAAGTCGCCAGCGCCCTGATGGAGGCCGGGGTTGACGTCCTCATCGAGAAACCTCTAGCCGCGTCGCTGGCAGAGGCCGAGGAGTTGGTCCAACTGGCGGCCACGCACAAACGCGTGGCGCAGGCCGGACATCTGGAGCGCTTCAACCCCGCCGTGCGCGCTACGATTCCGCTGCTCACCCAGCCCATGTTCTTCGAGGTGCATCGGCTCAGCGTGTTCACTCCGCGCTCGCTCGACGTCGATGTTGTGCTTGACCTGATGATCCACGATCTCGACATCGTGCTTTCCTTTGCCAACTCCCCCGTGAAGGAAGTTCGCGCCGTCGGCTTGCCTATTCTCTCCGGCAAAGTGGACATCGCCAATGTGCGGCTGGAGTTCGAATCGGGATGCGTGGCTAACTTCACGGCCAGCCGCGTTTCCACGGAGCGCGTGCGCAAGTTGCGCTTCTTCCAGCCCCGGCAGTATGTCTCGGTCGACTATGGACGGCAGGAGGTGCTCGTCTTCACGGTAGGCGAGGATGGGTCCGCTTCGAGCACTCCAACCATCAATCCGCAGATTAAGGTAGGCAAGCCGCCGGTCACTTCGGAAGAACCTCTGCACGCGGAGTTGAGATCGTTTCTCCATGCAGTGCGACAGCGTTCCACGCCGGTCGTGCCGCTCAGTGACGGACGCCGCGCACTCGCGCTCGCCCTCGACATTGTCGCCGCAATTGGCGAGCACGGCAAAAAAGTCGGCCTCGCCAGCCTGGCGAAGGGCTAAGGCGAGAACCTGTCCCATGGGCTGGGCCACCATTGAATATGCGAGACCTCAAGTGGTGAAGGGTTTTCGGCCGCGCTAGCATCGGCAGACCAACCCGTGGCGGCTTCCGTTCACCCCTTCAAACGTGCCAAACGCTGCCGCCAAGCCTGCATTTATCCTGCATCCATGCTGTAATAAGAGATCAGTCAACTTATGCCCTCGCCCTTTACCACCCTGCGCCGCCGCGCCAAAGCCCTCCACCGCAACCTGCGCGGAGCCGCCATGGCCGCACATGCGCTGGCCTCGACCGATCATCCCTTGCTGGCGCACATCATCCCCGTCCGCCGTTGCAACCTGGCTTGCACCTACTGCAATGAGTTCGACGATTTCTCGAAGCCCGTCGCGACGGAGGAAATGTTCCACCGCATCGACAAGCTAGGCGCGCTGGGAACGGCCGTGGTCACCATCTCCGGCGGCGAGCCGCTGCTGCATCCCGAACTCGACGACGTCATCCGCCGCATTCGCGCGAACGGCATGATTGCCGGCCTCATCACCAACGGCTACCTGCTCGTCGCGGAACGAATCAAGCGCCTCAACCGTGCCGGACTCGAGTGGCTGCAGATTTCCATCGACAACGTGAATCCCGACGAAGTTTCGAAGAAGAGTCTGAAAGTTCTCGACAAGAAACTGCAACTGCTCGCCGAGCATGCGGATTTTCACGTGAACATCAATTCCGTAGTCGGCAGCGGCATTCACCATCCGCAGGATGCACTCACCATCGGCAAGCGTGCCCTCGAACTCGGATTCACCGCGACCATCGGTATCATTCACGACGGCAGCGGCCAGTTGCAGCCGCTGGGCGAGGAGGAGCGCCGCGTTTACGACGAGATGAAGTCGTGGGATAAGCGCAGCTTCACCCGCATCAATGCCTTCCAGGATAATATCGCGCAAGGCCTGCCCAACGACTGGCGCTGCCGCGCCGGCGCGCGTTATCTCTACATCTGCGAAGACGGATTAGTCCACTACTGCTCCCAGCAGCGCGGCTATCCCGGAGTGCCCCTCGCAACCTACACCCGCGACGACATGCGCCGCGAATACCTCACCGAAAAATCCTGCGCGCCGCATTGCACGGTTTCCTGCGTCCACCAGGTTTCGATCTTCGATGGCTGGCGCGCCCCGCAGCATCCCGCTTCGTCGACTTCTGGAGTGGCGCCGGCG
>CZKK01000086.1_pt3 | contig 8979 bp, 8 predicted proteins | sample 1122271 | NCBI WGS metagenome assembly CZKK01 (sample SAMEA3539301, study PRJEB10725) | soil metagenome | biome: tundra; feature: field; material: soil | place: USA | collected 2010-05 | depth 0.15 m | reverse complement strand
GCAATATCGGGGGCCGAGCCGTGAACCGCCTCGAAAATCGCGCAGTGATCGCCGAGATTCGCGCTGGGCACAAATCCCAGTCCGCCCACAAACGCCGCGCATAAGTCGGAAATGATGTCGCCGTAAAGGTTCTCCATCACCAGCGTGTCGTACTGGTACGGATTCATCACCAACTGCATGCAAGTGTTATCCACAATGTGCTCGCCGTATGTAATCTCCGGATATCCCTTGGCCACGCCGCGGCAACAGCGCAGGAACAGCCCATCCGACAGCTTCATGATGTTGGCCTTGTGAATGGCGTGGATTTTCTTGCGCTGATTCTTTCGGGCATACTCGAAAGCAAATTTCGCGATGCGCGTCGAAGCCTTCTCCGTGATGATCTTCAGGCTTTCCACCACACCGGGGACGACCTCGTGCTCCAACCCGGAGTACAGACTCTCGGTATTCTCGCGCACGATGATGAGATCTACATCGGGATAACGCGTGGGAATATGCGGCAGATTCCGAATGGGACGGAAATTCGCATACAGCTCAAATTTCCGGCGCAGCGCAACGTTGATGCTGGAAAACCCGCCGCCCACCGGCGTGGTCACCGGGCCCTTCAGACCCACGCCAGTGCGCTCGATCGACTCAAGCGCATCTTTCGGGATGTATTCACCGTACTTTTCGAACGCATCGGCGCCCACCTGAAATGACTCCCACTCAAACTTCACGCCCGTCGCTTCCAGAATGCGCACCGTGGCCTGCGTCACTTCGGGGCCGATTCCATCGCCCGGGATCAACGTAACTTTATGACTCATGACTGCCTTTTCAGTGACCGGTGCTCAGTGAGCAGTGGCCAGTTATTCTTCCATCTTGCGGTTTTAACTGACCACTGGCCACTGATGTTCACTGCCCACTTTTCTTCACTCGAACATCGCCAGCTTCTTTTGCTTTCACCAAATCCCGCAACTCATTCATGAATTCCTTCACGTCCTTGAAATCCAGATAGACGGAAGCAAACCGCACGTACGCCACTTTGTCATAGCGCCGCAAGCGATTCATAATCAGTTCACCCAACTCGCTGGTCTTGCGCTCGCGTTCCTGCGACTCGATCACGAACGACTCCGCCTCGTTCACAATCTGTTCCAGCTTGCTGATGGGAACCGGGCGCTTCTCGCAGGCCCGCAACAATCCGTTAAGAACTTTCTGGCGGTCGAACTTCTCGCGGCGCCCGTCTTTCTTCACCACCATATAAGGGATCTCGTCGATGCGCTCGTAGGTGGTGAAGCGTTTGCCGCATTTCAGGCACTCGCGCCGGCGGCGGATCGATTCCGCCTCCTTGCTCTCGCGCGAGTCCACGACCTTATCGTTGGCGAATCCGCAAAAGGGACATTTCATGGCGCTAGTGGTGGTCGAAATCGAAACTACTTGGCCAAATCAGATTTTCGGATTTAATACAGAAATTGTAACAGGGGGAGTCACGCCCGGACTCGCGGCCGTACCTACGTAATAGACAAGCCGTTACAGTTCACTCCGCCGGGCCGCTGATCTCCGTTTCTTCCGCATGATGGCTTTCCTCGGATAACTTCCGCAGCGACAATCTCTCATGGTGCGCCAACACCAACCCAAGGGGGACTACTGCGGCAAATGTGACCAGCCACAACAAAATGCCGCAGCTCGCCGCCATCTCCGGAGGGACGTCAAAGACGCTGGACAGCGCCGCAATCGTTGCCATCTGCGAACCTCCGCCCACAGCCGGTAACTGCAGCATGGAGCCGAGCATGCTCGCTCCCATCAGAATCAAAAGTTGCGATACCGGGATCTCCAGCGCCGCCACTCCATAAGAGTGCGTGACCTCCTGATATGCCAGCGCGATGATGTACCACATTCCAACCGAAACCGCACTCAGCATCAGAAGCGATAAGGGACCCTGAATGGTATCGAGTCCGCGGCCGAACTCCCGGATTTTTTGCGCCAGTTTATGACCAAAATTCGCGGAGAGATGTCCAAACCTGTCTTCCACCCATCGTGCTACGGCGTCGCCGCTTCGCCGGATCACGATCGCGCCTGCCGTCAGCACCAGCACAACTCCGATCAGCAAGAAACCACCTTCGCGAAAGCGCACGTAATATTCCGGATGCGGAATCGCGGGCAATGCACTGGGCAGAAAAATCGCCAAAACCATCAGCACCGTAAATGCCCCCACATCAAAAATGCGCTCCACGGCCCACACCGCCAACTGAGAAGAGAAGGGAAGATCCGTCCGCCGCGCGATTAAGTACGGGCGGATAAACTCTCCCGCCCGCCCCAGCAACGCCAACCCAGTGAACCCAATCACAGTCGGGGAGACCAGGTCCATCATTCTCGCCTTCGGGCGCACCGGCTGCAGAAAAATCTTCCACCGGACCGCGCGCAAGAAATATGCGAAGTAGATCAGCGCGATCGCATGTAAGACGTGGACTTTCCGGATGCGGTGGGTTTGGGCCCAGAACGTGCCCCAGTCGAAGCTCTGCCAGTGGCGATATTGCAGGTAAACCAGCACGGCCAGGATCAAGAACACCACCGCACTGGCCACGATACGCTTTTTATCCATGAAGGGGAGAAGCCTTGCGCCGCGACCTCGCAGCGCCAAGTGGAAACGGCACTCCCAAGGTAAATGAGTGTGCCCACAGGGTCAAACAACGCGCTCAAGAATCAGAACGAGGGATTGGCAAGCGCCTGCTTGGCGGCAAGTGCAATCGCATGACGAACATGGCCGGAGGATTGTTTCAGAGCGGCGACGGCCCGCTCCCGCGTAACTCCAGCCGCCAGCATGACGAGGGCTACCGGAGTGCGGCCTCCCGAAGATACAAGCGCGCTGCGGGCCACTGCGGCATTGGCACCGGAGGCGCGTTCCAGAATGCCGATGGCCCGCTGCGTCAACTTTTCATTCTTCGGCACGACATTGACCATAAGGTTGCCATACACATAACCGAGACGGCTCATCGCACCCGTTGAAATCATGTTAAGGACCATCTTGTGCGCAGTAGCGGCTTTCATCCGGGATGATCCGGCGAGAATTTCGGGCCCGACCTGAGTGACGATGGCGAAGTGAGCGCAGCGTTCCAGCCGAGACTTAGGATTACAGGTGAGAGCAATAGTCCGGGCACCGTGGTGTCGCGCGAGTTCGATGGCAGCGACGGTGAATGGGGTGCGGCCACTGGCTGCGATGCCGATGACGACATCGTTCTTGCCGGGCTTGCGCCGGGCCATTTCGTCGCGGCCCTGCCTGGAGTCATCCTCGCTGATCTCCGAAGCGGAAGAGAGTGCTTTCGACCCTCCGGCAATGATGAACTGTACCGAGCTTGGATGGATGTTGAAAGTGGGCGGGCACTCCAACGCATCGAGGGCGGCGACGCGTCCGCTGGTGCCTGCGCCAACGTAGATCAGTCGTCCACCATGACTCAGAGCGGAAGCAACGAAATCAATGGCTCGAGCGATCTGAGGCAGGACGCGAGCGACAGCCGCGGCGACCGTGGCGTCTTCGGCATTGATGAGGCGTGCAATTTCGAGCGAGGATTTGCAGTCGAGATCGTGAGCGGCGCTGTTGGACTGCTCGGTGCGAAGCCGGTTGAGGGTGAACTTGGGCTTGCGGGTTGATTTCAAAAGTCGCGCGCCTTTCAGAATGTCAACGAATGTGTATTCTAACTGCTTTGCATGGCGCTGCTGATCGTGGATAACCAAAGATTTCTTCGGGCCTATGCATTCGCACAAACTCTCACTCAGATGCGTTATGCGGACTACTCAATCGCTTCCATGACCGCATCATGGAATTTCGGCCGCACCTGTTTGAGCGCATGATTGGAGCAATCGGGCCACGTGCGATTGGTTAGCAGAGTGATCGAGACTTGCCGTTCGGGGTCGATCCATAGAGAGGTCCCGGTGTAACCCAGATGGCCGAAGGATGCCGCCCCGAAATATTTTCCCGACTGCGAGGGCGACGACGGTGTGTCCCATCCGAGTGCGCGAGTTGTCCCTGCGGGCGTGGATTCGCGGCGGGTGAAGAGCGCAACCGTTTCGCGATGCAGGAGCACATCGGCGTTGAGCATGGCGTGAGCGAATCGGGCGAGGTCCACAGCGGTAGAAAACACTCCCGCGTGACTCGCAACGCCGCCGAGGACACTGGCATTCTCGTCGAACACTTCACCTTGAATTATGCGATGGCGGAAGGTTCGATCGTCCACGGTCGGAGGAATCTGCGCGCGGAGTTTTGTTGGCGGATTGAACGTTGTATTCGCCATGCCGAGTGCAGCAAAGATTTTCCTTGGGCAGAACGAGTCCAGCGATTCGTCGGCGAGACGTTCGAGAGCAATGCCGAGGAGAATGAATCCGATGTCGCTATATTCGGCGCGGGAGCCAGGATTCGCAGCGAGCGGCATGGTGAAGACGGCGTGCAAAAGTTCATCGCGAGACTGCGCCTTCAGAAATAACTTTTCATACGCGGGCAATCCCGAAGAGTGAGCCAGCAACATGCGCAGCGTAACGTCGCGGCGGCGCGGATCTTTTTCAGGGTCAGAAACGAATTCCGGGATGATGTTTCCTACCCCCGCATCAAGGTCCAGCAATCCTTGCTCGAAGAGAACCATCGCCATGGATGTGGTTGCGACAACTTTGGTGACCGAGCCAAGATCGAAAAGCGTAGCAGGTATCACGGCGGGCGAGTTGGATTCGTAGGTGAACTGGCCGAAGGCTCTCAGTGCAATCAGTCGGGACTGATGTGTAGCAGCCACTGAAGCCGCGGGAAAAACTCGCTGCGCAATCGCCTCTCGCAAAATGCCGAAGGCGGATGCGAAAACCTCGTCCTGACGCTTGCATGTGTCGAGTAGCGGCAACAAAGGATCTGGTGCGGTCATCAAGAATTCTATGATATGGCATAATCGGCACCCCTTACTTGAGTTTCTTGAGTCATGCTGCCGTGGTTGTGTAGAGTCAAAGCATCCTTTCCGCTAATTCAATATCGAGTGAGCACACGCGCGTTTCCATTCTTTCGCGGAAGGCGCGGAGGACTAAAGTGTCCCGCCTCGCCGCAGTCTGGCTTCTTATACCGGCCTTTGCACTGAGCACTGCCGCGGGAGAGAGTTCATCCGCGACAGCGGAGGCGAAGCATCCCGCCGCCGCATTAAATCTCAGCGCGGTAGACTCTATCATCCAGCAAGCCATCCACGACGCCACCATTCCCGGCGCGGTTCTCATGGTTGGCCACAACGGCCAGGTGGTCTACCGCAAGGCCTACGGTTCCCGCGCGCTGGAGCCCCGGCGCGAAGGGATGACGCTGGATACGATCTTCGATCTCGCGTCACTGACCAAAGTGATCGCGACCACCACCGCGGTGATGCAGTTGGTTGAACAGGGCAAAGTCCGCCTGAATGATCCTGTGGCCAAATATCTGCCGGAGTTTGCGCAGAACGGAAAAGAAGACATCACGATCCGGCAGTTGTTGACGCATTACTCTGGGCTGGAGCCGGATCTCGACTTGAAAACGGCCTGGGAAGGGAAGGAGACCGCGTACTGGATGGCGTTTGCCGATACGCCCCAAGATCCGCCCGGGTCACGGTTTTCCTACAGCGACATCAACTTTATTGTGCTGGGCGCGCTGGTGGAGCGGGTCTCGGGCGAGTCACTTAATGAATATTGCGAGCGCCACATTTTTGCACCGCTAAAGATGACGCATACGCGGTTCGTGCCTCCAGCGGCGTGGCGGGCAAAAATCGCTCCCACGCAGTATGACGAGAACGAGCACATGCTGCGCGGCGTCGTTCATGATCCAACGGCGCGGCGGATGGGCGGAGTCGCCGGCCAGGCGGGATTATTTTCCACGGCGGACGATCTGGCGAAGTTTGCCCAAGCGCTGCTGAATGGCGGCGGAGGCATTCTCTCTGCTCTTTCGGTCGAGAAGATGACGCGCCCGGAGCAGCCTCCCTCCGCCCCGGTACTGCGCGGCTTTGGTTGGGACATCGATTCTCCGTTCTCCTCGAATCGCGGCGATCTGCTGCCGGTTGGTTCTTACGGGCACACGGGATTTACCGGAACATCGATGTGGATTGATCCAACCACACAGACCTACATCATTCTTCTGTCCAATGCGGTGCATCCCCGCGGGAAGGGAAATGCAATTGCGCTGCGGTCCAAAGTTGCAACGGCCGTGGCGGCAGCATTGCCGCTGACGGCGAGCGAGAAAGAGGCGCTGCGCTGGCAGAGCATTACCGGCTATAACGAGGCGCAGAGCGCTGTCCGGCACATGAGCGCGCGCAATGGCAGCGTGAAGACTGGAATCGATGTGCTGGAAGAACATGCGTTCGACGTTCTGCAGATTCCCGGCCGCAAGAAAAACATCGGCCTTGTGACCAACCAGACGGGACTGGATGCGGACGGACGTCGGACCATCGATGTGCTGGCTCAGGCGCCAGGGGTTTCACTGGACGCGATCTTCAGTCCGGAGCATGGGGTCACCGGGACGCTGGATACGACAGATGTGAGCAACTCCAAGGATGCGGCGACGGGAATTCCGGTTTACAGCGTGTATGGAGCGAAGGATGCTGCGCGGCGTCCGCCGCCGGACGTAATAAAGCAACTCGACGCGATAGTGTTCGATATTCAGGATGCCGGTGTCCGCTTCTACACCTACGAGACGACTCTCGGATATTTTCTGGAGGCGGCGGCCAGCGCGGGAGTTGAGTTGATTGTGCTGGATCGCCCTGATCCCATCACGGGATCGTTTGTGCAGGGTCCGGTAGCCGATGCGGGGCGCGAAAGCTTTACGAATTATTGGACGGTGCCGCCGCGACATGGCATGACGATGGGCGAGTTGGCGAAGATGTTCAACGCGGAACGGAACATCAATGCCAAGTTGACGGTGGTTGCGATGGAAGGCTGGCAGCGCGGCGACTGGTTTGATTCGACCGGGCTGGCATGGGTGAATCCGTCGCCGAACTTGCGGAGCGTGACCGAAGCGGGGCTATATCCCGGCGTTGGCTTGATTGAAGGCACGAATGTTTCGGTGGGGCGCGGCACGGATACTCCCTTTGAACTTCTGGGCGCTCCCTGGATGAAAAGCCGCGAACTGGCCACGTACTTGAACGGCCGCGGGATTGCTGGAGTCAGATTTGTGCCGCTGACGTTTACGCCAACAGCGAGCAACTATGCGGGCCAGAAGTGTGAAGGCGTGAATCTGGTTCTCACCGAGCGCAACGCACTCGATGGGCCAGAGCTGGGAATTGAATTGGCGGCGGCGTTAAGAAAACTCTATCCGGCGGATTTCAAGCTGGAGCGTATGGCGGAGTTGCTGGTGAATCAGGCAGCTTACGGCGGCCTCGTTTCGGGGGACGATCCGCGGCGCATCGCCCAGGATTGGCAGGAAGAGCTGGAAAAGTTTGAGTTGGTGAGGAAGAAGTACTTGCTCTACTAGGCAAGTTGAGCCCAAGAGACGTAGCGGCCGGAATTTCCGCTCCTGACGAATCAGATGGTACTCGCCGCACGCACAAGTGCAAGTCTTAGATGTTCGGACCAGCGAAGACAAGGCGACAAGGCTTAGCAGTCCGGCGCCATGCGCCGGGCACCCCAACCGAACGAATCCGCATCTTACGGCCCACAGCCGTGATATTCTCGGGTCAATTAGCCCAGTGTTCCCCTGACAGAAATTGGAGGTTTGGGATGCGAGTTTTATGGACACTCCTGCTGGCATCCGGAGCAGCTGTCTGCCAGACGACGTCAACGCCAACGCCGGCAACCGCTCAGCCATCGAGCCCGGCATCCGCAATGTCAGCCCCGTCGGGCTCCGCGTCCACTCCAGCTCCCGATCCAAACGCCATCACCATTCCCGCGGGAACAAAAATCCCGCTGTCCCTCAAGCAAGCCATCTCCACCAAGAATGCGCGCGAGGGCGATGCCGTCTATGCCGAGACGGCATTTCCATTCGTCGTCGATAACCGCGTGATTGTGCCGGCTGGGTCCTACATTCAGGGGAAGATCGCGCACGTGGAGCGCGCCGGACGAGTGAAAGGGCGAGCGGAAATCCTGATGCACTTTACTTCGATGATCTATCCCAGCGGATACACCGTAATGCTGCCGGGGTCGGTGGAGAACACGCCGGGTGCGGACCGCAATTCGGTGAAGGATTCGGAAGGAACGGTTCAGCAGGATAAAGATACGGGGAAGAAGATTGAGGAAGGCGCGAAGGGCGGAGTGTACGGCGCCTCGGGCGGTGCGCTGGCTGGCGGACTGAGCTCGGGGATAAACGGAGCACGGGTTGGCGCGGCCGCCGGAGCCGCGGTAGGCATCGGTTGGGCGCTGCTGAAGCGCGGCGGCGATGTAAAGCTGGACGTGGGAACCTCGATCGAGATGGAAATTCAGCGCCCCATCACGGTGGATGCGAGCCGCATCGCGGTCGCCAAGGCGACACCCTAGAATTTCCGTACCCGCGTCTGTGCCCGGCATCGCTCATGGGGGACAGTCGCCTCGGCTGCCCCGCCGGGCGGAGCGAAGCGCTACGGCACTCACTTCAAATTGAAAAGCGCATTCACGTGCGCCGTCACCGTCACGTTTTGCGGCGTGAATTCTTCCGTAGGAGCGGGGGCGGCGTTGGGCATCGCGGTCATGGCGCGCGCCATCCGCGGCGCAACGACGATGCGTGGGTTTTCGAACGTATCGACAGACGCGTAGGAAAGTTCCCCCAAAGTACGCCCGCTCGCACGCGCGACCGTCTCCGCGGAGTTGCGGGCTCTACGGTACGCGTCTTCTACCGCTTTATTCTTGGCTTCGTCAATATTCTCCAGTGTGTAGTTCAAGGTCTGTCTCTCGCTGACGTTGGCATCGGCAAGTTGCTGCGTGATGGGCCCAATCTTCGAAAAATCTTTTAACTTAAGTGTGACATCGGTGGTCACGCGGTAGCCAATTACTTTCTGCTTGGCGTTTTTCCAGTCATACATTGGCTGCACCGAAAAGAATCCGACGGTCGCGGAT
>CZKK01000090.1_pt2 | contig 9007 bp, 4 predicted proteins | sample 1122271 | NCBI WGS metagenome assembly CZKK01 (sample SAMEA3539301, study PRJEB10725) | soil metagenome | biome: tundra; feature: field; material: soil | place: USA | collected 2010-05 | depth 0.15 m | reverse complement strand
GGCACGCGTTAAATTGCGATACGGATACGCACGCCGTACCAGTGCAAACATCTCATCTTCGCTCCACTCTTCGGCGGCACATGCCGCCACGATCTGCTGCGCCAGCACATCCAGAGGAGATTCCGGAATCATCAGCCGGTCGAGATCGCCCTGCCGGATGGCGCGCACCAGGGCCGCACACTCCAGCAGATCGTCGCGAGTGGTCGCGAACAAGCGCCCCTTAGGAACCGCGCCACGCCAGTGTCCGGACCGTCCTACGCGCTGCAGCGTCACTGCAATCGCCCGCGGCGAATTGATCTGCACGACCAGATCCACTGTGCCAACATCAATTCCCAACTCGAGCGACGCGGTCGCCACCAGCACGCGCACCTGGCCTTCTTTCAGTTTCTTCTCCGCCGCCAGGCGCAGCTTGCGCGAAAGGCTGCCATGGTGCGCCGCCACATTTTCTTCACCAATGCGCTCGCCCAAGTGATGCGCCACGCGCTCCGCCATGCGCCGGGTGTTCACGAACACCAGCGTCGAGCGGTGCTGCTCCACCAGCGTCACCAGCCGGTTGTAAACCTCGTCCCACATTTCGTTTGAAGCCACCGGCCCCAGCGGCATCGTCGGAACTTCGACCGCCATATCGAGTTTCCGCTTGTGTCCAATGTTGACGATCACGGGATCCGGTCGCGCTTCATCAGGGCCACGATTGCCAGTAAGAAAGTGAGCAACTTCTTCAATCGGCTTCTGTGTCGCAGAAAGTCCGATCCGCACCGGAGGCTTGTAAGTCAGCGCCTCCAGGCGTTCCAGCGACAGCGTCAAATGCGCTCCGCGTTTGTCGTCGGCCACCGCGTGGATTTCGTCCACGATCACGGTTTCGACATCGCGCAGAATCGCCCGGCTCTTATCCGCCGTGAGCAAAATATAAAGCGACTCCGGTGTGGTCACCAGAATGTGCGGCGGCCGCTTGAGCATGGCGCGGCGCTCGTGTGCCAGCGTATCGCCGGTGCGAACCGCGGTGCGAATCTCCGGCATGAGCAGTCCGCGCTCGCCCGCCATCGCGAGAATTTCCCCCAGCGGCACTTCGAGATTTTTCTGGATGTCGTTGCCCAGCGCTTTTAGCGGCGACACATAGAGAACTTCCGTGCGGTCGGCGAGATCCCCGGCCAGCGCTTTGCGCACCAGACGGTCAATGCAGGCGAGAAACGCAGCCAGTGTTTTGCCCGACCCGGTAGGTGCAGAAATCAGCGTGGTTCGCCCGGCAAGAATGTGCGGCCATCCCTGCTCCTGCGGTTCCGTAGGCGTGGCAAACCGCTGGACAAACCACTCCGCCACGAGAGCATGTGCCCAAGCTAGCGAGGCAGGTAGGGACGACATCCGGATATTGTAGCCGGAAGCCGGGTTTTCGTAAAATGTTCGCTTTCACTGGAATTCCGAACCGGGGGAGACTGGTAAATGGTTTTTCAACTGTGCGCAACATCATTGGCCGCGTCTTCGCGCAAACGCCGGAGTTCAGCGCTAGATTTGTTTACTAGAGGCCGTCTCATAAATGACCGAAGAAGTAAACTGCCGTCTCCCTCAGGGGCTAAAGCCCGCGTCTTTATTGGCTCTGGGGCGGCACGACTGAAGAGGTTGCGGAAAAACTCTTTTAATGGTGGAATCCTCGACTCGGCGGCCGAAGCCGCTGTTGATATTGTTGGGTTTTTACGGCGCGACTGGAAGTCGCGCCCTTTCAAAGCCTCCGCTGATCGAGTTTTTCCGCAACCTCTGAAGTCGTGCCCTTCCCAAGACCGTGCCGCGAGACCAAGAGACGAGCCCACATCGCAGTGAGAGAGCTCCCAACTCCTCACAGCAGGAGGAAGAGGCATGCTCATCATCGTAACGCTGACCGAATGCTAGAATTCCCGCGATGCCAAAACTCTCCGCTCAAGCCCGCGCCCGAAAAATCAAGCTCCTGCTCTTCGACGTGGACGGCGTTCTCACCGATGGCAAGCTGTTCTTCCTTCCTACATCGCAGCAGGGCGTATCGCAGGAATCTGGGCACAGTCAGACTAGCCCAAGCCAGATTGAGTTCAAGGGCTTCCACGCCCACGACGGTACCTCCATTTCGCTCGCCCGGCTCGGTGGCATCAAGACTGGGCTCATCACCAACCGCATATCGGAAACAGTCGCGCTCCGTGCCCGAGATCTGAAGCTCGAATACGTCTATCAAGGCGTGCAGGACAAGAGAACCTGCTTCATCGACATCGTGAAAAAAGCGGGGCTGAAGCCGGAAGAAGCCGCATTCGTCGGGGACGATGTGATCGATCTCCCCGCCATGCGCGCCGGCGGACTAGCCATCGCGGTGAAAAATGCACGGGCTGAGGTAAAAAGAGAAGCCCATTACGTCACTCCGCACGCCGGCGGCGAAGGCGCGTTGCGCGACGCCGTCGAATTCATTCTAAAAGCCCAGAGCAAGTGGAAACAGGCTTTGGAAGATTACATTGGCGAGTGAAAGAGCTGTTAGCTGTTAGCTGTTAGCTCTAAGCCTTTAGCTGTCGCGCTTGATAAGTGCCGTCAGAAAGGAACGATTGGTTTGGGTTTCCGCTAAAGGCTAAGAGCTAAGGGCTACAAACAAAAAGCCCACCGGATGCTTGCTTGGGGCGTGCTCGGGTCAGCATCCGATGGGTACCGTTTCTCCTTACTCACCCTGTTGTTTTCAGGAGTATTTGCAATGATTAAACCCCAGAACCTCGCGAAGTTGCGTCTAATTTTGTAAAACTTTGTAATTCTCGCGAATCGCCGCGGATTCTTGCGACGATCCATCAGGTAGATACTGTAGGATTTGATAAATTCTTTTCAGCTGCCTGTTACTTTCTAGTTTGAAATCACAGGCGTGCTCGAGGCCATGAGTTCGGTGAAGCGCGGATTTTTCCGCAACTGCGTGAATTCCACGTCTTTGTACACGTTCTTCAAGTCCTTGTAGCCATCTTCCCGTGCCTTCCTCAAGTATTCAAGCGATTGGTCGGACAATCCCATCTTGGCGAAGAGTTTCGCGACCGTGTAGTCGTACCGTGCGCGATCCTCGGGGCTGGGCAATTGCGCCTGCACTCCGCCTCGCGAACTGCGCTCGAATACATCGGGATCGAGTTCCAACGCATGCTGGTAAGCGGCCACTGCGGACTCGAAGGATCGTTTGGAGAAATAAGCTGCACCGAGATTATTGAAGAACGACGCAGAACTATTGTCCATCTCAATGGCCTTTTCATACTGCTTGACGGCCGCTCCGTATTTCTTGCTCTCGTAGAAAATTACGCCCAGATTGTTGTAGGCATCGGCGTAGTTGTGATCGGAGCGGATGGCTCGCTCGAATGACCTTCGCGCTTCCTTGTAGCGCTGCATCATGAGTTCCGAGATGCCGATCTTATTCAGCAGGCGCGCGTCGCTTCCTTTCTTGTTCAGCGCCGCGCGATAGTAGTCGAGCGCATCCAGATACAGTTTGTCGGCGCGAAGCCGGTCGGCTTGCAGTTCAAGATCCGCGGCGGTTGCGTCGCGTGCCGGAGGATCGATCGCGCGCACCAGAGGCGGTGCGATCTGCACTTGTTCTGAATGTGAAATTTGTGCGAGTGCGGCGGTGGAAGAAATCAGAAGAACAACCAGGCAGGCCTTCCGGTAGGACATACATACCCCCAAAGCGACCACTTCCCACGAGCCCATTCTGCCACAGTTTTCGCTGGGCGGCGAAGAAATCTGAGAGCTAAGGTGCTCTCACCACAGAGGCACAGAGACACAGAGAAAACCTTCAAATTCTTCTTTGTTTTTCCTTTGACTTCTTGTGTCTCCGACGTGGAAAAGCAGCGCCCGTCAATGCGGTCGCGTCTGACCACTGTCTTCAGGGTTTAGACACCGGAGCCGCCGATTTGTCATCCTTAGACGGGCGGTGGAATCCAAACTGGAAATAGAGTTTAGGCGATTTTCGGGGAGTGCGATTCCATGCCCGACCGCAGCGCCGAAATCGGCGGATACCGCCCCTCCCCCCCTTTTTGCATAATATTTGGAATCATCGAGTTAGCGCAAAATTCCCCGTAACATACTGATTTCAAATAACTTAAACGCTAAACTCTTTTGGACGAAGGACTTAGGGGCGTGACGATTTGGTTTACGGCAGCACGATGTGGTCCCTCCCGATCGTCACGGCCTCGACCATGATCGCGCGGATTCGGTGACCGGTACAAGGGCAGATGTCACAGGGCGGTTGTGGAAATACTGGGAGCGAGCGCCGTTCCCACCGTGGATCGTGCCGGGCGCAGGAACGTCAAAATCCCCGCCCCTTTGAGTTGATTTAGGCCGGGCTGGCACCCGGGTGTCCCGTGAACTGCCCCCGAATTACCTCGGCTGGTCAAGGGCCTCTTCTCCGCCTGCTAGTGTTGTGCGCCTGAGAGCCAGCGGGCTATCGCCCGCTATCGGGCCGGCGGGACGCCGGCGCTACGAACGATCAGTGCGGCACAGGCTGGGCGGTGTCCGGTGGCTTGGGCGGCGGGGTTGACGATTTGTCGTCTTTGAAGATGCCAGCGAGTTTGCCGAAGAAGCCTTTCTTTTTCTTGGGATCCTCGGCATTCGGATCCTGGCTATTTTGCGCGTCGGCTCCCTGCACCGGAGCTAAAGCCTTTTGGCCTCCGCCGAAGAAGCGGGAGAACAATCCTGCGACTCCATTCTGCTGGTCGCAGGTCTCGCGCGGTTCGGTGCCGGCCACAAAGGCGGCCACGTAATCGTCCGGACAGGTGGGAGTGGCCAGCCGATTCGTAGCCTTGTCCAGTTGCACATCCACGACTCCCGTGGGCTGCGCGAAGCCCTTCATGTCGGCGTACTGAGGCAGCGCCGACGCCTTCTTCATGAACTCGGTCCAGATGGGCGCGGCCGTCATCGCGCCGCTCAGCCGTAAGTCGCTGTAGTCGTCGTACCCCACCCAAACAATGCAGAGCAGGTTGGACGTATATCCCGCGAACCAGCCATCGTGCGAACTCCCAGTCTTGCCCGCCGCCGGCAGGGTAAAGCCACGCAAGCGGACTGCCGTGTACCCGAGCCCGTTGTTGATCACCCCTTCCATCATGTTGGTCATGATGTAGGCGATGCGCGGATCGAGCACCTGGCGCTGGTCGGTCTTGAAGTTCGCTACGACATCGCCCTTGGCATTGCGCACCGAGTTGACCAGCACCGGAGAAAGCCGCTCACCATTATTGGCAAACGATGTGTAAGCTCCGGCCATATCGAGAGGCGTGGCGTCATAAGAACCGAGGGCCATGGCTGGGGTCGCTTTCACCGAACTGATTCCCGCCGACTTCGCCAGTTCCGCCACCTTGTCGTAACCCACTTGCTCCGCAACTTTCACGGTGGCGTTATTCAGCGACATGGCCAGTGCGTAGCGCAGCGTCACATCGCCGTGGTATTCCTCTTTGTAGTTGCGCGGCTCATAGATTTGATCGCCATAGGCGAAACTGGAAGGCGCATCGGTCACGGTGGAGGCCGGCGTGATCACCGTCTGAGAACCGTCAAGAGCCGTATTCATGGCGGCGGCGTAAACAAACGGTTTGAAAATGGAACCAGTGGGCCGCTTCGAGAGCGCGTGATTTAATTGGCTGAAACCATAATCCCGGCCTCCCACCAAAGCGAGCACGGCCCCGGTGTGGGGATCAAGCACCACCAGCGCCACCTGTGCCTGTGGACCCGCCACCACCTCGGTTTCCACCTTCTTGCCCACCTTCTTGTGCTTGGTGCGCATCTTCTTGACCTGCTCGTCCACCAGCTTGATGCCGGTTTCGACGGCCTGCGCGGCCGCCTTCTGCAGATCCGGATCGAGAGTCGTGTAAATGCGGTAGGACTGATCGTTCAAATCATGTTCGCTGTACTTGTTAATCAGCGTATCCCGTACCATGTCGACGAAATAGGGTGCGTCGCTAGCCTCCACGTTTGGTGGCGCCAGCTTCAGCGGCGAGGCCTTGGCCTTTTCCGCTTGCTCGCGCGTGATGGCGTGGGTGTCGACCATGGAATCCAGCACCAGGTTACGGCGCTCCAAAGCGCGCTCCGGATGGCGGTAGGGCGACAAGCGGCTGGGCCCTTGTATGATTCCGGCCAGCAGCGCTGCTTCCGGCAGCGTAATGTCCTTCAAGTCTTTGTTGAAATAGGAGCGTGATGCCTCGGCAAATCCGCTGATAGCAAACGACCCGCGCTGCCCCAGGTTGACCCAGTTGCCGTAAAACTCAAGAATCTGCTGCTTGCTGAACTTCTGTTCCAATTCCTCCGCAATCAGCATCTCCGTCAGTTTCCGCCGCACGGTTTTTTCTGGGGTCAGGAAGAAGCCGCGGGAAAGCTGCATGGTTATGGTGGAACCGCCCTGCTCATGCCGCTGCCGCATGACGTCGATCCACACGGCCTCGAACATGCGGGTGAAGTTCACGCCGCTGTGCTCGAAAAAACGGCGGTCTTCGATGGCCAGCACCGCATCGACCATCACTTTCGGGATGTCGTTGTACTTCACGACCTGGCGTTTGGAGCGTTGCTCGGCATCGAATAACGCCGTCACCAACTGCGGCTCCAACTCGTAGGCGGAGAGGTCATTGCCCTGGCTCGTGATGCGCTCTACCTGTCCATCGTGAATCGCGATGCGCGCCGCCTCCGCACTATGATAAGACTCCGGCCCCGGTGTGATCTCGATCCCTCCGCTCACCAGCCGAAAGCTGCCCAGCGGCGACTGGCCCTCCTGGTCGGAGTAACCGGCCCGCCGCAGGGTGGCCGCAATTTCTTTGGCGTCCCCCTGGTCGCCATCGTGCACGGTCCGCGGGAGAGCATAGATTTTCGCAGAATTACTGAAGACTGGAGTCCGGAAGCGCTGGGTAATGATTCGGTCGTACTTGATGTAGAAATAGCAAAAGAACCCGCCCAGTCCAACTGCGACTAACAGGAAGACAATCAGCGCCGCTCGCACCACTGGATCGCGCGGCAGACCGAGCCGCGCTTTGCCGCGTTTGTCTCCGCTTTTCGGGATCTTTATCTTGATAGCCACTTTTGACTCGAACGCCTGCTGAAAAAACTCCCTGCTGGTCAGACGATGGGACGCACGAAAAGGTTTTACCGTCGCTCTTCGTCGAAACTCATCCCCTGCCACAGGCCAGAGACGTCGAAGCGCAGGAGGAATATCTTATTGTACCGTCAGCGACGGAAATGAAAAGGGACCCGCGAAGGCGAGTCCCTAAGAGATTAACAGCGTACTACAAGCCGCTTCGTGCTCGGATTACTGGGGATCCGTCACCGCCCAGGGGTAAACCACCGCTCCCGATCCCACTCCCACGGGCTGCGTGGGTTCCGTGAGCGTGCCGGTGGAATCTATGTTGAATACTCCAATGGCGCTGGACGCGTGAAAGAACAAGTATGCGCCGCTTTGATCGAAATGGCCTCCGTCAGGCGAGGATAACCCGCTGTCGGACAGGACCAGGGGTATCAATACACCGCTCGTCAAGGAAAATCCATCCAGAGGACCGTCGAATCCGGTCGATGTCGAGACGTTGAAGTCGTACACGTACTTCCCGTTGGGGCTAACCACGACTCCCGTCGGCCCGTTTCCGCTTGCCGTAGCGTACTTTCCCGCCTGCGTGAGAACGCCGTTTGCACCGATGCTGAAGACGTAGACGTTAGGATCGGCTGGCTTCTTATCCCCCGTCAATCCGGTTTGCCCGTCGACCCCGATCATGAATAGCCCCGTGGGCTCTCCCTGCACTTGCCACATGTTGAGGGTCGGCATTGTGGTTCCGCCGGAGAGCGCACCTGTAATGCTATTGATGCTGAATACCTCCATTTGCACACCGTCCCCGAAGGCACTCCCCTCGGTAACGTACAGAAATTCCCCTAAGCCATCAGTAGCCAGGTTCCAGGGCGGGATCCCCGTGGTAGTCCGGAATAACAGAGTTGGAACTCCCGAGCCCGAAGCGATTTGGAAAACATCAATCAGACTATCGTGCGCATCTGCCATATAAAGGAACGTCCCTGTGGCATCGGTGATGATCGGAGTCGTGGCCTGGCTCGCGATAGCTAAGCCGGCCACATCGGGGACCGATAAAGGACTCAAAGCCGTCAGGGCACCGGTAGTGCCGTCGATCGACCAGGCATACAGTGATGGCGATGACGATGTACTAGAATAGGGTACGTACAAAAATTGCTCTTGTGCGATCACCATGGCCGAATTTGTATAGCCCGAGGGAAGGGTGGGCAAAACGAAGTTGGGAGTATCAATCAACGCGTTCGTTGAGCCCGCAGAACTCAGTTCGAGGCTGCCCACCTCGTTATTGCTCACATAGTAGGCTAAGGCCAGGGCGCTGCCAGAACCGCCGGTTCCGCCGCCGCCCTGCGAAATCCCTCCACCACTCGATGTGCAACTACCGCCAAAGCTGGCGACGCTGCCGCAGTTGTAGTGATCGCAACTGGCCAGACCGATCATCGCCACCGCCACGATCAACGTCAGACTTGCTCGAACTCGCATCGTCATAAAACCGCCTCCGCCTCGCTTTGCCGCTTGTTGTTTCGGAAATATGCCCAATCTTGGATTTAAGCTGAACTTCTGGAACTTGCCGATGCCCATCGGCCGTAAAGCCCATCAGAAGACTCTCACTCTTCGCGATCTTAGGAGGAAGGTAACGCGATGGCAACGTTACGAATGTCACTGGCGCAATCGACCGGTAAGCCGGGCAGAAGAGTGGTCAGTAGTCAGTGGCTAGTGGCCAATCCGGCCAAGATATTGATGAACACTGGTCACTGGTAGTCACTGGTCACTGGTAGTCACTGGTCTGACCGATGAATTTAGAACCCTTTATTTCCGGTCGTCGGATTGAAAGTCATATCGAAGGAATACCCGGGCAGATTGATCGTCACTGAATAGTTAACAGCGATATAGATCGCGGAAAGTCCCGGTGAGTTGATGCGCTGCACCGTTATCTGCTTGGCCTCGATCGGAAGGTCGTGCTCCCTCGCTTTCTTGAGCACGTCGCCGCGAACATCG
>CZKK01000106.1_pt4 | contig 9044 bp, 5 predicted proteins | sample 1122271 | NCBI WGS metagenome assembly CZKK01 (sample SAMEA3539301, study PRJEB10725) | soil metagenome | biome: tundra; feature: field; material: soil | place: USA | collected 2010-05 | depth 0.15 m | reverse complement strand
AAGCGGTCGATGCCGAGGATCAGCGCCATCCCCGCCACCGGAATGGTAGGAATCACCGACAGGGTAGCGACTAGCGCAATGAAAGACGCTCCCTGCACCCCGCTTGCTCCCTTTGAGGTCAAAGTAGCGACCGAGAAAATGGTGAGTTGCTGCAGCAGCGTCAAGTGCGTATTGGTTGCCTGCGCCACGAATAACGCCGCCAGAGTCATGTAGAGGCTGCTGCCGTCGGTGTTGAAGGTGTAGCCGGTGGGAACGACCAGACCGACCAGAGAGCGCGAGCAGCCCAGCCTTTCAAGCTTCTCCATCAACGTGGGCAGCGCCGTTTCCGACGAACTGGTGGCTAGCACCAGCAGGATTTCTTCTTTGATGTGAAGCAAAAACTTCACGATGTTGAATCCCGCCAGCCAGGCAATCGCGCCCAACACGATGAGCACGAAGAGAATCGACGTCAGCCAGAAAGTGGCGATCAGCCTGACCAGCGGCCCCAGCGAGGCGAAACCGTACTTGCCGATGGTGAAGGCCATGGCGCCGAAAGCGCCGATCGGCGCGAAGCGCATCAGAATGTTCACCACTCGGAAGACTACGTGCGTCAGCGATTCGAGGATTGCCACAATGGGTTTCGCGCGCGGCCCCACCGAAGACAATCCGAAGCCAAACAGAATCGAGATAAATACCACCTGCAGAATGTCACCCTTGGCGAAGGCATCCGTCACCGTGGTGGGGATGATGTGCATCAGGAATTCGGTGACGCCTTGCGCCTTGGCCTGGCCGGCATAATCGGCCACGGCCTTGGCATCGAGCGAGGCCGCGTTCACATTGAAGCCGCTGCCGGGATGAACCACGTTGCCAACGATCAAGCCGACAACCAGCGCGATGGTCGAAACAATTTCGAAGTAGAGCAGAGCCTTCCCGCCGACGCGCCCGACTTTTTTCAAGTCCTGCATTCCCGCGATGCCAGTGACCACCGTGCAGAAAATGAGGATCGTGATGATCATGGTGATCAGGCGGATGAAGGCATCGCCCAACGGTTTCATCGCCACAGCATTAGCCGGGCTGAAATATCCGAGGGCCACGGCAATCGCCATGGCGATGAGAACCTGCACCCATAGCGACGCGTAGAAGGGCTTGCGCAGCGGAGCTGCGGGGGCGGCGTCGAACTCTGAAGGTGCGATTGGTTCGGGCATGAATATTCTTCGAATTCAGATCTTCGGATTCAGATCAATGTAAAGGACCGCCCGGCTTCGCCTTCGCGGGACAGCCGAGGCGGCTGTCTCCACATGGGCCGAGCACGGCCATGGCCCTAATTCGCCGGAGCCTGCAGCGTCTTCACCAGCCAGGGAATAATCACTTCCTTGAAGATCCGCGGATCGGGCCATACTCCTACCTGCCGGCCAAGATGTCCCCCGTGAGGATTGATCCAGGCTTCTTTCGGCACGTCACCCTTGCTCAGCAGAAGATATTCGTCGTCGATGGGAACCTGGGTGTCGAGCACTCCCGCGAGAATGAGCATGGGAGACATTGGCTTGCCAAGAAGTCCCTGGTGCACCAGCGACATCTTGGGCAGATAGTCGCCCATTTCCTCCAGCGTGTGCACGCCTTCCAGAATGTTCATCAGGGCCGGCACCTGATCGAACAAATATTCGCGATTGCCCAGCAGCGAGTTCATCAGAAAATCTTTCTGAAAGAACTTATCCACTGGCGGCGACTGCGCACTGCAACCGCGGAGCCGCGCCCGCTCGACAATCGCCATCTTCGTGGCCCAATACGCGCCCCAGCTCACGCCGTGCATGGCGATGCGATTCTTGTCGATCTCCACACGCGACTGCGCGTAGTCGATCACCTTCGAAAGCATGCGATCCGCCGTCTCACTCACCTTGATTGGATTTTGCCCAGTGCCCGGACCATCGACCGCAAGATAACCGATGCCAAGAGGAAGGATCGCACCAAAACTCTCGGCAAGATCTTCTTTGCGGCTGTCGAGGCCGTTGACCGCAATCACCAGCGGCACCGGGCCTTTCGCATTTTTGGGCAGGCGCAGATAGCCGATGATTTCTTTTCCTTCGAAAGGAATATGCACGACCTCGAGCGGCGGATCGAAGAAGCGCGCGTGCGCCAGAAAAGCTTCGATGGCTTTTTCATACGAGCGCTGCTTGCCCGGTGAGGCGGGAATCGGCCAGCGTCCGAACGAGTAGAGCCGCCAAGCCCGGATGTAATCGGCATTGGCCTTCGTGGGATCGGACTTGTCTTTCTCCAGCTCCAGCGACCGCGCTTCATTGAAGTAACGATCGGCCACGTGCATGAATCCCGCGGCCCACTCGTCTTTGTCGCTGGTATGGATGCCCTCGAAGGCCTCTTTCACGTCGCCGGCATCGAGCCCGATCAGCGGGTACTGACCCACTTCGGCGCGGCGGATGGCTTCAACTCTGATTTCATCAATCGTGCGTTCGCGGCGCTCCTCCTTCTGTTGAGCGGAAGCGCTGGCTGAAATGAGTGCGAAGAATACCAACAGAGACGCTGCGGAATAAAACTGATTTCTTATTTTCATAACTTGGCCCTTTGTTTCTTGCTCGCCATCACGCGAGCGATTTACGAAAGAAGGCCGGACGGAATTGCGTCCGGCCTTCTTCCAATCCAAAAACTAAATCGCGCGGCTAGAACGTGAACTTCAGGCCCAACTGAACAGAGCGGGGTCCGCCGGAACCAACGGCGGGGTTGGCAGCGGCGATATCCGGTGTGGCGCAACCGCAACCGAAAGGACGCACCGACGGATCGTTCAGACCAAACCCGTTTTGTCCGCCATACGGATTGGCAAAGTTCGGGTGGTTGAAAATATTGAAGAACTCGGCGCGGAACTGCAGCCGCATGGTTTCTCCGAAGTGGAAATTCTTGGCCACAGAGAAATCGAAGTTCTTGAAGCCAGTGTCCTGGAACATATTCCGGCCCATGTTTCCGAATTGGCCGAGCGGCGGGGGAATCATGACGGAACTTCCGTTGGCGTAGCAGCCAAACATATTCAGAGATGTTGTCGACGCTCCCGCCGACCCTCCGTCTACAGCCAACGCCTGGGCCGCGCACGCCGTGTTCGTTGCGCCGGGGAAGTACGGAATTCCAACCCCCTTCTGAGACTTGAAGTCCGAGGGCTTGCCGTAGAAACTCCAGCGAATTGGGCTGTTGGCCGGCGGACTTACTGGCAACGGTCCAACGCCCGCCGCATCGGTTCCCTCGTCCATCGGCCCCCAGAACTGCGGGGTTTCCAGCGTGATGATGGAGTTGATCTCCCAGCCTTCCCGGAGCTGTCCGAAACCTTTCCTTCCGGGAATGGCGTAAGTGAGCGACACCGTCAGACGATGGCGGATGTCGAAGTCGCTGTTGGCATACTCGGCTGCGACGTTGTGAGCGTTCTGCGGCAGACCTGAGCCGTAGCCGAAATCCCAGTTCGCGCCCACATCGTCGAGTGCATGCGAGTAAGTGTAGCCCGCCACCATGCTAAGCCCGTGATAGTTGCGCGCGTTCAGCGTGACTTGCAGTCCGTTGTAGTTGGACCGGTAGACGTTTCCCATCTGAAAGATGTTGCTCAGATAGGGGAACTTGCCGTTGTATGGAAGGCAAAGCTGATCTGGAGAGTTGGTGGCCGCGTCTGCGCAGGCCGGATTGTAGTCACTGCCCACAGGAGGCTGGTTGATATCCCGAATCCCCGTCAGATTCGTTCCATGATTGCCTACGTACGCGGCTTCCATCGACAGGTTCGCCGTGAAGGCGTGCTGTAGGTTCAAGGTCCAGTTCCACACATAGGGCGTGGTAAGGCCGCGGTCAACGGTCATGATCGGGCACGGGTTGTTGAAGCAATTGATCGTGCTGCTCCCGTAGAGCGGTCCGTTCGCAGCATCCCAGGTGGTTGGGGGGTAGTTCAGAAAATTCTTTACCGTGACGTTTCCCGTGGTAATCGTGCCACCCGATGTGTCTCCTGCTGCGTCGATCGGAGCCGCCGTGGGAACGCTGCCCGGACCGAAGGCATTGTTGAACGCGACGAACGACTGCCAATTCACCGTCTCGTAGATCAATCCGCCGCCGCCGCGCAGCACCGTCCGCCCGTTACCGCCGATATCCCAGGCAAAGCCCATGCGCGGGCCAAAGTTCTTATGATCCGGGTTATAGAGGCTGCTGATCTGATGGCCCACCTGCACCATGCCTAAGTTGGGATCGAAATTCCCCAGCAGATTGTTAGCTTCCTGCGGCACACTGCTGAATTCGTAGCGAACGCCGAAGTTGATCGTCAGATTATTGGTGGCCCGCCAGTCATCCTGTAAAAATCCTCCGTACGCCCAGTTGTGCAACTGCAGGGTGGGATTTCCCACCTCCACCGTCGACTTGAATGGCGCGCCCCCGAAGAAATCTTCGAGCGGGCTTGAACCGTTGGGACCGGGGTTCGCGCTCACAACGCCGCCCAGGAAATTGACGCTGCCTCGGGCGTTGCCGTACGAGGCGTTCCTCACCTTATTGTAGTGGAGCTCGCCGCCGAATTTCAGGGCGTGCTTGCCCGCCGTGTAGGAGATGTGATCCACAAACTGCGTGATCGAATCGGGTCCCTGGAACTTCGGCCACTTGAAGCCGCCGAGCCCCGGGAAGAAGTATCCGCCAAAGCCGATGCGCGGCAGGCCTCCCGTATTGGGTCCGGTTACGCCCGTGTCCAGGCCGTATGCCGAGGCCGGAGTATTGAGATCGCCCGGCAACGTCGGCTGGTACAGCCGGTTGTAGCCTGCGCGGGCCTCGTTCACCAAGCGGGAACTGGGGGTCCAAATCCAGCTGCCGCCCACCACCTGGGCTCGGGTGTGAATATCGGAAAGCCATTTCTGCTGCAGTTCAGGGAAGTCTTCGACGGTCCCGGAGTTGTTGCCAAAAAAGTACGTCCCGCTGATACTGCTTCGTTCGTTTAGCTTGTAGTCCACCTTGCCGACAACGTTGTCGACGTGGACGACGTTATTAAATCCGTTGGTGATAGCGATGCTCTGGGCATTGTTCGTGGGAAACCCGGAGCCGTTGCAGGTTACTGCGCTTCCCGAGATCGTGCAACCTGAAATCAGCTGGCTCGCGGTACTGAGCGGTACGCCGCCAAGCTGCAAATCGGCGACGGCGTCTGGAATACTGTCGGCGCAGTCGCCGGCAAAGCCGAACGAACAGGTTGCATTATCCGCCATGTGCACCATCGAAGGACTGGTAACCCCCCCGTACGAGTTGCCTACGTTATACCGCTGGCCTTCGTAGGCGCCGAAGAAGAAGGCCTTGTCCTTGATGATCGCACCGCCCAAACTGCCGCCAAATTGTTCCAGCGTCCGGGTCAACTTTGTATTCGGGGCATCGTTGAAGTAGTTCCTGGCATCCATGGCCCCATCGCGGCCAAAGCCAAAAGCCGTTCCGTGAATATTGTTGGTGCCGGACTTCAGGCCCACGTTGACGACCGCTCCCGGCTTCCATCCGTATTCCGCCGGCGGGTTCTGCTGCAGGTTGAACTCCTGAATCGAGTCGATGGGAAGAATGGTCGCTGAGTCGCCTGCGATTCCTGATCCGTTAATGATTGCCTGCCCGGAGTAGGGCTCGCTGTTGAACAGGCCTTCGATGAAATACGCGTTGTCTTCGGCACGCAAGCCGTTGGCGCTGGTGGTGGAGAATCCGCCGCCAGGGTAGCGCATCACGCCCGGCCGAAGTTGCAGCAGGTTCTCATAGTTGCGCCCGCTCAATGGCAGATCGTTGATTTCCTTGTTGCTCAATGTGCCGCCCAGCGTGGCGGAAGTCGTGTTGAGCAGGGGAACCTCCTCTTCGACCACCACTGTTTCGGATACTTGCCCGGGCTGGAGCGCGAAGTCTGCACGAACGTCAGTGGCCACTTCGATAACAACGTTCGGCCGTTCCACGGACTTGAAGCCTTTGGCTTCTACGCGAAGCTTGTAGGTCCCCGGAGTGAGGTCGGCGGCGACATAGGCTCCGGCTTCATCGGTGGTAAGGGTTCGCGAAATGCCGCGTTCCACATCGGTGACTGCTACAGTTGCCCCGATGACGGCGGCGCCGCTCTGGTCGGAAACGCTACCCAGCACGCGACCGGCGGTAGACTGCGCCAGTCCAGGTAGACACATGGCACAAAACATGAAGAGAAGGACGGCAGCAGTTGCGACGTGACCCGCGAACATGGCGGTGCATCGGAATTTCATTGAGGCCTCCGAATTGCTGGTCCGACAGCCATACCATTGCCGCTGGAACGCTGTCAAGGAAATTCGCCCTGCAGACCGTCGAGCCGGGACCAAAGGCGGCACTGGATTACTTCGTAAAGCCGCAATAACCGTGCATGGTCCGGGGTAGTGGGTCGATTTGAAACCCGCATTCCCTCGGCGGCGGCTAAAGCCGCGATTGATTTTGCGCACCTTACGGCGCGGCTGAAGCCGCGCCCTTTCAAGACAAATTCAAACTGACCCACTACCTGGTGCGGAGACCACTTGCATTCCGATGAGGATATCGGCTATTGTGATTGGTCATACCACCATACCGAAAGACCAAACGATGCTCTCGGCATTCTTTGAAACTCCAGAAACCGCGCCGCAAGACTTGGACCTGCGGTATAGTAGCCGGACCATCGCCAGTTCCCCCAAACTGGTTCGTGCGGGAGAAAATGCAGTGTATAAAGTCGTACGAACATCGCGCCTGTACGAGCAAATTGTCCAACAGATCGAAGAGTCCGTACTCAAAGGAACTTTGAAGCCGGGCGATCAGCTTCCGGCAGAACGCGAGCTGGCGCAGCGTCTGGGCGTGAGCCGTACTGCCGTGCGCGAAGCGGTGAAGACGCTGCGCGAAAAAGGTTTGGTCGAGGCCTACTCCGGTCGAGGAACTTTCATCACCGACGGAACCACGCAAGCAGCGCGCCAGTCCTTCGATCTGATGGTGAAAGTCGGACAGCAGGAAGGCTCGCCGCACTTGGCAGAGCTGCGCTTGATCCTGGAGCCCGGGATCGCGGCATTGGCCGCGGCGCGCGTTCAGGAACCGGAAGTTGTGGCGATGCGCGAGGCGGTCGCCGTGATGGATCGCGCGCAACGAGATCCCGAGGCCTACATCGAAGCCGACCTGGACTTTCATTTAGCCCTGGCGGAAGCGGCCGCGAATCCGCTGATTCTTTCCTTGATCGATTCCATCGTCGGATTGCTGCGCGAACAACGCATAAAAATCTTCAACGTGGAAGGCGGTCCGCAACGCGGACAGATTCATCACAAGCGTATTCTTGAAGCAGTCGAGCGGCACGATCCCGAGATGGCCCGGAGCGCGATGCGCTCGCATCTCGAACAGGTGCGCGAAGATTCGAAGGCTCCCGTCGGGATTCCATCTTCGTCGCGCGCAAAGCATCCGCCGGCAGTTTCCAAAGTCATTTCGTAGTTCCGCGTTAGGTTCGGATTAAAGTCTGGATTGGAGTACGGAGGTTTGGGGCGGATGGCGAAACTCGGGTTTATCGGTTTGGGCGTGATGGGCAGCCAGATGGTCAACCGTCTGCTCAGCAAGGGTCACACCGTGACCGGTTATAACCGCACGCGCGCCAAGGCGCAGTGGCTGGTTGAAAAAGGCATGCAGTGGGCCGACTCGTCGCGCGCCGTCGCGAGCGCTTCCGATTTCACTTTCGCCATGGTGACCAATGCGGCCGCCATTGCTGCCATCACCGAAGGTCCCGACGGAATGCTGGCAGGCCTGAGCGCAGGCAAGATTTTCATCGACATGAGCACGGTGAGTCCCACTGTGAGCCGCGCGCTGGCCGCGAAGGTACGGGAAAAAGGCGCGGACATGGTCGACTCGCCGGTTTCGGGCAGCGTGATCACCTTGCAGGAAGGGAAGTTGTCAGTCATGGTTGGCGGACGCCGCGAGACCTTTGAGAAAGTGAAACCGCTGCTGCTCGACATTGGGCCCAAGGTCACTCACGTTGGCGAGAACGGCTTGGCGCTTGCCATGAAGATCGCGGTGAATTTGAGTCTCGCGGTGCAGATGCTGGCGTTTTCCGAAGGCGTATTGCTGGCCGAGAAAAGTGGAATCTCACGCGAAACTGCGGTCGATGTGCTGGTTCACAGTGCAATCGCGTCTCCGATGATTCAGTACCGTGGGCCCTTTGTGCTGCAGCAGCCGGAAGAGGCCTGGTTCGACGTCAACATGATGCAGAAGGATATGGTTCTGGCGATGGATTTGGGCCGTCAGCTCGATGTGCCCCTGCCCACAACTGCGGCGAGCAATGAGATTCTTACCGCGGCGCGCGGCATGGGTTGGACGAAATACGATTTCGCCTGCATGTTCGACGTGCTGGCCGCCATGTCGGGAGTGACTACGCCAGTCACGACCGGAGGTAAGAAAATATGACGACGGCAACCTCCAAACCCCAAGCGGGCCGCGAAACTTCGACTGAAAAAGAGAAATGGCTGCACGCCTACCGCCAGATGGTGAGCATCCGTTTGTTTGAAGAGCAGGTGAACGAGGTCTATACGCGCGCTCTCATGCCCGGACTGGCTCACTTATATAGCGGTGAAGAAGCCGTGGCCGTAGGAATCTGCGAAGCGCTCCGCATCGACGACTACATCACCAGCACGCACCGCGGCCACGGACACTGCCTGGCCAAGGGCGCGTCGCCGGACCGGATGTTCGCCGAATTGCTGGGAAAAGAAGCGGGCTATTGCCGCGGCAAAGGCGGATCGATGCACATCGCCGATCCGGCGACCGGTAATCTCGGCGCGAACGCCATCGTGGGCGGCAGCGTCGGCATCGCCACGGGCGCGGCTTTTGCCGCCAAAACTCTCGGCACCGATCGCGTCGCTGTCTGCTTCTTCGGAGAAGGCGCGCTCGGCCAGGGATCGCTGTATGAAGTGATGAACCTGGCGCAGTTATGGAAGCTGCCCGTGATCTATGTCTGCGAAAATAATCTCTACAACGAATACACGCACTATCAGGAAACGACGGCCGGCACCATTCTCGGACGGGCCACCGCCTTCGGTCTCGAGGCTGCAAGCGTTGACGGTCAGGACGTGCGCGCT
>CZKK01000030.1_pt1 | contig 9055 bp, 7 predicted proteins | sample 1122271 | NCBI WGS metagenome assembly CZKK01 (sample SAMEA3539301, study PRJEB10725) | soil metagenome | biome: tundra; feature: field; material: soil | place: USA | collected 2010-05 | depth 0.15 m | reverse complement strand
GGCCGGACGCACTTCCCCGCCCGTGATCGGCTGCGCCAGGTAATCCGGCGGCGTTGCACCCAGTGCCTGGTAGATATTCGAGAGATGCTTGCGGTAAAGCTCGTCAAAGTCGCGGTCGTTGGCCGAGTGATGCTCCGGACCATACCACCAGTTCCAGTCGCTGCCCTCGGCAATCATGATTTCTTCAAAAGCTAATTTTCGTTGCGCCTCGCTGGCCCGGGCCGCATTCTGCGCGTAAAATTCGCGCGCGTGGTGCAGGTAGTCCCAGGCACGATTATCTTCTGGAGCCCCGATCCAGACATTGAAGTTGGCGTTGATCCATGATCCCGGCACCAGAGACTTCAAAGGCGACACGTTGCGATGACGCGAAATCGCCTCCGAGACCGTGACCGCCTCGACCCCTCCCTCACGCTGCAGCCCGTCATAAAATCGCCGCAAGAATTCCCGCCCGGATTTCGGATAATATTCCCAGGCGTTTTCCCCATCGAGGATCACTGACACCACGGCGTCGCGCCCTTGCGCGAGCACGGGCTGGGCCGCCTCTTTGATGTTGCGCAGAAGATGTCCGGCCGCATCCCCCGGGTCCATGCCCGAATAAACAAAGCCGATCATGTCCGAAATCGTGTGGTCTCGAAACACCATGTGCATTTCGGCCTGACCGTTCTCATAGTGGTGAATGTCGTAGAGCCGCTCCGCGAGATGCGCCGGCAGCCGGCCGTTTCCGTCGCGCTGAAAGAACACCCCTGTGCTGCGGCCGAGCACTCCTTCGTCGGTGGCCATCCATTGGATGCCGAGGCTGTGGGCAATCGCCAGCGCCTCTTCCGAGACGCTGCCCTCCGACGGCCAAACGCCCCGCGGACGCACCCCAAATACCTGTTGATGAAGGTTGAGCGCACGCACCAGTTGCTCGCGCGCGTCTTCGGGATGGCGAAACCGGTTCTGCGGCAGGGGCAGACCCGGAGACGAAACCGCGCCCGCGTTGGTGTCGCAGACCAGAGGAAGAATCGGATGATAAAAAGGCGTCGCCGAAATTTCGATCGATCCCTTCTTGGCGGCGCCCGCGTAGGCCGGCAGAACTTTGGCCAGCAGTTCCCGCTCGCGCGCGATTACAAAACTCTGATCTTCAAGCGAATAATTGCGTTCTTTCCTGATCAGCGCCGCAACGTCCGTGTCTTCCAGAAAGAATTCGTCGAACCATGCGATTTGCGACAGCACCTGCAGGTCGGTGAAATCCCGCGGCTGAAAATATTTCTCCGCTTTCTCGGCCGATTGCCCATGCTCCCGGAAGCGCTCCCACAGCTCCCGGTAGCGCGGATACCGACCGATCAGGTTCGCCGGGTTGGCCTGAAAAAGATATTGCAGGGCAAACTTTCGCTGCTCCAGCGTCAAGTCCTTTGCAGGCTGGGCGGCCACCTTAAGAAACGGATCCTGCGCCGTCCCCGCAACGTAGTCTTGAATCTGAACGATCAACGACGGCACCAGATTGAAGTTCTGGTGAACATTGGGAAACTCATCCAGCAGCTTCACCATGCCGTAGTAGTCCTTGAGGGCATGCAGGCGCACCCAAGGCAGGCGATACTCGCCCGTCACCAAATCCTTGTAAAAGGGCTGGTGCTGGTGCCAGAGAAGGATGAGACGCAGGGCGGGCATGGCTGGAAGAGTCAGTCTAGCATGGGGATTCGGGCATGGACGCGAACGAATGAACGTGGCAGCAAGTGCCTGCTACGGCCAATTCCAAATAGCGTTCTCAAGTTAACCGCAGAACCGATGAGGTTACAGTGTGAACCAGACCCTCCTTCGTGAAGTTGCGGGTTAAGAACTTAGTGGAAAGCCCTGTTTTTTTCGAGACCCACGTTTTCCAGTCCATTCGGGACCGGGACTTTCTCCATTGCCGATAAGCAGCGCGAACTATCTCCAGCTTTTCTTTCTTTTCAGCCTTGCGCTGGCCGCTGATGTGCTCAGCAGTTTTCACGATGGCGCCGCATCTTTGGCTGCAGCACTTCTGAAGCGGACGGCGCTTGATGAACCACTTGTTGCATTGTTCGCGTTTGCAAGGCCCGTCAGACAATTTGCCGCGCAGCGGATTCGTCAGGAGCATTCCTGCGAACATCGCAGCCATGTCGCGGCAATTCTCCCCAGTCGGGGAATGCGCCCAGAAAGCGCCACCCGGCTCGTCGATCTCGTCCTTGACGCGGATACCTCGCGCGACGAGATCACTAATCAATTTCTCGCTGTGCGGCGTCCGTCCTATCGGAGCTAGATGCCACTTCCATACTTTTTCCAGTTTAGAGAGCGAGAATCGCTCAGCATCGGCTGGCGTGGCCCGCATTTTCCAGGGGTTCCGTTTCGCTGTGTTCCAAGCCTCAACATAACGAACTAGCGCCGCACGATCCTCCGACTCTCGGAGCAACGGGTTGTTCCCATTGAGCGCCATGACGACAGCCGTCAGGGAACTGAGGTTACTCAATTTGGCTGCATTTCTCCTGAAGCGGTCGAGTTGCCTTTTTAGTTTGGTGGTCATCGGATTATTGCTCATACTTTTCGCCGTACTGAAGTGTAAGCAATATTATTGTACAGAACGTTAATTCTTGCTACTCTCTTTTTCGAGAGGTTAGAGCGATGCGGAACCAATGCAGAACGAGCAAGCGCAAACGACGGTGGCTGCGCATCCCGCAAGCTGTCGAGTGCCTAGATGGAGTTATCACATTCGGTACGCTGCGGCAGTGGGTATTTCATCGAAAATCGAATCCATCCGCGTAGGCGGGGGCATGATTAAATTTCCGTGCCAACAAAGTAATCTTGTACAGGAGATATTCTTAAGGAACGGTGAGGGATGAAGAAATTCTGGCGAGGCTTCCGCAAACTCGATCATCACGACGAAGAAAAAATGCGCGTCCGCGCGCAGCTATTGGAAAAGCTAAAGCGGATCGTTCACGAGGGCCGTCACGAGGCGGAACAAGAATACGTAGACTTCATCAAGCAGTTGTTGCCGAACCTGTCGAAAGAGGACCTACAGGAAAGAATCAGGCAGTTTCACGACGCTGTTTCGGACGTGCAAGCGCGCGATCGAGAATCTCGTTAGAACGCTTCGCGGCCAGCCTGAACTCCTCAGCAGTCATCGTTTCAGCGGCGGAGTCGATGAGTTCGCCGACGCTCTCCAAGAGCTTCTCCTCGGCAGACTTTGCCCGTGCCGGATTCTTGGTAGACACGCCCGGTCCCTTCTTGGTCACAGCTTTACCTCTCGACATACAGTTTAGCCTATCCCGTCAACCACGCCGACAAAAGTGACGAAAGTGATTCGTTTCGTTAGATCCCATTAATAGCGGGCTTCCACGGGCGAAGACGGATGTCCCGTCTCTCCTCTCCAATTCCCCAGCTGGCCCTCGATGCCCCCAACCCTGCATCTTCCGGTACACTAAGAGTTCGGAAAATGCCGGAAACTCCCATCCCCGCCGCTTCTGACCGCCCGACCTTGCTCTCGGATCAGGATCTCTACCTGTTCAACGAAGGCAGCAATTATCGGATGTATGAAACCATGGGCGCCCACTTAATCACGCGTAACGAGCGAGCCGGCGCCATGTTCAGCGTCTGGGCGCCAAACGCTCGTCTGGTTTCAGTGATTGGCAGTTTCAACTCATGGGGCGCCAGAAGCAACTTGCTGGAACGCCGCAGCGACTCCGGCATCTGGGAAGGATTTGTTCCCGGAGTAAACAAAGGCGCGCTTTACAAATTCCATATCGAGTCGAACCGCCATAGTTATCACGTCGACAAAGCCGATCCTATCGGCTTGCTGCACGAAAAGCCTCCGCGCACCGCTTCCGTGGTGTGGGACCTCGACTACCAGTGGGGCGATCACGATTGGATGGAAAAACGCGCGGCGTGCAACTCGTTGCGTGCTCCGCAATCCATCTATGAAGTCCATCTCGGCTCCTGGATGCGGGTTCCCGAGGAACATAATCGTCCGCTGACCTACCGCGAAACCGCGCCGCGTCTCGCCGAATATATCGGGCGCATGGGCTTCACCCACGTGGAATTTCTGCCGGTCATGGAGCATCCCTTTTACGGTTCCTGGGGATATCAGACCACCGGCTATTTCGCCCCCACGTCGCGCTACGGCACCCCGCAGGATTTTATGTATCTGGTGGACTACCTGCACCAGCACGGCATTGCGGTAATCCTGGACTGGGTGCCTTCGCACTTCCCTTCCGACGCTCACGGCCTGGCCTACTTCGACGGCACGCATCTCTACGAACACGCGGATTCGCGGCAGGGTTTCCATCCTGACTGGAAGACTCACATCTTCAACTACGGACGCACCGAAGTGCGCAGTTTTCTCATGTCGAGCGCGATGTTCTGGCTCGACAAGTATCACATCGACGGCCTGCGGGTGGATGCGGTCGCTTCCATGCTCTACCTCGACTATTCCCGCAAGGAGGGTGAGTGGATTGCCAACAAATTCGGCGGACGCGAAAATTTGGAAGCCATCGACTTCCTCCGCCGCTTCAATCAGGAAGCTTACGGAGAACATCCCGCAATCCAGACCACCGCGGAAGAATCCACTTCCTGGCCCATGGTTTCGCGGCCGGTCTATCTCGGCGGCCTCGGTTTCGGCATGAAATGGGACATGGGATGGATGCACGACACGCTGGAGTATTTCAAACAGGATCCCATCCACCGCAAGTACCATCACAGCAAGCTTACCTTCCGCATGCTGTATTCGTTCCAGGAAAACTTCGTGCTGCCGCTGTCGCACGATGAAGTGGTCCACGGCAAGGGATCGCTGATCGGCAAGATGCCCGGCGACGAGAAGCAGCGCTTTGCCAACCTCCGGCTTTTATTCGGATACATGTACGCTCAGCCCGGGAAGAAACTGATGTTCATGGGCTGCGAGTTTGGTCAGGTCCGCGAGTGGGGCCACGACAGTAGCCTGGAGTGGCACGTGCTTCAGTATCCAGTCCACAGCGGTATACAGGAATGGGTCGGACAGTTGAACCGCCTTTACCGCTCGGAACCGGCGCTGCACGTGCTCGATAACAACGCGGCCGGCTTCGAGTGGGTGGATTGCAATGACAATCTCACCAGCACGATTTCGCTCTTGCGCAAGACCGAATCCGCAAAAGATACAGTTCTCATCGTTTGTAATTTCACTCCCATACCCCGCGTCGGCTATCGTGTGGGCGTGCCCGCGGGCGGCTACTGGCGCGAACTGCTGAACAGTGACGCTTTGGAATATGCCGGCACGGGCGTCGGCAACCTCGGCGGAGTGAATGCCGAAGCCGAACCGGCTCACGGACGTCCGTATTCGCTGAAGCTTACGTTGCCGCCGTTGGGGGCGCTGTTTTTGAAGTGCACAAGTTAGAGAGCGTTCCGCTAATACGCGATTTCGAATCTTCCCGTGGCTCTAGGGTCCAAATACGAATGCGGCTCCTTGTTCTATGTTGTAACCAATATTCAGAAGCGGGGCACCAATGAATATGGTCGGACCGTTGATTGCTGTAGAGAGACCGAACACCTCGTTAGGGCTGCTCCCTGCCGTGACTCGTTTGACATAGCTGGACGTCGTCACCCAGCCGCCTGCCGGTGCCGAGTAGAGGTACGCTGCGCCCATCCCCCCTCTGGCGTCCGGGGCTCCGGCGACAATAAAATTTCCGCTGACTCCGACTGAATACCCCAATTCCTCAGTTGGCTGCCCCACAACGGTTAATTCCGCCGTTTCTGTCGCAGATACCCACCCGCTGGTCGGCTCTTCGTAAACGTAGACCGCTCCCGGAGGGGACTGCCCGGTGCCATGCGCTCGCGGAGCTCCGACAACAATCGTGCGGCCACTGATTCCTAGCGACAACCCAAACTGAGAATCCGCACCGTCTGAAGGTGACAGTCTTGCAATGAACGCGGACGTGTTCGTCCAGCCTCCCGGCGGTTTGGCAAACACGCACACCGAACCGCTCTCAAGAGCTGTTGCGGCGACTATGTCACCCTGAATCGTCACCCAAGGACCCAGCTCATCTGCTACGCCATCGGAGAGCTTAGCCGTTTGGGTTGCATCGACCCAGCCAGCAGGGGGACGAACGTACACATACGCCCCAATTGCGGATCCGACCACAATCGTGTCGCCGCTGAGAGCAACCGAATTTCCAAAGACGTCAGCAGAGGATCCATCCGTCGGCGAAAGCTCCGCAGTTTGGGTCATGTCGGTCCAGCCGCCGGGCGGCTTCACGAAGACATAGACCGGGCCAGACTCTGAGAGTCCCGAGGCTCCCGCGACAATGGTGTCACCGCTGATCGCAACCGATATACCCATCTCGGTTCCAGCCACGCCGTCCGACGGAGTGAGCTTAGCCACCTGGGTCATATTTTCCCAGCCACTGCCAGCCTTGACGAAGACGTACACCGCGCCCACTGCGGAGGCACCGTTCGCCGGGTCCAGGTCAGCACCGACGGCCACCGTTGATCCGCTTACCGCGATAGAATACCCAAAAAAGCTGACAGGGCCTCCGTCCGATGCAGTGAGCTCGGCCAGTTGTCCGAAGGCACCCGAGAGTTTGGTTTGTGCCGCTGCTGGCAGATCCGAGAAGTGAACCGGGTTCACAGCGGCGCTGGCGCAAAGATGCAGAGATGCGCAAAGTGCCAACGATACAAGACCTGCCCGGCTTATACGCATACACCTCCTTGGGCGCTTCAGGGGAACGCAGTCCGCCGCACGCGGCGGGTCATGATCATCTCACCGTGTCAGCAGGCGGTCAATATGCAGGATATTGCAAAGCCTTCGGTGGCGGGGAAGAGACACTTTAGTTTTAATGCACTTCGGGAACTCCCCCACGAGATGTCTCACTCGCTTCGCGCGCCCACCGAACTGCGCCGGCGATATCCCGTTCGCCGATCCCAAGCTGAGCGAACCGGACGCGCACTTCGTCCGCGCGGCTGGCCCCGACCGTGGAAATCTGGGTCTCGGTTCTTTTTCGGGCTAGCATATCGGCCTTGCAGAGGAACAACAAAATCTTACCAGAACGGACACAGGCCGCCTCACAGTGAATACCGACTAATGGCGACTGACCACTGTCCACTAATCCCTGGGGGCTGGCCCATCTTTGGCGTGTGGCCCACGTATTCATTTGACGTACGCACCGCCACGGACGAGGCTGCCCCACTCGTCGCGCTTTCGACGAGTGGGCACCACCGACCTCAATCCCTGGCGTCGAAAAGCCACAAGCTAGTCGAAATCTAGGCTAGGGGGCGTATCCACCTGTTAGTTTCCACACCCCCACTGTGACAACTGACCTTGCCGTCCACAGTCAAATCATTCCATCATTGTCCAGCACAAGGAGCAGAGCGCTGGGGCGCCCAAACCCATGCAGGCCAAAACGCGGCACGTAAGTAGATGATTCAAAAGAGTTAAGCACTAACTTCTTTAGAAACCGGTATTTGCCACGAAAAAACCGCAAAGTCCATGATTCTAAAGAATTTGCAAAATGGGGACACCCGAACCGCAACTAACCCAGCACCCCCAACCAAAGATCGCCCGCCGCACTCAACCGGCGGCTTCGTGAGGAACATCGGAACAGCCACAGTCCAGCTATGCCAGCACTGGATGGACAGCACCACCCGGAGGGTGCAGGTTACGCGGAGCGCAGCGAAATTAGGTGCGAGAGTTGGAGCTGTACAGCAAAAGGACCGTCCCGATGGAATCTGCCTCCGCATGCTGGCCACTGCCTCACGTGCTATCCTACCCTCAGACGCGCGTCTCCCATGCGGATTCTTACCCGGGCTTTTGACTTTCATGCGCCCGGAACGAGCACCTCACGAGTCTACCGCCCCAAAGAATTACCACAGTCCTACTGTGACATCTGAGCTTGTCCACAGCCCATCACTTGCGCGATCATGGTCGAGCCCGTGACAGTTTGGCAGAAGCCCAATCGTCGCGCCTCTAAGTCATTGATTCTTAATAACTTAGTACCTAAGTTCTTTGAAATCCCGGTCTTGCGGGGAATTTCCCGCTAAAGTGATGATTCCAGAGATTATGCAAAAAGGGGGGGAGGGGGGGCACCGCCCCATTTTGGGTGCATTTTCAGCCCAAGAGCGAGCGACCCATTACCCGCCGCAACCAAGCCCAAACCTTATTTTCGGAACACTCAAGCGGTTTCCGCCCGGTACTCGGTACTCGCCACTCCAGCCACAGCCGCACCATCGCGGAATGTAACGCTGTTGCCGGAAATGGCCGGCACGCGATCCCCCGGAACCAGAATTCCCACCAGGTTCAGCGGATCGGCCGCCGAGAGCGTAATCGTTCCTTGCGCAAAGTCGAGCTTGCGCATCGCCCGTACCGACTCCACCGCCACCGGCAAGGCGAACTGCTCACCCAGAAATCCATCCACGAAACGCCCGCCGCGAATCTCACCACGGTCCTCCAGCCGGCGGAAGGCCATCAGCAGTTCGCGCCACGGCGGCAAGTTCGCCTCCCGCGCCAGCACATCGCGGATCACAATGCCGTAGCGCCGCAGCAGCATCCAGCAAGCGGCTTCGACCGCGCGCGGCCGCTCGACAACTTCGTCGGCGTGCAGCAGCGCCCAGCGGCCTGCATTGTGCCGCGGACGCGTCGTTCGCCCACTCCCCTGCCCCGCCCGCCGCTTGGGGTCGATCAGCGAACGCAAATTGTCGAAGCCATCGGCCGTCACCAGGCCCGCAGCCACCAGTTCCCAAAGCGCGGTCTCGATTTCCGCTTTCAATTTTCCGGTGCCGCGAACGATGTCCGCAAAAAACGACGCGCCCCGCTGCCGCAGAAAGTCGAGCACCCCTTGCGCCCCATGGCTCAACCCGCTACTGACGCCAGCTTCCGCGCCGGGATGCCGCGGCGTCATCCAGTCGGCATCTTCCCGCACAAAGAATGTGATCGGCGCAACGCTGGTGGGAATCACTCGCCGCTGGCGCGGAGCGGCACCCGTCTCGGTCTCACTTCCGCGGCTTGCGGGATAGTCCAGTGTCGCCGGATGCGGCGACAGCCTTCCCCATCCCACGGCGCCGGTGAGGCAAAGCTGGTCAAGCCATTTGGGATCGTAAG
>CZKK01000067.1_pt2 | contig 9178 bp, 11 predicted proteins | sample 1122271 | NCBI WGS metagenome assembly CZKK01 (sample SAMEA3539301, study PRJEB10725) | soil metagenome | biome: tundra; feature: field; material: soil | place: USA | collected 2010-05 | depth 0.15 m | reverse complement strand
TGCTGGCCTTCTCCTTGATGCTGGCGGCCGGAACCGTGCCAGCTGCTGCCAAAGCGGCTCCCGCCGCGCCAGCCGCGGCCGCCGACAAACTCGACCTCAACACTGCTACCGCCGACCAACTCAAGGCTCTGCCCGGCATCGGTGACGCTTACTCGCAAAAAATCATCGCCGGCCGCCCTTATCGCACGAAGCTCGACCTGGTCCACAAGAAGATTATTCCCCAAGCCACTTACGACAAGATCAAAGACCAGATCATCGCCAAGCAGCCAAAACCCAGCGCGATGACTCCGGCCGCGCCAAAGTAAGCACCCCAAAGTAAGTTTCGCTGCTGATCTTCGGCAGAACCATGCTGGGAACATTCTGCCTCAGGAGTACATCCTCCCGATTGCGTTCCCCGGCACCGTGGAGGATAATCAAATTGAGTTCCGGTGCCCTTCCGGAGACCTCCCGAGCCGCGGTGAACCTGCCTAATTCCATCACGCTGATCCGCATCTGCAGTATTCCTCTGCTGATCTGGATATTGTCTTCCAACCACTTCAGTAGTCAACACGGAGCCAAAGAATTGCTCGCCTCGGCGATATTCATCGCCGCCTCCATGACCGACGGCATTGACGGATACCTCGCCCGCAAACGCGGCCAGATCACCACCATGGGCATTCTGCTCGATCCCATGGCCGACAAACTTCTCATCGCCGCCGCTTTCGTCACCCTCGTCCAGTTCAACCCGAGCTTGGTTCCTGCCTGGATCGCCGTCATCATTATTGGCCGCGAGTTTCTGGTAAGCGGCCTGCGCTCCATCGCCGCCTCCGGGGGCTTTACCATCGAAGCCAGCGAACTGGGAAAATTCAAGATGGTGGTGCAGATCGTTTCCGTCGTCGCCGTCATCCTCGACCATCGCTGGAAAGAGTGGCCGGTCTACGGTAACTTTATCTTCCCCGTGCACTGGATCGCCTACGCTGCGATCTGGTTCGTGGTCTGTGTCTCACTGATTTCCGCCGTCGATTATTTCGCTGCGTTCTGGTCGAAGATTGACCGGCAAGTCTCCAAGCGCCGCCGTCGCGCCTTCATTCTGAGCCGGCGCCGCAAGCCGCAACCGGCCCCCGATGCCGATGTCGCCCCCACCACATAATTCGCCGGCAGCCCTCGCCTCCTCACAAGTTTCCGCCGAGGAGTTCTCCCCGGAAGAGCGCGCCCTGCTGCTGCGTCTGGCCCACGATTCCATTTCTTCCGCGCTGCAGCATCGCGAGCTTTCTCTGGATCCTCCCACTCCGCATCTGGCTGAAGCTCGCGGCGCTTTCACTTCGCTCTATCTGCTTGGCGAGTTGCGCGGCTGTGTCGGCTATGTTCTGCCTGCTTCTTCGGTCTACCGCGCCGTGGCGGAGACCGCCCGTGCCGCCGCCTTCGACGACAACCGCTTCCCGCCTGTTACCGGAGACGAATCTCCTCATCTCGAAATCGAGCTAAGCATCCTCTCGCCGCCGCAACCCATTCTCGCCGAAGCCGTCGAAGTCGGGCGCCACGGTCTCCTCATCAGCCAGCACGGCCGCCGCGGCCTGCTGCTGCCCCAAGTGGCCATCGAGCATAAATGGGACCGCACAACCTTCCTCGAGCAAACCTGCCGTAAAGCCCAACTGCCCCCAGACGCCTGGCAAAAAGGCGCAACCCTCCAAGCCTTCACCGCCGAAGTTTTCGGCGACAAGACTTTCTGATCGCCGCACTTCCACACCCTCCCCGACGCCGCCAGACGTTCATCCGGCAGTTCCGCCCGCACGTTACCCCCGTTACCTCCAAACAATGGGCTGATCCCTCCAGTGCGGACTCGTCCTGGCCGATGAAACGTTAGGACCGCAAATCGACTGGGAGGTCGAATGTTCCTTCTTTTTGCACCGATCACACGCCGTCGCACATTTTCATTTCTAGTCCTAACAGTTTTCTTAACTTTGCTTTCTCAGGACCTACCTGCCCGCGCGCAGCCGATAGCCGATCCTCCGAATCCTCTGTCCACTCAGCCGCAAGACCGCATTACCCGCTTCGTTGACGACGAGCAACGCGTCACTCTGCGCGGTAACCGCCATCCCTTGGCCATTGCGCAGTATGACGCCGGCAAGGTCGCCCCTGACTATCGGATGGAACACATGCTGCTAACATTGCTGCCCGATGCCGCGCAGCAGGATGCGCTCGATCAGTTGCTCGATGCGCAGCATAATCCTGAGTCCCCTTACTTTCATCAGTGGCTCACTCCGGAACAATATGGCGAGCGCTTTGGCGTCTCCGAAGCCGACGCATCGCAGGTTACTGCATGGCTGCAGGCGCATGGTATGGAAGTGGAAGAGGTTACGCCTGGCCGCGGATCCATTGTATTCAGCGGTTCGGCGGAGCAGGTAGAATCGGCTTTCCACACCCAGATTCATAGCTACAAGATTGGCGATGAGGTTCATCACGCCAACGCGAGCGATCCTGAAATCCCGGCGGCGTTCGGTGGAGTAGTTGGAGGAGTTGTTTCGCTGCATGATTTCCGCAGCGCGCCAATGCACAATGGAGCCCGCATACCGATCCCTGACTTCACCAGCGGCGGCTCGTACTATCTCGCCCCAGCGGATTTCGCCACCATTTACGATCTCGGCCCGCTTTATCAGCAATCCATCAATGGCAGCGGACAGTCGATCGCGATCGTGGCACGCTCCAACATCAACCTTGCAGACGTGCGCCAGTTCCGCACATCGTTCGGCTTGCCGGCAAACGATCCGCAGATCATCGTCAACGGCACTGACCCGGGAATTTTCAACTCGGGCGAAGAAACCGAAGCCGACCTCGATGTCGAGTGGTCCGGCGCAGTGGCGAAGAGTGCCGCCATCAAGTTTGTGGTTTCGAAATCCACGAATTCCAGTGACGGTGTCTACCTTTCCGCGCAATACATTGTGAGCCACAATCTTTCGCCAGTGATGAGCATGAGTTTCGGCCTGTGCGAGGCCTCGCTCGGTTCTTCGGGAAACAGCTTCATCAACAGCTTGTGGCAACAAGCGTCAGCGCAAGGCATCACGGTGTTCGTGTCGGCGGGAGACAGCGGAGCTGCCGGCTGCGATTCCGCATCTGCCTCGCGGGCCACCCACGGGCGCGGCGTTAACGGTCTCTGCTCCACGCCCTACAGTGTGTGTGTCGGCGGAACGGAGTTCAACGATGCGGCCCATCCATCCCTCTACTGGTCGCCGTCGAACGCCTCTGGCACACAGTCTTCGGCACTCAGTTACATCCCGGAAGTTGCATGGAATGAAAGCAGCGCGGGCGGTTTGTGGGCCACGGGCGGGGGCATGAGCACAATTTATCCCAAGCCTTCCTGGCAAACCGGAACCGGAGTTCCCGCCGACGGCAAGCGGGACGTTCCGGATGTTTCCCTCACCAGTGCCGGGCATGACGGCTATCTCATCTACCAGAACGGCGGGCTCTATGTTGTCGGTGGAACTTCGGCCGCTGCGCCGTCATTTGCCGGGACGATGGCCCTTGTGGTGCAGAACTCAGCGGCCCGGCAGGGCAATGCCAATACTGCGTTCTATTCGCTGGCCAGCAAGCAGAGAACGGGAGGAGCGTCCGTTTTTCACGACATTACCAGCGGCAACAACAGCGTGCCGGGACAAACTGGTTTCAACGCCACAACCGGATACGATCAGGCTACCGGCCTCGGTTCCGTTGACGCTTTCGTCCTGGTCAGCCACTGGAGCGACGCCACGGCCACGCCCGCATTTCACGCCGTGGCTTCTTCGAATTCTCTCGCGGTCACTGCCGGATCGAACAACAGTCTCACTCTGACGGTCACGGTCAGCGGAGGCTTCAATGCGCCTGTCTCTTTTTCGGTGGCAGGATTACCCAGCGGAATCTCCGCGACATTCACGCACGCTACCTTGGCGGCTCCCGGATCAGGCTCCAGCGTTCTTAAACTCAGCGCGACCAGTAGCGCCAAGGCCGGCACTTATTCCGCCACCGTGTCGGCAACCAGCGGAACCACGAAACAACAAATACCGCTGTCAGTTACCTGCAGCGCAGTCATTCGCAGAATTGAAGTTGGTCCAGGGCCTCGCGGAGATTTTTAAGCGGTGACAGGCGCTTGCATCGCGGAGACCGCAGCTTCCAGATGAGCCAGCGTCTCCTCAACCGTGAGCGAGTACATCTCGCGGCCCAAACCTTCGCCAGCCGCGAGCGCGGCTTGCAGGTAATGACCGGCAATTTCTACGGCCAGAGAATCCGTGATGGCCTTGCCCGTGCGCTTCTTGTACTCCACCCACGCGGGGTGGGGCAGCGCCACCCAAACCGTTTTTCCGTCGACCAGAAACTTGATGTCGACGGCATCGGCGTGACGCGTAGCAATGGCCACGATCATCGCCTGATACACGCAATGAACCTGCTTCTTGGTCCAGCGGTCGGTAGCGGTGAAATCTCCAAACATAGGAAAACTATAGCGGACGAAGGCAGCGCAAGCAAATTCAGGCACGGCGAAAGCGGCCTACCCGCCGGCAATAGCTCCCAGCACGATAAGTGGTTCCGAACCAGACACGACTGAGTCGGGCAACGGTGCATCAGGCGGCTCGTGAGATAAATCCTGTTCGCAAGCGAAGAAGCGCAAGAACGGACGACGCTGCTGCGTAACTTGGTCGCGGATGGTCCCGCGCAGCATGGGATAGCGGGCCTCAAGCGCGTCGAGCACCGAGCGCAGAGTGACCGGGCCTTCGACTTCGAGCGTCACCTCGGCGCCGCTGCGCGACAGGGTTCGCAGATGTGGCGGGAGAATAACTCGGATCATGTTAGCGTCTGCACTTCCACTGACAGCACGGCCGGAAGATCCCGGACAATCGGGGCCCAGCTATCCCCCGCATCGGCGGAGCAGTAGACCTGACCGCCGCTGGTGCCGAAATACACGCCGCACTTGTCCAGCGAATCCACCGCCATCGCGTCGCGCAACACGTTGACATAGCAGTCGCGTTGCGGCAAGCCTTTCGTCAGCGCCTCCCACTCGTTTCCGCCGGTGCGGCTGCGATAAACGCGCAGCTTGCCATCTGGAACAAAATGCTCCGAATCGCTCTTGATCGGCAAAACGTAAATCGTCTCCGGCTCATGCGCGTGAACATCGATCACGAATCCGAAATCGGTCGGCAGGTTTCCGCTGACTTCCTGCCAGGAATCGCCGGCATTGTCGCTGCGCATCACGTCCCAATGTTTTTGCATGAACAGCACTCCCGGTCGCGACCGGTGCATCGCCACGTGATGAACGCAGTGGCCGATCTCGGCGTTCGGGTCGGGAATGTATTGCGAGCGCAGTCCGCGATTGATCGGTTTCCAAGTTTTTCCGCCGTCATCGGTTCGAAACGCCCCCGCCGCGGAAATGGCGATGAAAATCCGCTCTGGATTGCTGGGATCGAGAATAATCGTATGCAGGCACATGCCACCGGCGCCCGGCTGCCATTTAGGCCCGGTGCCGTGGCCGCGCAGGCCGGGGAGTTCCTTCCAGTTCTCGCCGCCGTCCGTCGAGCGAAAGATGGCAGCGTCTTCTACTCCAGCGTAAACCGTGTTGGGATCGGTGAGCGATGGCTCCAGATGCCACACCCGCTTGAACTCCCACGGATGCTGCGTCCCGTCGTACCACTGATGAGTAGTGAGCGGTTTGCCGGTTTCGGCAGACGCATCATAGACGAACTTGTTGCTCGCGGCCTTCGGAGGACCGGGGGCGGGCGCTTCTCCGGGCGGCGTTCCCGGCTGATGCCAGGTCTTGCCGCCATCGTCCGAGCGCTGGATCACCTGTCCAAACCAACCGCTCGACTGCGAAGCATACAACCGGTTTGGATCCGCAGGCGATCCCTTCACGTGATACATCTCCCAGCCCGCGAAGTGCGGCCCGCTGACGTCCCACTTATCGCGCTTGCCGTCTGACGTCAGCACGAATGCGCCTTTGCGCGTGCCCACCAGAACCCGTACGCTGCTCATTTGCTTCCCCTCGTGTGTGAAATTTACTTCTCTCGCACTTGGCCCGGGCAGACTGTTGTCAAGCCTTCTGATAGCTCAGTAGAACGACCCCCGAAGCAACAACTACTTTGCGCATTATTGTGCCGTTTCCCTCGATGAGACGATTGAACTTCCCGTTGGACAACCGCGAGCCTGATTCCGTCACCGCGGAACCGAACTTCGCCATGGTATAAGCGCGCGCAGTCGCTCATCGCGCAAGTACACTCCTACCCAGACCACGACGCCGACAAGGATCGCCAGGAAGGGTGGCTCACCCACGCGCACGTGCGTGGCAGTTGCCCCTCCCAGATAGCCCGTCATCAGGATGGCGCCGAGAATGGAAGTGCGTGGGATGGCGTAGACGATGGCGCATGCGATCTCCACAACCACGATGCGCAGCATAGCGCCCTCAGGATAGCTGTAACGAGCGAATCCCTGCAGAGCGGTAGCCGGCTTCAGCAAGCCGAACAGTCCGGTGAAAACAAACAATAGCACTGGCAGCGCGCTCAGAATGCGCCCGGCCCAGAGTCCTGTCTTTGAGACGGAAGCCGCTTGAGTAGTCGATGGCATTGTTTCCTCCCAGAGGGTGTTTACTCCGCAACGAAAGGCTAGGCAGCTTTCCCGCAGTTAACCATCCACGGGATGCCGAACTGATCGACGAGCATACCAAATCGCACCGCCCAGAATGTCTCCTGGAGCGGCATCTGCACCGTGCCTTTTTCAGACAGGGCATGAAATACGCGTTCCGCCTCTGTCGAATCCTTGATGCCAAGTATCACCGAGATGCCTTGTGGTTTCCGGTAGTGCTCCGGCGGAACGTCAGCCCCCGTCAACACCTGGTCGCCAACCTTCAGGGTGGCATGAAGGATCTTGTGACGCCATTCCGCAGGCACTTGGTCCGCGATGGGCGAGCCTTCGTGGGGCATCATGAAAGTGATTTTTGCGCCCAGATACTTCTCATAAAACTTGAATGCAGCCTCGCATTCGCCGTTGAAAGAAAAGTGAGGATTCAGTTGCACAGCGCACCCCGTTTGAATAATGCCGGAAAGTTGTTCGCCTGAGAATCTATCGCATATCACTTGTGAATTGCAAGTGAAAATGTTTTACTGTAGACGCGTGGCGAAGAAGAAATTCAAAAGCAAGCGCCGGTCGGAGTGTCCGCTGAATGCTTCGGTGGAAATGTTGGGTGACCGCTGGTCGCTGCTGATCATTCGCGACATGATGCTGCTGGGTGCGCGGACCTACAAGGAATTCCTGGAGTGCTACGAAGGCATCGCGACGAATATCCTGGCGGATCGTCTGCGCAAGCTGCTTGATTACGGAATCATCGCCGCGGAACGAGATTCATCGGATGGACGCAGAGCGACTTACCTGCTGACGAAGAAGGGAATCGATCTGGCTCCGGTGCTCACGGAGATGGTGCTCTGGGCCGCAGCTCATGAGACCACCGGCAATCAAGCGCTCGTCCGGCTAATGCGGGAAGACAAAGAGAAGTTTCTATCGGGCCTGCGGCAACGTTGGGCCGGACGTTGACCCGGTCCGGTTGGCTCAAATTGCGCTTCGGGTAACATGGGTGAGTGGCGAATAGGGTTCCCAAACCGGCTAAACTCAATGTTCTTCCTGCCCGGTTATTGAGCCAATTCCCCTGGCTTGTTCACGGATTTTCCACGCGCGTGGGCGGTTTCTCTCCCGTATATGGGAAGAACGCGCTTAATCTCGGATTCACCAAGGACGACTCCAAAGCCGCAGTCGAACGGAACCGCGCGGCGTTCCTGAGTAAACTTGGCGCTAAGGGTGAGACGAATGGAGAGTCTACGCTGTGGCCGCTAGTGACGCTGCGCCAGGTTCACTCCGACATAATTCGATTCGTCGATTCACCTGCGGAATCGCAGCTTGTGGGAGATGGGCTTATCACCGCCACGCCTGGTCTGCTATTGGCTGTTCAGACCGCCGATTGCTTACCTGTTATTCTCGTCGACCCAAAGCGGTGTGCCGTCGGCGTGTTTCACGCAGGCTGGCGGGGCACGGTGAAGAGGATCGTGGAGAAGGGAGTGGGCGAGATGCGCCGCTACTTCGGCAGCCGGGCGCGCGATCTGAAAGCCGCGATTGGCCCCGGCATTCAAGGCTGCTGCTATGAAGTGGGCCAGGAAGTTCGCGACCAGTTCGATTCCCAGTTCACCTATGCGGCGAAGTTGTTCCGCGAAGTCGAAGAATCTGATCCGGTGCGCGAAAAATATCCCATGTTGTTTCTCACGGCGCGCGCCCCCGGCCATAGCGAGCTGCCGAAGAAGATTTTTCTCGACCTCGTGGAAGCCAATCGTCAACAACTGTTGTCTGTTGGGGTGCTGGCGAAGAGTATCGAAGCCTCGCCGCTATGCACGAACTGCCGCACGGACTTGTTATTTTCCTATCGGGCCGAAAAAGGAAAAACTGGCCGCATGATGGGAGCGGCGGGAATCCGAGGGTAAGTCAGAAGTCAGAATGCAAAAGTCAGAATGCAGAAGTCAAAAGTCAGAATGCAGAAGTAGGAAGTGATTTGCTTTACTTTTGCATTCTGACTTCTGCCTTCTGCATTATTTCTACATTTCTACGCGGTGGGCGGAGTGGCTATGGGTGGTGCAGGCGGCACTGCCGGGTCGCTGGCTCCCTCATTCACCAGATCCTTTAGCTCCTTGCTGGGCTTGAAGAAAGGGATCTTCTTGGCGGGCACCTCGACTTTTTCACCGGTCTTTGGATTACGTCCCATGCGCGGCTTGCGCTGGCGGGTGCGGAAGCTGCCAAAGCCGCGTATCTCGATCTTGTCGCCCGCGCGCAGGGAACGCACCACGCTGTCAAAGATCGTTTCCACGATCACTTCGCTGTCTTTGCGCGTAAGTTCCGCTAAACGCGAGACTTCATCGATCAGGTCGGCTTTCGTCATAATGGCTCTTCGCTCCAGGCCGGCATGCTGGTGAGGAACCGCCAGTGCTGGCGAGGACCTCCGATTCATGTCGGCAACCTCATAACCTTCTCAAATTTCAGGGGTTGTGCGCAAGTCGCGGATTTGGGGCAGGCCAGGCCCTTCGGTTTCCTCGATTTGGCTTTACCCTCCGCGAGAGTAAAAGGTTACTTCCACAGATAATAGAACCCGACATGCTGCTCCAGCATTTTTGTCACGTCGGGCAGGTACTGCGACACATCGCCCGTCATG
>CZKK01000084.1_pt5 | contig 9309 bp, 12 predicted proteins | sample 1122271 | NCBI WGS metagenome assembly CZKK01 (sample SAMEA3539301, study PRJEB10725) | soil metagenome | biome: tundra; feature: field; material: soil | place: USA | collected 2010-05 | depth 0.15 m | reverse complement strand
GGGTCAGCACGCCGATGACGCCCAGCAGAAACAGGGCCGCGCCGAGCACCAGATAATGCAGCGTCGTGATGTGCAGCATGGATTCCATAACAGCTTCTAGCCTCTAGCTCCTAGCTTCTAGCTTCGAGCTAGCAGCTAGAAGCTGCAGTTTTCAAATCCTCTTCTTCGCCATCACCACCGCCCCGATAATCGCCACCAGCAGCAGCAGCGAGGCGATCTCGAAGGCGAACATGTATTGCCCGTACAACATTGTGGCAATCTTCTGCGTGTTGTCGTTCTCCACCACCGGCAGCGCGTGCTCCGGGAAAATGTCCTTCCCTTTCGTATAGACGGTCATAAACAATCCACCGAGCGCCGTGGCCGCAATGATTCCTACCACCCATTGACTGTTGAACTGCCGCTCTCTCATGGAGCGGTCAATGCTCACCAGCATGATGACGAACAGGAACAGCACCATGATGCCGCCGGCGTAGAGGATGATTTGCACGCCAGCGACGAACGGAGCATAGAGCATCAGATAAATTGACGCCTGCGCCAGCAGCGTGACAATCAGCGCCAATGCCGAGTGCACCGGATTCCTGCGCGTGATCACCAGGATGCCGCCGATCAGCATGATCGCGGAGAGCAGATAAAAGAAAAATGGTGTGGCTACGGGTGCCATAACTTTAGTTGAAGCAAAGCTACACTAGCCGTCAGAATGAGAACGCCCAATCCCAGCGGAAGCAGGACTTTCCATCCCATCCGCATGAGCTGGTCAAAGCGATAACGTGGGAACGTGCCACGATACCAGATATAGAGGTACATGAAGCCGGCAACTTTGGCTGCGAACCAGAAAATGTCCTGTATGCGGAGCCTCACCGGTGTGTAGAACAACACCAGGCCGACCAAGCCGAGGACCACTCCGAATCCGGCGAGACCGATGGTTTGAACGCGGAAGAGCGGATGCTTCGGCATGCGCGCCGTGTTGTAGAAGCACATCGCGGCGAAAAAAAGAAACGTGACGCCGGGAAAAAGAGAGAAGACCAAATCCCAGGTTGAGTTGTTCAGCAGATTCGGAAACGGCCGCAGCCATCCGCCGAGCCAGAGCGTGACTGCGATGGAAGAAACCGCGATCATGGCGGAGTATTCCGCCAGGAAGAACAACGACCAGCGGAAGCCGCTGTATTCGGTGTGAAAGCCGGCGGTCAACTCGGATTCGGCTTCGGCCAGATCGAAGGGCGCGCGGTTGGTCTCGGCGACCATGGCGACGGCGAAGATGAAAAAGGCGATGAGTCCGAGTGGAAAGAACTTAAATATGAACCATTCCCCCTGCGCCTGCTGCGCCTGAACGATTCCTATCATGCTGAGAGTGCCGGTTCCAGTAGCGTTCAGGCTGGTCATCAGAACCGCTGAGACCACTGCCAATCCCATGGCAACTTCATAGGACACCATCTGCGCGCTGGAGCGCAGTGCGCCGATCAGCGGATAGTGCGAGTTCGAGGCCCATCCCGCCATTACGATGCCCAACACGCTCAGCGACGAGACGCCGAGCATGAAAAGGATTCCGATGTTCATGTCGGTGATGGCATGCGTGGGGCCGAACGGGACCACGACAAAAACCGTGAACGCCGCCAGTACTACGATGAATGGCGCTATCCAGAAAATAAAGGCATCCGCCTCGGCCGGCATGATGTCTTCTTTGAGCAGCAGCTTGATGGCGTCGGCGAAAGGCTGCATTAAGCCGTGCGGACCGACGCGCATGGGTCCGAGGCGTACCTGCATGTGGGCGAGGATTTTTCGCTCGAGCCAGTTCATCGCGATCACGGCGGCCGAGAGGCCGGCGAAGACCAGCAAGATGTACACCAGTACCCAGAACATGTTTCCCGCGGCGCCTGGCGTCAGGCTGCTGCTGAGATAACTCTTGATGTATTGGACGATCTGGCCCATCAGCGGTCCACCTCGCCGAGAACAATGTCGAGCGTGCCGATCACGGCGATCACGTCGGCCACGAGTTGCCCGCGGCACATCACATCGAGAGCCTGCAGATTTACGAACGAGGGCGGACGCACACGCACGCGGTAGGGCTGCGTGGAGCCGTCGCTGACGATGAAGTATCCCAGCTCGCCCTTGGGCGCTTCGATGGAGTGGTAAACCTCTCCCGCCGCCGGTTTCATGACCTTGGGGACCTTGGCCATGATGGGGCCTTCGGGAATCGCGCCCACAGCCTGCTCGAGGATGCGCACGGATTGCCGCATCTCGGCCATGCGGACCAGGTACCGATCGTAGGTGTCGCCGTTCTGGCCGATGGGAATATCGAAATCGAAATTCTTGTAGTTGGCGTAGGGCTGGGCCTTGCGCAGATCCCACTTCACCCCGCTGGCGCGGAGCACGGGTCCGGTGACGCCGAGCGCGATGCAATCTTCTCCCGAGATCACGCCCACGTTTCTCGTGCGCTCCACCCAGATTCGATTGGTGGTGAGCAATTCCTCGTACTCGTCGATCTTCGGACGAAAGAAATCGAGGAAGTTTTTCACTTCCTTCTCGAACCCGGTATAGGTTTCGTACTGCAGTCCGCCGATGCGGAAGGCGTGAGTGGTGAGGCGCGCACCGCAATACTTCTCGTAGATCTTGAGGATCTCTTCTCGATCGCGGAAAGTGTAGAACAGCGGCGTAATCGCACCGATATCGAGGGCGTGCGTGCCCAGCCAGAGCTGGTGGCTGGCGATACGGTTCAGTTCGGTAAGGATCACGCGCACATACTGGGCGCGCGGCGGCGCTTCCACGTTGAGCAGCTTTTCCACCGTCTCGCAATATCCCAACCCGTTCGACACCGCGGCAACGTAATCCATGCGGTCCACGTAAGGATTGAACATCGTGTAGGTGCGGTGTTCGCCAATCTTTTCGACGCCGCGGTGCAGATATCCGATCACGCATTCCAGGCCAAGAACTTTTTCGCCATCGAGCCGCAGAATCACGCGCAGCACGCCGTGCGTGGCAGGATGCTGCGGGCCCATGTTGATGACGAGCTCATTGGCATCCAGGAACGGCTTCTCATGGGCTTCGAGATCGAGATGCGAGAGCGAACTGTTCCGGTCGGTCATTAGTTCTTACTGGAGTTCTTACTGGCGCTTTTCATTGCCCGCTTTCAATGCCCAGGTTGATCTGCACCCATTCGTTATCCTGCTTCAAGATGTCGTAATCCTTGCGCAAAGGAAATCCCTTCCAGCCGTCGGGCAGCAGAATCCTCTTCAGATCGGGATGTCCATCAAACTTAATGCCGAACATGTCGTAGACTTCGCGCTCCAGCCAGTTGGCGGTCGGCCAGATGGGAACGGAACTCGGGAGGCTTTCGCCATCCAGAATTTGCGTCGTCACACGAATGCGCTGGTTGCGCGCGAAGGAATAAAGCACCCACACCACATCGAACTGCTTCTCTCGCTTTGGGTAATGCACCGCCGTGATGTCAACGCAGTAATCGAACTGCTCTTCATTGCGGAGAACTTGGAGAATCTCGGGAATCAGGGAACGATCGACCACCATGTAGTTCTGCCCGGCGTAAGTGAGCGGATCGACGCCGGAACCGTATGTCCCCTTGAACTTCGCGACCATTGGCGAATCCCAGGGAGTCGGCATGGGCGCGGCTGGTTTCGCAGGGGCTGCAGGTTTCGCAGCAGCAGGCGTCGCGGGCGCTGCAGCGGCTGCGGGTTTCGGAGGCACTGGCGACGACGGAGGCGAAGCGGGCTTTTCAGCGGGAGCCTTTGTATCGGATTGGACGGAGCCAGAAGCAGTTGCTCTCACGCCGCCCGGAACGGCTGCTTGATCCGCCGTCGGTTTCGGCTCGCCTTCCGGCGGCGGTGAAGAGGGCGATTTGATTTCGTCCGGCATTAGCGGCGAAGGCACAAACCTCAGGCACGCAGGGTTTCGGAGAGAACGTTAATTTTTATCAGCTTGAGGATTCGGTGTCAACGAGCTTGGCGAGAAAAAATGGCGACTCTCCAGTTTTGGGAACGCCGCACTCGCTTGCTACACGCGGACTTGCGCCTGATAGGACTCGATCAGATCGCGGATGCGTTGCGCATCTTTTTTGCGGTGGCCGTGGCTGGTGATGGGATCGGTGCCGCCAGTCGATTCGATCCGAATCTCTGCCCATAGCACTCCAGTCGAAATGTGCACGGAGGCAATCTTCCCCATTGCGATGCTCTCGTCGTTGCTGCCGAACCACCGCGACTTCACGCGGCTGACGCGCATGGGGCTGACCACGATCCGAGTCGGAAAAAGAAAATTTCCCTGGGTCCAGCGGCTGGCGGTAAAGCTTTGGGCCGATGGCTCGGCAGACGGAGTGGGCTCAGTTACACCCATTCCAGCGCACCTTTCTTCCAAACCCAGATGTACCCAACCAGAAGAATGACGAGAAATATCAGAATTTCCACAAATCCGAAAACACCGAGGGCTTTGAACTTGACCGCCCAGGGAAACAGGAAGATGGTTTCCACATCGAAGACCACGAACAGGATTGCGATGATGTAGTAGCGCACGGTGTAACGGCCGCGGGCATTGTCGATGGGATCGATGCCGCACTCGTAGGGCATCAGCTTGGTCTTGCTCGGATTGTCCGGGCGGACCAGCTTAGCCAATAGCAACGTAAGCGGAAGAAACACGCCCACAACCGCCATGAAGATAAAGATAGGAACGTAGTTTTGCGGCATAGTTTGCCTTGCGAGACCCGCTCGCGCGGAAAACCGTCGAGCACGTAATCTTACCGCCGATGACGGGCGACTTCAAGGAGAGATGTCTCAGGGGTGGGTCGAACGCGCCTTCGATGCTTTCGGCGACTTCAGACCTTCAAGATACGCGACGATCTGTTTCTGCCAGTCACGCATTTTCGCGGCGTATGCCTGTTCGGAGAACGCCGCCACGATACTCGCGGCATGCTCTCCAAATGCAGTAACCGTGTAATTCACAACCACTCTGCTGCCCTGCCCTGCAAGAGGTTCGACCTTCACCACGATGTGCGCAGTGTGAGAATGAGGAGCAAGGCGGACATATTCCGCTCGATGAGTTTGCCAATCTGCGTCAACGATGGTCCAAACAGCTTCCTCACTAGCACTCCCCTCTCGAAAGACGGTATCGCGGGTGAATTCGATTCTTTCGGGGAACACGGGCGTAGGTGACCAGCCCTTCACCCAGTCCCGCTCCCCCTCGGGACTGAAAAGCGGGAAAGAGGTATCGGCAGCGCACGGCAACTCGAAGCTTCCGGTGCGGCTGACCTGCTGTGCAGTGTCCTGCGCAAAGGCGGCGTTGGCAAAGGTGACCAGCCAACTCGCAAGAATCATTTTGAAAGCAGTCACAAATGCGTTCCTCCCTCTCTATTTGTCGGCAGTTCGCTTGCGGGCTGGCTGCGCCTTGATTTCCTTCAGGCGATGGCTGGCGCTGGAATCGAGATCAAAATCGTAGAAGCGCTTCAACTCCTGAATGCGTTCCAGAGAGGCTGGGCTGAACGGCGTTTTTCCGTCGAAGGCATGAAGCACGATGCCCTCCAAAAGATCGCCGAGGGTCATATCATGGTATTCGGCGAAGGCCTTCAGGATTTTGAGCAGGCGCTTTTCCATGCGTACGCCAGTTTGAACGCGTTCGATCACCAGCTTTGAATCGTCCATCATATGTACCATTGTACTATGATATATAGGTACATGCCAACCGCCGTAGCGCCGGCGTCTCGCCGGCTGTCCGGCGGGCGTCCCGCCCGCCGCGCCAGGACCATCTCGCAGCCGCCCCTCACTCCCTACTGCGCTAGCGGGGCGCACGTCCGGGCGCGGGTTGTTTATAATCGCGTTTCACCGTTTCTACAGCTTTTCCGCGCCCTAAGGCGCAATTCCCTCTTAAAGGATTCTCTTGGCATTCGACGAAAATGTTTACGAACTGCGGCGCCAGAAGCTGAAACAGATCGAGGCGCTTGGCCAAACCGCGTACCGGAGCAAGTACGAGTTCACGCACACCATCCCGCAGATTCTCGCGGATTACTCGGATAAGACTGCGGAGCAACTGGAGAATCCGCGCGTGGACGTGCGCGTAGCCGGACGCATCATGGCGATCCGGCTGATGGGCAAGGCCGGATTCTGCCACCTGCAACAGGATGGAAAGCGGCTGCAGATCTACGTGAAAAAAGATGCGGTCGGCGATACGGGTTTCGAGTTGTACAAGCTGCTCGATCTCGGGGACCACATTGGCGTCAGCGGATACTTGTTCCGCACGCGCACTGGCGAACTGACGATTCATGTGGAGGAGATTACGTTCCTCAGCAAGGATCTTTTGCCGTTGCCCGAGAAATGGCACGGTCTGACGGACGTGGAACTGCGCTACCGCCAGCGTTATGTCGATCTGGTGGTGAATCCTGGCGTGCGCGAAGTCTTTCTGAAGCGCAGCAAACTCGTGCAATCGCTGCGGCGGACGATGGAAGCGCACGGATTTCTCGAAGTGGAGACTCCGATGATGCAGCCGATCGCGGGCGGAGCGGTGGCGCGGCCCTTTGTGACGCACCACAATACGCTCGACATGGATTTATATCTGCGCATCGCGCCCGAACTTTATTTGAAACGGCTGGTGGTGGGCGGATTCGATCGCGTGTACGAAATCAACCGCAACTTCCGCAACGAAGGACTGGGCTGGCGATGGAATCCTGAGTTCACCATGCTGGAGTTTTATCAGGCCTACACCAACTACCAGGGCGTGATGGATCTGACACAAGAGTTAATTACGCAGGCTGCGAAGGATGTGACTGGCGGAACGGTAACAAAGTGGGGCGATCAGGAAATTGATTGGGCGAACTGGCAGCGGCTGACGATGCGTGAGGCCATCATTCATTATTGGCCGGAAGCGGCCGGCGTGAAGCCTGAGATGAGCGATTTCGCGTCGCAGGATGGCGTTCAAAAATTGGTTGAGCGCTTCAACCAGGTGCACGCGCACATGGCTTACGATCCAAATGAGCCGCTGGGCAAGACGATTGCGAGTTTGTTTGAAGCTACTGCGGAAGAGCATCTGACGCAGCCAACGATCATCTACGAGTTCCCGACCGCCGTGTCCCCGTTGTCGAAGCAGAAGCCGGATGAGCCCGAATGGACGGAGCGATTCGAAATCTTTGCCGGGCAGATGGAGATCTCCAATGGCTTCAGCGAACTGAATGACCCCGAAGATCAGCGCCGGCGCTTCGAGGGCCAGTTGAAGGAACGCGAGCGCGGCGACGAGGAGGCGCACCAGATGGATGAAGACTACATCCGGGCGCTGTCTTATGGAATGCCGCCGGCCGGCGGCGTGGGCGTGGGCGTGGACCGCCTCTGCATGCTGCTGACCGACTCGCATACTATTCGCGATGTAATTCTGTTTCCGCTTCTGCGCCCGGAAAAAGGCACAGCCACAGAGATCACCGGGGGCACAGAGGAAAAACCGTAGAGTTTCTTACTCGCTTTCGCAGTACCCTACAATGCACTAGAAACAGGGCACAACGTTTTCTATACTTCTCGCATCGTTGGTGCAGTATTGGCAGCGCTGCCGTAATGTCCGCAAGGCTTGGACATTGGGTCGGTAGCGCTTTGCTTTTTCTCGAGGATTGTTACTTCGATGTCTTTGCCTTCTTGTCCGATGTTCTCTGCGGCTCATACGCCGGCTGGTCCGGGCTGAAGTTGGTGCTCAGATAATCGATGAGAGCGTCGCGATCAGCGGGATCGACCACCGCGCCCCACTTTGTCATCTTGTCGACTTCCTTCGTCCACGCACCCTTGCCGAGACGCTGCTGCAGGATGATGCGCGCTTCGTGACATTCCAGACACGCCGTGGTGGCCTTCGCCTGCATTGGACCGGCAGGGAGATCTGCGGTAACGTTCGCCGGAGCGGGTTTCTGAGCCAGCGTGAACGGCGCCAGTATGAGCAGTGCGACGGCGGCGGCTAGAGCCGCGGTTGATTTTTTAGGGGGTTGCGGCGCGGCTGAAAGCCGCGCCCTTTCAAAACTAGGAAACATGGATCTTCACCTGATCGACGGCGTTGTAGAGATAGCCGCTGGGGTTCCACACCGGAGTCGCGGGCTGGGTGCGTCCCTGGCTATCGGTTGCACGTGACTGGATGGTGTAGTCGCCAGCCTTGCTGGTCTTCCAATCGTAGCTCCACAGGCGCCACGCATAGTGGGATTGATCGTGGCCGAGTTTCGCGGGACTCCAAGTCGCGCCGCCATCGGCGGAGATCTCGACTTTCACGATATCGGCTTCTCCGGCCCACGCCGCGCCATGCACGATCACTTTACCGGCCTTGAGGTTAGCGCCGTCGCTCGGTCCCGCAATCACCGACTTCACACTCAATGCGGTCAGCGGATGCGTATCTTCGGGCTTTACGGCGTCGCCGGGCTTCACCGGTTGGTTGGGCCAGCGGTAGGCGGGGCTCATAAAATTGCCGACGAATTCCGTATCAAGCACTTTAATCTCGGTGAGCCACTTGCAGGAGGCCGCGCCAATCCAGCCGGGAACCAGAGCGCGCGCGGGAAATCCGTGGTGCTTGCCGAGCGGAGATCCGTTCATGTGCGTGGCAATGAGCGTATCGGCGTCGAGCGCCTTCTCGATCGGAATGCTGCGAATGAAAGGAGGAACTTTGCCGGGAACTTCGTCAAGTCCGCGGAACATGACGTGATTGCCCGTAGACTTCACTCCGGCGCGCTGCAAAACATCGCGCAGGCGCGGGCCCGAAAAACGGGCAGTGCCCACCGCTCCCTTGCCCCACTGGACGCCCGGGACCTGCGGGCGATGCAAGCTGCGGCCGTTGCCGGCGCACTCCAGTGTGTTCACAACCGAGTGCGTCTCGATCCTGGAAAGCTCGGCCAAGTTCAGCGTGAGCGGCTTCTCCACTTCCCCGCCAAGGGAAAGGCGCCAGTCGCCGGCATCGAGTTCGCTCGGTTCGTGCATATGGTTGCGCACAAAGAAGTGCGGCACTGGCGTGAGCCAGGTATTGAAATATTCGACCGGGCTTTCGAGATCGACGAAGCGGAACGAGCGCAGAATCATGCCGTCTTCGCCCGGCACCTCGACTGCTTGTCCCTGCGGGAGAGCCCAGGTCAACATGGAGGGCGCCGCGCCTGCCACCAGCGCCGCCCCTGACATCTGCTTAAGGAATTCGCGTCGGGATTTCATATTCTTGAAATATTGTTTTGAGATCATGCCAATGGATCCCATCCGGAAATTCTGATCCGTGAGTTCTTGCCGTAAATTAAGTTAACACCACCGGCCCGGAAAAGGAGAGTAGCCAAAACCAGGCCGGCGGCGTTTCCGAAGGGAAGGCGCCCCCCGAAAAGTT
>CZKK01000097.1_pt2 | contig 9317 bp, 10 predicted proteins | sample 1122271 | NCBI WGS metagenome assembly CZKK01 (sample SAMEA3539301, study PRJEB10725) | soil metagenome | biome: tundra; feature: field; material: soil | place: USA | collected 2010-05 | depth 0.15 m | reverse complement strand
CAATTACGCGCTCGTGCAAAGCGTCAACCAGGTGATTCCCGTCGATATTTATGTCCCCGGATGCCCGCCCCGCCCCGAGCAGCTCATCTACGCGATAACACTCCTGCAGGAGAAAATTCAGAAAGAACGCGGGACCATCCGGAAAGCCTTGAATCTCAGCTAACTGTCTCGCCCAGTCCGGAGTCCTATTCCTAAGTACCATTCCGGGAACCACTTGCAGAAAATAGCAACTTCATTCGCCGTCAACTGGTGAAGACGAAACCAATCGCCTCCGAACTGAATCTAAGGGATTAGAGGTAGGCCAGCGGAAAAGTCCGGAGGCCGACCTAAGTACATCCCAGAAGAACGAAACGCGTGGAAGGTGCTCCATGATGGCAAGGTTGTTTGACGCAGTCTTCGGTTGCAGGCATCCCCGTTACAGTTTTCCAGTCACCATTCGAGGAACGGCGCGCCGGCCGCAGGCGGGCGCGTTGACCGGAACTTACGTGGCATGCCTGGATTGCGGAAGAGAATTCCCCTACGATTGGCAGGAGATGAAGGTGATCACTTCCCAGTCGGAAACAAGCCAGTACAGGGCCGCGCTCGCCCCCAAGCAAGCTTCCTGAAGCGCTGTCGGAATTCTTGATTGAGCCGGAGTCGCGGCTACTGCCACTCTGGCGCGAGGTTTTCTCCTAAGACTTCCCCGAGAAAACCAGTCCTCCCACTTTGAAACTTGTCGCAGCACTTATGTAACGCGCCTTCGATTTCAGCTGCACGAATCCTCGGTAGCCTCTATTAGTGTTGAACTATCTCGCTCCTGATACTCCTGCGGTCCGCGTTTGGGACGTAGCAAAATGCCCCAAGCCACGGGAATCAGGCTCGAGGGGCGGCAAAAACCATGATGGAATTTCAAGGCCTTGAATATTTCAGCGCACCCGCGGCGGAAAATACGGCGCTGCGCCAGGCTCTCGAGGGAAAGGACGATCTGCTGGCATCGATTCCCAGCATTCCGGCAGTCCTGCAATCTTTGCTCGATGAAATCAACCAGCCGCCCGACAACGTCAATCTGCTGAGGGTAGCAGAGATCATCGGCCGCGATGAATCGCTGGCTGCGCAATGCCTGCGCATGGCCAACTCTGCGCTGTACAGCCGCGGCCCCGCCCTGGATTCACTTCGCGGCGCGGTGCGTACGCTGGGCATCTCCCGCATCCGCGACATCGCTGTCTCCTGCGGCTTGCTGCGGCTCGCTCCGGCTTCCGTCAAAGCTCTCGATCCCGCGGTTTTCTGGCGACACTCCCTCGCCTGCGCCATCATTGCGCGAAAACTGGCGCGCTCCGTGGGGTTCGGCGATCCCGAGAAGGCCTATCTCGCGGGATTGCTGCACGACATTGGATATATCCTGAACTTAGTTGTCTTCCCTGCACAAACTAAAGCGGCGATTGAAAAAGCTGAGCGCGCGGGGCTTTTCATGGGAGAGGTCGAGTATTCGGAACTGGGTTTCACTCATTGTCAAAGTGGCGAGTTGCTGGGCCGCCAGTGGAACTTGTCGGAAGACCTCGTGGAGGTCATTCTTTGCCACCACAACGTGGCCGCAGCCGTCAGCAACCCCGGCCTGGTGGCAATCGTCGCCCTGGCTGACCGGCTGAGCCGTGCCTCCAACCTGGGATTGGGTTACTTGGAAACTCCCAACCCCTTGGATGCCTGCGAAAGCGACTGGAGCATCCTGGCTCGGAATTGTCCACTCGCCGAAGAGATGAGTTGGAGCGAATTTGTCAAAGACTCAGACTCCTACGTAGAGGAAATCCGCAATCTTGTCGCCGCCATGTGCAAAGGCAATTAGAAATCTTTGATCCTACCCCGCCGCCAAGGCCCCTGATGTCCGCTTCTCCATCGCAACAAACTCCCGCTCTTCATGCCCCGTATAAATCTGCCGCGGACGAGCAATCTTTTGCTCCGGATCTGTAATCAACTCCTGCCACTGCGCCAGCCACCCCGCCGTGCGTGGGATCGCGAACAGCACGGTGAACATCTCGGGACGGAATCCCATGGCCTGATACATGATCCCGGAATAAAAATCGACATTCGGATAGAGCTTGCGCTTCACGAAATACTCGTCCTCCAGCGCGATGCGCTCCAATTCAAGAGCAATCTCCAATTTCGGGTTGCGCCCCGTAACCTCAAAAACCTGCTCCGATGTCCATTTAATGATCTTGGCCCGGGGATCGTAATTCTTGTAGATACGGTGTCCGAATCCCATCAGCTTGCCCCCGCCTTCTTTCACTTTCTTGATGTAAGCGGGCACCTTATCCTTCGAGCCAATCTCATCCAGCATCTTCAGCACTTCTTCATTGGCTCCGCCGTGCAATGGTCCAGCCAGGGCCGAAGCTGCCGACGCCATCGACAAATAGGGATCGGTTTGCGCGCTGCTCACCGAGCGCATCGCGTTGGTGCCGCAGTTCTGCTCGTGGTCCGCATGCAATATGAACAGGATGTCAAGCGCCCGCGCAATTGCCGGCTGCGCTACATACTTCGGCTCCACCATCTTCCACAGCATGTTCATGAAATTCTCGGGGTAGCTCAAGTCATTGTCCGGATACACATAGGGGAACCCCACGTTGTGCCGGTATGACATGGCCGCGATGGACGGCACTTTCCCGATCAGCCGCTTGATCTGCAGCATGCGGTTATCGGCATCGTGCACATGCCTTGCCTCGGGGTACACCGTCGAAAGCGCGGCCACCGTGCTGACAAACATCCCCATGGGATGGCCATCGTAACGAAAGCCCTCCATGAACTTCTTGGTCGACTCGTGCAGCATGGTGTGGTGCGTGATGTCATGCACCCACTTCTTCAGCTCGGTCTCGTTAGGCAATTCACCAAACAGCAGCAGGTACGCGACTTCCAGAAAAGTGCACCGCTCGGCCAAAACCTCGATCGGGTATCCCCGATAGCGCAGTATTCCCTTATCGCCGTCGATGTAGGTGATGCTGCTCCGGCATGACGCCGTGTTCATAAACGCCGGATCGTACGTCATCAGCCCAAAATCTTCCGGACCCGTCTTGATCTGCCGCAGACTCATCGCGCGGATCGTGCCATCTTCGATCGGGACGGTATAGTTCTTTCCCGTTCTATTATCGGTGATTGTGAGTGTGTCGTCTGGCATGGAAAGCTGCTCCTCTACTTACGCTCTTCGGCTAGGCTAGCCTAGCCTACATTTACTCCCTTCGACAACCAGCCTGCTGTGACCGAGGTCACGAATAGTTGTGACGACCCTGCCTATGGCGGCCAAGCTGGCCCCCATTGCTCCGATTCCACCTGTTTCAAAACAAAAAACCAGCGGCCGAGGCCGCCGGTTGCTGAGCTGCTCAGCCTCTAGTTCGAGGACGAATCATCCCGCCGTTTTAAAGTCGGACGATCATCGTCGGTCTTGCTATCGCCCGTTTTGTCATCGCCGCTAGTGGAAGTCCGCCGCAAACTGGGCTTGTTCTCGTCTCTCTGATCCAGCACCTTGTGGCGATTTTCAATCGACGCCAGGCGCCCTTTTACATCGTCGAATTCCGACGTGGTCACAACATACTGGGCCTTAGCCGGCAGAATCTTGCGGATCTCTTCCTGCGTTTTCTCGATTCGATCCGGGGTCTGCGGATGCGTATCGAATGTCTTCGCCAGAGTTCCTGGTTTCTTTTTCTCCATCGCCTGAATTTTTTCGAAGAACGAAACGAACGCGGAAGGATCGTACCCGGCGCGGTACATATATTCCACTCCAAGGTAGTCCGCTTCCGCCTCGAAGCCGCGCGAGAATTTCAAAAAGCCCAGCATTGCCGCCGGTCCCGCGGCTTCGTAAGCTCCATAGCCAATTCCTCCTCCCACAAAAATTAGAGGAATGGTCGCAAGCTGCATCAGAGTACCCCGAGTCTGTTCGCGGGCCAGGTGGCAGGCTGCCACGTGCGCAATCTCGTGCGCCATAACTCCCGCCATTTCGGCTTCTTCATCGGCCGCCAGAATCAATCCGGAGTTCACATAGAAGAATCCACCCGGCAATGCCATCGCGTTCACCACATCGGAATCGATCACTTTGATCGTGAACGGTACTTGCGCGTCAGAGTTCCGAACCAGGTTCTGCCCGATCCGGTTGACATATTCCGTAACCACCGGATCGTTCACCAGCTTGATCTGCGATTCAATCTGCTGGGCATAGGAGCGGCCCATGGCCACTTGTCTCTCGATGCTGTACCAGTTGCCCACGCCGCGGCCGCAACCGACATTGCGGTTCCCCACCGCATCCACGTCAGTCTTGGTGCCATCGTGCTTGATCTGGCTGTCATCCTGCGTCGGCAGATTGGCAGGCTTCTGTGCGGGCGCATTTTGAACATCGCCTGCCTTTGGCTGGGTTGCGTCCTTATCTTGATCCTGCGCCATCGTCCAGGGCACCGCGCTGAACGCCGCCAACGCTACGGCAATCACCAACCAACGCAACTTCATAGGAACTCCTTTTGCGCCACTCTTACCGGGATTATACGCCCGGCATGCCCACAGTCAGGCGGAACTTTGCCCTAAAGATTTAGACGCACCCTTGCCTACTCGGGTTATCCGAAAGAATCACGACTCTTTCCCGTTGACAGGGATTCCGAGCCGAACCATACAGACGGGACATTCCCCAATTTCCGGATGGCAGTTCGTGTGGAGCGGACACTCCTGTCCGCTGCCTTTGACCTTGCTTTTGCCGTTGACTCTGGTGATCCCTGATGCCTCCGACCGCACGGCCCGCACCATCCCATTCCAGCCCCGGAGGGGCGGCATACGATAGCCCAGAGCCCGGCCCTGAGCCTGCCGAAGGGACAGAAGTCCTGGGTAAGCCCCGGAGAATTGGAACAAAGTCCCGGAGGAGTTTGTGTCATAGCCTGATGGCGACGCAAAAGGTGGACTGAAGGACCACTGTTCAGCCGCGAAGCGGCGCAAGAATGCAGCCCAGGGCGTAAGCCCTGGGTCGAAAGTGGAATGAGAACAAGCCCCGAAGGGGCGAAAGAGAAGCTATGACACGGACTCCGGAGGGACAGACCAACTACCAAATCCCCCCCCCTCACGACAATTCGCGCTAGAACGGCGGCAGTGCAAAAGAACCAGCTTTCACCAGCAACCGCGCCATCGCGTATTTACCCCCAGTCACGGTTGCGCCTGTCACTTCCACGATTCGCGGCGTGCCATCGGAAGTCGTTTTTGCAAAGCCGGGCGCCACGGACCTCGACCTTGGCGGGCGGCCCCACGAAATCCTGTGACATCCAACCACCTTTCCCGGTGGAAATCTTCTGTCAAGCCAATTATCTAACCCCTTCCCTCTGAACCCCCTCCAGCCACTCCCCACCCGGAAAATCTCAACACCATTGCTATACTTGAGTAACAATGGTTAGCATGAAGCAATAAACGCGGATAGTAAAAGGCCAAGTCATTGATTCCAAAGACTTAACCTCTAAGTCCTTTAGACCTTCGGACTTGCCGGGAATTTCCCGCTAACGTGAAGATTCTAGAGATTTAACAAAACAGGGGAGGGGGGAGGGAGTAACCAGAAAGTAAAATCACGGTCGAAGGTCGAAGGTCACAAGTCAGAACAACCACAGGGATGGAGGATGGGTGAGAAGCAAGGTAGGGGACAAGCGGAGCCCCGCGGAGCACTGAAACCGTCGCGGCCATACCGGTCATCACGCTTGAGGATTCCCTGCCCGCGACGTACTATAGCGCCTTCCATCTTCTGCTCCCACGGGAGGCGCCAATGCTAGACCGCCGTCACTTCCTAACCACCGCTGCCACCGGACTGGCCGCTTCCCTCGCCTTCCGCGGCAACCTGTTCGCTCAGCTCGAAAAAATTCCGCCGCTTCCCGACCACGCCCTGTTCGAAAAGAACGAAGTCGCCTACTGGGCCGAGATGCGCAAGCAGTTCCTCATCCCGGAAGACGAGATTTACCTCAACAACGGCACCGTCGGCTCCAGCCCCGCACCCGTGCTACGCGCCATCTTCGACGGCTACAATACGACCGAGAAAATGGACCAGCAAGACCCCGAAGATTACCCCATCTGGGGATACGCCGCCTGGAACGAATTTCGCGATCCCCTGGCCGCCTTCGTGGGCTGCCATCGCGATGAAATCGCGCTGCTCCGTAATGCCACCGAAGCCAATAGCTACATTGCCAATGGCCTCGACCTGAAGCCGGGCGACGAAGTCCTGATGACCGACCAGGAGCATCCCGGCGGCGTGCACCCTTGGAACCTCAAGGCGAAACGCTACGGCATCGTGGTGAAGAAAGTCACACTGCCCCTCCCGGTGAAAGACGCCGCCCAGGTCCTCAATCTCTTCAACGACGCCATCACTCCCCGCACCCGCGTCATCTTCTTCAGCCACATCACCACGTTCTCCGGCGTCGTTCTGCCCGCGAAGGAACTAAGCACTCTGGCCCGCTCGAAGGGCATCCTCTCTGCCGTCGACGGCGCGCACGTCATCGGAATGATGCGCCTCAATGTCCAAGATCTCGGCTGTGACATGTACTCTTCCAGCCCGCACAAATGGCTGCAAGCACCCAAGGGCACTGGCTTCCTCTACGTGCGCGATGAAGTCATCGACCGCCTCTGGAACACCATCGTTACCGAAGGCTGGGACGATCCCAAACTTCGCGCCGAGCGCTTCCAGCGCATCGGCAGCTCGAATGTCCCCGCGTTGTGGGGATTGCGCGCCTCGATCAAGTTAGCCAACGACATCGGCCTCGACCGCATCGAGCGCCGCCATCGCAAACTTGCCGACTACATGCTGGATGAGATGAAAAAGCGGGGCGCCGAATCCTGGACCTCCCCCGACCCGGCCTTACGCTGCGCCATCGTCACAGTCAACGTCCCACCGGTTCCGCGCATGGACCTAGAGAACTGGATGTGGAAGACGCACAAGATCCGCATCCGCGGCGGCGACCCGAACAAGCTGCGGCTCTCGACGCCATATTATCTGCAGAAAAAAGACCTTGACCGTTTTCTGGTGAAGTTTGACGAGTACAAAAAAACGAAAACTTAGCCCGCCGATCAGTCGCCCCGTAGTTGCAAGGAATTGCAACATCTGGCCCAGCTTGGAAATTCATTTGACTGGCAAGTCTATCCGGTAGAAAATGCTCGCTGCGAGGGGGACGCACGAAACCAGCCAAGGTACGCTCTGCCAATTTTTCCGATTCCGCAATCCGCCACTTGAACGCTTACGCGCTTGCCGCCGGTGCGGCCGGAATCGGTATGCTCGCCGTCGCACCAGCAAATGCCGAAGTGGTTTACACACCAACAAAAATTACGATCAGTCTCACTGGCACCAGTTCCTACGATCTGAATCCTGCAGGCTCGCCCGTCGCGCCCTTCAAGATTTACGCTGGATTCACTTCCCCTGGAGCCTACTGGGACACAATCAGTTTTAATCCCAACACAAACGGCGCTCGATTCCTGCAAGGCCCGGGCACTAGTTGGAGCGTTGCGCCCCTGAAAGCCGGCTTCATCATTGGTAATCCCGGTCGCCGCTTCGGCAGCCCACGCCGCGGCCTCGTCGATACCTATGGGCCCTATGGCGGCGGAACCTATAATAACCATGACGGCTTCAAGTTCGGTCAGACTTCTTACATCGGATTCAAGTTCCTGATCGGCGGCCAGATTCACTATGGCTGGGCGCGGGTCGATGTGCGTTTTGACCAGAACACCCCGAAACACCGGCTGTACATGCAGCTTAGCGGCTACGCCTACGAAACCATCGCGAACACCTCCATCAAGGCTGGACAGACCTCGGGCACACCCGCATCGCCAATCAACGATTCCGCGCAGCCAGGGTCTGCGGCGCCAATGCAATCTCTCGGACTACTTGCACTCGGCGCCGGGGGCATGCCCGCTTGGAGAAGAGAGTAGTCACCCGATCGGCCTCTGAGTCCGTGCCCGGGAAAGACTCGCATTCACGGCTGCGATATCGAACAGGCGGGGGCTTGTGAAGAAGTTCGACGCAGGTCAGCGGAAAGAATGTTTTATCGCACCCACCCCGTCCGCCGCATGGAATCTAGAGAACTGGCTGTGGAAGACCCATAAGATCCGCATCCGCGGCGGCGATCCCAACGAGCTTCGGCTGTCGACGCCGTACTATCTGCAGAAAAAAGATATCGACCGGTTTCTGGAGAAGTTTGACGAGTACAAGCGGGTGAAGAATGCCTGACAATCAACCTGGTCATTTCGACTTGACCATGTCTGTTACAATATGTCTATGAAGGAAATTCCCGCAGCAGTCTTCAAAGCACAGTGCCTCACTCTGATGGAGGGCGTGCGCTCCACCAAGCGCCCGCTGGTGATTACGAAGCGCGGCAAGCCGGTTGCGAAACTGGTACCCATCGATGAACCGAAAGACGACTTCATCGGCAGACTGAAGGGTGTGTTTGAAGTGGTCGGCGACCTCGATGCCGATCCACCGGAGGAGTGGGAGTCCGCGTTTTGATTCTGCTTGACACGCATGTCCTGTTTTGGGCGATAGTCAATTCGAAGTCCCTTTCCCGCCCCGCCGCTTCCGCAATCCGCCGCGCCCGACGGCAAGGCGGGATTGCAATTTCTGCCATCAGCACTTGGGAGCTTGCTTCCCTGCTGGCGCGCGGACGCATTCGCCGTTACGGCACGCTTGAATCCTCGCTCAACTTGCTGATCGAAGGCGTCACTGTGCTGCCGATCACACCCGAGATCGCCACCTTGGCAGCCCAGTTCCCCCGCGACTACTCCGGCGATCACGCCGACCGTATCATTGGCGCCACTGCCCGTGCCGAAGGCCTGACCCTGATCACGCACGACGAGAGGATCCGAAAAAGCCCGCTGCTTAGAACCGTGTGGTAAAGAACGGCACGTTATAGTGACGCCAAATTCATCAGTCGTAATACTCCAACCCCAAATGCGTGATCAACTCCTCGCCCTTCAAATGCCGCAAAGTGTTCTTCAGCTTCATCAACTGGATGAACAAATCGTGCTCGGGATACAGCCCCGGAACGGTCATCGGCGACTTAAAGTAAAAGCTTAACCACTCCTGAATTCCCAGCCCGCGCAGCTCCGAGCAGCGCTTCGCCAGATCCATCAGCAGCACGAGGTCGAGCACGATCGGCGCCGCCAGAATCGAATCGCGGCACAGGAAATCGACTTTGATCTGCATCGGATAGCCCAGCCATCCGAAGATGTCAATATTGTCCCAACCTTCTTTATTATCACCGCGTGGCGGGTAATAATTAATGCGAACCTTGTGGCACATATTGCCATACAACTCCGGATAAAGTTCGGGCTGCAGAATGTGCTCCAGCACCGAAAGC
>CZKK01000116.1_pt6 | contig 9667 bp, 9 predicted proteins | sample 1122271 | NCBI WGS metagenome assembly CZKK01 (sample SAMEA3539301, study PRJEB10725) | soil metagenome | biome: tundra; feature: field; material: soil | place: USA | collected 2010-05 | depth 0.15 m | reverse complement strand
GAGGTCGGCGTTGCGGGAGCGGATGTGCTCGACGGTGCAATGAAAGACCCGCCAGCGGACGGCCTCCTCGATGAATTTGGAGAGGTCGCCCTTCTTGGCGCCCTGTGCGCCCAGAAAGGTGCGCAGGGTAAGATCGGTTTCTTTCGAGACTTTGATGTTCCAGCGAACGGCTTCTTCCATAAGACACCTATGCAGCTAGGCAGATAAACATCTAAGGGTCTAAGTATAGCCGAGCAGCCACCCTTTCAGCTCAGCTTTTTCTAGTGTACCATTTGAATGTGTACACGAAGGAATCGCTGCCATGCCGAGAATAGCGGTGGAAGACAACAGCCGGATGTCCCTGCGGATTCGGGCCGAGGAAAAAGCGCTGCTCATGCGTGCGGTGGCGCTGAAGCACACCGACCTGACGGATTTTGTTATTCATCACGCCGTGCGCGCCGCCAAGGCGGTTATCGAGCAGGCGGATCATGTGCAACTCTCCGAGAGGGATAGTTTGCGGGTTCTCGATCTGCTGGAGAATCCGCCAGCGCCGAATGCGAAACTGCTGGCGGCTGCCCGGGCATTGCCAAAGCGGCGATAACCGTGACGGCATGGCACGAAGAGCCGATTAACAAAAAGCATGATCGGGAAGCGTTCGACTGCGGCGAAGAAGCGCTGAATGAATTCCTGCGCCGCTACGCCCGCAAGAGCCACGAGCGGGGCGGCGCGAAGACCTTCCTTGCGGTTGACGATGCCGATAAGACCATTCTTGGCTTCTATAGTCTGAGCCCCGCGTCGGTTGACTATGCCCGGACGCCGGAGATCGTGCGGCGCGGACTGGCTCGCCATGACGTGCCGGGCTTCCGCCTGGCGCGCCTGGCTGTGGATCGCAGGTGGCAGGGGCGGGGAATTGGCGGACAACTTCTGCTCGCGGCGGGCAGACGTTGCCTGTTGGCCGCGGCGGAAGTGGGTGGCGTCGTGCTGGTTATTGATGCCAAGAATGAGAGGGTCGCAGCGTGGTATGCCAGCTATGGGGCGGTGCCGCTGCTGGACGCGCCGTTAACTCTGTTGCTGCCGCTGGCTACGGTCGAGGCCGCGCTAAGGAAGGCGGGGAAATACTGAAGCGCGCTCGAACCCTATCGTTTGCCGTCTAATACATTCTCTACATCGTCGAGTTTGAAAGGTTTTTCGCACCACGCCTTCGCTTCCTCCAGTGTTACAAAGAGGCATCGCTCGCGGGGTTGATCGGGCCCTTGCCTGGTTGCTTGATAGTAGGATGCTCGTTGCATCCGTCCTCCTCGCGAACCGGCCGAACGTTTGCCCTAGGCCTGCCATTCGAATTGAGGACGTCTAGTCCATCCCCACGTGCGGCCCATGCTTAAAATGCCTCCGTCTGATGAGCGGGGGAGCGCGCGGCGACGATTTGAAACCCGCATTCCCTCGGCGGCTAAAGCCGCGATTGATTTTGCGCACCTTACGGCGCGGCTGAAGCCGCGCCCTTTCAAGACAAATTCAAACTGACCCACTACCGACTTCACGTCACCTTTTCAGTGGAAATCGGGAACCCGCTCAGTTAACTACAACCCCTAGGGCTTCCATGCCACTAACCCCATTCCGTCCGGCTTCGACTTTCGGTTCCCCGTGCCCTAAGATTTGTGCATCCAAGGGTGGATTATGGGCTAAACTCGCAATTCTGGGCGGGTTAGGCGGCGATTCCAGTACGCCGGCGCCCCGGTCGAGAAACAGCAGGTTCCTCCACGCGCCGGCGGATTGGCTGTCGCCAATCCATCGGCTTGGTCGGAATGACAAGTGCTGTGGAGGCTCATGAACGAGAGGAAACTATGGCAGCTTCGGTGTGGTCTGGACATTTAACTTTCGGACTTATCTCCATGCCGGTGCGCTTGTTTTCGGGCGCGCGCAGCAGCGGCATCTCCTTCAACATGCTGCACCGCACGGACAAAGTGCGGGTGAAGCAGCAATATATTTGTCCGGTCGAAAACATCGTTGTCGAGCGCAGCGACATCGTCAAAGGCTACGAGTTTCGCAAGGATGAATACATCATCATCGAGCCGGAAGAGATCAAGAAGATCGAGCCGCAGACTGCGAAGACGATGGAGATTCTGGAATTCGTGAAGGCGGGCGATGTGGATCCGGTGTATTTCGAGTCGTCGTATTACATGATGCCGGAAGAGGCGGGGCGGCGTCCTTATGCGCTGCTGACCAAGGCTTTGGAAGAGAGCGAATACGTGGCCATCGCGAAAATCACTATGCATAACCGCGAGTACACGGTGTTCCTGCGGCCGCACGAAGGCGGGATGATGCTGCACACCATGTATTACGAGGAAGAAGTGAAGAAGGTGGAGGGCTTCGGCGCGCCCGATGTGGAGTTGAAAGAAGCGGAGATCAAAGTGGCGCACCAGTTGATTGAGGCACTGGCGGATGAATGGGATCCGGAGAAGTATAAAGACAGCTTCCAGGAGAATCTGAAGAAGCTGATTGAGACCAAGCTCGAGGGCGGGGAAGTGGCGGCGGTCGAGAAGCCGAAGAAGCTGGCTCCGGTGGTGGATTTGATGGCCGCTCTCAAGCAGAGCCTGGCGCAGATGGAAGGCAAGAAGAAGCCTGCGGCTACGGCCAAGTCGGAGGCGCCGGCGGCGGCTGCTGGAGGGAAGTCGCGGCGCGGGCGGTGAGTTCGTTCGCAAGTTTGCAGGTAAGAGTTCTGCGTCGAACCTGATTTCGGCGCGGTGGTGTATTTTTCGAACATTTTTCGAACATCTTTCGAACATCTTTCGAACATCCAACCAGGTTCTTCGCGGACGCATCCCAGAAGCTTGGACGGTAAAGTTCCAAATCTAAAACACAGTGAGCACAGGGTAGATCTGTTTCTGCTTCCTCCGGCGTGGCATTGCCGGTCAGGGGCACTGGCGCGGAATGCCTCCAGCCGTTAGAATGTTGAATTCTTCTCACCTATGATCAGAAAGTTCTTGCGAGTGGCGCACGATGGGGTGCCGATGACGGTTCGACGTGAGGGCCGGTTGGCGGCCATGGTGCTTCCAATCTTGATTTGGGCGGCTTGCGGGCAGGTATACCGGCCGGTGGTGATCCCGTGTTCGACGGGAGGGGTTCCGGGATGCCCGGTGGAGACGAATCCGACGCCAAGTAATTTTCATGAAGTGTTTGCCATCAGCAGCAATGCTTCGAACTACCCGGGCGGGGCCATGCAGATTGACGTTTCCGGGGATTCTGTTATCGGCGAGACGCCTACTTACGACGCCTCCAAGCCCAACCTTGGCAATAATCCCACTCACGCCGCTATTTCCCCCAATAATTCGAGAGTGTTTGTGGCGAGTGCGGGCAGTGTGGCTGCGGGAGGAGTGGATGTAGTTTCGTCCTTTACGCCGGCATTCCAGTCAACGCTAGCGACCGGATTGGGTACGGTAAGCACGATCGGTTTGCCGGCGGGATCGCACCCGGTCTTCGTGAACACCACTCAGACCAACGCGGTGTATGTTGCGAACTTTGGCACGAATTCGGTGAGCGCCGTCAATACGATTTCAAACGTGGTGACCGATACGGCTGCGGTTGGGCTGAATCCGGTAGCGCTAGCCGAGACGCCAAACGCCCTCAAGCTCTATGTGGCCAATCAGGGGAGCAACAGCGTCAGCACGTTGAGCCCGGTTGATTTGTCCGGGAATACCGTCACTGGACTCGTTAATGGGTTCACGGGTATTACTCCCGTCTGGATGGTGGCGCGCGGCGACAGCCAAAAAATTTACGTGCTTACGCAGGGCGATGGGCAACTGGTGACGGTCGATGTCGCAACGGATACGGTTACGAGCAGTCTTCCGGTAGGCGTTGGGGCGGACTTTATTTTCTTTGATCCAAACCTGAACCGGCTTTACGTGACGAATCCGGTGACGGAGATGGCGTATGTTTTTTCCGATACCAGTGCCACCGACAATCCCACGCAGCTGGCGGCCTTCTCCTTTGCTGCGGGGTCAGCCCTGTGTCCCAGCGGCTGCATGCCGGTTTCGGTGACGGCGCTTCTCGATGGCAGCCGGTTCTACGTGGCCAGCTACCAGACGGCGACGACGTGTCCCGATGCGACCGTAGCGGGGGCCTGCGTTATCCCTGGCCTGACTGTGTTTGACGCCAATAGTTTGACGGTGAAATATCCAAGCGCTCCGACTTTAAAGCTGCTGATCGGTCCTCCGCCATGCACGGTCACTCCGACCAATCCTTGTACGACGGATTGGCCATTCGCGACCAATCAGTATGCCGTGCCTGCGGTGGCGTCTTGCGCGGCCGCCGTTTTATACCCTGTTCTGTACTCGCCGAGCATCCCACGGTTCCGCGTGTTCACGGCGGCTGCAGCAGACAGCAGCCGGGTTTATGTGAGCATGTGTGACGCTGGAGCGGTCGCCGTTGTGAACACAACCGGCAGCAATACAAACAATTCGGGTTCACCCCTCCCCCCCGATTCGGTGGTCACGGACCTGCTTGAGGCGCCGGCGGCCAATAGCGCAACGGCTCTGCAAAATCCAATCTTTTTGTTTACGGGACAGTAGCGTCGAGAGCACGAACGGTTGGAGTTTTATTGCGGACGTGCGCGCGAGGGCATTGTTCGAGGCTGGACTGGCTAATTTCTTGCCGCTACTTCTTCTTTTTGGGCCTCTCGGGCCGCGTAGTGCGAATCGACATACTCATCGAGGATATCGATGAACTCGGCGACGATGCGGTCACCCTTGAGCGTGGTGAACAGGCGTCCATCCACGTAGACCGGAGCTTTCGGTTCCTCGAATGTACCGGGGAGAGAGATGCCGATATTGGCATGCTTTGATTCGCCGGGGCCGTTGACCACGCAGCCCATCACGGCGAGCTTCATTTCTTCCACGCCTACGTAGCGGCCTTTCCAGGTGGGCATCTGGTCGCGCAAGTAAGTCTGAATCTGCTGAGCCATCTCCTGGAAAAATGTGCTGGTGGTGCGTCCGCAGCCGGGGCAGGCGGTGACCTGCGGGGTGAAGCTGCGAATGCCCATGGATTGCAGAATCTGCTGCGCCACGCGGACTTCTTCGGTGCGGTCGCCTCCGGGGGCGGGAGTAAGCGAGACGCGGATGGTATCTCCGATGCCCTCCTGCAACACTACGCCCAAGGCAGCGCTGGACGCGACCACGCCTTTCGCGCCCATGCCGGCTTCGGTGAGGCCGAGGTGCAGCGGGTAGTTGCAGCGGGCGGCGAGGGAGCGGTAAACGTCGATCAAATCCTGCACGCCGCTGACTTTCGCGCTCAGGATAATCTGGTCAGGGCGCAGGCCGAACTTCTCCGCCAGCTCGGCGGAGTTCAGCGCGCTGACCACCATCGCTTCCATGGTGACTTCGCGGGCGTCCATCGGCTCGGCGAGGCGGGAGTTCTCGTCCATCATGCGGGTGAGCAAGGTTTGGTCGAGGGAGCCCCAGTTCACGCCGATGCGCACCGGCTTCTGGTTCTTGACTGCGACTTCGATCATGGTGCGGAAATTCGAGTCGCCGGTGCGTCCAATGCTGGCGTTGCCGGGATTGATGCGATACTTGGCCAGATCGCGGGCGCACTCGGGATACTTGGTGAGCAGGACGTGCCCGTTGTAGTGGAAGTCGCCGATGATGGGGACGCGGATGTTCAGCTTATCGAGTTCTTCGACAATACGGGGAACGGCGGCGGCGGCTTCTTCGTTGTTGACGGTGACCCGCACCAGTTCAGACCCGGCGCGAGCCAGGGCGGCGCACTGCTGGACCGTCGAAGGAATATCGGCAGTGTCGGTATTGGTCATCGACTGCACCACAATCGGTGCATCGGAGCCGACGCGCACGCCGCCAACGACGGCGGTCACGGTTTTTCTGCGGGGAATCGTAGCCATGGGAACCTTTATTTTATCACGTGAAGACACGTTGTCGGCCGAATGAACGTTGTTGCCCTTCAATCGAGACGAGCAGTCGATTAATTTGCAACGTCTGGCTCGGATTGCTCACCAAACGTATAAGGGAAGTGGAGGTTTCTATGCAGCATCACCGAATTAAAGCGACAGTGATTTCAAAGAAGCCGAGTGCCGCGCTGCTCGCTGGGCCGGCCGCGCCGCAGTGGCCGAGTTACCAGGGGACGTCACAATTCGTGGGAACCAGCCCGAGCGGACGAGTGACGGTGTATGTGGACCCAACGCTGGGCGCTCCGGCGTTGCAAAATGCTCAAGATTTGGTCAACGATGGCGATCGGGTAGCGAATGCGAACGACGCCATCTTCGGCACAACTGGGGGAGCGGTGAGCGTGATCATTTTCGCCCTAGACGGGCAGACGGATGGCACGGGCGGCGCGGATCACGGTGGCTGCGATTACACCACGGGCGCAGCGATCGAGGTGTGTGCGTCATTTGGCAACTCGGCGCGGGTGTCGGCTTTATTTGAGGCTGAGTTGAGCGAGTGCTCGATGGGCGGGGACCTTTGCGGCGTGAGCACAGGAGAAGCCTTGTCGCGCTGGTGTGCGGCGGAAGTTGGCAACAACGCGCTGGCAGACTTCGCAACCGCTCCGACGTGGGCGCAGGACGGGATGCCGGACTGGGTCGACAAGGTCGACCCGACCGACCAGGATTCGGACAGCATTGGGTGCGGCATGGCCTTCTTATCCTGGCTGATGAGCCAAGGGTATGCGCTGAACCAAATCGCTCCGGCGATGGTGGCGCTGGGGGATGCGGGGACGCTGGCACAGCTATATGCCAACCTGACGTCGCAGCCGGCGGGCAACGCATGGTCCAGCTTTCAGGCAGCAGTGAATGCATTGCCCAAGGGCGTGACCAGCGACGATCCGTTTGGCAGCGGAGGGTAGGCCAGAGATTCCGGGCGAGGTGGCTATGTCCCGGTTCCGGTGAGTTGCACGATCTGGGGGCTGGTGAGGTCGTTGTCGCCAAAAACCAGAGTTCCTGTCCGCGTGCCAGTCACCGTCGGTGTGAAGATCACGCTGACGGTGCATTTAGCTCCGACCGCCAGCCCCGTTCCGCAGTTGTTGGTCTGAGTGAAATCTCCGTTGGTGACGACACTCACGACGTTCAGGACCACCATCCCCTTGTTGGTGAGAGTGATTACGAGAGGAGCGCTTGAACTACCCACGTGGACGCTGGGGAAACTAAGCGCGCTGGGAGAGTAGACCGCAGCTTGGCCCGTTCCCGCCAAGTGCACCATGTGCGGACTGCCCACGTCGGTATCGTTGATCGCAAGGTTCCCATATAGACCTCCGGTAGAAGTGGGCGTGAAGGTTACTTTGAAAGTGCACTCAACGCCGGGCGCCACGGTGCTGCCGCAGGTATTGGTCTGCGAAAACTCCCCGATCACCTGCACGCTGGTGATGTTGATCGGGATGGTTCCGATATTGGTATAGGTTACATTTTTCGTGGTACTTGAGTTGATCGGCTTTGTGCCATAGCTGTTGAGTCCGGGATAGTACAACGAGAGTTTCACGTCGCTTCCGGCCCCGGTCAGATTGACGATTTGGGGGCTGCTCGAGTCGCTGTCGTCGATGGTCAGGGTCCCGGTCCGGGATCCGGTTGCGGTTGGGGTGAACGTAACATCGATGGCGCACGAGGCGCCTGCCGCCAGGCCTTTCTTCGGACACTTGGTGGTATAGGAGAAATCCCCGGTGGTGGAAAATGTGCCCAGAGTCATGGTGCTGGTTCCATAGTTGGTCAGCTTCACGGCGATAGCCGGACTGGGATTGCCCAAAGGCACGCTGCCGAAAACCACAGCGGAGGTTGCGTTCACTGGACAGCTGCGCTGGGACAAGATGAGCGTAGGATTCGGGTTTTGCGAATAATTGAAGCTGTCCTGCATATCGTTCGCATCCGCGTCCCGTTCCGTCAGCGGCGGCAGACCGAAGGTCTCTTCCGCGTACTTCAGCACCGACGAGAACTCGTACAGGGTGTGCGAGATGTGCCTCGGTTTCGCGTAGGGCGAGATGATCAGCATGGGCACGCGTGGGCCGAAGCCGTAAATATCGACCGGCGGCACCGGCACGTGGTCATAGAAACCGCCAAAGTCATCCCACGTGAGGAACACTGCCGTAGTGGCCCAATCCGGCCCCTGCATGAGAGCGTTGAGTTGCGTGACCGTCCAGTTCTCGCCGAAGCATGAGCTGTTGGGCGGATGCTCGCTCCCATCTCCGGTCACCAGCCAGCTCATGGCCGGCAACTGGCCGCTCAGCGCATCGTCGGCGAATTGCGTGTCGGACACGACATTGGTGTTCCAGAGACCGCTATTGCGGATGTGGTTGATCGCGTTGAAGGTGTTGAAGACGTAACCCTGCTCGCCAGCGGAGGGTGCGTAATATTTCCAGGAGATGCCCGCAGTCTCCATGCTGTCGGCCAGTGTCTGGAAATCGAAACAGGGAAACTCGCCCGTCACATCGCCTTCTTCGTCCATTACCTGGACCAGAGTGGCGGCGGGATCGTCGCAGCCCCAGCCGCCCAGGCCCGTCTTGCCCTGGTTGAGGAAGGGAATGTTGATCACTCCATCAGACTGCGCCGCTATCGCGTAAAGATGTTGCGGAAAACTTCCCCCGTGCATGGACGAGAATGTGTTGTCGGAAAGAACAAAATTGTAGGCGTAGCTGAAGTAGTTGGGGATGTCTGATTGCTGAAACTGGGTGTACGACATCAATGCGCCATTGATATTACCGCCGTCGATAATATCGAAGCGGTCCATCTTGCCGCCATCCATCGAGGTCAACGCCTCCGGCCAGCCATGACCAGGATCGTTCGGCGTTATGTCGGGCAGACGGCCCAAAGGAATGACTTGCCCTGTGGAAATGGTTCCGCTGGTCGCCCCGTTCGCTCCGGGAAAGGTCCCGAAGTAATTGTCGAAGCTGCGGTTCTCTTTAATGATAAAGACGATGTGCTGAATGGGAGTGCCGCCGGTCTGAAACCTATGGGGCGCGTAGACCGCCTGTCCGGTTTGCCCAAGAAGCGCTGCTGCGGTCCATCCCATAACGAAAATCTGGGCCAAGACTCGAACCCAGACTCGAACTCGGCGTCGCTCCCGCTTGTTCTCCGGATCGAGCGGCATGGCGCCTCCCGATAATCGCAGCCCGGGGTGCGAGATATTGTTGTCACCTAGTCGAGAATTGGCACGGGTTGTCGTAACCGGCATACTCCAAGTGGGCAGGAGTGTAGCCTAATTGCGGAAAGAAAATAAAGAGCCTTTCGACTTCAACCGCGACCGCTTTATTGCAGGCGGTCCGCCAAGCCCGGAATTGTCTTGAGCAGATCGTTGTAGATCACCATCACAGCGAACAGCACCAGGAAAACGAATGCGGCCTGATAGACGCGTTCCTTGATGCGCAGGCTGATGTCGCGGCCCATTAAGGTCTCAATGAGGAGGAAGAAAATTACGCCGCCATCGAGAATGGGGATGGGCAGCAGGTTAAAGACGCCAAGATTCAGACTGATGGCGGAGGTCAGAAGCAGGAGAGGAGTCCAGCCTTTGCGTTTGGCGGCTTCTCCGGCGGCTTGACCGATGCGAATCGGTCCCTCGATGGAGCGCATGGAGATTTTCCCTTGGAGCATTTTCTGCACTAGCTCAAGAATCAGCAGGGAAGCTTTTCTGTTCTCCTGTAGCGAAAGATGCAGGGCCGCAGGGAAGGAAAGGGTGGTGACTTTCATGGGCATGCTGCCGAT
>CZKK01000004.1_pt1 | contig 9734 bp, 7 predicted proteins | sample 1122271 | NCBI WGS metagenome assembly CZKK01 (sample SAMEA3539301, study PRJEB10725) | soil metagenome | biome: tundra; feature: field; material: soil | place: USA | collected 2010-05 | depth 0.15 m | reverse complement strand
GTTCGGTTGGGGTTGGCTCGGACGTCGTCGGTTCTGTCTCGGTTGCAACGGCGCTGTTAGATTCGGTGTTGTGAGCGGTGGTGTGGTCGGACAAGGTCATGCCTCTCTACTGAAACCTCGCACTCGGTGCGGGTGAAGATGCGGGGCCTGCTTGGCGGACTGCTGGAGTGAGTCGTTTGGTTGTGGTGGGCTCACCCTGGCGAGTGAGCTTGGACAATCCCAGCTGCCGGACGTTTTTACAGAAACCCGCGTCCAAAGGGAACTCCTCGACTATAGCAACGCCTCTCAAACAGTGTCAAACCCAAATTCAGCACGTGTGAATAGAACGTTGCATTGTTCGGGTTTCGTAAACACCTCGCATCTGCTACCCTGCCCCTTGCTATGGATTACCTCTGGACCCCGTGGCGCTACGCCTACGTCTCCACTGCCGAGAAAGCGGCGGGATGCGTTTTCTGCAACGCCGCAGCCGCCAACGATGACGCCAAAAATCGCATCGTCCATCGTGCCGAGCATTGCTTCGTCATCCTGAATACCTATCCCTACACGCCCGGCCACGTGATGATTGTTCCCTACGCTCACTTGGACGAACTGCAAAAGCTTCCGACAGAAGCCGCCAGCGAAATGATGGCGCTCTCCCAACGCATGGAGTCCGTCCTGCGCGAACTCTACCACCCCGACGGCATCAATCTCGGCATGAACATCGGCAAAGCCGCCGGCGCCGGCATCGCCGGACACATCCACATGCACGTCCTCCCCCGCTGGGTCGCCGATGCGAATTTCGTTTCGGTGGTGTGCGAGACGCGGATTCTTCCGGAAACGCTGGAGGAGACGTGGAAGAGGATGACGAAAGTGCTGAAAGAGCAAAGATGAGTCAGCGCACGATCTTTCCTTTTCCCGGCTCCGAAACTCGGAGACCATTAAATGTTCCCGACGCCGCCAGCGGCTGGGCGAGAGTAGCGCACGAGGAGTCGGCCGCGATCCGGTTTGGTCGCTGAAACTCTACCGCGCCATTGGGAAGCCTGAGAAACTGCTGGAACTTGTCATGGAGATTGCGGTGTCTCAGGTCGCCGATTAGCCTGGCCCACGTATCATTGAGATATTTTGCGAGGCCATCCTCAAGTCCCACTAGCAGAGTACGCGCCGAGACCAAATCAAGCCCTTCAACAGCTCTCCACGAGAACGCAAACTTACTAGCCCAAGAATCAACATGCTTCAGATCCCCGGGAAGCTTGGGCAGCAAGGTCTCCCCGTCTAGTTCTCCCCGCCCAAGAACTGGGTTATGGAGAAGCAGGTTGCGGTACGCGTTGATCTCGCGGAACGGGAAGTCCGTGGGGATGTGGCGCGGGAGGTAGCTTACGGTGCTCTCCGCCACGGTACGCAGCGCATCATAAAAGTATTTGACATTTTCGCAGCAGGTCTGGAGCAGATAGATTACGTCTTCCGGATGCGACGGCTTGTCCTCGTTCGCGCTGAACAGTTCGATCCTGCGCTGGGCTGCCCTCGAAAGATAATAGAAAACTGAATAGTGACACACTGCAAGCTTTTCCCACTCTTCCGGTACACCGGGACGGAGCCGGATCCAAGAAGAATCCTCGGGATCGGCACTGGTTCTATTCGTGAGAGGAACAATATAGAGCTTCCAGAACTCCTCATACTTGGGAAACCGATCCCGTACCAGTTTCCAGCGTTCCTGTTCGTGGCGGTCACCGTGATTGGCTAGGCTAAACTCGTCCAGTTCTTCGAGCATCGGCACGATACCTCCTCTCGTTGCCTAATCCTCGGTTGATTATACCGGCGCGGCGGAGGAGCAGCGAAGCCTCTTCGTTCGGCCACGTCCTTCACTTCGCCCCCACAAACCCCGCCAACGGCACCACCTCCACTTTCTTCCCCAGCGCATACGTCTTATCCCCGGGATACAAAACATAAAGATGATCGAGCTTCAGATCGGTAAGAGCAGTCCGCATCGACGGCGTAAGCACAGGCGCATCCGCGCGCTTGCATTCGATCCCGATGCGTCGTCCATCCTTGAATAAGAGCAGATCGAGCTCCGCTCCGTTGTAAGTCGCCCAGTAATATGCTTCGTCGGGACGGAACGACTTCAACACCTCCTCCACCGCATACCCCTCCCACGACGCGCCCACCTTCGGATGATTTTCCAGATCGAGCCGGTTGGTAATGCCCAACAGGGAATGCAGAAGTCCCGAATCGCGCACGTAAACCTTCGGCGACTTTACCTGCCGTTTGCCCAGATTCTCAAACCACGGCGGCAACTGTCTAACCATGAAAACTCCTGCCATTAGATCCAGATAGCGCCGCACCGTCGACTCGCTCATCGCCATCGCGCGAGCCAGTTCAGCCGCATTCCAGATTTGTCCGTGGTAGTGCGCCACCATGTTCCAGAACCGCCGTAGCGCCGCCGCCGGAATCTCGATGCCGAACTGAGGGATATCGCGCTCCAGAAAGGTCTGCAGGAATTGCCGCCTCCAACTCACTGAGTCGGACTCCCGCCGCGGCGTGTAAGCCAGCGGGAAGCCGCCGCGCAGCCAGTGACGGCTTTGTGCGGATGCTCCCAAGTCCGAAAGCCGAAAGCCCTCCAGCGGCACTGTTTCCAGCCGCCCGGCCAGCGTTTCCGACGATTGCTGGAGCAGATCCTCCGACGCGCTGCCCAGAATCAGGAAGCGTGCCGGCAGCGGCGAACGGTCCGCCAGAACGCGCAACAACGGAAAAAGATCGGGACGCCGCTGAATCTCGTCAATCACCACCAACTTCTTCAGCGGACGCAGCGCCATGTCTGGCTCGCTCAGCCGCGCCAGGCTCCGCGGGTCTTCCAGATCGAAATAGTTGAGCGAATCGGGTGGGACAAATTGCCGCGCCAGCGTGGTCTTACCGCACTGCCGCGGCCCCAGCAGAGCCACAACGCGGCTGCGCCGCAAAGCCCCGCGAACCATCAGAAGATCGGCTTGGCGTTCGATCACAGACAAAATACTACCATGAATATCCCGCACTGTATGCAGGATATTCATGGATTACTAAGTAGTAATATCGGCTAACGTCAAATCGACATTTGCTCCAATTCCTTTTCCTCAATCACCCTAACCCCCAACTCCTTCGCCTTATCCAGCTTCGACCCAGCATCCGCCCCCGCCACCAGGTAATCCGTCTTCTTAGTCACCGACCCCGTAACCTTCCCGCCCGCATCTTCGATCATCTTCTTCGCTTCATCGCGCGTGAAATGCGCCAGCGTTCCAGTCAATACGAATGTCTTGCCCGCCAGCTTCGTCCCGCGCTGCTTCTTCTGCCCGGATAAAGTAAGCCCAGCCTCGTGCAACCGCTCCACCAGTTTCCGATTCGCCGCAACACTGAAGAACTCCACAATGCTCTCCGCGATCCGCGGACCAACTTCATTCACATTCTGCAATTCTTCGACGCCAGCTTTTTCGAGTTCCTCCATCGATCCAAAATGCTCGGCCAAAAACTGCGCCGTACGCTCCCCCACCATTCGAATCCCCAGACCGTAGATCACCCGCTCCAGCGGCAGCTTCTTCGAATTCTCGATCTCCCGAAGAATGTTCTCCGCCGATTTGTCGCCCATACGCTCCAGGCTCAGCAGATCCGCTTTCGTCAGCTTGTAAATATCCGCAACATTTTTCACCAGGCCGCGCTCCGTAAGCTGATTCACCAGCGCATCGCCCATGCCATCGATATTCATGATCCCACGCGACGCAAAATGCAAAATAGTCTCCCGCAACTTCGCCGGACAATTCGCGTTGACACAGCGATAATCCACCTCGCCTTCAGTGCGCACAACATTGGTCTCGCACACCGGACACTTCTTCGGCATCTCAAAGTCTTTAACGTCGCGCGGACGAGGATGCTCTTCATCATCGATGACCCTCGCAACTTTCGGAATCACATCCCCGCCGCGCTCCACCTGCACCCAGTCGCCAATCTTCACCCCCAGCCGCTCAATCTCATCCATGTTGTGCAGCGTGGCATTTCTCACTGTGGTCCCGCCGATCAAAACCGGCGCCAGCATTGCCACCGGCGTGAGCTTGCCCGTGCGTCCGACTTGCACCCGGATATCTTCCAGCTTCGTAATCCCCGCCCGCGCCGCGTACTTATAAGCAATCGCCCAGCGCGGAGCCTTCCCCGTGAACCCGAGTTCATCCTGCAACGCAGTTCGATCCACCTTCACCACAATGCCATCGATCTCGTACGCCAGCGCCTCGCGCTTTTCCGCCCACTGCTGGATGAATGCCCAAACTTCCTCCATGCTATGCACCAGCTTGCGGTTTCCATTCACCTTGAAACCCGCAGCATCGAGCGCGTCCAGCGTCTTCGAGTGCCGATCAAAGTAAATGCGCCCATCCCGCAGCAGCATGTAGGAAAAATAATCCAGCCGCCGTTCCGCCGTGACTCTGGACTCCAGTTGCCGCACCGTTCCCGCCGTCGCATTCCGCGGATTCGCAAACGAGGAAAGTCCCTTGCGCTCTCGCTCCTCATTCATTCGCTTGAACGCCGCCAGCGGCATCAGTAGTTCCCCACGCACCTCAAAATCCGCGGGGATGCCCGCCTTCTTCAGCTTCTCTTTTGAAATTGAAAGCGGCACCGACCGCACCGTGCGCACGTTAAGCGTCACATCTTCCCCGGTGCTCCCGTCACCGCGCGTGATTCCGCGCACCAGCTTCCCATCCTCATAAATCAGCGCCAGCGACATTCCATCCAGCTTCAGTTCGCAAACATAGTCCACGTCGCTGCGGCCACTCAATTCGTGCACGCGCCGCTCCCAATCGCGCAGCTCTTCCTCGCTATAAGTGTTGTCGAGCGACAACATCGGCGACGAATGCCGCACTTTGACAAACCCTTCGCGCGGCTTGCCGCCCACCCGCTGTGTAGGAGAATCCGCCGTAAGCAGTTCGGGATGCTCCGCCTCAAGATCCTTCAACTCCCGCATCAACTTGTCGAACTCGGCATCGCCGATCTCCGGCTGGTCGAGGACGTAATACAAATATTCGTGCTGCCGGATCTTCTCGCGGAGCGATTCGATCTTTTTTCCGATATCTTTATTCGGGGAAGCCATCGCGCAGATTATAGTCGGAGACTGGACCGCGAAAACATTCGCGCACGCCATGCAAATCCTCGAAACCCCACGCCTCATCCTCCGCGAGTTCGTCCCTGACGATGTGGGCGCTCTCGCCCGCGTCCTCTCCAACCCAGAAACCATGCGCTTCTATCCCACCCCGTTTGATCGCACCGGAGTCGAAGATTGGATCGATCGCAACCTTCGTCGCTACGCGAAAGACGGCCACGGCCTCTGGGCAATGATTTTGAAGTTAACCGGCGAACTCATCGGCGATTGTGGCCTAACAATTCAGGACGTAGCCGGTGCGAACGAAATCGAGATCGGCTATCACGTCCGCCGCGATCACTGGGGCCAGGGTTTGGCAACGGAAGCAGCCCGCGCCTGCCGCGACTTCGGATTCGCCCACCTTCCAGTAGCTCGGCTGGTCTCGATCATCCGCCCCGAGAATCTGCCCTCGCGCCGCGTCGCAGAAAAAATCGGCATGACTTTGTGGAAAGAAGTCATGCGGGCGAACCTTCCGCACCTGGTTTACTCGATTCGGAAAGATGAAATTCATCCGCAATAGCGAGCCTCACATCAATTCACACAAAATCGCTCACCTTCAAAGTACAATCCATCTTCGATCCGTCCATGCATAAAGCAGCTTCGGCCATGCGCAAAGCAGCTCTGCTCTATAACCCCGATTCCGGCGGCAGCCACAAGCGCCGCCAGTCGGAATTAGATTCCGTGCTCGCCCTGCTCCACGATGCTGGTGTCGAGGCGAACCTGGTCCTCACTCACTCTCGTTCCCATGCCGAGGAGAAAACCCGTCAAGCCGTACTTGCCGGATGTGACACCGTCTTCGCCTGCGGCGGCGACGGCACTATCCACAACATCATCCAGGTGCTGGCCACCACCGGCGTCGCGCTTGCAGTTCTTCCCATGGGCACCGCCAACGCGCTCGCCCACGATCTCGGCTTGCCCATGAATATCGTCGGTGCCGCCAAGTCGGCTCTCAGCGCCACTCCGCGCCGCGTAGCGCTGGGCCACATTCAATACCAGGATTTCGAAGGGAAGCCCGGCACCCGTTACTTCATCGTCGCCGCCGGCGTCGGAGTCGACGCCCACCTTTTCTATAAACTCCACTCCGGAACCAAGCATCGCCTCGGCATGACCGCCTACTACGCCAAGGCATGGCATCTCTGGTTCACTTATCCCATGACGCGCTTTCAGGTCGAGTACGCCGAAACTGGTCTGACCGAAACCGGTTCGACCGCAACCGGTCTGGCAGAAAGAGGTTCGGACCATCCCCAACGCGCCCATCTCACCGAACTTCTCGGCGTCCGCATCCGCCATTTCGGCGGAGTGCTACGGGGACTCGCTCCCGGCGCATCGCTCGACCGCAACGATCTCCGCCTCGTCCTCTGCCGCACCGCCAGCCGCCTCGCATATCTTTCCTACGTCACCCGCTCATTCCTCGGCCGACACTGGCACGTGCCCGGCATCGACCTCGCCCACGCCAGCAAAGCCATCTGCCAATACTTGCCTGAAGCGGATAATTCGCCCCACACTAAAATCTACGTCGAAGCCGACGGCGAACTCCTCGGCACACTTCCTGCGGAAATCAGCGCAGCCGCAAACGCGCTAACCATACTCTCGCCCGGACAATGATTCGCAGTGAGCCAGTTTACGTTTCGCCCCGCACGCACGGTCAGTAACACACGCGCTAGTTTGCTTTCGCGGCTGGCCTCGCCGGGCTCCCATCGTTCTTCACGTAGTGCGCGTACCAACTGAGGTTGCGCTCCAACCGGTCTTTGATATGCGAGGGCGTCTTGAATCCGTGGAATTCGCCGGGATACACCACCAGTTCGGTTTCGCGCCCCAGGCTCTTCATTGCCTCGTACATCTGCTCGCCACCTATGATCGGAACATTCCAGTCAATATCGCCGCCCATGAACAGAGTTGGCGTGGTTATGTTTGCAACTTTGTAGAAGGGCGAGATTCTGTCCCAGACCGCCCGGTTCTCCCACGGGCGTCCGAGCTCCACATCGTAGTCCAGAATGTACTGGTCATGCCCGTACAACGTGGCGAAGAAAGCGGATCCCGCGCCTGAAATCGCCGCCTTGAACCGCTTGGTCTGCGCAATAATGAAGTCGGTGGAAATGCCGCCATAGGACCAACCTCCTACTCCCAGCTTGTCAGGATCCGCCAAGCCTTGCGCAATCGCGTAATCGACCATCGCCATATCGTCCTGATAATCCTTATTCCCCCAATCGGCGTAGATGGCCTTGCAGAAATCCTGCCCGTATCCAGACGACCCGCGCGGATTCGGCTCCAACACGACGTAGCCGTTGGCCGCGAAGAGCTGCGAGAAATGATTGAACTCCCCGTAGTAAGCCCCTACCGGGCCGCCGTGCGGGTGCAGAAGCGTGGGATATTTCTTTCCCACAACGTAGTCCAGCGGCTTGTAGAGATAGCCCGCAACTAGTGTCCCGTCCTTGCTCTTGAACTTGACGTACTCAGGCGTGACCACCTTGATCTTCGTTACGAACGCATCGTTCACGTGCGTAATGCGGATCAGCGGGGCACCCAGGCTGGTAGTAGTAAATATCTCGCCCGGCCGGTCCATGCTGGTGATCTGCGCAGCAAGTTCGCCCGACTTCGCGATGGTGTAGCTGGAGACCACCACGTGTCCAGAGATTGGCCGCGTGATCTCCCCGCCCGTTGCCGGAATGCGGCACAGGTTCTGCGTTCCATCGTCATCGGCGATGAAGTAGATAAACTGGCCGTCTGGCGAGAAGTGCGGCGATCTGGACATGCGATCGAAGGCTAGCGTCAAAACTTTTGCCTGGCCTCCACTTGCGGGAGAAACTGCAACGTGGTGGGTGGCATATTGAAAAAGCTTGGGATCGAGTTGCGCGATGTAGGTGATCCACTTGCCGTCGGGCGACCACGCCGGTGACGCGTCCGACCCGGGATTTGTGGTCACCTGCGTCAGGTGCGCACCTTTGTCGGTGTTGTCGGCCGCCACTACCCAGATATTGGTGTCATAGGTACGGTCGGGATCGGGAGCCGATCGGTTGCTGCGAAACGCCAACAGCGCGCCATCGGGCGACCACGCCGGCTCCTCATCGTCGAAGTCGCCGGAAGTCACCTGCACCACTGCCTTGGTCGCCACGTCGATGACATACAAATGAGTGCGGCGGCGGTCCAAATAACCCACCATGTCGCTCTTAAAGCGATAGCGATCGATCACCAGGGGTCGCGGCGTCTTCGGCTTTTTTCCCTTCGCGTCTTTTTCTTTCTCTTTCTCTTTGTCCTCGTTTCCAGGCTTTTCTTTGTCTTTGGTTTTGGCTTCGTCCAATTCCTCGGGCGAAGGATCTCGCAGCACCAGTACGAGCCGCTTACTATCCGGCGACCAGGAAAAATCATCCACGTCTTGAATTGCGTCAGTTAGCTTCTGCGCCTCACCGCCCATGCGGTTGAGCAGCCACACCTGTGTTTTGCCTTCGTTGCGCTTGGAGAGAAATGCGAGATATTTTCCGTTCGGGCTCCAGCGCGGATGTGACGAGGAAACATCTTCAGCGGTCATCACGATCGCATCGCCCCCACCAGTCGGCGCCATCCATATCCGTGTCTCCGTCTTGTCTTCCTTCAACGATGCGGTCGAGACGGTATAAGCGACCCACTTGCCATCGTCGCTGATCTGCGGATCGCGCACCTCGTGAATTTCAAACGCATCGTCCACCGTAATGGCCGCCGGCGCGGCTGGCGTGGATGCAGCATTCTGGGCAACCGCGAGCGAGACCAGAAAATAAAATGCAAGAAGAGCGCAAAACGGCAAAGCCAGCGAACGAAATCTCATGCGATTGCTTCTCCGTGAAAGATTTTGGATGACGCCGCGAAGCGGCTTAAGAATAAAGCCCGCGGTTTCTTCGGTTCTACTGACTCCAACGTTGAGATATTACTCGAATGCCAGCTGGATTGGGGATCAGTTTAGGAGATGCCCATGTGGTTTAGGAGATGCCCATGTGGGGACAGCCGCCCTCGGCTGTCCAGTCGAACGTAGCTCGACGGTTTCTTCGACGACCAGCAAAACGAGACGCTTCTCAATTTCCCGCCCTTGGACATTTCTCCCCACCACCCCCTACAATCCTTCTACCTGCTTGGAACCCGTCACCCACTTCCTGACCGGCGCATGCCTGGGACGCGCCGGCTTCAACCGCAATACCGCGCTGGCCACGCTCACGCTCACGCTCGCCGCCGAAGCTCCCGACCTCGACGTCCTCAGCCGCCTGCGCGGCCCAGCTTTCGGCTTCGCCCACCATCGCGGCTTCACCCACTCGTTCCTCGGTGTTCCCCTCGACGCCGCCGTGGTAGTCGGCTTCGTCTATCTAATCTGGCGTATCCGCGGCCGCAAAATAAAAGATCCAAATCTCCCTCCGCGCTGGGGATTGCTTTTCCTCTACGCCTGCCTCGCCGGCCTCAGCCATATTCTGCTCGACTTCACCAACAACTACGGCGTCCGTCCGTTCTGGCCGTTTTCCGAGAAGTGGTACTCCTGGGACATCGTATTCATCTTCGAGCCCATCATGTTCACTTGCCTGCTGCTCGGATTGATCGCCCCAGCTCTTTTCTCGCTGATCGATAAAGAAATCGGCGTCCGCCCTCG
>CZKK01000106.1_pt1 | contig 9808 bp, 9 predicted proteins | sample 1122271 | NCBI WGS metagenome assembly CZKK01 (sample SAMEA3539301, study PRJEB10725) | soil metagenome | biome: tundra; feature: field; material: soil | place: USA | collected 2010-05 | depth 0.15 m | reverse complement strand
AGGTTGGTAAAGCGAGCGCGTGCCGGAGAGGGGCCTGCATTCCTGCAGTGCGATACTTACCGCTACAGCGGTCATCACGTCGGCGACATCAATCGCGAATATTACCGTTCCAAGCAGGAAGAGCAGCATTGGAAGACCGACCGCGATCCCATCACGGTTTTATCGAAGTGGCTGATGGAGCAAGGCTACGCGGACACGGCATCCCTTGATCGCACCAGCTCTGAAGTTCGCGCTACGATGGAGTCGGCGGTGAAGTTCGCTATCGCCGCGCCGTATCCGAACGTCGAGGAAGTGGAGAAGCATGTCTATGCCTGAACGCGAAATCACATTTGCGCAGGCAGTGCGCGAGGCGCTGGCTGAAGAAATGCGCCGCGACGCGCGCGTTTGCATCATCGGCGAAGACGTTGCCGAGGCCGGCACGCCCTTCAAAGTGCTCTCCGGCTTAGTGGAAGAGTTTGGCGCGAAGCGCGTGGTCGACACTCCGATCTCCGAAGCCGGATTCACCGGCGTGGCCGTGGGCGCTGCCATGACGGGCCTGCGTCCCGTGGTCGACATCATGTTCGGCGACTTCATCACCCTCACCATGGACCAGATGGTCAACCAGGCAGCCAAAGCCCATTACATGTCGGGCGGGCACTGGCGAGTTCCCATGGTGATGCGCACCACGCTGGGGGCGACGCGGCGCTCGGCCGCGCAGCATTCGCAATCTTTGCATGCGTGGTTCAGCCATGTGCCGGGCTTGAAAGTGGTTTTGCCCTCCACGCCTTATGACGCAAAAGGCCTGCTGAAGACCGCCATCCGCGATGAGAACCCCGTAGTCTTCTTTGAAGACAAAATGATGTACAAGCTGAAAGGCCCGGTTCCGGAGGACGATTACACCATCCCGCTAGGCGTCGCCGATGTGAAGCGGGCGGGCGATGACATTACGCTGGTGGCTACCAGCAGCATGGTGCAGGTTGCGCTGGGCGCGGCAATTCTGCTGGAAAAAGAGGGCATCAGCGCCGAGGTGGTGGATCCGCGGACTACCTGGCCGCTGGACGAAAAAACGTTGATCGACTCGGCGAAAAAAACCTCACGAGTGATTGTGCTCGATGAAGGCTATGGCCGCTACGGCGTCACTGCAGAGCTTGCCGCTGTAATCGCGGAAGGCGCATTCTACGATCTGGACGCCCCGGTGAAGCGAATGGGCGCGATGCATGTACCTATCCCGTTCTCTCCGCCGTTAGAGGATGTAACGGTCCCGACGGAACAAACGGTATTTGATGCGGCTAGGTCGATGTGCAAGCCGGCCTAACTTTAGTGAAGTTCAAAGCTAGCAGCTAGCAGCTAGGAGCTGAATTTATGGCACTAAGAACTCATGGAACCATGGCAGTCGATTGGGAACAGCGAATCGATTTCGACCGCTTGCGCCGCGAGCGTCTGGCGAAAGCCAAGGCGCTGCTCGCGAAATCCGAGATGGGCGCATTGCTTTGTTTCGACATGAACAACGTGCGTTACCTGACCTCGACTCATATTGGCACCTGGGCCCAGGACAAAGCCAACCGCTTCACCTTGCTGCCGCAGAACGACGAGCCCATTCTGTGGGACTTCGGATCGGCTGCCAAGCATCATCAGCTGAATTGCCCGTGGCTCGACGGGCGCTCGCACTCTGGAATTTCGATGCTGCGCGGCGCCATGACGCCGGAGATGGGACGCGCCGAAGACGTCGCGAAAAAGATTCGCATTGAACTTGAAATGCGCGGCCTGCACAAAGAACCACTCGGCATCGACATCATCGAACTGCCGGTGTTGTTCGCGCTGCAGCGCGAGGGCATCACTGTGGTCGACGGCCAGCAGCTTATGTCCGAAGCTCGCGTGATCAAGACCCAAGATGAAATCTCGTTGCTCAACACTTCCGCGATGATGGTCGATGCCGCCTACGATGAACTCTATCGCACCATGAAACCCGGCCTGCGCGAGAACGAAGCCGTCGGCCTGGTGAGCAAAGTTCTCTACGATCTGGGATCGGAATATGTGGAAGCGGTGAACGCAATTTCCGGCGAGCGCTGCAATCCGCATCCGCATGTGTTTTCCGACCGCGTGCTGCGGCCGGGCGACCCTGTCTACTACGACATCCTGCATTCCTACATGGGATACCGCACCTGCTATTACCGCTGCTTTACCGTGGGCTATGCCTCGCACGCGATGGTCGATGCTTACAAGCGCTGCCGCGATTATCTCGACGCGGCCATTGAACTGGTGCGTCCGGGACGCTCGACCGCGGAGATTGCCGCGGTGTGGCCGAAGGCGCAGGATTTCGGCTTCCCGAATGAAGAGGCGGCATTCGCGCTGCAATACGGCCATGGCATCGGCCTTGCTATTTGGGAGAAGCCGGTGATCAGCCGCCTGGTTTCATTTGAGCATCCGGTCACAATCGAGCCCGGCATGGTGTTCGCGCTGGAAACGTTCTGGCCCTCCACCGATGGGTGGAGCGCGGCGCGCATTGAAGAAGAAATCGTCGTCACGCCGACGGGACACGAAGTGATCACGCGCTTCCCCGCGGAAGAACTTCTGGTGGCGGGGTCGCACTATGTCACGGTAAACGGGCCGTTGCCCACCATCCGGGAAACTGAAGCTGCGCCCAGCGCGCACGTGCTGGACATGATCGAAGCCAGTGCGAAAACTGAGCGGGTAGGAGTTTCGGACTGAAGGCCATGGTGCAAATGCTCGTTTGAGCCCTTCCCCGAATAAAAACACTATGGCCTTCAGCGTAGTCATGCCCGCCCTCGAGATGGCGCAGGAAACCGGCAAGCTCATTGCCTGGCGAAAGAAGGAAGGCGACCGCGTCACCAAGGGTGAGCCGCTTCTCGAAATCGAAACCGATAAAGCGGTGATGGAAGTCGAAGCCCCCGCCGACGGCATCCTTGCCGGAATTACGGGGTCGGTCGGCGCCGACATTCCCGTGGGCCAAACGATTGCCTGGATCGTGGCTCCCGGCGAAAAACCTCCTACAGAGAATGAGTCGGCAACAAACGTTGTGCCGACCGCGCGCGTCGGTTCACAAGCGAAGATGGAATCACACGCGGCGCCGGTTGCAGCTAGCGCTCAGGAACCATCTGCCGCTTACGGGACGAGGATTTCTCCGAAGGCCCGGCGTCTAGCGAAAGAATTAGGCGTGGACATTGCCAATCTGCGCGGCTCGGGCCCCGGCGGCGAAATTCTTGCATCGGACGTGCAGACCGCAGGCGCGCCAGTTGCATCCGATGCGGTTTCCAAGAAATCCGCCCGCATCGAAGTCCCCAGCACTCTCGGCCGCCTGATGGCCGAACGCACTACGCAGAGCTGGACCACCGTCCCGCACTTTTTCGTCACGCGTGAAATCGATGCCAGCGCGCTGAGTGAATATCGGGAAAAACTGGTCGCCGAGATCGAACGCACGCACAACATCCGCATCACGCACACGGATCTGCTGGTGGCGCTAACCTCGCGTGTGCTGCTCAAGCATCCGCGACTGAATTCAAGTTGGACCGCAGAGGGCATTCGTCTTCACGATTACGTGAACATGGGTGTGGCCATTGCCGTGAACGACGGCGTGGTCGCCGCAGTAATCCCCAACGCGCATGCCGCGAGCCTGGCGGAAATTGCCACGCAGCGCCGCGACGTGGCCGAACGCGCGCGCGCAGGCAAGCTTCGTCCCGCAGACATTGCCGATGCCACGTTCACCATCAGCAACCTCGGCATGTATCACGTTGACCAATTCAGTGCGATCATCACCCCGCCGCAAGCGGCGATTCTCGCCGTCGGCAGCATCGCCGACCGAGTTGTCGCCGTCGAGGGCAAGCCCGCCGTCCGCCCCATGATGACGCTGACTCTTTCCTGCGATCACCGCGCCGCCGATGGCGCCCGCGCCGCACTTTTCCTGAACGACCTGGCCGAAGCCATCCGCGAGCCAGAAAAATGGTTGGCGTGACCGGCCCTTTCCGATTATCCGCATACAATGTTAGGTAGTGGGTCGATTTGAAAACCGCATTCCCTCGGCGGCTAAAGCCGCGATTGACTTTGCGCACCTTACGGCGCGGCTGAAGCCGCGCCCTTTCAAGACAAATTCAAACTGACCCACTACCCAACGTTAGGGGGGATTGAGAACGATGAAACCAAGCGGTATTCTGTTAACGATGCCCGCGACCCGACATCGCATCACGGCTCGCTGACTCACGCCATGAAAGCCGCCATCCTCAGAACCGCAAAAGACCCTGCGAACCCTCTTCAAATTGAAGAGGTACCCAAGCCTCAAACCGCAACTGGTCAAGTGCTCCTTCGGGTGCGCGCTTGCGGTGTCTGCCGTACGGACCTGCACATCGTGGAGGGTGAGTTGCCGCCTCGAAAGGAAGCGCTCATCCCCGGTCACCAGATCGTAGGGATTGTTGAAGAAGGCGCCACGGCCGAGTTGCCGCTCGGTACACGCGTCGGTGTTTCCTGGCTCGGCGGTATCGATGGAAGCTGTCCCTATTGCCGTCGCGGTCTGGAAAATCTTTGCGATTCGCCCGTTTTCACTGGATATACAGTCAACGGCGGCTATGCGGAGTACGCTGTGGCACGCAGCGACTTTGTTTATAAGCTCCCCTCAGGGTTAGACGACCTGCACGCAGCGCCTCTGTTGTGCGCCGGCATCATTGGTTTTCGCAGCCTGCGAGTGGCCGGCGTTGAACCGGGCGAGCGGGTTGGACTATTCGGCTTTGGTGCGTCCGCGCATCTCGCAATCGCGGTTCTACGTTCGTGGAATTGCGAAGTGTATGTCTCGACGCGCGGCGCTTCGCACCGCCAATTGGCTGCCTCGTTAGGAGCCGCTTGGGTGGGGAGTGAAACGGACAAGCCGCCCATCGAACTCGACCGGGCGGTAACCTTTGCGCCCAGCGGCGACGTAGTGATCTCCGCGCTCGCCAGCTTGCGAAAGGGAGGGATCGTCGCGATCAACGCGATTCACCTGGACCGGATCCCTGAGTTCGATTACGACCGCCTGCTCTGGGGCGAGCGTCAGATCCGCAGTGTTGCCAACATGACTCGATCCGACGCTCGCGATTTTCTGAGAATCGCCGCCGGCATCCAGCTCCAACCGAAAGTGACGGTTTTTCCCTTGGAACGAGCCAACGATGCGCTCGCCGCTGTCAAGAATGATGCTGTCGACGGAGCGGCGGTCATCGTCCCTTAACGCGTGAAGTAAACTCTTGGCATGAAACATTTCTGTGGCGTCGTCTGCTGGAAGTCTGCGCGGTCTGCACTTTTCCCTATCTTCCTTCTAACGCTCACCCTGCTTTGGGTATTTTGTGGGACGGGCACTGCGCAGAAACTGGCCATTACTTTCGATGATCTGCCGCTGAACGGACTACTGCCGCCAGGAGTGACGCGCGTCGAGACTACCAAGAATGTCCTGGAGATTCTGAAGAAAAGGCACGTGCCTCCCGTATATGGATTCATCAACGCGAAGAAGTTGGAAGCAAACGCAGATGGCGCCGAGGCGCTGAAGTTGTGGGCCGCGGCGGAGCCGCTGGGAAATCATACCTACTCGCACATGGATCTGGAGCAGAACCCGCCCGAGGCGTTTGAGCGGGAGATTGAGGAGAACGAGCCGGCGCTGGAGTTGCTAAAGGGGGAGGCGAGGGATAACTGGCACTGGTTCCGCTATCCATACCTGCACGAGGGAGACACAGTGGAGAAGCGACGCGCCGTGCGGGCGTACTTGAAAATGCACGGGTACACAGTCGCGCAGGTGACTCTCGACTGGGAAGACTACCTATGGAACACGGCGTATGCACGTTGCGCGGCGAAGGACGATAAGAAGTCGATTGAGTGGTTGAGATCGAGTTATTTGAGCACGGCGTCGGAGTTTCTCGATCTTGGCCGGGAGCAGGCCAAGCTGATTTATGGTCGGGAAATCAGCTACGTTTTGCTGATGCATTTGGGAGCGTATAGCAGCACGATACTTCCGGATGCCCTCGACCTGCTCAAGACGAAGGGATTCAAGCTGGTGACGCTGGAAGAAGCGCAGAGCGATGTGGCATATGAGAGCGATCCGGATGTCGGCCTGCATGACGCGGGCACCCTGCTGGACCAGATGATGCAGGTGAAAGGGATCAAGTATCCGGAGCACGCGGAGAAGCCGTACAAGGAGGTTGAAGGCGTGTGCCAGTGATGGAAAATGCGATGGCATCTTGCCCCGGCAGTTGGGGCGGGGGCGGCCCCGCGACAGCCGCCGGGGACGGCGGCGCTAGCTTACTTCGCTTCTTCACTCATCGTCTTCATTGATCGGTGCCCACGAGTTGAACGGCGTCAATCTCATTCCACCCGGGGACGACATTGGTCGCGAGCGTGACCTTGACGCGGTCGGTCTTGAAGGTGGTCTTGGGGAATTTCACCAGGAGATAGTTCAGCTCCGTGGTTGGATCATTGCCTTGCCAGACGGAGTGGGCACCGCCCGCCTCGTCGTAAACTTCGATTTTGATCACCGCCCCCGAGCCACAGGACTCGCGAACCCGTACCTCGGTGGCGTGCACCGGTCTGGGATATTTCAGGTCCAGCCACTCGATGCCGCCATCCGCGGTTTTCGTTGTCCAAGCAGCTCCGTTGTCTCCGTACTTATCAACGTTGGGGGCTCCAGTCGCCTGATTGGCGGACCAGGGGGCTGTACCTTGAGCGTCATTGTAGGTCGAGGAAGCGGTGGCTTGGATTGCCCACTGGCCGTTGGGATCTGTTTTGATCTCATCCTGTTTCAATGCCCAATCGACGGCAGCCATCTTGGCGGTGGTTTCCGCGGATGCGGCGGGAGCGCTGGCAGGAGGGGCTGTGGTTGCGGGTGCGGGGGCGGGGTTGGTGGTTGCAGGGGAGCCCTCCTGCGAGCTGCTGCTCTTCTTGCAGCCGCTTAGGAGTACAAGCGGAAGAAAACAGCAAGTCAGTCTGTGATGAATTCTCATTTTATGCTCCTGATCAGACGGTGGAATGTTACATGATATTCCGAGTATGCAACAGCCGTTGTCTTGAAATCAGGATTGAATCGCGTTCGCGAAGCACCACCACCGCTCAGGAAGACATTGTAAGGAGCTGGTCCGTCCCGATTCGCGAATCCTTCCTTCCCGTATAATTCAGGCACTCGTTATGCCTGTTTCCCTCGATCAGATTGTTGGGTCCACGCGCAGGAAAGTGGCTGAAGCGAAGCGCGGGGTCGATCTGCGGGAACTAGAGCGGCGGGCGGAACGGCATGTGCCGCGCGGATTTCGGCGGGCGTTGGAAGAAAAGAGCCGAGCCGTCGTGGCCGTGATCGCGGAGTTGAAGAAGGCCTCGCCGTCGAAGGGATTGATTCGGACGGAATTCTTTGTGGAAGCGTTGGCGAAGGAACTGGAGGCGGCCGGAGCCGCTGCGCTTTCGGTGCTGACGGATGAGGAATTTTTTCAGGGGTCGCTGGAGAATTTGCGGAAGGCGTCAGCTGCGGTGAAGGTGCCGTGTCTGCGCAAGGATTTTATCGTGGATGAATTTCAATTGCTGGAAGCGCGGGCGAATTCTGCGGATGCGGTGTTGCTGATTGTGGCGGCTTTATCGCAGACGGAATTGACAGCGCTTGCGCGCGCCGCCGGTTCGCGCGGGCTGGATGTTTTGTGCGAAGTGCATGATGAGGCGGAGTTGCAGCGGGCTGTGGATGCAGGGTTTGACTTGATTGGCGTGAACACGCGTGATCTGCGGACATTTAAGGTGGATACGGAGGCGGCGTTCCGGCTGGCGGAGCGGCTTCCAAAGAATGTGGTTCGGGTGGCGGAGAGCGGGATTCGGTCGGGAGAGGATATTGCGCGGTTAAGAGCGGCGGGATATCAGGCGTTTTTGATTGGGGAGTCGCTGATGCGGGCGGAGCGGCCGGGAGAGGCGCTGCGGACTTTAGTCGCGAGTCGCGAGTACCGAGTACCGAGTGTGCGGTGAGCGAGTTGGCGTCTTGCTCGTGGAGAGGAAAAGCAGGTTCCTCACCGGCTGACGCCGGTTCGGAATGACAAGCGTTGTTTGTTCCGCAGGTTTCGGGGTTACTGGCAACTGGGCACTGGCAGCTGGCGGCTGATTTCATGACTTGGGTGAAGATTTGCGGGACCACTAATTTGGAAGATGCGTTGGTCGCGGTTGAGGCCGGGGCGGATGCGGTGGGGTTCGTGTTTCATGAGAAGAGTCCGCGGAACATTACGGTGGAGGCGGCGCGGGAGATTGTGGAGAAGCTGCCGGAGGGGGTGGAGAAGGTGGGAGTGTTTGTGGAGCTCGAATCGGAACAGATCCGTGAGATTGTACTGGCGGTGGGCTTGAGCGCCGTTCAGTTGCATGGTCCCAAGTCGATGAACGCCCTGTGGTGGGAAGACCTGCGACCGGCAACAGAAGTCGTGGGGGCTTCGAAACTGATTCCGATGGTGTATGGGGACGCTTTGAAAGACGGTGGGTTCCTGATTAGTGACGGTGTTCGCGACCAGATTTTCGCAATATTATTGGATTCGCGATCTAACGGAACTGCAGGCGGCACCGGTACGACATTTGACTGGGGGGCAGTACGCGATATGGTGCAGTTGATGAGCCTGATGGTGCCTGTGATCGTGGCGGGGGGGCTGACTCCCGCAAACGTGCCTGAAGCAATGCGACTGTTCCAGCCGTTTGGATTGGATGTGGCTTCGGGAGTGGAAGCGAAGCCCGGGAAGAAAGATCCGGAGAAGGTGCGGGCGTTTGTGAAGGCGGTACGGGAAATCGATAGGAAGACGGGTTAGAGATGGCGACAGCGGCGATCGGCAAGAATCGAAGGAACGTCAAAATCCCCACCCTAGCCGCAACGAACGCGGCTAGGATGGGGCACCCTCGTGTTCCTGTTCCTGTCAATGTGCCGGGACGGTTTGGGGTTTATGGCGGGCGGTATGTGCCGGAGACTTTGATGGCGGCACTGGAGGAGTTGGAGCGGGAGTATGAGAAGGCGAAGCGCGATCCGAAATTTCAAAAGCGGTTGGACGAGTTGCTGCGGACTTATGCAGGGCGTCCTACGCCGCTGACTTTTGCCCGGCGCCTTACGCAGAAGTTGGGTGGCGCGAAGATTTATTTGAAGCGCGAAGATTTGCTGCACACCGGGGCGCACAAGATCAATAACTGTTTGGGACAGGCGTTGCTGGTGGAGCGCATGGGCAAGCGTCGCGTGATTGCGGAGACAGGCGCGGGCCAGCACGGGGTGGCCACGGCTACGGTTTGCGCGCTGCTGGGATTCGAATGCGTGGTGTACATGGGGACCGAGGACATGCGGCGGCAGGAGTTGAATGTGTTCCGCATGCGATTGCTGGGAGCGGAAGTGCGCGGGGTGGGGTCGGGATCGCGGACGTTGAAGGATGCGATCAACGAGGCGATGCGTGACTGGGTCACGAATGTGCGGACCACACATTATTTGTTGGGGAGCGTGCTGGGAGCCCATCCGTATCCGACGATGGTGAGAGATTTTCATCGTGTGATAGGTCGCGAGGCGCGGGCCCAGATTCTGAAGGCTGAAGGGAAATTGCCGGCGGCGGTAATCGCGTGCGTCGGCGGAGGATCGAATGCGATCGGAATTTTCTACGAGTTTATAAAAGACAAAAAAGTCCGCCTGATCGGAGTAGAGGCTGGCGGTCGCGGCGCAGCACTCGGAGAACACGCGGCGCGGTTTCGGGGAGGGTCTCGCGGAGTGCTGCAGGGAACTTATTCCTACGTGCTGCAGGATGTGGCGGGGCAGATTGCGAACACGCACTCGATTTCGGCAGGGCTCGATTATCCCTCGATTGGGCCGGAACATGCGGCGTTG
>CZKK01000028.1_pt1 | contig 10183 bp, 11 predicted proteins | sample 1122271 | NCBI WGS metagenome assembly CZKK01 (sample SAMEA3539301, study PRJEB10725) | soil metagenome | biome: tundra; feature: field; material: soil | place: USA | collected 2010-05 | depth 0.15 m | reverse complement strand
ATCTTGTCTTCGTAGGCCGGGCCGATTCCACGTGAAGTGGTGCCAATCTTCACTCGTCCCGGAGCATTCTCCGCCGCCAATTCGATCATGCGGTGGTACGGCAGAATCACCTGTGCGCGGTTGGAAACAAAAAGATTTCCGTCGACCCTCACGCCCGCGTCGCGCAGGCCACCCACTTCCTTCAGAAAGGCCATGGGGTCCAGAACCACGCCGTTGCCGATCACGCTGCGGCATGCCGTCCGCAGCACTCCGCAGGGAACAAGTTGCAGCACGAACTTCTTGCCGTTGATGATGACAGTGTGGCCGGCATTATGGCCGCCGGCATAACGGGCAACAACGGAAAAACTCTCCGACAGAACGTCGACGATCTTTCCTTTGCCCTCGTCGCCCCACTGGGCGCCGACAATTACCGCAGTCTTGCCTCGTTTCACTGCCAACTCCGTCACAGGGATTCGCGAACGCATAGCTGCGCCGCGCGTACGTATGAGCACCGGGGGTCGCACACGCCTTGCCGCAGCAATACTTTAAAGACTAACTGGGATGAAAGCGGAGAAGATGTGTACGAAGTATCTTATCGCGCCCATACGCGAATGGCAACGCGCAGATCGGACGTCTAGCATCATTGCCGACTGACGTTCACCCATCTTAGCCTGGACATCTGTCCTTTTGCGTCATATGATTACCGGCGAAAAGGCCGCCAGTTGGGCCGTCGAAAGCAGCGTGAGACCAATGTCAGGATCTGACCAACGTCACGCCTCGAGCCTACACACTGCTAAGCCAAAACGAAAAATTAAGGTTCTAGGCCTTGACGGGGCCAAGGTCCACGATTTCTTGTTCCATGTAGCCTTGGCAGAGGTACAGTGGCATGATCTGGCTGGCGGTTCATCTGGTCAGATTAGCACTTTGGTCCAGAATCATCGCTCACGCAATCGTGCATCGATCCTGTACGACGAGTTCCTTCAAGCCTGTAGTGCAGGCCCAAACCAGGCAATCGCATTTCTAGCAAAGCAGCACAATCTGCAGAGGATGTACCTGCAAAGAAGCCAGGCTCTTATCCAATCCTCTCAATTGCAGATGGCGAAAAATGAAGTTGTGCTTTCTCAAGCCGTGCTTGGAGTCCAAGCCGTTAAGTCGGTTGCAACCCTGGGTGTCGCAATAATCGGAATGTTTCTCGCCGGTCCGGAGATAATATTGGGAGCCGGAATCGGCCTTGCATTTGATTCCAGCATGGAGATGGTAAACAGGTTGGGAGAACCCAGCGCCGACGCCGTTGTTGTCGGCTTTAAGCAGACAGTGGCTACTGACGTCGTGAGCATGGCGGGATCTACCCAACAGGTAGGCTTTGACACTGCAAAGCAAATCATGGAGAAGACTCTGACTTACCCGATGAAAAGCAGCGTCTTCAGGTCTACAGCTGAGACGGCAGCACAGCTTAATCGTCTAATGATTACGTTGGGGATCATATCCGCCGGAGTTACTCTGTATACAGAAGGCAGTGCGACATGGGGCTCGTATGAACAAATGATAAAAGCTCAGAACTACTATTCGTCGCTACAAAACCAGCCCCAGTAAGTATCCAGCGCCTAGGAGTGAGCACCCGGTGTTGAAACGGTCGTACGAAATTCCTTTCATGCCTAAGTTCGAAAGACACATCTTCGTATGCGGCAATCAGCGCCCTCCGGGAAATCCGCGCGGATGCTGCGATCCCAGCGGCCAGGCGAAACTGCAGAAACTATTCAAACAGAAACTGGCGGAACGAGGCCTCAAGGGTAAAGTGCGGGCGAACCAGTCTGGCTGTCTCGATCAATGCGAACACGGCCCGAGCGTTGTGGTCTATCCCGATGCCATTTGGTATGGGCACGTCAGCGAGGCTGACGTCGACGAGATCATTGAATCGCACATCATCGGAGGTAAGCCCGTTCAGCGCCTGATGCTGGCCGACGGCTGCCTCAACACAACTACGTGCGAGCACCGGAAGACCAATGGTCAGTGACTCGAAGTCGTCCCGTAAATGGGTTTGGGAAGGGCACGCCTTTCAGGAGCCTGCCCTGAGCGAAGCCGAAGGGTGCCGTCCAGAGCCCCAGGCATTCGGGCTTTCAGCCCCTGCGGTTCTCGATCTTGTCTAGCTGCCAGGGATGTATGAGATGCGCATGCAGTCGTCAGGAAAAGCAACGGAGGACGGGGCCGCTGCCGTGTGCTTGACTGGCAACTGACCACTGGCAACTGGCAACTGTTTTCTATGGTAGGCGCGGCAGGAATCGAACCTGCAACCACCGGATTAGAAATCCGGTGCTCTATCCATTTGAGCTACGCGCCCCTTAGCAAAATTTATCACAAGCTCGCGGTGGAGTATCATGCGGTGTCGCATTGACATCCGCCTCTCCATCCCGGTTGGCCTACATCGATTGGATGCGCGGCTTGGCCTGCGTCCTGATGTTCCAAACCCATTGCTACGACTCCTGGCTCAGCCCCGCCGCGCGCCAAGGCAAGTTCTTCATGTACTCGCAACTTGGGGGAACCTTCCCTGCCCCCTTGTTTTTATTTCTGGCGGGCATTTCGTTCGCCCTGGTAACGGCAAAGCTTTGGCAGAAGAATTTGCCGCCCGCGCAAATTGGCCGGACCACCATTCGCCGCGGCGCGGAGATCTTTGCCTTCGGCCTGCTCTTTCGCCTGCAGGAATACGTCATCGCCTGGGGCTGGGCGCCGCTCAGCGATCTGCTGCGCGTGGATGTGCTCAACACCATCGGCGTCTCTATGATGCTCATGGGCGTGGTCTGCTGGCTGGTGCTGGCCATGCACCGCGGGGCGCAGGCGAGGCTCGCCCTGATTTTTGCTTCTGCTGGAACGGCGGGGCTGATTTCTCTGCTCACCCCGCCCCTATGGACAACCTGGAGCCCGAACTGGCTGCCGTGGCCGCTGGAGGCCTACATCAACGGCGTCCACAATCTGGGCACGCCGCAGGCCTGGCTCTTCCCGATTTTTCCCTGGACGGCGTTCGCCTTCGCGGGTCTGGCCTGCGGCTTTGTTTTGCAGAGCGAGTGGGCGTGCCGGCACGAGGCCCCGATTTTCTTTCTTCTCGGCGCGGCGGGCCTGGTGTTCGTTGCGGCCTCCCGCTGGCTCGACGCGCAACCGCGCCAACTCTACGCGGTCTACGACTATTGGCACACCAGCCCAGAGTTCTGGCTGATCCGCGTGGGCCTGCTGCTCATGATTCTTACGGCGAGTTATGCGTGGCGCCGCTGGGGGTTCGGACAACGGCCCACGGGACACTGGGGCTTCAGCCCGCTCATTCAACTAGGCCAGGCTTCTCTGCTGGTGTACTGGGTCCACATCGAATTCGTTTACGGCCGAGTTTCAATCCTGCCCAAACACAGCGTCAGCATCCGCACCGCATCGGTTGGATTGCTCGTAATTTTCCTCGCGATGCTAGGCCTCGCTTTTCTGCGAACGCGGATGAAAGGCCACGGCGCGGAAATGCTGGCCTGGTTTCGAAGCCCAGCCCGCGCCAACTGAACGTGTGGCGCGGGCACTCTTGCCCGCGAGCCCTCGTGCAGGCTGCCGGCAGCGCGGGCAGCAGTGCCCGCGCCCACACGAGCTACTGAAATTGTCTGGCGAAGGCCACGACTTCCCGCTCCGCCCATCGCCCATCATAGCTCGCGGAGCCTTCGCGCTCACCCACGAACGCACAGTGCCCGCCATCCGCGCTCTCGATGTAGGTGATGTTGCGGTTGGAGAGAAGCTTCTGCCGCGTCTCCGGCAAAATGCGAACGAAAGGATCATTGGCCGCATGGATCACCAATGTAGGACGCGCGATCCGATCCACAACATGGGCGGCGGCAGCGCGGTCATAGTAGTCGTCAGCGCCGGCGAAACCGCAATAGTATGCGGTCACGCGTTCGTCAAAATCTCGCAAGCTCTTAATTCCCCGCAAGCGCGAGGCGTCATACGTCTCGGGAAACAACCGCACCTTGCGCCGAAACCGCCGGAACAGTTGCAGCAGAAAATAATATTCGTACATTCGGTTGGCGGGCTCATGCAGCGCGTCGGCTCCGGCCGCCAGATTCACTGCCGGACAAACCACCGCCACTCCGCGGAATTCCGCGGGACCGTCACTGCCCCACTCCCCCGCCAGCTTGAGAACCAGATTGCCGCCCATGGAAAAACCAATAAGCACGAAACCTCGAACCCCGTCGCGCTCCACAATATTGCGCGCCACCGCCGCCACATCCCCCGAGCGACTGGAGTTGTACAGCGTGGGCGCACAATGATCCATGCCGCCGCAGTTGCGCTGGTTCATGCGCACCACGTTCATGCCGGCGGCAAACCCATTCCGCGCGATTCCCAACATGTATTGCGACTCGCTCGATCCTTCCAGGCCGTGCACGATGATCAGGGTCAGCGCGCTGCTCCGCTCCGTCTGCCAATGACAGTGGCATAGAACAGGAACACCCGGTTCCACCTCGATCAGTCTCTGTTCGACAGGCGGCAGATCGATTCGGCGAGGCAAAAAGAAGGCAGCAAGAGTCTGCGCGTGCCCGCCTCGCAACCATTTGCGCGGCCGGAAATCGGTAGAAGCGAACGCTGGCGGCTTCTCAGTCAGGCCACCCTCGAACGCAGTTCCTGGAGTTGGAGATTGCAAGCGTCACCGCGACAGTTTGCGAAGTTCCCACAAATTGATTCTAATAGGAGTAGTCCGCTGCACGGGAGTCATCCAATGCCGATTTTTGAATATGTCTGTCAGGAATGTCAGCACGAGTTCGAAACTTTGATCTTTGGCCGCGACAAGGCGAAGTGCCCCAAGTGTCAAAGCAAGAAGTTAAGCCCGCAGCTCAGTGTTTTCGCCGTCGCCGCGAAAGGCTCGACTGGAGCTGCAGCTCCTACCGGTGGTTGTGGTTCCTGCGGCGATCCACGTGGTCCCGGCGCTTGCTCTCTCGGAGACCCCGACTAACCATCCGGATCTGGCTTGGATTAACCCCCACCCCGCCCGGCAAACTTTCGACACTCTCGGCGTGTGACCGTCGTTACCTTTGTTTGCTCACCGCGCCCGCCTACCATCCCTTGAACTCGCTTTGAGGCCAAGGAGAATTGAAATGGACCGGCGCCGTCAGTCGCGTATCTGCGTTGATCTTCCCGTTCAGATCTGGGGCATGGACAGTTATTCCCGCCCGTTCATTCAGCCCGCCAGCCTGCGCAACATCAGCGGACGTGGCGCTACTCTGCAATGTGTGGACGCACGGCTGAAGCCAGGAGACGTGGTGGACGTTTTGTACGAAGGCACGAAAGCTCAATTCCGCATCGTGTGGTGCGGCAAGCCGGGTACGGAAATGGCCGGCGAAGTGGGGGTCGAAAATCTTTCCACCGACGTCACCCTTTGGGATGTCGATCCGCTGCGCTGCGCCGCCGCAGCCGGCCAGGGATAATTGGGCCTTCCAGCGCTGTCATCCTGAAGCGGAGATTGTGCTTCGCGAACGCGAAGCATAATCGTAGTCGAAAGCCTGCCCTGACCGCAGCCGAAGGGGATCCCTTACTCGCCAGCGCCATCATTGACATCGCCAGGCGTTCGTACCGCTGCGCGCGTTTCTAGCTTCCTGCTGACTGGGGCTCGTTCGGATTTCCCTAAAGTAAACGGCTGCGGACGATTCGTTCCAATGACGGGAAGGAAAAACTGGGGAGGGCGGGGAGGGCCGAAACCCGCGTAAACGGGCCATTTGCAGTATGAAGCGAAATTGTTCTGAAGGCAAGCACAAACCGGCGCAGCAGTGCTTATTCGCTTCCGGCATGCAGGATCTTTCACATTTCGGCACTCAGATCGCGGAAAAGTTGCAACTTCTGTCATCCTCATCCGCTCACCGAATTCCCCGGCACGCGTCAAGCGACTCGACACAGGTTCTCGCGAAATTACCTCCCGCATCAATCTCAAGCTGTAAACTCACGAGAGATGCTGGTAAAGATCCTTGGCTCAGCGGCCGGCGGCGCATTTCCGCAGTGGAATTGCGCCTGCACAAATTGTCGCGCCGTGAGGGCAGGCACATTCCACGGCAAGCCGCGCACTCAAACCCAAATCGCGCTCACCGAGGACGCCGTCTTCTGGTTCCTGCTCGGCGCTTCGCCCGACCTGCGCTTTCAAATCGAAGCCACGCCTGAATTGCATCCCCGCCAGGCGACTCGCCACTCGCCCATCGCCGGCATCGCACTCGCCAACGCCGATGTCGATCACGTCCTCGGACTCCTTCTCCTGCGCGAACTTCAGCCGCTTCGCATCCATTCCACCGCCTCCGTTCGCCGCATTCTCCGCGAGGATAATTCCATGTTCGGCATGTTGCACCGTATCCCAGATCAAGCCAAGTGGACTGACTTTGCACCCGGAGAGGAATTTTCTCTGTGCACTCCGGACGGCGAAGACTCCGGCCTTCTTTGCCGGCCCTGGTCGCTGGCCACTCACTACCCCGCCTATGTCACCGCCGAACGCCAAGCGCAGCTTTCCCCCGCTGAAGCCTCGCTCGGATTCTTCATCCATTCGAACTCCGGCTCGCGCCTCGCCTATCTCCCCGCCGTGCCCGAAGTTGACGACGCATTACTCACCGAACTCGACACCTGCGATGTTTTGCTTTTCGACGGCACATTCTGGAGCGACAACGAACTCAGGTATCTGAATGACGTGCAGACATCCGGCCCGACCGCTCACCAGATGGGCCACGTCCCCGTCGAAGAAACATTGATCAAGTTGGCGGGAGTGCGCCGTCCGCGTAAAATGTTCTTACACATCAATAACACCAATCCCATGCTGGACGAGACGAGTCCTCAATATCGCCAGGTGCGGGGCGCGGGCTGGGAAATCGCGGAGGATGGATGGCAGTTCGATCTGTAGAAACCGAAACCACAGCGCAGGCCGCCCGCTTGCTCTCGCTCGAAGAGTTGTGCGCGCAACTACAAGCCACGGGCGAGGAGCGTTATCACCACAAGCACCCTTTTCATCTGATGATGCACGAAGGCAAGCTCAGCCGCGGACAACTGCAGGCCTGGGCGCTGAACCGCTACTACTATCAAAGCATCATCCCCATCAAAGATTCGATCATCCTCTCGCGCGGTCCGGACCCTGTCTTTCGCCGCGCCTGGCGTAAGCGCGTCGTCGATCACGATGGCGACGCCACCAGCGAAGGCGGCATCAAGCGCTGGATTAAGTTGGCGGAAGCCACGGATCTCGATCCGGCGCAAGTTCGCGCCGGCAAAGGCATTCTTCCCGCGACCCGCTTCGCGGTCAACGAATACCTGAACATCGTTCGCAGCCGCACTCTGCTGGAGGCAGTCGCATCCTCGCTGACAGAATTGTTTTCCCCCAAGCTGATCACTCTACGCGTGGACAAGTTGCGCCAGCACTATCCCTGGCTTGCCGGAGGTTTGGATTATTTCGAAGCCAGACTTTATCAAGCTCCGGAAGATTCGCAGTTCGCAGTGAACTATGTCTACGACAACGCGAAGACGCGCACGGAGCAAGAATTGGTGATCCAGGCCCTGCGCGACAAATGCGACATTTTGTGGGCGCAGCTCGACGCACTCTACTTCGCCTACGTCCAGCCGGCATGGCCTCCGCCCGGAGCGTTCCGCATCGAGGGCACCTAACGTGAGGCGAGAAAATCTGTCACTCCGAGCGGAGCATTGCGATTGGCTTCATCCATCGCAATGCGGAGTCGAGGAACCTGCTTTCGTTTGGGGCGTGTGGCACTCCAGGACACGACACTAACATGGCCCCTCCCGAGGATTCCAGCCAGCCCCGCCTTGCCGCCGGTTGCCGTTGGGGAGCAGAGAACAAGGCCGGCAGCGAAGAACGCGTGGTCCTGTTCCCCGAAGGCGCAATCAAGCTGCAAGGCACAGGTCGGCAAGTATTGGAGCGTTGCGACGGCCAGCGCACCTTCGACCAGATCATCGGAGAATTGCAAGCGCAATTCGGCGATGCGGATCCCGCCAAGATCCGCACCGACATCAGCCAGTTCCTCGAGCAACTGCGCCACAAGCGGATCGTCGATTATTAGACGAGATTTGCAGTCGAAACCGCGACGGGGGATAGCTTGCGGCGGGGCTTCATTCGTGCCTATAATTTATCATTGCGTTACCTAACCAGGTTCCTGGAAGATGACACGCAGCCAGAGGTAAATCCCATGAAGCGATTAGTCAGAATTACCATCCTGACGCTAGGGCTAGTGGGCACTTACGTAGCGGCTGCCGTGCCGCAGGTTCCCGCACAGGACAAAGACTCGGTTCCAATTTGTCCACTACCACAACCCAAGAACTGCAAGCCGTAAGGTCATCAATGTACGCGTAAGAACTTAGACCGCGAGCCCCCTTTTGCTTCCTCAAGAAAGGTGCGGGCTGGATTTTCTTGTCTGCCCGAAGTCCGCAGGTGCGCTGCCATCCCACCTTGCCTTCCACTCGAACTCACGTCATCATGGTTAGAGTGAAATACCAGCAGCCTCGATGATTCCCAACCCTCTAGCCCTCATCGCCGAGATCACGCACCGCTGCCCGCTGCACTGCGTCTACTGCTCCAATCCGCTGGAACTGGCCGCAGTCAGTTCGGAGCTTTCCACCGCGGAGTGGATCGACATTTTCCAGCAGTCCGGCAAGCTGGGAATGCTGCACGCGCATTTCACCGGAGGCGAACCGCTGGCGCGTCCCGATCTTACGGAACTCATCGCGGGCGCGCGCTCCGCAGGCCTTTATACAAATCTGATTACCTCCGGCATCGGCCTTGCTGAGCCGCGATTGCAAGCGCTGGTCGACGCTGGCCTCGATCACATCCAGATCAGCTTCCAGGATTCGCGCGAAGCCGCCGCCAACTGGATTGCCGGAGCCAAAGCTCACGCACACAAGATTGAATTGTCGCGCATCATCCGCCGTCACAAAATCGCGTTTACTGTGAATCTTGTCATCCACCGCCAGAACATCGATCACCTCGAAGAGATGATCTCGTTCATCGAGCAGCTCGCACCCGAGCGTATGGAGATTGCCCACACGCAATATTACGGCTGGGCATTGCGCAACCGCGCTGCCCTGCTGCCCACGCGAGCGCAACTGGAGAGTGCGGTGGAAGCCGTGTCTGCGGCCGAAAAACGCCTGGCTGGACGCATCCGCATCGATTCGGTGGTCCCCGACTACTACGCGCGTTTTCCCAAGGCCTGTATGGGCGGATGGGGACGTAGATTGATGCTCATCAATCCATCAGGAAAAGTTCTCCCCTGCCACGCCGCCGAAGTGATTCCCGGCCTCACCTTCGAAAATGTTCGTGAGCAAACCCTGGAATCCATCTGGCGGGAGTCTTCCTCGTTTCAGCGCTTTCGCGGAGAAGAATGGATGCCGGAACCATGCCGCAGTTGCGACCGGCGCGCCGAGGATTTTGGCGGATGCCGCTGCCAAGCGCTGCTGCTCGCCGGCGATGCCGCGGCAACCGATCCTGCATGTTCGCTCGCGCCCGCACATCACATCGTGGAGTCTGCGTTGGTTGAGGCCAATTTCAGCACTACAGTTTCTCAACCCGTTGCCGCCTCGTCCTTCGTGCAGTTGCAGCGAGCAGAGAATCTCTGGAACTACCGGACCAATCCCGAGTGATCGCCCTCCTGCTAACTTCCCCGGCCGCCCTACCAGCGCACCCCGATCGTAATCGGGCGCACATCGGTTGTGGTCCCGTTCGCCGAGCCGTGCGTGAGCCGGTACTCCAGGTAGATTTCCGCTCCGCTGGGCATCTTGCGCGTGACGCCTCCTCCAACGTTGTAGCCGAATTCGTTCTGGCTGGAATTCACAAAGCTTCCGCTCAAAGGAATGCTGACGTTCGGGCACGCACCCCACCATTCAAAAAACGAATTGCAGAACGAACCCGGAACCGCGGTGTCATCGCTCAACTTTCCCATGCGATGGTAAAAGCCAGGTCCGAAAAGAACATAACCTCCCCATAGCTTGGTGACAGGAATGTTAATGATAGGGTCAAGGGTGAGATCGAAAAGATAGCTCGATGCACTCCCGGCCTGCGCCAGCCGAAGAGTGGAATCGCGCAGCGGAAGGTTGGCAAAAATAAAATCCGCGCGCAGCCCTAAATACTTATTCGCATTGCGCGCCACACCGGCCGTGGCCACGCCGCCTCCGCCTCTCACGAATGTCTTGGTCGCGCCGCTATCTAAATTGGCGCCGAAAC
>CZKK01000051.1_pt2 | contig 10765 bp, 6 predicted proteins | sample 1122271 | NCBI WGS metagenome assembly CZKK01 (sample SAMEA3539301, study PRJEB10725) | soil metagenome | biome: tundra; feature: field; material: soil | place: USA | collected 2010-05 | depth 0.15 m | reverse complement strand
TCGAAGATGCCAGGACGGGCCGGCACCTGCCAGCTCCCTTTACCGTGGAGAATGAAGTGGAGCAACTGCTCATCAACCGCTTTGTTCCCGCCAGCATTGTGGTTAACGATCAAATGGAAATTGTTCAGTTCCAGGGGAAAACTGGCGCTTACCTGGAACCGGCCGCGGGGCATCCGACCTTTAGCCTGTCCAAGATGGCGCGCGAAGGCCTGCTGGTTGACTTGCGCGCGGCTTTGAACGCGGCCAAGAAGAGCAATGAGGCCGTGCGCAAGGAAGGCGTGCAAGTTCAATCGGAGGGGAGGGTGCGGGAGGTAGATCTGGAAGTGCTTGCCCTGCGCCGGCAAGACTCCCAGGAACGCTATTACGTGGTCGTGTTCCGGGAGAAGATCCAGGCGCCCGCCCGGTCAGCGGAGAAAGGCAAGAGCGACAAGACCAAGAAGCCAGACCACCCCACGGTGCGGGAGAACGAGAACTTGAAGCGTGAAATGGCGCAATTGCGGGCGCAGTTGGGGTCGCTGATCGAAGACCACGAGACCACCCTGGAAGAATTCAAATCGGTCAACGAGGAAGTTTTGTCGGCCAACGAAGAATTGCAGAGCACCAACGAAGAACTGGAGACTGCCAAGGAGGAGCTGCAGTCCACCAACGAGGAACTCACTACCCTGAACGAGGAGGTGCAGAACCGCAACGCGGAGTTGAGTTCGGCCAACAATGATCTGCTCAACTTGCTAAGCCAGGTCGACGTTCCGGTTGTGCTGGTGAGTCGTGACTTGTGCATCCGCCGCTTCAGTCCACCGGCACAAAGGTTACTGAACCTGCTGCCCAGCGATGTGGGCCGGCGCCTGGGCCAAATCCGGCCCAATCTGGACTTGCAGGATATGGAGCCGATGGTGCGCGAAGTGATGGAACACTCGACCCCGCAGCAGCGCGAAGTCTGCTCCAAAGAAGGCCTGTGGCACGTGTTGCACGTGCGGCCCTATGAAACCTGGGACCACAAGATTGAAGGCGCGGTCATCAGCCTGCAAAACATTGACGCCCTGAAACGCTTGGTGATCCAGACGCGACAGTACGCGGACGCGGTCATTGAGAGTGCCAGGATGCCGATGCTGGTTTTGGACGGCAATTTGCGAGTCACCGTTGCCAATCCAGCTTTCTACCTGGCTTTCGGCGCGTCTCGCGAAGAAACCGAGAATCGGCTGATCTACGAGCTGGGCAGTGGACAATGGGACATCCCGCGGTTACGCCAACTGCTGGAGGAGATCGTCCCGCGCAATTCCCACGTCGACGATTTCGCAATGAGCCAAAATTTTCCCAGCCTCGGACCGCGAGACATGCTGCTCAACGCCCGCCGGGTTGAAATGCAGAAGGGCCATGCGTTCATCTTGCTGGCCATCGAAGATGTGACCCGGAGGAGAGAGGAGGGAGCTGCCTGAAGCACCCTGCCTTGCGCGTCCAGACAGGCGAAAGAGGGCGGAAAGAAGCCTCTTATACGCATTGACCAACGAACATTGACCAGCCAACATTGACCAGCAACCCAGGCCGGATTAGAATCACAGCACCCTTCCCCAGGGTGAAGTCGCAGTTCGCGTGCGGCCCGTCAGAGGTTTGTGGACCTGTTGTTTTCCTCAGGGCGTCGTGACGGAAATTTGAAGTTCGGTCCCAAGGACCAGTGAGCGAGACTGGGAACTCTGCCAAGTCTAGGAAATGTTTTCGCAGGAGGGACCGTGAAAGTCTTTATTGGTATTAGTCTGTTTTTGGTGGGGGCCGGAATCTGTTCGGCGCAGACGCTCCCTCTGGGGACCGTTTCGAATCCTACCAGCGTTACCTGCACCACGAGTTTTTATCCCCGCTCTGCGTGTACGACAGTGACGGTATCTTGTCCCAACGCGGCGGATATTCGAGCCACCTATGGCTACTTAGGACCGAAGGCAGCGAAGATGGGAGTGGTTGCGCTGGTGAACGGAGGGCAAGACTTGAGTCCGGGCGGGTCGCACTACGTGGGCGCTTATCTCTCCTATGAATTTGCCATCGAGCAGGTGGAGTTCGCGACCGGGTGGGAAGCAACGGGCGAGACTCCGAACTTGAAAGATGCGGCATGCCGCATGGCAACTTTGCTGAGCTACATGCAGCAGGCGACTTCGACTCTTCCGTTTGGAGTGCACGCGGGGAGCGCCGGAGCCGGGGCTGTGGGATACGCGCTTGCCTGGTATGGATTGGCGCCGCAAGCGGTCGAGCTGACCTCTGGGCCATCGTTTTCTGATATTGAGTTGGGTTGCGAGGTGCCCAAGCCTGCGCACCTTTTGGTGGTCCCGACCAACGGCAGTTCGTGGGCGGATTTGCTGAACTATAACGAGGCTAATACCGAGGCGAACATGCAGGCGTGGACCGGAGACGCGACCTGCGCGGGAACGAAAAACACATCTGGGGCTTCCGACGCGGCGTGGAAGGCCATGAGCATTGTTTCCACCGGCGCGCAGAATTACTTTCCGCACATGGCGACCTCCGGCTGGGTGTGCAACAACGGCGAGAATAATTCTGCGTCGCAGACCTATGAATGGTTTTCGCAGCTGACGAGTCCCTGGAGTCTTACGGCGATGACAAACTGCTCGGGTGCGGAGGACGTGGACAACGCGACAACACCGCAGGGGGTCACCGGACTGGTGGCGATTCCGGCCGACATGCAGCTGAATTTGCACTTCTAGTAGAATGCTGCATTCATTAGGAATCGAATGAGCCGGATGTTCCATCCCTTTCGAAATTCCGTGGGAAATCTGGGGCCGCTCGAGCAGCGTCTGCTGGACGCGCTGTGGGCGCGGGGCAGCGCCACGGTGCGGGAGTTGGTGGAAGGCGGCTGCGAGGGTCTGGCCTACACCACGGTGATGACCACGCTGGACCGGCTGTTCAAGAAGGGACTCCTCAACCGATCGGAGGAGGGCAGGGCGTTCCGCTACATGGCACGGTTTAGCCGCGAAGAGTTGCGGCGGGAAGCGGCCGGCCACGCCTTTCGTCAACTGCTGGACGCCAGTCCGGCTTCGTCCTTGCCGCTGTCTTTTCTGGTGGAAATCCTGGGGGAGCGGGATGCGCAGTTGCTTGACGATTTGCGCAAGCTGGTGGAACGCAAGCGGCGCGAACTGGGGCAACGGGAAACGGGTCAGCGCGAGACGGGCCGGAAGGAGACTGAGTGATGTTCGCCTTTCGCGGGATGGCGGTCTCATTTTCGATTTTCTTCATCCTCTATAGTGTTCTGTCGCTGGCAGTTTGCCTGGTATGGCGGAGGCTATGGCTTTACGGCCGGCAGGGCTCGGCCAGACGCAGCGCTGACCTGCTTTTCATGGTGCGGATGGTTCCATTGGTGGTAGCGACTGGCGTGACTCTCATCTTTGCCGTGCCATCGTTTCTGCTGCTCGAACCACGGGCGGTGGAGGAGTCGGTGGGTGCCGTGGCGCTGTTGCTGGGCTGCTGCGGAATGGCCGTGATGCTGGCAGGAACGTGGAACGCGGCGGCGGCATTGGTGCGGGCTGCGAGAACGGTTGCGCGCTGGTCGAGCGCGGCGCGCGTGATTGCTTCGAGCGATGTGGATTCCAAGCAGCCGGTATCTGTGATGCGGACTTCGGCGCCTGCGCCTCCGCTGACCGCGGCGGGTATTCTGCGGCCTACGGTGTGGTTATCGGGCGCGGCGGAGTTTGTGCTGACGGAGCGGGAATTACAGAGCGCGCTGCGGCATGAGGTGGTCCATGTGCGACGCCGGGATAATCTGAGGAAGCTACTTTTGCGGCTGGTGGCGTTTCCGGGGATGGCGCAACTGGAAAGTGCCTGGCGCGAAGCGACGGAAATGGCGGCCGACGATGCCGCAGTGTCGAGCGCGTCGGAGGCGCTGGATCTGGCTGCGGCGGTAATCAAGTTGTCGCGGCTGGCTCCGTTCGGACCGCCGGCAGAACTGACTACGGCCTTGGTCCACAGCCCGGCGGAGTCAGTGAATGCTCGCGTGGAGCGGCTGATCGGGTGGACGGAAGCGCGGCAGAGTGCGGGGAAGGGGTATCCGTTGGGATATGCGGTGTGCGCCGCGGTGGCGGCCGTGGTTACGCTGGTTGTAAGTTATGGCGCCTTGCTCGTGCGGGTGCATGCGGCGACTGAGTGGCTGGTGCGGTAAGTTGTCAGACTAGATTTAGCAATTGACTCATACCTTAAACCGCGTGTAGTTTGGGTTCCTCCCTAAGAAAGAGTTTTGTTTCCTCTCTCGAACATTTACCGGCCCTTAGCAAGCAAGATTCAACGACACTCGTCGCATCGCGACTAAGGAGAACTACCCATGCGGAACAAGAAGCTTTCTGCCGGAGTCACTGTGGTATTGGCCATGTTAGCGATGGCCACGCTGATGCCGGGCACGCGCGCGGCAGCGCAGACAGAAAAAGTATTACATAGCTTTAACTATCTAGGTCCTGTGAAGGACGGGGCTGCTCCTTACGGGGGCGTTGTCGTGGATAGCTTCGGCAATCTGTACGGCATGACGAACATCGGCGGCACGGGATTATGCACTACCGACGGATTCGTTGTGGGCTGCGGAATGGTGTTCGAGCTAAGCCCTGGAGCAGGCGGCGGCTGGGAGAGGAGAATTCTGCATAACTTTACCAATACCGGCGAGGACGGGTACTTTCCGCTGGGGGCTCTGACGCTCGATGCCAGCGGAAATCTCTTTGGGACGACGGTATACGGAGGCACCGGGCTGTGCAGCAACATTTTCTCGGACGCCGGCTGCGGAACTGTGTTCGAAATGAGCCCGAAGGCGGGCGGGGGTTGGACCTATAAGATTGTGCATAGCTTTCGCGCCACGGCGCCGGATGGCGCCTATCCCGAGGGCAGTGTGACCATCGATTCCGCGGGCAACCTGTACGGCACGACCTTCGGTGGCGGCGCCCACGGCTACGGAACAGTGTTCGCGTTCAAGCCGGTTAGCGGTGGGGGATGGGCGGAGTCGATCACGCACAGCTTCAACGATGACGGCGTCGATGGGTACTATTCCAGCAGCGAAACTCTCGGTGGCCTTTTGTACACGGGTGCAACGCTCGCGCTTGACAGCTCGGGACATCTCTATGGCGTTACTGACTGGGGCGGGGCGAACGACTACGGCACCGTCTTCGAGCTGACGCCTTCCTCGGGCGGGACCTGGACGGAAGCGGTTGTGCATGATTTTGACTATACGGATGGAGCAAATCCGGCCGGCGGCCTCACGATGGACGGCGCTGGCAATCTCTACGGTACGACGGTGTATGGCAGCCCTGGAAACGACGGGACGGTGTTCGAGTTATCGCCTGCGGGGGGCGGGATCTGGAACCTGACGCAGTTGCATCACTTCTCATTTTATACGGACGGGGACGCTCCCCAAGGTGGCGTGGTCCTTGATGCCTCGGGCAATCTGTACGGCACGACGGTATGGGGTGGGAACGGAGACTCAGCGTGCGGCCCCTTAAGCTGCGGCGTCGTCTTCAAGTTGACGCCTTCCACGGGCGGAACCTGGACCGAGACACTGTTGGAGACCTTTGATGATATTGCTACTGACGGAGCCAATCCTGTCGGCGGTCTGGCTATCGATAGCGCTGGCCGTATATATGGGACAACTTTAGACGGCGGAAGCGGAACGTGTCTCAACTACAATGACGACCCGGTGTTTACCTGCGGGACGGTGTTTGCGATCAAGCCCTAGCAGTTTCGCTCTTGGAGCCCCTGGATGAGTTAGAAAATCACCCGCACGCCCAACTGCGCAGCAAATGGGATCCCTACGGTCGTTCCCGGTCCAAAGAAGTCTCCCAAGGCGCCGCCGGCCATGCGCAATTGATTGATGCTGGTAATAGGCTGCGTAGCGGTGCAAGCCGGGTTGGTGCAGATATCGGTGATGTTGCCAAGTTGAGCTTCGGCAGACGGAACCGGAAGCAGCGCGATGTTGGTGACGTAATTCGCGCCGGGATTATTGCGGTTGAAGAGATTGAAGAATTCCGCAAAGGGCAAAATTTCCCAGCGCTCGCCGATCTTGAAGGGACGGCTGACCCGCACATCCGCCTGAATATAAGGTGTTCCGCGGACTGTATCCAGGCCTTCGGGCACTCCGTTTACGGAAATCCGGCCGCTGTTGGTTGCATTCGTAATGGTGAACGGGCGCGCGCTTTCGGCTTGAGTAATGGTAGTCAGTTCAAATCCGCCGGGGATATGGAGAGTTCCGGCGAGAACGAAGCGATGGGTGACGTCCTCGCCGGATGGGCCGTAGTCCCCGGGTGCGAAGGGATGAAGCGGGTCGCAGACGCCGTTCACGTAGTCAAAGAGTTCGCCGAGCAGGCATCCCCAGGTTTTGGCCTTGGAGAGAGTGTAGTTCGCCGTGAGATTGAAGCGGTGGGTTACGTTGCCTTGTAAGTGCAGCATAAGTGAGTTATAGGTTGAGCGATTGTCGGACTTAAAAAGATTCAGGTCGGGGACTACGCTGGCCTGATCGCCGGCGTAGTTTGGATCCGATGCGGGGATAAGTGGCGTGAAGAGATTGGTGCCGCCGGTGAAACCGTAGGCGCGATAGCCGTGATTGCCTTCTTCGTGCGTGTAGTCCGCAGCCAACGTCCAGCGCTGGTTGAAGACATGTTGGACACCGCCGCTGGTGTGGATGGCGTAAGGCGTGCGGTAGTGGCCATCAATCAGGTTTCCTAATCCGCCAGAAGAGTCGCCGGGGATGCAGCCCGGGCCTGCAGTGGATGGAGTGCTGCCGCCGACGAAACTGCACGAGCCGGTGGCGGCGTTGGTCGAGTTGACACCCTGAAACGCGGTGGCCCATCCGTTCTGGGCAAGATCGTTGTAGAACATGCCAAAGCCCGCGCGGATCACGGTTTTGCCGCTATCGCCGGGAGAGTATGCGAGGCCGAGGCGAGGGCCGAATTGGGCGCGATCGTCGTGCGGAACGCTTACCGGAATTTGCAATGCTTGCAGGGTCAAGTATGCGGGATTTTCAGCCTGGCTGCGGCTCGATCCGATGAACAGACCGTAGGTCGTCTGATAACGCAATCCGTAATTCACCGTGAGGTGCGGCGTCACGCGCCAGGAATCTTCCGCGTAGAGTGCGAGCCGCTGCACATTTTGCGAGAAGCTGCCGTCGCCGGCGGGCGCGGTGGAAGCGCCGGCCGCGTAATCCGCAACGAACTGAGCGGGATCGGTCAGATAGAAACTGGGATCGTTCGGAAACCTGTAAAGCGTTTCCGCATTGCCCGGAAACGCTCCGCTCAACACGGGTTCGTGAATGAAGTTGACACCGAACCTGAATGCGTGGTCGCCGGTGGCGTGGCTTACGTCGTAGCGGAGCTGATATTTTTCCTGATTGCGCAGGTCAGGAAAAAGAGTGATGGGCGTGGCGAACTGATTGTCGCCGAAGGTTTCGAATCCAGAAATGGTTTGCGACGTGGAGCTGAAGGGAAATGCCAGCGCGAAACCGAGCGTCGAGTTGCGGGCTTGAGTAAGATGCAATTCGCTGGCGTCGAATACGAAGGTGCCGAGCCATCTCGGATTGAAGGCGTAGGTGTTGCTGAGGACTGAGTTCCAGTAATTGTTGTGCGTGGTGAGGCCGGTTGAGGGAAGCGTCGCCTGCTGCACCAGAGCGTTGTGAGTTAGGTAGTTGTCTTCTGAGGTCCGCAAGAACCATTGTGACTTGGAGGATTGCGACCAATCGAAACGCAAGGAACCGATGTAATCGCGGAAGGGAATAGGAATATTCTGCGGCACAGCAATCGAGGGGACGCCGGGGATCAGGCCGTCTGAAGCCAATTGCGCGAGCGCATCGAACTGCGCGGTGCTGGCCGGACTGTAGGCGATGCTGGCATCTTCGTGGACGTACTCGATCGAGGAAAACAGCCACAGTCTGTTGCGTTTGATTGGTCCGCCCAGAGTTCCAACATAATTCTGACGGGAGAATGGCTGCTTGGGATTTGGCGCGGGATTCTCGATGGGGAAGCGGGCGTTGAGCGCGGCTGCGCGCTCGTAGAAAGCGCCGCTGCCGTGCCATTGGTTGGTGCCGCGCCTGGTGGTGATGATCACTGAACCCGCGGTGGTGCCGCCGGTGTCGGCATCTTCCTGAGCGGTGCGTACGGCGAATTCCTGGATTGAATCTGGAGAGAAATTCTGCAGAAACCCGCCAATCCAGTCGTCGGAGTTGTCGCCGCCATCGACGGAAAGTTCGTTGTTGAGGCCGGAGCTTCCGCCGGTGGAGACGGCTGTGATGCGCGCTTTGGTGGGATCGGAAGGTTCGACGGGTTCAGTGCCGGGGACTAAGTAAGCAATGTTGGCAAAGCTGCGCGCGGCGAGCGGTAGAGTTTCGAGGTCCTGGCTGGTGACGACGCCTTGATGAACGGCACTGGCGAGATCGATGACCTGCGTGGTAACGGAGGACGGCTCCGCTTGAACCTTGACGATTTGCGGTACGGAAGACGGCGTCATGGTGACCGTAATATCGCGGACGGTGGCGACGGCGATTGAAACGTCCGCCTGTGCTTGGGCAAAGCCTACGGCGTTTATGGTGATGCGGTAGTTGCCGGGTGGGACGTCATCGAGGCGAAATTCGCCGCGGTCTTCGCTGACGGATTCTCGTTGCACTGAGGAGCCCGAGAGTTGCGCAACGATCTTTGCGGAGGCAATGCGCGCGCCGGTGGCATCCTGCACCGTGCCGCGCAGCGATCCGCGCGGGTTTTGGGCGTGGAGACTTGCGGCGAGCAGGATGGCGAGGAGCAGTGCGGCGCCTTGGATGAGATTGATTTTCATGAATCGAGCAAGAGTCGAGACTAGACTGCGGAGCGAGCTACTACCAGAGGTCGTAGGGATAGAAAGTGTCCTAAATTCATCAACCACGAAGGACACGAAGTTTCACCAAAAGATACAGCCACGGGCTTCTTTAATCCGACCAGCGTTGCGGGGTGCGGTCCCAGCGGTGCTTTTTCAATTCAGCAAGCAGGCCCGAATCGAGCCGGACGGCGTCACTGGCAGCCACGTTCTGGCGCACATGCTCCGGGCTGCGCATTCCGACGATCGTCGTGCTGACTGCGGGATGAGACAGGATGAAACGCAGGGACATTTCCGGGAGCGTCATACCTGAGGGCAGGATTTTATTGAGCTTATCGACTCGCTGAATCGTGTTCGCCAGATTCTCCGGTCCAAAGTATCCGGAGCGCCAATCGTTTTTCGGGAAGCGGGTTTCGAGGGTCATCTTGCCGCCCAGGCTGCCTTCGTCGAGAGGCACGCGCGCGATTACGCCTACGTTGAGTTCCTGGCAGAGCGGAAATAGTTTGTCTTCGGGTGCCTGGTCGAAAATGTTATAGATCACTTGCACCACGTCGACTAGTCCGGTGTGCAGAGCCTTGATGCCATTCTCCGGCTCCCAGCGGTTCAGGCTGAGACCGAAGTGGCGGATCCAGCCGCCGTCTTTCAGTTTTTCCACGGTAGAGCGAAATTCGGGGTCATCGGTCCAGCTGTCGTCCCAGACGTGGAACTGTAGAAGGTCGATGGAGTCGACGCGAAGTTTCTTGCGGATCTGATCCGCGTACTTGAGGACGTGGTCGCTGGAAAATACATCGTGATATTTGTATTTGGGGAGCGCGGGCCATTGGCCGTTGGCGGGAGGAATTTTCGAGGCGGCGTAGAGGCGCTTTTTGTTGCGAACCATGGTTTCGCCGAGCAGGCCGTCGCTTTTTCCGTCGCCGTAGGCCCAGGCGGTGTCGAAGAAGTTGCAGCCGGAGTCGACGGAGAGTTGCAGGGAGTCGAGCGACTGCTGGTCGTCGGAGCCGCTCCAGCCGCTCATGCCCCAGAGTCCATAGGCGACGTCGCTGACTTCGAACCCGGTCCGGCCTAGCTTGCGATATTTCATGTGTCATCCTTGATGATGAGGGTATGAATTCCAAAGGGAACTTGACATCGTAGCAGTTTGACGGAGGGCTTGAAATGGCCGGGCAGGGCGAGATGCTTAACACAGAGGATACAGGGTTACACAAGGCAGGACCTAGGGGCGCTGGTGACTGCTGATTTTTCGATGGGAAGCATCGAGATTTTGCAGGACCAGGGTTGCCGTGCAAGTGTTTCAATGGGGCTAGATCATAGATTCAAAGACTGTGGAGGTCCCCCCATGAAATCCGAATATCCTGATCCCCGCGTAGTTCCTTGTCCTGCGGAAGAGTTTAAAGCGCCCTCATCCCGTTTGTTGGATGAAAAAATATCGGACGATTCTGGCACGGAAGCGAAGACGAACAGCGCTCTTGCGCCGGCTGGGTTGAAGAATCCGTTTTGGAAGTAGAAGTAGCGGTGAGCGCCATACACACTTGTCGTCCCTCGCACAGCGAGGGACCTTGGTTATTGCCGGCGACACCCTCATTGCCTATTGCTGCTGCGAGCAGCACCAGGATCCCTCGCTTCGCTCGGGATGACAGAGGGTCTCGGGATGACAGAGAGTGATGGGATCCACGGAATTGCAGAAAGTCTAACGCAGAATCGGCAGGCATAGGCACGGTCGCAGCGCGAAAGGCAGCGCCGACATTTCCTGGAGCGCGGGGTGAAGTTGCGCGTCGCGGCAAGGTTCCAGCGTGATCACGAAGGGCAGAGCGCTTTTGTCGAAGCCGGGTTTTTGCAGCACAGCGTCGATATTGAGTTGGTGAGCCGATAGGATCGCGGCCAGACGCGCGATGATGCCAGGCTGATCTTTCACCACAAATCTCAGGTACCATGGCGTTTCAAAGTCACAGCTGATTTTTGGCGACGA
>CZKK01000112.1_pt1 | contig 10791 bp, 9 predicted proteins | sample 1122271 | NCBI WGS metagenome assembly CZKK01 (sample SAMEA3539301, study PRJEB10725) | soil metagenome | biome: tundra; feature: field; material: soil | place: USA | collected 2010-05 | depth 0.15 m | reverse complement strand
TTGCTCATCCGCCTCGAGTTGCTCACTCCCGCGGGTGACCTGGTCCAGGCCGATACCTACAACAAACTTTTCACCATGCATGGAATGGTCATGGTGTTCTTTTTCCTGATCCCATCAATTCCTGCCGTGCTCGGGAACTTTCTTGTGCCCTTGATGATCGGGGCTAAGGATCTCGCTTTCCCGCGCATCAACCTGCTGAGCTGGTATCTCTACATCATCGGCGGCGTGATGATGATGCATTGCATGCTCACCGGCGGCGTCGATACCGGTTGGACGTTCTACGCTCCCTTCAGCACAAACTTTACCAACACGAAAATCGTCGAGGCCGGACTGGCGATCTTCGTCGCCGGATTTTCTTCCATCCTCACCGGCCTGAACTTTGTGGTTACCATTCACCGCATGCGCGCCCCGGGGATGACATGGTCGCGCTTGCCGCTGTTCATTTGGGCGCACTACGCCACCAGCATCATTCAGCTTCTGGGCACGCCCGTGATTGCCGTCACCATCGTGCTGGTGGCCGCCGAACGCGCTCTCCATCTCGGTATCTTCGATCCCAAACTCGGTGGTGATCCGCTCCTCTTCCAGCATCTGTTCTGGTTCTATTCCCACCCCGCCGTCTACATCATGATTCTGCCCTCGATGGGCGTGGTCACCGAGATCATCGCCTGTTTCTCGCGCAAACGCATCTTCGGCTATGGCTTCGTCGCTTTCTCATCGATCGCCATCGCGGTCTTCGGCTTCCTCGTCTGGGCTCATCACATGTTCGTGGCCGGCATCTCCGTTTATTCGGCGCTTGTGTTTTCTTTCCTGAGCTATGCCGTGGCTCTGCCTTCCGCCATCAAAGTCTTCAACTGGACGGCCACTCTTTACAAGGGCTCCATCCACTACGATGCACCCATGCTCTACGCCTTCGGATTCCTTGGACTCTTTACCATCGGCGGCCTGACCGGATTATTTCTCTCTGCTCTCGGCATCAACGTCCACGTCACCGATACTTACTTCGTCGTCGCCCACTTTCACTACATCATGGTCGGTGGAGCGGTGATGGGCTATCTCGGCGGAATGCATTTCTGGTGGCCCAAAATTTCCGGACGCCTCTATCCCGAAGGCTGGGCTCGTCTGGCCGCGCTGATCGTTTTCATCGGCTTCAACCTCACCTTCTTCCCCCAGTTCGTGCTCGGATACATGGGGATGCCTCGGCGCTACTACGATTACAGCCACATGCCGGAATTCCAGGTATTGAATGTGCTGTCGACTGCCGGAGCCACGGTCCTCGGCGTTGGATACTTGCTGCCCATGCTTTATTTCCTCTGGTCCATGCGCTACGGCAAGCCGGCATCCGACAATCCGTGGAATGCCGCCGGACTCGAATGGAAAACAGCTTCTCCACCGCCGACCTTTAACTTCGACGAAGAACCCGTCGTGACCTGGGAAGCTTACAACTACGAGGAGTTGGACGCGCCTCACAAGGAGGAAGTGCCCGTTGCAAAATAACGCCAACGCCAGCTCCTTAACCGCTGTTCACGACCGTCACGGCGAGGCCCACGCCGCGCATAACCCTGCCTTGCTGCACCACTTTGCCGAGCCACAGCAACAGCGCGATGCCGCCAGTCTTGGGATGTGGGTCTTCCTCGCCACTGAAGTGATGTTCTTCGGTGGCCTGTTCTGTGCTTACCTGGTTTACCGCCGCTGGTATTTCGGAGACTTTGCTGCTGCCAGCAAATCCATCAATATGGGCCTCGGTGCCACCAATACCGCGGTGCTGATCTGCAGCAGTTTGACGGTAGTCCTGGCAGTTTGGGCCGCGCAGACGGCGCGACGAACGCTGTTGATCGGCAGCCTCGCGATCACCATGCTTCTTGGTCTCACGTTCCTCGGCATCAAGGGTATCGAATACAGAGATAAATTTGTGGAGCATCACGTCCCGGGCGCTTCCTTTAGTTTCGAAAATGAGCCGATCCCTGGGCATCCGGGTGAGTACGCCAATCCGCGCCACGCCCAGATGTTTTTCTCTCTCTATTTCGTCATGACCGGCCTGCACGCCCTGCACATGATCGTTGGCCTCGGCATTTTTCTGTGGCTCTTAATCATGGCCTGGAAGGGACGCTTCACCCCGGAGTACAACACTCCAGTCGAGATCGGCGGGCTCTACTGGCACTTCGTCGACATTGTCTGGATTTACTTGTTCCCGTTGCTTTACCTGATCGATCGACACTAGTGAGGCTTTTATGTCTGGACACTCAAAATCGTCGCCGCTTCCGACTTACTTCGCGGTCTTCTTCGCGCTGCTGGCCGGCACGGGCCTGACGGTCTTCGCCGCAACTCTGGACTTGGGAAAATATAATGCGGCGGTCGCTCTCGGTATTGCTACGGTTAAAGCCACGTTAGTTGCACTTTTCTTTATGCACGTGTGGCACGCTAGCGAAAAGCTTACCAAGCTGGTCGTGATCGCCGCACTATTCTTCTTGCTTCTATTGCTTGGGCTTACCATGTCGGACTATGCGACCCGCCTGTGGAGCTAGAATGTTTTCGTAGCGTCGTCTCGGCGGCAGGCCGTTGTCGCTCGATTCGACGGCTCAATCTCGCTCCTCCCCCGCCAATTAGCTGGTATACTCGCGCCGACTGAGTGGCCCGCTGACCGGAGGAGGTGGCTGTGGCTGAGAGGGCTTGGGCAATTAAGCTCGGGAGCGGGGGACGATGCGTCCCTTTCTGCGAGGAACATCGCGTTGTCGGAGTCGGTTGGAAAAACGTAGACGCAAGAGTGGTCGTTGGTGGAACTCGGGAAGCAATCTACGCCAATCTGTCGACCATAGCCGAGTACAGGAATCTTGCTGGTAGTTTCGGGCAATGGACAGGCTCGCTATATCGTTTTGGCCAGGCTTGCATGGTGGGCGATTACGTCCTTTACTACGATCCGGGACAGAAGCGCGTTCAAGTCTGCCGGGTCCTTTCGGGCCCCAAGTATCGAGGGTTTGATCCTGAAGCGAAAGACACGACCGGCGAGGAGGTCGACATTTGGCATTACCGCGACATAGAGTTCGCCATGGACCCGATTCCGATCCTCGACCTATACGGCGCCCTCAAGGGAAGATTACTGGGTCCTCGAGGAACGTTCTGGGAACTGCACGACGAATTCAGCACGATCGATCAACTTACCAAAGGCCTTCTTCCTCATGTGCTGAGTGCATCGGACCCGGAGATTCGGGAAACCCTAAAACGACTGCGCAGCTTGGTCGTGAGCCGAGCAGAGGCGCTGAATGAACGCGACTGGGAATGCGTTGTGGCTGATTACTTTAAGGCTCAAGGCGGGCAAGTGGACGACAGCGCGACCGGGGGTTCCCGCGGAACGATTGATGTTGAGGCAGTTTTTACTCACGGCGAGATGCCGGAGTCCACATGGCGCATCCAGGTAAAGCGATTGCAGAACCGCCAGATCGATTGGGCAACAATCGAGTCCGACCTTCCGCATGTTGGCGAGGCGAAGTTCTGTTACGTGTCGGTTTTTGGTTTCACAGATGAAGCGCGCAGACGTGCCGATGAACGCGACATCCTATTACTCCAGGCAGAGGATTTTACGCTGTTCCTATTGAGCGGAAAACTCCGGGAATCCGTAGCGAGAAAGTTGTTGCTCCCTCGCCTCGGAGGAGACGCCCTATAGCGTTTCGAGGATACGTTCCCTGATACCGAGCTTACCCCGCTTTCTGTCTCAATCTGCGGTATACTCGCGCCGACCGTTCTTTCACCGCCGGTCATGAGGTGATCTATGGCATTTTGCAATTCTTGTGGCGCGAGCCTTAATCCCGGAACACGATTCTGTAACAAGTGCGGCGCTGCTGTTCTCACTTCATCTCCTGCGCCCAACGCTGCATCCCCCGCGATGGCTGGCTCAACTGTTCCCGCAGCTACCGCTCCCCCGGCGACCGCGGGGCAGGGAAGCGGCGCGCTCAAAGTCATCCTCATCGTGGTTGGCGTGATCGTGCTGTTGGGAATTCTCAGCATCGGCTCGGTTGCGTTCTTCGCATGGCGTGTGGCCCGCCACGCGCACATCCGCCAGGAGGGTGACAACGTAAGGGTTGAGACCCCATTCGGCAGCGTCGAGACCACCAAAGATCCGGCCGACGCCGCCCGCAATCTCGGAGTGGATCTCTACCCCGGAGCGGAAGTCCTGAGAAATGGCTCGGCTTCCGCAACTTTTGGAGGTGTTCACACGGCGTCGGTAAACTCCGAGAGCGCCGATTCCGTGGATAAGGTCGCCAGCTTTTACAAGGCAAAGTTCCCCAATGCGATGGTCACCACTTCAGATTCCGGTCGTTGCACCATCATCTCCAACGATCGCAAAAGCATGATCACCGTCAACATTGAAGCCGAAGGCGGCAAGACAAAGATTATGATCACCAACGTGTCTCGTAATTCGGACAAGCCCGACACGTCTTCGAACTAAAGCAAGTCAGGCAGCATGACGGACAGATTCGCAGAACTCGCTCAGGCCGCCAAGTCTGCACAGGTGGATGCGGTCGGGTTAGAGGAGGCTCTGCGCTCTCAGATTCGCGGCGGATCTCGTGGTGACGTACGATTCGACCGCGGCACCCGCGCTCTCTATGCGACTGACGGTTCCAATTATCGCCAGGTTCCCATCGGCGTAGTGCTTCCTCGCGATGCCGGCGATGTTCTGGCCACCATCTCGCTCTGCCGCGAGTTCGGCGCGCCTCTTCTCTGCCGCGGTGGCGGCACCTCTCTCGCCGGCCAGTGTTGCAATGTCGCCGTCATCCTCGATTTTTCCAAGTACATGGCGAGGATCCTGGAAATCGACCCCGCCCGCCGCATCGCCCGCGTCCAGCCTGGAGTCGTTCTCGACCATCTTCGCGCCGCCGCCGAAAAGCACCATCTCACCTTCGCGCCCGATCCCGCCTCGCACGACCGCTGCACGCTCGGCGGCATGATCGGCAACAACTCCTGCGGCGTTCATTCCGTGATGGCCGGCAAGACCGACGACAACATTGAGGAACTCGAAATTCTCACCTACGACGGCGTCCGCATGAAGGTAGGAGCCTCGTCCAGCGCGGAAATCGAGCACATTCTCCACCAGGGCGGACGCCCCGCCGAAATTTATACCCAACTGCAATCCATCGCCGCCACCTACGGCGATCTCGTCCGCCAGCGCTTTCCCAAAATTCCGCGCCGCGTCTCCGGCTACAACCTCAACTATCTTCTGCCCGAGAACGGCTTCCACGTCGCGCGCGCGCTGGTCGGCTCCGAAGGCACGTGCGTTACGGTTCTCGAAGCCACCTGCCGCCTGGTCGAAAGCCCGCCCGAACGCGTGCTGCTGGTCGTTGCCTATCCTGATATTTATCAGTGCGCCGACCATGTGCCTGAAATTATGGAGCACAAGCCCATCGGTCTCGAAGGTTTCGACGACCTTCTGGTCGGCTACACGCGGGCGAAAGGCATCAACTCCGAAGGCCTCGCCCTGCTGCCCGAAGGCGGCGGATGGCTGATGGTCGAATTTGGCGCTTCCACCGCGCGGGAAGCCGAATCCCAGGCCCGCGGCCTGATGCAGTCGCTCGGCCGCGGTGCAACCCCTTCCAACATCCGCCTCTACACTGACGGGCGGCAAGCCAAACGCGTGTGGGAAGTTCGTGAGTCGAGCCTCGGCGTCACTGCTCATGTCTCCGGCGAAGCGCTGAACTGGGAAGGTTTTGAAGACGCCGCCGTGGCTCCCGAGAAACTTGGCGGCTACCTCCGCGATCTGCGCAAGATGATGGCCGCCTTCGCCTACAAAGGTTCGCTCTACGGCCACTTCGGCCACGGCTGCGTGCACAACCGCATCAACTTCGACCTGCAATCGAAAGCCGGCATTGCCAAGTTCCGCAAATTTATGGAAGCGGCTGCCGATCTCGTCGTCAGCTACGGTGGTTCCATTTCCGGCGAGCACGGTGATGGTCAATCCCGCGCTGAGTTGCTTCCGAAAATGTTTGGCCCGGAACTTGTGCAGGCGTTCCGCGAGTTCAAGTCCGCGTGGGATCCAGAATGGAAGATGAATCCCGGCAAGCTGATCGAACCTTACAAGCTCGACGAAAATCTGCGCCTCGGCGCCGCCTATTCTCCCTGGGAACCTAAGACTAACTTTCAATTTCTCGCCGACCACGGCAGCTTGGCCGAGGCCACCTTACGATGCGTGGGCGTGGGCAAGTGCCGCCGCGAAGAAGGCGGCCTGATGTGCCCCAGCTACCGCGCCACGCACGATGAAGAACATTCCACACGCGGCCGCGCTCACCTGCTCTGGGAGATGACTCAAGGCCAAGGCCGAAAAGATGGGATCATCCGCGATGGCTGGCGCAGCGAAGAAGTAAAGCAGTCGCTTGACCTCTGCCTCGCCTGTAAGGGATGCAAAAGTGACTGCCCAGTCGGCGTAGACGTCGCCACGTACAAGTCCGAGTTCCTTTCACACTACTACGAAGGGCGCCTGCGCCCGCGCAGCGCCTATGCGTTCGGAAACATCGACCTGTGGTCCCGCGCAGCCTCGCACGCGCCCGGCCTCGTCAACTTGACCACGCAACTTCCGTTCCTGCGCGACATTTCCAAGCTGGTCGCCGGAATTCCCCAGCAGCGCTCCATTCCGGCGTTTGCCCCAGAAAGCTTCAAAGCCTGGTTCCACCGCCGGAGGAAGAGTGGCTTTGAAGGGGCGCGGCTTTCAGCCGCGCCGTATCGAGGCGAAGAAGAGAGGGCTTTAGCCCCTGAGGAGAGACCTCCCGTTCTTCTCTGGCCCGATACTTTCAACAATTATTTCCAGCCCGCCACCGCGAAAGCCGCCGTCGAGGTCCTCGAAGCCGCCGGCTTCCAGGTCATCGTGCCTGGAGCCAACCTCTGCTGCGGACGCCCGCTCTACGACCACGGCATGCTCGACCGCGCCCAGGCGCTTCTGCTTCAGATCCTCGACGAACTCTCGCCCGAAATCGAAGCCGGGATTCCTATCGTCGGCCTCGAACCCAGTTGCGTCGCCGTCTTTCGAGACGAACTCATCAACCTCTTTCCCCACGACGAACGCGCGCAAGCTCTATCGCGCCAAACTTTCCTGCTCAGCGAGTTTCTTGAGACCCACGCCAAGAATTTCTCGCTGCCCCGTCTTGACCGCAAAGCCATCCTCCACGGTCACTGCCATCAAAAATCGCTGATGAAGATGACCGCCGAAGAGGCCGTGCTTCGCCACCTGGGCGTCGACTTCCGCAGCCCCGCTCCCGGCTGCTGCGGCATGGCCGGCTCCTTCGGCTTCGAGCCCAGTAAGTACGATATCTCCATCGCCATCGGCGAACTCGAACTCCTGCCCGCAGTCCGCCAGGCTCCGCCCGATTGGCTGATCATCGCCGACGGCTTCAGCTGCCGCGAACAGATCGCCCAGGGCTCACCCCGTCGTGCCCTTCACCTGGCCGAGGTCCTGCAAATGGCGCTGGACGTGACCGCTGCCGACCCCAGCCTGCCCCAGTCACGCCCCTATCCCGAGTCCGCCCGCTCCCGCCGCCGCGAGGCTGAGATATCCCAGTCCATGAAGCGCGCCGGCCTGGGCTTGGCGGCCCTCGCAGCGGGCGGAGCTCTGTTATGGGAATTGTCCAGAAAGCGCTGATTCTACAGCGTTTAGCTAAGGTTTATAGCTCGATGCTAACCCCCGCCCCTCGCCAGATTGTTATTCTTCTGGGACAATAGAGTTCTCGCCGCTCCTCCACGAAGCCACACAGAACACCAAGGCGAGCCGAATTCTCAGTTAGCGGATTCTCAGTTAGGAAGTTATGGATCCCAAAGTATTGGCTGACGAGGTAATGGATCCTGACGTCTCACGCAGTGCAGTCCTGGCTACTCAGGTTATGGACCGTGAAACCACAATCACCGCGCCCACCATCGGCAAAGTTCCCGCCGAGGCGTTGCCGACTCTAGTCGCGGCGAAGCTTCCCGACGCCCCCCTCTGCGGCTCCGTTCTGGTGATGATCCAATTCGACGTGTGTGAAGAGATTCGCCTCGACGAACTCCGCCAAATTCTCGGCGCGCGCACCGTCGACACCAGCTTTAAACACATGGCTCCCGGATACGTCCGCTTCCAGCGTCCTCCGGTGGAAGAAGCCCTCGAACCGCTCGTCCTCGAAAGCGGCGAGCACCTGCAGGGAGAGATCAAATACTTCGACTACGGCGTGGTCAGCGTGGTCTTCGAACTGCCCTTCTCCGGCGACTGGGACAAGCTGGTCCAACTTTCCAGCCGCTGGGTTTGGGATACCAACTTCGAAAGCCTCGCCACTCGCATCGTCAAGGAAAAACTCGAGCGCGCCGCCCCCGCGCTGGTCAAGCCGTATACGACCGAGTGGCTGAAGGAAGACTATTTCATCTTTCATCTGCGCGAAATTGCCGGCTCACCCTCTGCGACCGACCTCCTCGCTTCTCAAGGCGACTTCATCTCTCAGGTTGTGCGCGGCGAGACCCAGCCGCTCTCCGATGGCGAGCGCCAGGAAATTCTGCAATCGCGGATTTCCTACTATCCCCACGATCTCGCCGTAATCGGCTGGAACGCCGCCTTCATCTATGACAGTCCTTCCGGCGCCGAGACCGCCATCCAACTCCTGCAGTACGCCAATTCGCAGCTCCTCGAGTTCCGCCACTACGATGAACTGCTCACCAAACAACTTGAAGATGTCTACGACTTCCTCGAGCGCGGAGGCCGCGGCCTCTGGTCGCGCTGGCGCACCGCCCGCGCCGCCTCCAAACTCCATACTGTCCTGCTCGACGTGAGCGAACTCACCGAACGCGCCGACAACGCCATAAAATTCCTCAGCGACATGTTTTCCGCCCGCCTCTACAAACTCGCCGCCTCCAAAGTCGGCGTCCCCGACTACAAAGACCTCGTCCAGCAAAAACTGCAAACCGCCGAAGAGCTCTACCGCTTCATGGTCGACGAATTCAACCAAAGCCGCGCCTTCGTCCTCGAATTAATGGTGGTAATAATCCTCATCATCGAGCTCGTGTATTTCTTCCGCGGCAAGCCTATCTAGAAGATCCTCGTCATTGAGATCATTGTCATTCCGAAGAGCGCTATTTCTTGTCATTCCAAGGAGCGCTATGTCTTGTCATTCCGAGGATCTCATTGCTTGTCATTCCGAGGAGCGCCAATATTTTGTCATTCCGAGGAGCGAAGCGACGAGGAACCTGCTGTTTGCTTGCGTCACCACTGCACCCGAGTAGAGAACAAGCGGGAAGGGCACGACGTCACGGCATGATCGTCTCTTGATGGCCGTGCGCCGCCTCACGCGCCGTCGCGGCACAGATCACGCACCCCACCACCAGCAGCCCGCATCCCAGCCCGCAGACTCCCGCCCACGCAAACCGGTGCCACAGCACCGACCCCGCATACGATCCCACCGCTCCGGCGCTGAAATAGCAAATCATGTAAACCATGTTCAAGCGGCTTCGCGCCGCAGGCAGAAGGCTATAGATTCGCGTCTGATTCGACACGTGGCCTGCCTGCACGCCGATATCAAGCAAGATCACTCCTGCAATCAACCCGCTCATGTGCCTACCGAACAAATAAAGTACCACAAAAGAAGTGAGCGCCACAATCAGCGACACCAGCACGTTCCGTCTAGCCCCATACCGATCAGCCATCCGACCGATGAAAGGCGCACAAACCGCCCCGGCAGCGCCCACCAGCCCGAAGAGGCCAGCCACAGCGCTTCCGTAGTGATACGGTGGTGTTTCCAGGAAGAACACCAGCGTCGTCCAGAAGGCGCTGAACGAACAAAAAAAGATGGCGCCCAGCGTAGCTGCCTCTCGCAGTACCGGCTGCTCGCGGATAAGGACAAACTCGAGCGGATCAAGCTCGGCCACGAAAGTTGCAACTCAGGCTTGCTCTCCGGCAGTCCGCTGCGGATCAAGACAGCCAGCACCAGCATGAGCCCAGACGCTAACCAATAAATCGCGCGCCATCCCACCCACGCGCCCAGCAACCCGCTGAAGGTGCGCGCCAGCAGGATCCCAAACAACAATCCGCCAAGAATGGCTCCAATGGTCGCTCCCCGCCGCGCCGGAGACGCAAGATGAGCAGCAAACGGCACAATCACATGCACCGTCGCCGTCGTAATTCCGATCCCAAAACTGGCCAGCGCCAGCCAGACGAAATTCTGCGCGCTCGCCATCAGGGCAAGGCATACACACTCACCCAGCAGCAGGCTCACAATCAGGCCCCGCCGCTCCTTGGCATCGCCCAGCGGAACAAACAAAAGCATTCCCACCGCCGCGCCAAACTGCGTGAGCATGGCAACGATTCCCACCTGAGGCACGGATATGCGAAAGTCCGCCGCAATCGTAGATAGCAGCGGCTGAATGTAATAAATGTTGGCCACAATTGCGCCCACGCTGAAAGCCATCAACCAGACGTGCGCTGCCCTTATGTCCTTCGACGCCTCGCGTGACCTCGCACCGCCCTGTTCCGGACCTTTATGAGGACGGTCATCTACCCTTATCTCAGGCACAAGATTAAGATGAGATTCGGCCTTATAGAATTCAGTAATTCGTGAGCTGCCGGGAGCGTGTTTCATAAAGGGGCCTGGATAGGCCTCGGGAAGGGCACGACTTCAGAAACCTGCCCTGAGCGAAGCCGAAGGGTGCCGCCCAAAAACCAATAGAGACGCGGGCTTTAGCCCCTGAGGGCTGCCCGTCCCAGCTAAGGCCGGTTTATTGCAACGAGCTCTAGTTCCAGAAAAGCAAGCAGCCGAAAGCCGGAAGCCGAAATTGAGAACTGAGAACTGAGAACTGAGA
>CZKK01000029.1_pt1 | contig 10810 bp, 12 predicted proteins | sample 1122271 | NCBI WGS metagenome assembly CZKK01 (sample SAMEA3539301, study PRJEB10725) | soil metagenome | biome: tundra; feature: field; material: soil | place: USA | collected 2010-05 | depth 0.15 m | reverse complement strand
GACCCTTCGCTTGTTGAAGGGTGGGACTCCATGGGGCAGCGCATGATCTATCATTTCTAGCATGGCCGCCCCTTCCAGCCAATCCCCGCTCCTGAGTTTCGAGGATGCGCGCCGCGTTGTCGAGGAGCATGCCGCGCTCGTAGCTCCAAGCGCCAACGAAACCGTAGATCTGCTTCACTCCGCCGGAAGAATTCTTGCCGAGCCCCTCGCCGCCGATCGCGACATCCCTCCCTTTCCGCGATCCACGCGCGACGGCTATGCCGTGCGCGCGACCGATCTGGCGAAGCTTCCGGCAAAGTTGACCGTGATAGGAGAGATCAAAGCCGGCCCACCGCCCGGGAAAGTCCTCACTCTTAATCGCGGGGAAGCATTTTCCATCATGACCGGCGCCCCGATCCCGCCCGGCGCGGACGCAGTAGTAATGATTGAGTACACATCTCTGCAGAACGACTGCGTCGAAATCACGAAGACGGTTGCGCCGGGAGAAAACATTGTCGCGCAAGGAGCCGAAGCCAAACGCGGCAGCCTTGTGCTCGATCGCGGCATGCGGCTCAACGAGGCCGCTATCGCGCTCGCCGCCTCAGTGGGCAAATCGCGCTTGCAGGTGTTTGTTCGTCCGCGCGTCGCGGTGCTCACCACGGGTGACGAGATCGTTGACGTCGATGCGGAAATCGGTCCCACGCAGATTCGCAACTCGAACAGCTATTCACTCGCGGCGCAAGTCCAGGAAGCCGGAGGCGAACCCGTGCTGCTGCCGGTCGCTCCCGATGAGTCGCGGCGCCTGCGCGAATTAATCGAGCAAGGCTTGCAAGCGGATTTGCTTCTGATGACCGGTGGCGTCTCCATGGGACGCTACGATTTAGTCGAACAAGTGCTGGCCGAGATGCAAGCCGAGTTCTTTTTCACCGGAGCAAAAATTCAACCCGGCCGCCCCGTAGTATTCGGCCGCATCCCATGCTCGTGTGGCGCGGGCGCCCCCGCCCCCGCCCGCGAGGTTTTCGCTCCTGTCCCGCACAAATATTTCTTCGGGCTCCCCGGCAATCCAGTCTCAACCATGGTCACCTTCGAACTCTTTGCCCGCCCCGTGATCGAAGCCCTTTCCGGAATGTCCCCGCGCCCGCTCGTATTCCTCCATGCGCGTCTGAAATCCGAAATCCGCATCAAGCCCGGACTGAAGCGCTTCCTTCCCGCCATCCTCTCTGGCCAGTATGAAGATTCGCAAGTAGAACTTGTCTCCTGGCAGGGATCGGGCGATATCGCCGCCAGATCCCGCTCGAACTGCCTCGTCGTAATCCCGCCCGACCGCGAGCACATTCTCGCCGGCGAATGGATCGCCGTAATGCTGCGCTGACCTGGGAGGAGTTTCTTAGTCTGAAGCAACAATATGCGTCTCGGATTGCTGACGCACTCTCGTTCTTGGGTAGCGGAGCCAGGATTTTGGGTGGCGCAGCGCTTTCAGCGCAGCGATAAAGGTCGCAAAACAAAAGCGGCTTTAGCCGCCGAGGTCTATACGCAGCCCGCCTCCCATGTAAGATAGACTTTCCGCATGGCGAAGAGGCTCTCCCACTACGACGACTGCGGCCGCGCGCGCATGGTCGATGTCTCCGGCAAAGCCGCCAGCAAACGCGAGGCCGAGGCCAGCGCCTTCGTCCTCATCAAGCCGGAAGTCTTGAAAGCGCTTCCGCAAAATCCCAAAGGTGATCCGCTCGAAGTCGCCCGCATCGCCGGCATCATGGCCGCCAAACGCACATCCGATCTGATTCCGATGTGCCACCCTCTACCGCTCTCCCTCGTTGATGTCAACATGACGCTGTGCGAGAATGGCGTCGCGATTGCCACCAAAGTCGTCACCACCGCCGAAACTGGAGTCGAGATGGAAGCTCTCGTGGCCGCAAGTATCTCCGCCCTAACGATTTTTGACATGCTGAAGGGCCTCGATAAAGAGATTGAGATTCGCGAGATTGTGCTGCAGCGGAAGAGTGGCGGCAAGAGCGGAGAGTATCGGCGAGTAAAGAAAAACAATGGCGAATGACGTCAAACTGCTTCTGGTGGACGACAACCCCATGATTCTGGGAATGCTGCAGCACGCGCTTGCTCCGTTTGCGCGGGTGGCGGCGGCAGGCGATTCGGCGGATGCTTTGCTGAAGGCCGTCGATGATCCGCCAGATTTGGTGGTTTGCGACTATCGGATGCCGGGGATGGATGGACGGCAATTGGTGGAGAAGCTGAAGAGCCGTCCGGCTACGGCGAATTTTTCCGCGATCTTGATGGCGAGCCGCGCGGACATTGATGAGCGTCTATCTCCGCAGGATGCCGCCGACGATTATCTGGCGAAGCCGTTTTTTCTGAAAGAGGCCACGCGGCGCATCAAGCGCACGGTGGACCGCATCGCTCTCGAAAAGATGGCAAAGACTGCGCCCTCCGACGGCGTGGTTCGCGGAAACCTCTCGCAGATGAATGTGATCGATCTGATGCAGTCGCTGGAGATGGGCCGCAAGAGCTGCCAGCTCAAACTGAATAACGAAGCCGAGAAGTGCGAAGTCTTTTTTGTTGAGGGACAGGTGAAGCACGCGACCTACGGATCTTTGTTGGGCGATCAGGCGGTCTTCAAGGTTCTGCGCTGGACGGGCGGCAACTTCGAACTCAACTTCGAGGGCAAGACCGATCAGGAAACCACGCAGCTCAACACGCAAGGACTGCTGATGGAAGGCTTGCGGCTGCTCGACGAATCGCAGCGCGACGGCGGCGCGGACGCGGCCAGCGAAAGTGTCAGCAACAGTAACGACAGCGGCGTTAGCACTGCTCCGAGTGCTGATACCAATAGCGGCGCGGGAAGTGCCGCCAGCGGCAGGGGCGGAACGGAAGAGGAGGACGATGTTCTCCTCGACAATTAATTTGAACGTGCCGGCAAACTCTTCGGCCGCTGTGATTACGGTGAGCGATTCCTGCGCGCGCGGGCAGCGCATAGACGTTTCAGGTCCGGCGGTTGCAGAGTTGCTGGAAAAATCCGGCTTTCACGTGGTGGCCAAGCAAATCGTTCAGGACGATTCCATGCAGATTCAGAACGCGCTGGTCCACCTGGCGCTGGAAGTGCGATTCATTGTGACCACGGGCGGGACGGGAATCGCCGAGCGCGACGTTACTCCGGAGGCAACAGAAGCGATTTGCGAGCGTGTGATCGACGGCGTGGCCGAGCGCATGCGAAGCGAGGGTTACAAGAAGACTCCGTTTGCGGCCTTGAGCCGCGGAGTGTGCGGCGTGCGCGGCAAGACTCTGATTCTGAATCTGCCCGGCAGCCCCAGTGGCGCGGTGGAATCGCTGCAAGCTGTGCTGGAGTTGGTGCCGCACGCGCTGAATTTGCTGGACGGGAAGACGGAACACTCGTAGGCGAGCTCCTGGTCAGCCGCTTCTCCAGATGTCGAGTTGCTCCCTGAGCTTCGCGGCATTCGGGTGCTCGATTTCTTCGAGTATTTTGAGCGCGGCCTCGGCGTGTTCGATGGCCTGCCCGCGGTTGCCGAGCTTCTCTAAGGCCAAGCTCATCCCTAACAGCACGTCGCCCTTGCAGCGCCGGTCGCCGGTTTCTTGGCAGGTCAGCAGAGCCTCCTCGTGGCAGTCCATCGCACGCCGGTAGTCGCCCAGACCGAAATACGTGCTGCCCAAGTTATTAACCGCGGCGCCCTCCAACGTCCGGTCCCCGGTCTCACGCGCGATGGCCAAACACCGCTCGGTGTACTCGGCGGCTCTCCGGTACTCGCCTAGCTTCCCATACGCAGCGCCCAAGTTGCCTAGATCCTGTGCCTCGCCTCGCCGATTGCCCGTTTCCCTGGAGGTAGCCAGCGCTTTCTCGTGCCACTCGATGGCGCGCCGGTACTCGCCCAAGTGAGCGCATGTGTTCCCTAAGTTGCCGAGCACCTGGCCTTCGGATCGCCGGTCGCCAGCCTCGCGGAAGAGCGCTAGGGCCTTCTCATGATGCTCTATAGCCCGGTGATCATCACTCAAGCGCGCGAACAATATTCCGAGGTTGGCAAGATGGCCGGCCTCGGCTGTTCGTTCCTTCAGTTGGCGGGCAGCAGAAAGCGCAGCCTCGGTCCAGCGGAGGTGTTCGCGAGGATGCTGCCGAAGGCCTAGAATGTGGGCCGCCGCGTCGGGGTAGGCACAGCACAGCCACGCTGCCTCGCTCTCCTTCGTCGAATGGGCAGCGGCCCACGCCTGCCCCGTTTGGATATTCCCCCACTCGAGATCAAAGAGGGTGAAGCCCTGTATAAGGGATTCGCCACCCTTCTTGTTGAGGTCCGCGGCGGTGCTGATCACGCCAAGATAGTGCCGGGCGTGGCGCAGAGCAGCGGCCCCGCGCTCGTCTTCACTCAGTTTGTCGCGGGCGAACGCGCGCATGAGATCGTGCAGGCGGTAGCGTTTGGTGGGGTCGTTCCATTCGAGCAGGGAGAGTTGTTTGAGATCTCCGAGCGTTTGTTTGGCTGCGTCTTGTTCCGTCTCCCAGACGGCCGCCGCGGCGGGGGTATCGAATGTGTCGGGAAAGACGGACAGCAGGCGCCACTGTTTTTTCATTTCTTCGGTAAGCAGCCTGTAGCTCAGAGCAATGGAGGCTTCCATGCCCTCTTCTTCTTTGCCGCCCAAGAGTTTCAATCGCTGCTTTTCGTCGGATAGTCTCTGGCGGTAGTCGGTGGGATCGAGATCCCCGTGCTCGGCGATAGCTGTGGCGGCTAGACGAAGAGCTAAGGCCAGGTAGCCGCAGAGTTTTGCGATGGCCTCTGCTTCCGCCTTGATGCGGGGCTCGACCTCCAGCAGGAATTTTGTCGCGTCATCCGGAGGAAAGGTGTTGAGATCTTTCTGGAAGAGACCGGGTAGCTTGAAATGATTGCGGGAGGTGACCAGGAACATGCAGCCGGCCGGAGGGATCAGTGATTTGAGTTGGGCCGCGTCTGTGGCGTTGTCCATTAGGAGCAGGGCGCGCTTGTTGTGAAGGACGGAGCGATAGAGGGCGCAGAGGTCGGCTTGTTTTTCGGGGGGCTTGGCTTCAGGATGGAAGGTGCGGAGGACGTGGGACATGGCCTCGGCGGCGGTGAGGGGTTTTTCGCTGACGCCTTTGAGGTCGAGATAGATTTGGGCGTCGGGGAAGTTGGGAGCGAGTTCGGCGGCGAGTTTGAGGGCGAGGGCGGTCTTGCCGACTCCGCCCTGGCCCTGGAGCCCGGAGATGTGGACGCCGCCTTTTTCGATGGCGGCGCGGAGTTCGGCGAGTTCGGTGGTGCGTCCGGTGAAGTCGGCGGGTGGGGGTGGGAGCTGGTGCAGAGCTGCGATGACGGGAAGGGGAGCTTCGTGGACGTGTTTATCACCGCCCACAATATCGCCACTGACGGTGGTCTGCCCGCCGCCGATGCTAACGCCGATCTTTCTTGATCGTGCTCTCTTCTTATTCATTCAGGGCAACTCCGCTACTTGCCTTGGATTTTATCCAGAACATACTTCGTGGCAGGCCCTGCGATTCCGCCTAGTAGGGGAGTGCCGAAAGCGCTCGCTACCGCGCCCACTGCGCTCGGTATCAGACCGGCTAGGCCGTCAACCAACTTTGCGACGACGGCATCCTTTGCGCCCTTGCCTTTGGCGGCTTCGCTCTTGAGTTCCTCCAGCTTCTGCATCGCTTCCGGTTGATTCGCGGCCGGCGCTGTGCGAATTGCTTCCTCAACAGGCCGAAACGTCTGGTCAAGTTCGATCCTGGAAATCTGGGTTCCTACAATCTTGTCGCGGCCAACAATGTCTCCTCCGACTGTGACGGAGCCGCCGCTAATGTTGACTCCGCCGCTCTGGTTGGGATCACGGTTTTCGTTATTCATCTGGATTCCTCATCTGAAAGGCACTCCGTCTTTGTTCGGGTAAGTTGACGCTATTGGGTCGCACGGGATCGTCCTAGATGATTTTACTTCGCTCCTTGCAATCAAAGCACTGGAAAGACTTGGCCTCAGAGTGCACCCGGTGGATGGAGCCGAGTGAAGGTAGGATGCTTCGACTCCGCGGTGAGGATCGCTTCGCGCGCCTCACTGCTTCGCTCAGCATGACAGGAGGCGTGGAGGGTGGTGGCGAAAAATCTTGTCAATAGGCAGGAATTACACGGTTGAGGCTATGTGAGGCAAATGAAGGAGATATAAAGGTAATAATTTACTTGACTAACCACGGTTAGTTTGCTACCTTACTGACATGGAACAGCCAAAGACACTGCAAAAGGCCATACGGCATTTCTCAGATGAGCAGGTTTGCATTGATACCATCGCATCTCTCCGCTGGCCTGAAGGTAAGCCCGTCTGTCCGGCTTGCGAAAAGACCGAGCACTATTACCTCGCCACCCAGAAGCGCTGGAAGTGCAAGGAATGTCACAAGCAGTTCTCCGTTAAGCTGGGAACTATCTTCGAGGATTCGCCCATCACGCTAGACAAGTGGCTTACCGCTCTGTGGATGATCGTCAATTGCCGCAATGGTGTCAGCTCTTACGAGGTCGGGCGCGCTATCGGTATCACTCAGAAGTCGGCATGGTTCGTTCTGCATCGGCTGCGCTTTGCCCTGCAAACTGGAAGCATTACCAAGCTGGGCGGAAATGGCGCTCCGGTTGAAGTGGATGAGACTTACATCGGGGGCAAGGCCCGATTTATGCACAAGTCGAAGCGGGAGCGTTTGAGCAGTGAGGGTGGCATGCAAGGTGGACACGGCAAGGCTGTAGTTATGGGGTTGTTGGAGCGTGGCGGCAAAGTCAAGACTGCCGTGATTCCTCATCGCAAACAGAACATCCCCGAAAAGATCGTGCGCCAACTTGTGGAGCCGGGAGCCGAGGTTCACACTGATGAATTCACGGGCTACTACAATCTGAAAGACGGCTACATTCACAAGGTGGTCAATCATCTTGAGGGCTATGTGAGAGAGAATGTCCACACAAACGGAATTGAGAATTTTTGGTCATGTCTCAAGCGTGGATTGAACGGAACCTACGTGGCAGTCGAACCGTTTCACTTGTTCCGCTATGTGGACGAACAGGCTTTTAGATTTAACAATCGGAAAGACGCGGACAACAAGCCGCTGAAAGACTGGGACAGATTCCAGTTAGCCTTATCGCAGATCGCGGGGAAGCGGTTAACCTTTGCGGAGGTAACTGGCAAGGTGGGAGAAAGCGCGTTCTAACTCTTTGCGTGGGAAGCGGGGGCCGAAGCGGAAGTCCGTTTCTGTCGCCGTTTCCGCGCTCGCTTCTCGGAATCGAGCTTAGCTTTAAGCGCGGAGTGCGGTACAGACAAAACCTTTCTCAAGGCACTTTCAAAATTCGCGTACTCGCCGGGTTGATCGCTCTTGTTTGCTTGGCGGCTCACTAGCGTATGCCCGTCCTATCCGGCAACAGATTAGCACGTTGCCGGAAAAGACGGAAGCGTGCCCCAAGCGCGAGCGTGTATCTGCGGATTTGATTGGATCAATCGACCTAGAACCAGTTCGAGGGAATGCTGCTGTGCTGCCACCTGTAGCAGAACCTATTAGCCCAAACCTGATTGAACTGCTTGTCGAGCGGCCATTGGATAGCCTGTCCGCTGCTGGGCCAGAAGGGGGCGGAAAACTTGTCCCAGTGTTTACCCGAGGTAAGAAACGGGAAACGACTAGGGGCCTTAGTGGGGTCCAGCCACCTGCATGCGACCACCTGGACGAGAAAATATCCAGCCCCAAACGTAAGTACGTACACCTCAAAAGGAAAGCGGACTTCGGCGGGAGTGGGGTAGTAGACACCCTTCAGGGTGCCGTGGCCGCTCTCTTTATGAGCGGAAATCCACATTTGGACTCCACTCGGGATTTGAAGAGACTCCCGAAACGTGTACCTCGCAGCCGTGCTAAAAAACGGTGATCCCTGTTCGGAGAGTGAATAATGGTCAGCTACAACGGCGGTTTTGAATGCGAATCTCGCGATGGATTGTAGGCGCTCCGGTGAGAGCTTGACTAGCCTGTCGCTCACGATCAGATCTTTTATTGCTGGCTTCGCATCTCTGTTTTCTAGGTCACTCATCCATCCGTTGTTGCAACGCTGGCAGACAACAGGCAGTTTCTCATCCAGCTTGCGCTTTCTCCATATTCGCTGTTCTCGCTTGCCCGCTTCTTCCGTAAAGGACAGGAATACGAATCCCTTCTTGATCAAGAGTTTGTTCATCCAGTCGCTCCATGCATGTTCCCCACCATGCATTACGGCGGGCGATAGGCAAAAGGCACACTCTTTAAGCATGTGGCACTTTTAATTCAATGATGTAAAGACGCTCACCGGATTCGCTTATGACAGCCAAAGCATCTTCAAATTTCGCCTTTAACGCATCCTTGAGCTCCTCAAAACCAGCAGGAGGGGGCAGGGCCTTGTATTCGACGCGATACCGACGACAAACCAAGCAAAGCACGTCACCACTGGCAGAAGCAACGGTGAATGCGACACCGTTAGGGCCTTCGGCGCGACGCAATCGTCCTGACACCTTAGCGCTGCTTGCGGACATTGTTGCCAATATCCCAACAATTGGCGGGGCATCTGGCGCGAGATACTTATCAAGCAGGAGAGCGGCATCCTTACTGGAAAGAGTCATAACTTTTGTCCTTACAACAGAATGCTCGAAAAACGAAGCCGAGCATTATGCCAAACTCTTGTCCCGTATGGGATCGCGCTGCGAAGCGAGCGGTTTCTACCTTGCTGGCCAAAAACGCCGAACGATTAGCCCGATGACGAAGAAAGCCCCAGCGACCAGCGAAAGGCTAAGAGCAAGGTCTGTGGCTATCCAGAGAGGCGGAAAGAGCCATTCTGGGAATCCCGCCCACTCATGATGAAAACTGAGCAAACCACGAATCACAGGCAGCCATAGGAGAGCGAATGACAACGGCACAAGCAGCACAAAAAGAGACGCAACGAGAGTCTTGCGCAGAAATACCATCTGGCGATCCTCGTTTGTCATCAAGCACCTCTAAAACGGAACAGCGGCTTCGGTCTCGTGTTAGATCAAATGGCACCTCGCGTCAATGTGCTCAGAGGCAGAAGCGGCCTACTGGGGCAGCGATATTGGCGAAGAGCTAACGCATGGTGTCATTTCAAGAACTTAGCACAATATGGTTAGCCTTGTATATTATTACCGATATAAATTTCAAATCTCGAGTAAACATGTCCCATTTGCCTATAGCAATGTGATATAATAGTATTATCGAATCAAGAATTCGGAAAAAGAAGGGCGCGGCCTGCGGGCTGCGCCTTTTGTGTTTCTTGGCGGTGGAAATGGGGTTGCTGCTACCGCGGACAGTCTCGCTGCGCTCGACGGACAGGCGAGGCTGTCCCCACACATGAGTTGAGGCGCTGCGGCGATTTGCTTCAGGGAGAAGTATGAGATTACGGGATCGGACAAAGTTTGCGACTTACAAGCGGCGGGGCGAGTGGGCGGAGTTGGTGTTTATTACGATCGTTCGGGGACTAGGCTTCAATGTCGCGAAGCCTTGGGGGGATTCGGCGAAGTACGACGTGTCGGTCGAGAAAAACGGCTGGTTCCTCCGCGTGCAGGTGAAGTCCACGGAAAGCTGGGTGGGCGGCTCGGACGGTTCTTATCTGTGCCAGCTGCATGGGTGGGATAACCGTTTGTACACGCCCAGGGAAGTCGATTATTTCGCCTGTTACGTCGTGCCCGAAGATACTTGGTATATCTTTCCGGTCGCCCGGCTCTTGGGGCTGCGCACGGTCGGGCTGACCCCGCGTCTCAAAAGGCAAAAGTACGCACGGTATATGGAAGCGTGGGGCCTTCTGACGCGCCGTCATGTGCGCCAAGGAAAGCGGACGAAGATGCCGAGCGAGAAAATGAGATTCAACTCCATGGGCCGGTTGACGCGACGGATTATAGAAAGGCTCGAAGGCCCGTGTTATTAAACTGCACGATAATACTTACTTAGTAAACTTTTGCTTGTCGAGCAGCGCTCACGATTCGTATCGGGCATCGCCTCAGCGATGCCGCAAGTAAGAAAAAAATAGACCCGCCCTCAGGAGCTGGAGTGTCGCCAAGCGGACGGTTTCACGTACACTGAATTTCCTTCACAGAAAATCTTTTGAAAACTTTGGGACACATTTTGGCGCGGTATACGGCGTGGATTTTGCGGGTGCTGGCGCCGCTGGGGATTTGGGGAGTGTTCGCGATTGCGTTCGCGGATTCCGCGCTGCTGGGCATGCCGGTGGATGCGATTGTGGCGTTCTATGTGTATCAGGATCACAGGCGGCTGCTGTTTTATGTGGTGATGGCGTCGGCAGGATCGGCGCTGGGGAGTATCCCGCTGTATGTGATTGGGTACGAGGGCGGCGAAAAAGTTTTGCGCAAGCGGATTTCGGAGGAGCGCTTTCTGCGGATTCACCGCTCGTTTGAGCGGCATGAATTCTGGGCGCTGATGTTTCCGGGAATGCTGCCGCCGCCGATGCCGTTCAAAATTTTTGTGCTGGCCGCGGCCGTGTTCGAGATGAAGTTCCGCGATTTTATGGCGGCGATTTTTGCGGGAAGGTTTGTGAGGTTTCTGGCGCTGGCTTTGCTAACGTTGTGGCTCGGGCCGCAGATCGTGGGATTGATGGGGACGTTGTTCCGCCGGCATATTTTTGGGGTGCTGGGCGTGGTGGTGGTGGGAGTCGCGGTGTGGCTGGTGTTGCGGGGGCGGCGACGCCGGGAGCCATCCCTCGGGGGCTAAAGAGGGTGCGTGAGAACTAGCTTGTAATTGTAGGCAAGATGAGGCAGAAAGATAAGGTATGGGACGATTTCTGCCGTACGAGCCGGACCAA
>CZKK01000003.1_pt1 | contig 11207 bp, 7 predicted proteins | sample 1122271 | NCBI WGS metagenome assembly CZKK01 (sample SAMEA3539301, study PRJEB10725) | soil metagenome | biome: tundra; feature: field; material: soil | place: USA | collected 2010-05 | depth 0.15 m | reverse complement strand
CGGGAAGGGCACGGCTGAAGCCGCGCCCTTCCCGATCCCGGGAGCCGCGGCCCGATACGGCCGGGCTGCCGGACAGCCGAGGGCGGCTGTCCCCACATGAGTTTGCTTAGTGGCTTGCGACTTCTGCCGCGGGAACGGCTGCCGGCGTCAGGCTGGCTTTCACTGTCGATCCCGGCAACTCATCTCCGCGAAAGAATTTATCCTTCGCGGCTTTCATTTCCGGCATGGCTGCGTACGGCTTGCTGTAGTCGTTGGCGGCGTTCCAGAATAAGAAGCCGATGCCGCCTTTTTCTTTGGACGTGGCGACTTGTACTTTGATGTATTCGGGCGAATAGGTCTTGGTGCGCCAGTGGAAGGCTTGCAGCCAGGGGCGGATTACCACGCCACTGCCTTTGGTGATCAGCTCAAACCGCTGCATGGATTCGCCGATGAAGTGTTCGGGCGCGTCGCCGGGGTGCTCGATGTTGTCCATGCCGAAGAAGTGCGAGGGATAAATCATCGGCGAGAGCACGTCGCAATATTTCGCCATGCCGACGATGTCCTGTCCGGTATGCGAGAGATCGACCGTGCGCTGCCAGGCCATCACGCCGAAGACATCGAGTGAGAGCAGCACGCCGGTGGGATGCAGCTCGGCGTAAGCTTTCTTCAGGAAGCCGCTGATCACGTCGGAGCGCTGCGGGCCGCCGAGCGACTTGGAGAGCTTGTCGCAGGTGGTCGGCGTATTCGTGCCGTCCCTACGGGACTCGTTCCCTTTTTTCCCGGCTACCCGGGACTTACGTCCCGGGCTATTATCGGCCGCCCCTACGGGGCTAGCACTTGGGAATTCTGGCTGACTAGCTTTGCACGGCTGTGTTTCGGCTTGATCTGAATCCGGATGCCCGGATTGGTAACCAAAGGCGGCGTCTTTTTGATCGCCTTCGGCAGGGAAGCGGACGTAGTCGAATTGAATTTCATCGGCGCCGGATTGCGCCACGAACTTGGCGAGCGCGATGTCGTATTCCTGCACCTTCGGATTCGAGGGATCGGTCCAGACCAGCTTGCCGTTCTCGCGCCATGGCTGCTTGGTTTTCTTCGACTGCACGGCGAGTTCGGGATGCTCGACCACCATGCGTTCGTCGCGGAAGATGGCGATGCGGGCGATGGCATGCATGTTTTCGGAATGCAGGAAGTGGACGAACTTCGGCAGGTCGTGGATATAGACCTGATGCTTGCCGAGCAGCGAATGCTCGAAGGGAATGTTGACGCTGCCATCGGAATCTTTGATGTCGAAGACGATGGCGTTGCCGCCAACCTCACGCCAGTGGCGGATGATGCGGAGTCCGTGGTCGCTGGCCGCCATCACGCCGGTCAGGTAGATGGCGCGGACTTCAAAATCTTTGGCGACGGGAACGGTGTATTCGACGATGGGCGCGGGAAGAATTCCGGGAATGGTGATCTGCTCGCCGGCTTTTAGTATGTTGCCGGAGCGATTGCCGTTGTCTTTTCCGTTGATTCGGCGGATGGCGTCGGCGAGTTCGGATGATGTGAGATAAGACGTGTTCTTTAGATATTGGTGGGCGAGGGCGGGGATGGTGTCTCCGCGCTTCGCGGTGTAGAGTTGCGTTCCAGGCGGAGATGAAAGATTCGGCGAAGGAATGTCCGCGGGCTTTGCGGTGGTCGAAAGCGTCGCGCTGACTGGCTTGAGTTTGGCGGCTTGTGGCGTGGCAGCGGCAACTGCCGGGGCCGACGGCGCGGTCTGCGGCTGGGCGGCCTGAGCCTGAAGTAAAGAGAAGCGCGAGTTCAGCCGCATGGCGGCCACGCCGAAGAGAATGCACGAGACAGCGGAGATGGTAAGAATCGACGAGCGGCGCAAGTATTCCTCCGAGAACGGCCTGATCGGGATGCTATTCCGCGCGCCGCAAAGAGGCTAGTTACTACCGGTCATCTCCCCCTTGTGGGGATGGAAGTTGAAGATCAAGAGCTTTACCCAGGGGCCACAGGTGAGAACGGGATGGAGCGGCTTGTGCCATTGCCCGGCGAACAGTTTCTGAGAGCGGGACAGTCCCTTCCCTAGTGCGCAAATTATTTCTCTCTTGGCTCTTTAACTTTTCACCGGGCTCTGTTCTAATCTCGTGGCCGGGCACGTAACTCCTGCCGATAGAGGGTTTTTGCTTCCACAGACGAGCGCCGGACCGTGGCCAGCAGCTTGCTTATTCGTAAGCACCGGGGACGCGCTATCGGGCCTGGTGGGGCGGCTGGTTTCCGGATGACAGAATTTGTCATCTTAGGAAAGTGGGAGTCGCGAATAGGGGGCCCGAGAGAATCCTTGGAAACGCAGGCAAAAGGCCGAGGATACGGCCTGGAAAAGGGACGAAAACCCCGGTGCAAGCCGGAAATTCATTTATGAGAACGAACCTCGCAACCGTGCTCGATCCGAACCGCCGCAGCAACGATGCTGGAGAGTTTGAAGCCGCCCTGCGCCGCAAGATCGTCGGCCAGGATCAGGCCGTCGAAAAGGTTGCCGAGATTTACCAGATGTTTCTGGCGGGCTTGAACGCGCCGGGGCGTCCTGTGGGCAACCTGCTTTTTCTGGGACCGACCGGTTCGGGGAAGACTCGCGTGGTGGAAGCCATGGCAGAGGCCCTGTTCGGCGATTCCCATGCCTGCATCAAGATCGACTGCGCCGAGTTTCAACACTCGCACGAGATTGCGAAACTGATTGGTTCGCCTCCGGGATATCTCGGACATCGCGAGACTCATCCGCTGCTGACGCAGGAAGCGCTGAATCAGTGGTTCACCGAGAAGCTGAAGCTCTCAATCCTGCTGTTTGACGAAATAGAGAAGGCCAGCGACTCGCTGTGGCAACTGCTGCTCGGAATTCTCGACAAGGCCACGCTCACGCTGGGCGATAATCGCCGCGTCGATCTTTCGCAGTGCATCATCATCCTGACCTCGAACCTGGGCGCCAGCGAGATGACGAATCTGGTGGACGGTGGTTTCGGGTTTGCGCCGAAGGCGGTGGAAGTCGACAACAATTTCGATGACAAGATTCAGCGCACGGCTGTGGAAGCCGCGCGCCGCAAGTTTACGCCGGAGTTCATGAATCGCATTGACAAGACGGTCGTATTCAAGACGCTGCGGGACGAGCATCTGGCGCAGATTCTCGAGATCGAACTCGGCATGGTGCAGCAGCGCGTCCTGATGGCTGCCGGCGCGAATCAGTTCGTTTTCAACTGTACCTCGGGAGTGAAGCAGTTTCTGCTGAAGGAAGGCACTGATCCGCGTTACGGCGCACGTCACCTGAAGCGGGCCATCGAACGCCATCTGGTTTTTCCGCTGGCCAATCTGGTCGCCACCAGCCAAGTGAAGCTGGGAGACTTCGTTCGCGTCGATATGGCTTCCGAGAATCAGATGATCTTCGTCAAGGAAGCCGAAAATACCATGGCGCCGGTTCTGCTGGAGCGCTACGGAGCCGCTGCCGCTGCTCTGCCCGCCGCCCGAGCGGCGCGCACCGCCGTCAACAACCGCCGCGACTTCGGGGCCAGCCCAATCGCGGAGAGCAAATAAGTTCTTTCGGATTTCAACTTCTCGCTTGACCGCATCTCGCGAGAAACCCTCGGCGCCGGATAAATTCCGGCGCCTTTTTTCTTCACCCGGCAATGCATGGAGTTCTTCGATCGCAGATTCAGGAAGCGGGGCTGGTCGATCACGTTTGGAATTGCCGACCTTTCTTCCATGACCTGTTCAATATTGATCGTCCAATATTGACCATTCTTATCAATGCTTCTGGGATACTCTTTCTCCGCGCCATGAAAAAGGAAACCAAGCAAAAACAGGCCCTCGCCGTCCGTTGTCCGACTTGCGGTGCCGCTCCGGGGAAGAAGTGTGAGCTTAGTACTGGCCAACCACGCACCGAGCCGCATCGCGACCGCCGATTGATAGGTGCGGATTTGAGCTGACACCCCGACGATCAGACCACCCGGCCCACTACTCGTCCAGAATCGTCGCGGTAGTGGTCAATTTTGAACATCGAGACGGTGTTGCCTCTCGATGGATACGATTGCCGTCGCTAGCCAACTTCTTGAATGAATCGGAGAGCAGACGCGAATGGCGAATGAACGTATTCTCGGCTTCAGTCCCGCAGATCTCCGCAAAAAGTTCCGTGCGGGGATGACTGTTCGGAACTACCGAGAATGAGGACCGGTCTTGGCATTGGGATGCACCGCCTTCGGAACCTTACTTGCCTCTCGCTTCCCTCTCATTCGCAACGCATAATTGTGGTCAATTGAAGTCCAGGAGGCCTAGATGAAGATTCCGCGCCGGTTCGGTTTGGTTGCGTGTACATGCGTCGTCTGCTCACTGACTGCCCATTCTGGCGAAGCCCCGGAAACCGAACTAAAGACGACGGCGGTCGCTGCATTCAAGAATGGCCTGGCATTCGTGGTGAAGCAGGGAGACGTGAGGCTGGAGGCCGGCGTCGGAAATCTTTCACCAGTCCCGAACGCGACTCTAGGCTCGCTGTGGATTGCGCCAAATGATGCTGGAGCGTCGCTGGATCAGGTGGTCGCTCACCGTTACAAAGTTTCGGGGCAACAGAACCTGACGGTTCTGGCCGACGTGCTGCTGGCCAATGCCGGCAAGGTTGTCACGATCGTCGATAGCAATCAAAAAGAGTACACGGGCGAAATCGTCGGGTTTCGGCCCGTAGAGAAGTCGGGTGCGGGATCTATACAACCGTCGAACCCATCGGAGGAGAGCTTGTATCCGAACTCCGTGCCTGCGCCGCAGCCGCACGCTATGCCGGAATACCTGCTGCTGAAATCCGAAGGCAAGCTTTTGGCTCTCTACTTCCACAACATTGCGCGCGTAATTCTGCCGGCGGATTCCACACTCCAGCAAGCGCAGGAAGAGGAGCGCAAGGCGCTGCGCTTCAAGATCAAAGGCGCGACTGGACATGCCAACCTGACGATGGGATATCTGGAACACGGATTAGGGTGGACCCCTTCGTATCTGGTCTCGCTGCAAGACGACAAGACGGCACAGATCACGATGCAATCCGTCCTCGTCGACGACGCCGAGGATTTGAAGGACACCGACCTCTTCTTTGTGGTGGGCGTCCCGAACTTTGCTTACGCAAACGTTCCATCACCCATGGCGTTGCAGCAGAGCTTGCTCGAGTTCATGCAGGCGGCGTCGCGCAAGGATGACATGAGTGCGCGCTATTCGAACGCAATCGCGGGGCAGATGACGATTGGTGGTGTCGTTGATTTTGGGGCAGCGGCAGCGCCTGATTTCGCTTCCGCCATCGAAGAACTACAGGGAGCGCAGGAAGAAGATCTGTTCTTGTACAGCCGAAAGAATGTGACCCTTGGGCGAGGCGAACGCGCGACTTACAACGTGTTTTCCGAGACGGTGAACTGTGAACACATCTATGAATGGAACCTGGAAGACCAGCCCCGCGTCGACGGATTCGGCAATGCACAGAATAATTCAAATCCAGCCGGGGACCGGTCCACGAAAGATAACATCTGGCATGCTCTGCGGTTGAAGAATACTACGAAATTTCCCTGGACTAGCGCGCCCACCATGGTGATTTCCGGCACCAAGCCGTTATCGCAGGATACCGTGCCCTACACGCCAAAGGGCGCTACCTCAAGCCTGAAGCTGACAGTGGCGACCGACATTCGTGCCAGCCATGAAGAAAATGAAGTCGATCGCCAGAAGGATGTCCAGCGGCGGCGCAGCCATAACTACGATGAAGTTACGATCGAAGGAACGTTGACGATCAAGAACTATAAAAGCAAGGACGTACGCCTGAGCATCGCAGATCGAGTACGAGGAACCGTGGAGTCTCAGACCGACGACGGGAAAGCCGCCAAGTTGGCGGAAGCCATCGCCGTAGACAATCCACTCTCCCGGCTGACGTGGGAAGTCACCCTGAAAGCTGGAGAAGAAAAAATCATCAAGTACCGCTACAAGGTGTGGCTGCGCGTTTAGGCGGCGATTGCCGCCGCTTCTTCACCAGACGTCGCACCTCTTCCCCTCGGGCCGCACCATCGCCGCATCTGCTTTGCAACTCCACACTTTCTGAAAGTCCGGCAGGTTCGAAAGCGGGCCGATCACGCGATACTTCGCGATGGGGTGCGGATCGGTTTGCAGCATTAAACGCTGGGCCTCAATGCGAATTTCATCGCCGCGAAATTGTCCCCAGGCAATATAAAACTGTTCTTCCGGATTGAATCCGTCGATATCCGCGGGTCGCGGCTTGCTTTGCAGCGATTTTTCATAGGCGAGAAATGCGATCTTTGCGCCGCCGAGATCGCCAATGCTCTCGCCCAACACCAGCTTGCCGTTATGATGCACGCCTGGTTCGATGAAGTAATTGTCGAACTGATCGGCCACGCAAGCGGCGCGTGCCTGGAACTGTTTAAGATCCGCATCGGTCCACCAGTTGCGCAGGCGGCCCAAGTAATCGAACTGTGCGCCCTGATCGTCGAAGCCATGCGAAATCTCGTGGCCGATTACCACGCCGATCGCGCCGTAGTTCACCGCATCCACCGCCTTCATGTCGAATGCTGGAGGCTGCAGAATGCCCGCCGGAAAAACAATCTCATTCAGCAGAGGGTTGTAATAGGCATCGGAGGTAGGCGGAGTCATGCCCCAGCGGCCGCGATCCACCGGCTTGCCGATGGTCAGGCGGTCGTCCTGTTCCACGAACTTTCTTCCCGCAATCGTGTCCTCAAAGAACGCGTCGCGGCGGATCTCCACGTGGCTGTAGTCTTTCCACTTGTCCGGATAGCCGATCTTGGGATTGAACGTGGCGATCTTCGCCATGGCCTTTTCTTTTGTGTCGTCGCTCATCCAGGGCCGGCTCAAGATATCGTCGCGCATCGCTGCGAGCAGGTTCCGCACCATCTCCTGCATGCGCACTTTGGCCTCCGGCGGGAAATATTTCTCGACATATTTCTGACCCAGAGCCTCGCCCAGAAGCTGATCGGTCGACTCCACGCAGCGCTTCCAGCGCGGCTTCATCTCGGTGGTGCCGCTCAGATACTTTCCATTGAATGCGAAATCTTCCTCCACGAATGGCGCGGAAAGGGAACTGGCGGTCGAGTTCAGCAGATGCCACTTCAAATACACTTTCCAGTCCGCCAGAGAATCTTCGTGCATCTGCCGGTCGAGTTCCTGCATGAATTTCGGCTGATCGACGTTCATGTCGACATCCTGCGGAATCTGTTTGTGTTTGAAATATTCCGCCCAGTCGATGTGCGGCGCCATCGCCCGCAACTGCGCGAAAGTTGTATTGTGGTCGGTCGCCGAGGGATCGCGCAGGGTCACGTTATCGAGCGAAGCCTCCGCCAGTTTTGTTTCCATGCCCATGATCGTCTGCGCGGCGGCCCCTGCAGTTTTTTCGTCCCCTCCCGCGAGCTTGAACATGGCCGCAATGTGGACGACATATGTTTCGCGCGCTTCCTTGAAGCGCGGTTCTGGCTTCAAGTAGTAGTCGCGATCCGGCAGAGCGAGCCCGCTGGCGCCGATATCGGCCAGCACCCACTCTGGTTTGTGCGGATCCTGCTGGCTGCCGAGGGCGAATGGATCGGCCACCAGGACGTCGTGCATGTCGGCCATAATCCGCTGCAGTTCGGCCGTATCTTTTGCGGCATCGATGCGGGTAAACCATGGCTTGAGCGGCTCCATGCCGCGGGCATTCACGCGCGACTCATCCATGCAAGCGCCGTAGTAGTCGCCGATGATCTGCTCCGTGCTGCCCTTGGGAGAGCTCTTGTCTGCGGCCGCGGCGTCGAGGATTTCTTTCAGCTTGTCTTTGGACGACTCGCCGGCCGCCCAGCGCTTGCTCCAGCGCGTCATCGATGCGGGAATTGGATTGTTGGCCCGCCACGTGCCGTTGGCGAATTCGTAGAAGTCATTGCAAGGATCCGCTTTGCGATCCAGATCGGTGACGTCGATGCCGTGTGGAGAAGCTGCTTGCGAAAACAAAAATTGCGGAAGCAGGAACGAAGAGAACAACGCTGCCAAACACAAAGTTCGGAACCCGCGCATGATGGCCTCTTTGGGCGAATGTTGGAATAAAACTGCGAGCTGCGTGCGGCTGTCATTCTAGACGAAGTGATGGCACGTCCGTAAGCTGAGGCGAGCAAGAAAAAAGCCGGGCCAACGGGCCCGGCTGCAGTTCTCGAAACAGTCTGCCGATCGTCGATCTAAAGCCCGTATCCCGAGAGCGCCACGGTCTGAGGATTGTCCAACCCCGAATACGTGATGCTCAGCGAAGCCGTGCGTGCGCCGGTGGCGGTTGGTTTGAAAGCCACCGTGACCTGACAACTCGCGCCGGCGTGGAGGCCAGCACCGCAAGTACAAAATCACAAACAGAACTCCGGAAACCAGAAAACTGGAAACCAGAAACCAGAAACCAGAAACCAGAAACCAGAAACTACCCTTCCTTACCCGCCAGCCTTCAACTCGGTCAGCACCTGCTTGGCGATTTCCTTTAGCGTCTCAAACACGCCCGAGCCCTGAAACGCCACCGCCTCGATCATGGCCTCATTCTTCTTGCGCAGTTCTTTGCTGAGTGCTTCAGTGGATAAAATATTTGGCAGGTCGCGCTTGTTGAGTTGCAGCACGTAGGGAATTTTGTTGAAGTCGTAGCCGTGCTCTTTCAGGTTCGACATCAGATTGTCGAGCGCTTCCACGTTGGCATCCATGCGCTGCTCCTGGGAGTCGGCCACGAAGACGATGCCATCCACGCCGCGCAGAATCAGTTTGCGGCTGGCGTCGTAGAAAACCTGCCCGGGCACGGTGTAAAGATGGATTCGGGTTTTGAATCCGCGCACCGAGCCTAGATCGAGCGGCAGAAAATCGAAGAACAGGGTGCGCTCGGTTTCGGTGGCGAGCGAAATCATCTTGCCCTTTTGCTGTTCCGCGGTCTTCTGGTAGATGATCTGCAGGTTCGTGGTTTTGCCGCCCAGTCCGGCGCCGTAGTACACGATCTTGCAATTGATCTCGCGGGCTGCGAAGTTGATGAAACTCAAGGCTTTCCTCAAAAAGCGCGGACCGAACACCCTTCCGCGCACAAAAATATCCCTTTGGGGGCTCGGGCCTTTTATATCACACGTAGTGGATGCAAAGCAGGTTACTCAGGTGACCCTGGCTGGGGGAGACTCGGAAAGCTGGCAAATACCGTGAAATTGCTGCTTGTTCGTTTCCTGATTGTTGATTGAAAACCTCAGCTCTTCTGCCCGGGTCTTCTCAGTCAACAATCAGCAATCAAGAATCAGTAATCGGTACCCTAACGCGCCGCGGAAGCGGGATAATATCCATCCTTGGCGTAGATCTTTAAGTGCGGGCGCTCGACCAAGACCTCGATATTGCGGTAGCCGGAGGTGGTCGGCGTCTTCGGCCGGGCGGGCGTGTAGCCCAGCGTGTACTGGTTGCGCGCGTCACTCATGGCCTGAGCGTAGATCTCTTCAATGGCGCTACGGGAAAGCTCGGTATAGACCGGCAGTCCGCCCGTGGCTGCCACGTACTTCGGCAGAATGTCATCGTAACCATGGTGCGGAATGTGCAGCCGCTCCACCTTGTCGTAGACCGGAAGGGCGGAGCTCCCTACGGCCACGGCCTTCACCTGGATCTCCCTCGACAGCAATAACTTCAAAACGTCCCGGTAACTGGCCTGGCTGCCATCCTCCCGCCCGTCGCTGATGATGAAAATAATCTTGCGCCGGGTGCGGTCGCGTTTGCTCAGGTCGAGCGCCGCTTGCAGAATGGCATCGTTCAGAACGCGAGATTGTTTGGGAGGGGTATACACGGGCTGCGTCGGGCTTCCCACTGGAATCCCGTTAATGATCGGACCGTTCGGCGCAAGCGGACCGCTCAGCACGGCCGGGCCATTATTGCTGCCGCGTTCGGTCTTGACCTGGTTAAACACTGCGGCTAGCTTTTGCGTGGGGGCTGTGAAGTCGCTAACCTCGCTCACCGTACTGCTGAAGGTATAAAGCGCGACCTCATCATAGGGTGCGAACGCGCCCAGTAGTGCAGGGAACGTCTGGTTGACCTTCTGCACCGTTGCGTCCGACATGCCCAAGTCCATGATGATCGCCACCGAAAGCGCAAAAGGATCCTGGGTGAAAAAGCTAAGCTTCTGCACAATCCCATTTTCTTTCACAGTAAAGTCGGTGGGCAGAAGGCCATCCACCCTTCGTCCATCGCGATCCTTCACCGTAACCGGAAGCTGTACGAAACTGGTATGCACCACGAGCGTGTAAAGCTGCTCCTGGGATTGAGAGGTCTTTGTCGTCCCCGGCGGCACGGTCCTGACCGGAGGCATGGGTGGAGGCGTGGAGGTTTCGTCACCGGGCGCGGTACCGGTATCAGCCGGCTTGGTATTCGGCTGGTTCGTCCACGGATTTCTGTCCATGGCCGCTGGTTTCTTATCCTCCGGCTTGGGAATCGGCGGCCGCTCCGGCTCCGCGGGCGATGGTTGCACCGTCGGTGCATCCGGGATATCGGCGTCCTGAGTTGGTTGAGTTTGTGACGGCTGAGCTTGGCTCCCAGACGTCTGTGCCGACAATTCCAAAGCGCCCGGGCCGAAGTAAGCGCCGAGACATCCAACGACCAGAATGCTGGCCAGCCGTATGGACGCTCCCATACGGGTTCTGTTACGAACTGCCGTTTCGTCTCTCACACTCGCCTTCCGATCCCCTCAAAAACAGCCGTCCAGAAAAAAACCATCCTGTACTAGCTTGGGATGCCTGAACCCACCCATTTGGTGCATCTAACTTTCAGGACTAGACTAACAAAAAGCCCCGAGAGGGAATTTTCCATGCCCAGATTATCCGCTTACCAGAGATTTTTGCCTAGCTTAGTCGCTGCCGTTCTGTTTTGCCTGGCAGCCGTGTCGGGGATCGGCTCGCCGGCGCTGGCTCAGAGTTCCACTCCTTCCAGGCCCGGCGACGCCCAACAACCTCCCGAAAAGTCCGACGAAACCCTGAAGGTCAACGTCAATGTGGTGGGCGTTTTCTTTAATGTCAAAGACAAACATGGGATGCTGATTCCCAATCAGACCAAAGATGATTTCGACGTCTTCGAGGACGGCAAGCCGCAAACCATCAAGTACTTCGCCGCCGAATCGAATCTGCCGCTTACGCTGGGCATACTCATCGATACCTCCGGCAGCCAGATAAGAGTCCTCGACATGGAGAAAGAAGTTGGTG
>CZKK01000009.1_pt7 | contig 11243 bp, 9 predicted proteins | sample 1122271 | NCBI WGS metagenome assembly CZKK01 (sample SAMEA3539301, study PRJEB10725) | soil metagenome | biome: tundra; feature: field; material: soil | place: USA | collected 2010-05 | depth 0.15 m | reverse complement strand
CGCGATAGCTAAAACCGCCGCTGGGGGAGACCAACATGATCATCGCGGCCAGCAGCAGGACACGGCGTGCGGGCGAGAGCTTCTCGAGAACGGCCCAGAAGAATTCCTTAACGATGTGCAGGCGGCGGCCTTGCCGGGTGAGGTCATCTGGAGTTTTGGCGGCAACGTCGCTGGAATAGAGCCGATAACTGGCGCGAGCTTCAGTTTCAAACTGTGACCAGAGCTGAGTAAGCTCCAGGCCTTCGGTGACCCTCCGCCAGAACTGGTGCAGGCGCACTCCCAGTGGCGGGCGCTGAGTAGAGGCCGGTGGGGGAGCGGTCGCCATAAGATTCAGTGATTATAGAGGAAGGAAAGCGACGAGATTTCTCCGAGTCAGTGCCCACTGCCCACTGCTTTAGAACAGCGCCAACTGTTCGTCCAAAGCCTGCACTGGCCATTTGTTGGCATACATCGCTCCCCGCGGGTCGGCGCGTTTGATGCCATATTTCTGACGGAAGTGCGCTATGAGTTGCGCCACGCGCTTGCCATAGGAGGGTGGCAAGAACGAACGGTCCTGATAGCGTTGGCGGTAGTGCTCGACCAAATGGGGGAAGTTTTGTTCGAGGAACGGAAGAAAAACCGCTGCCGAACATGGTTTCAGGAACAGTGGGTTGGCGAAGATGTGGCGTGCTCCGGCTGAGGCAGCCTCTCGCACCAGAGCCTCAAGATCCGCGGGGGAATCGGTAATGCCCGGCAGGACGGGCGAACAACTCACCCCTACATTGATTCCGCCTTTGCTGAGTTCGCGAACCGCCTCGATACGCAAATCCGGACGAGGCGCGCGCGGCTCCAAAATCCGCGCCAGGTCCACGTTTAAGGTGGTCACGGTGATATGGATCGACAGTGCATGATTCCGCGAAATGTCGCGCAGAAGATCCAGATCGCGGACGATGAGATTGGATTTAGTGACAATGCCCAGTTCAAAGCCGCGGTGACGAGCGAACTCCTCCAGAATGCCGCGCGTGACCTCATAGCGCCGCTCCGCCGGCTGGTAAGGATCGGTGGCCGTGCCGAGCGCAATGGCTTCCCCGGGCTTGACTCGACGCAAGTCACGCCGCAGCAAATCCGCAGTGTGCTGCTTGACGTAGATCTTCCGCTCGAACTCCGCAGCGTCGCGCATTTCCATGAATTCGTGAGTGTAGCGGGCATAACAGTACTTGCAGGCGAACTCGCAGCCGCGATAAGGATTGATCGTCCAGGTGAAAGGCATGCGGCCGCCAGTGCAGCGGTTCAGCAGGGACCGCGCGGGCAGGGTGAAGTATTCAACGTTGTGCCCTTCGCGCAGTGGTTCGCCCTCGGCCGCCAGCCGGGCAATGCCAACCAGCGGGGACTTCTGCAGAAGTGGGAACAGCGCGGAGGGAATCATATGTTCGCCTTATGTTCGCCTACGATAGGACTTAATGGCGCCGCAGTCAAGAAGAAAAAACCAGTTGAACCGCGGTTCCTCCAATGCACCGCCGCACGGTCACGAGAGTGGCAATGGAGTAGCCTCTGACGCGAAAAATTCCGGCCAAATGTTACTAAGAACGGTTACCGCAGGTTACAGACGGGTGATTGCTAACGAGCGGGGGAAAAATCTCCGGCTCTCCACAATGTGAAAAGGTTTTCATCCAAGGCGAATTTACAAAAGGGAAGTCATACATTCCACGATCAAGGGGGATGGCCGTTCCGCTGCACTTACATCAGCAGCGGGACTCTTACGAGAAATCTCACTCAGCGCAAGGCTCCGGCGAAATCCGGAAAGGGTTCACGGAGGGGTTACCAAAACGTAACACGGTAACCAGTTTTGATTTCCGTATTGCCGCGCCACTTTCAAAGATTACCCGAATACGACAGACGCAAGCAGACTGATCGGTTCGGCTGGAGGCTAACAGATGCGTCGTCTTCGTCTTGCTGTGCCGTTCCTGGTTGCTGTAGTCGTGCTGTGTTTGTGCACAGGCTCGGCTCTGGCCAATTCAACCGTAAACATGCAACTGACCAGCGTGGGTGGCAACAACGCCGGCGGAGTGTATACCTATCCGTATTATTTTTCGATCAACGGTGCCGCTCCGGTGGCCCTGATCTGCGACAGTTACGACAATGAAGTGATCGTCGGCGAAACCTGGACGGCCACTGTGAGCAGCTTGCTCAGCGGCCAGGGACTCTTCGGCAACCAGTTACTCGACTACAAAGCTGCCGGCCTGATCTTCAAGAGCATCCTGAACGGCACGCTCAGCGCCAATGTGGGCAACTACGCGATCTGGGGACTATTCTCCACAAACGCGCAAAGCAGTTCGTACTTCCAGAGCAGCGGCGCTGGCGCGATTGAGACGCAGTATCTGGCACTGGCCGCGACTGCCCAGAACAGTGCGTTTAGCGGACTCGTCCTCTATACGCCCATCGCTGGAACGCAAAGCTGGGGCGGCACGGCGCAGGAATATATTGGATATTCCCCGGTACCTGAACCCGGAACTCTCGCGCTGTTCGGCACCGGACTATTGTCGCTGTCCGGACTGATTCGGCGGAAGCTGGCGAAAGGCTAAGCGTAAAGAGCGGCATCCGGCTTCCGGAATCCGGCATCTCGCGCCCGGACGCCGGAAGCCGTTTCTTACGGTTGGGCAGGCGGTTTTTCTGCTGGCTTCTCGAATAATTTAGAATCGACGGCGGGATTGAACTCGATCGCCGTGTACTCTGCCGTACTCGAATCCTGACCATCCTGTTTGTTGTGACGCACCATGGGGAGAGTGAGGCCACTTACTGGCTTCCAGTCGTCCATGTCAGTCTCACCCTGCGCGGGGCCATGCTGCCCGATCGTCCTGTAAGTCTCTTTAAGAATGTGGCCGTTTTGCGGGTCGACGAACCAGCGGATTGCAACGCCGTCGGCGTTTACGTCTACGACGCGAGCCTCAATGGTGCCGACCTTCTCGGTTCCACCGGCTCGGAAGAAAAAGTTGGGATCCTTCAAATGCGCGGCAATGAAGATGGGATCGCGCTTGATCTGTTCGAGGGTTTCTGTTTTCCGCGTTTCCGGCCAATTTTGCACTTGCCCGTTTGGAAGGTCGAAAAAGGCTGCGTCCGGCGTGACGACGATTCTTATTGTTCCATCGGGAGTTTGCATTTCCGCATGCAGATGATCCGGAAAGACGATGACGCTCTCCATTTGCATCGGGAAATCACCCTGTGGCGTCTTCTGGGTGAGAGTAATCTTTGCCTTAATAGCTTTGATGGCCGCCAGTTTGGCCTCGTCGCCCATTGCGGCCACCACTTTTGCCGCCAAGGCGTTGCCTTCGTCATTCGACGCGGTCGCTTTAGAGCTCTGCTCTTCCTTCGCTCCCGGCGGAGGCGGAATCGTGATGTCGATTTCTTTCACAGCGCCGAGTGACGAGAGAGGCTTGTCGAACTCTTTCGTATTGCCAACAACCAGCACCGCAAGTTGATCACGATGTACATATTTCGCGGCGATGCGATTCACGTCGGCCGCCGCCACCTTCTGGATTTCGGCTGGATATTTGTCCAGCCAGTCTGCGGGGTATCCGTAGAACTCGTACGTCATGCGTTCGGCGAGAACCTTGTCGGGAGAGTCGAGGCGGAAGATGAACGCGTTGAGGATGGCGTCTTTAGCCTGTTTGATTTCATCGTCGGTGATGGGATTCTTGGTCAAATTGTCGATGTCTTCATCGAGAGCTTGCACAGACTCGATTGTGCTCTGGCTTTTGGTGCCCATGACGAATTGCAGAATGCCGGGATGGCCGAAGTTTGTGCCAATGCCGCCACCGACGTGGTACGCCAAGCCACGCTTGGTGCGGATGTCGTTAAATAGACGCGATGAAAATCCGCCGCTGAATGCTTCGTTGAAAACCGAGATCGCGTAGTAGTCAGGGTTGTTGCGCGTAGTGCCCAGAGTCAGCAGGTGGATGCTGCTTTGATTTACATCCCCTTTGGGGATGAGATAGTAACCGGGAGCCGGGGGATGAAACTGAATTTCGTTGTTGGGCACGTCTGCGCCCTTGGGCCACGACTCAAACGCGGCGCGGAGCCTGGCTTCCATGGCGGCGGAATCGAAGTCGCCGCTTATACCCAGAATGACGTTATTGGGATGAACGTAGGTCTTGTGCCAGTCGAGCATGTCTTGACGAGTGATGGCTGCGATGGTGGAATACTCGGGCTCTCGCGCGTAGGGATTGTCCGTTCCATACGCCAGCTTGGTGGATTCGCGTGCCGCAATTTCTCCGATTTCGTCATTGCGCCGCGAGATGCTGTCATCCGCCTGCTTCTGGGCGAGGTCGAGCTTGTCGGCACGGAATTCAGGATTCTTAAGCAGATCGGCGAAGACTTTGAAAACATCGTCGAAATCGCCCTTCAGGCACGACAAGCTGATCGTGGTTGAATCGGAGCCGCCGCCGGTTTCCACTTTAGCGGCGCGAACTTCGAGAGCGTCATCGAGTTGATCTCCGGTTTGCGTTTTGGTCCCGCCGGTGCGCCAGACTTCGCCAAAGATATCCACCAGACCAACCTTGGCGGCAGGTTCGCTGCTCGATCCGCCGCGAATGCGGGCTGTGCCGCTGATCAGCGGCAGTTCGTGATCCTCCTGCAGAAAGATCACCATGCCGTTAGAGAATTGAATGCGCTTGGGCTGCGGCGGATGAAACACAGGCAGATTGGGAATCGGGATCTGCTGCCAGTTCGTTGCCTGCGACGTGGCCCTGGGGACCGACACGAACGTGGCCGCGGCGATCCATACGATCAATGAAAAAATGCTGCGTTGCATTCTTATTGTTCCTCTCATTGCGCACCTCCCTGATCGGGCGAGCCCTGATCCGCCGAGCCTTCATCCCCTGATTTTTGTTCACCGCCCTCCGTGCCTTTGGACGTGTTGATCACGCCGACGGTGCGGTTCGTGTCGTTGAAGGTTTCGTTGGCCACGCGCCGGATGTCGGCCTTCGTCACTTTGTCGATGCGGTCCACCGACCGGAACAGCTCACGCCAGTCACCATAGCGAGTCTGGTAGGTGGCAAGCTGGGTCGCCAGGCCTTCGTTGTCTCCCAGACTGCGGATAAGGTTGGCCTTGGTGCGAGTCTTGATCATCTTCAATTCGTCGTCGCTGATGTCTTCTTTTTTCAGCCGATCGATCTCCGCGTGAATGGCGTCGGCCACTTCCTCGGTGGTATGTCCGGGAAGCGGGAACGCGTAGAACGCGAACAGATGTGGATACTTGGTGCCAGGCAGCCCGCTGAAACCAGCGGAGAACGACGCGATTTGTTTGTCGCGCACCAGAGCCCGGTAAAGCCGAGAGGTGCGGCCTTCCGACATCAAATCGGTGATTGCGTCATACACCGCATCGTCTTTAGTGCGGTAGTCAGGACGATGATAGCCCTCGAGATAGAGTGGCTGCGTCTGTTCTTTCATTTCGACCTTGCGCTCGGAATTCTGCGGAGGCTCGGTGGTGGTGGTTTCATCCGGCTTGTGGCTCGCGGGCAGGCGGTCGAAATATTTTTCGAGAATGGGCATGACATGCGCAGCCTTCACGTCCCCGGCCACCGCGACCACCATGTTCGCGGGCACGTAATATTCGTCGAAGAACTTCTTCGCGTCGGTGGCCGAGAAAGAATTCAAGTCCGACATCCAGCCTACGGTCGGGCGGTGATAGGGATGGGCTTCGAAGGCCGCAGCGTCAAATTGTTCGAGCAAACGACCAATGGGATTGCTATCCGTTCTTAGGCGGCGTTCTTCGATCACAACATTGCGCTCTTTATAAAACTCCCGCAGCACGGGATGAAGAAACCGCTCGGACTCGAGATACGCCCATAGCTCCAGCCGGTTCGAAGGCAGAGAATAGTGGTAGCCGGTCTCGTCGTAATCGGTGAAGGCGTTGAGATCCTGCCCGCCGCTCTGCTCGATGATTTTGCCGAACTGGTTCGGGACCACGTATTTGTCGGCCGTGGCGATGGCATCTTTCCATGCTTTTTCCAATTGCTTCAATTTGGCCTCATCGCGCCCTACATCTTTATCGCGCTCCTCGATGTAGGCAGCGTAGGCGGTCTCGACCTTTGCTAGCGCGGGTTTCTCGGCGGCATAGTCGGTAGTGCCGATCTTGTCCGTGCCCTTGAAAGCCATGTGCTCGAACATGTGCGCTAAACCTGTCTTTGCCATCGGGTCTTGCGCAGAGCCGGCATCCACCAGCGTAAAGAATGAAAAAACCGGCGCCTCGGGCCGCTCGCAAATGAGGAGTGTCAGGCCGTTCGGTAGATGTTTGACCGTGATGCGCTTCTCAAAGGACGCGACATCCTGAGCACAGCCGAGAGCAGTGAGCAGCAAAACAATAGCAAGGGGCCTGAATATGCGGTGTTTCATCGGACCTCCAGAGGTTCGAACGTACTGGGATGGACAGCCATGTTTAGACAGACGTATTTTGACAGACATGTTTTGACAGACATGAAGGGCAGAAGCTCTGAAATTACGTGGCGGAACGAGAGATTGTCAAACTTGCCGAGTGGGCTCATTTAGTCCGCTGCGCAGGGAGAGGGCCGCATTTTGCGTTGGTCGCTGTTTGAGGCACAATGCCTGCTGGAGCGTGCGCGATGGATTCGACGATTGAGGTTCAAGGCAAGCTACTCAAGCTGTCGAACCTGGACAAAGTTCTTTATCCAGCGACGGGATTTACCAAGCAGCAGATCATCGACTATTACGTCCGGATTGCTCCTGCAATGGTGCCTCATTTGGCCGGGCGGGCGCTCACGCGTAAGCGGTATCCCAATGGCGTGGACGAAGAGTTTTTTTATGAGAAGAACGCGCCCCAGCACAGGCCTGATTGGGTGAGGACCGCGCCCATCTGGAGCGGGACAAATCGGCGCACTATCCATTACATTCTTGCCGACGATCTAGCCACGCTGGTCTGGCTGGCGAATCTGGCCGCGATCGAATTGCACCCGTCGCTGGCTTTGGCGAAAGACATCACTTGCCCCACCATGATGGTCTTCGATCTTGATCCCGGTCCACCGGCAAACATTGTGCAATGTTGCCAGGTCGGGATATGGCTGCGGGAAATCTTCGATCACTTCGGGCTGCAAAGCTTTCCAAAAACTTCTGGTTCCAAAGGACTGCAGATCTACGTGCCGCTGAACACCCCTACAAAGTACGAAGCGACCAAAACTTTCGCGCATGCCCTGGCACAGTTGCTCGAACATGAACACCCCGACATGGTTGTGTCGGATATGAAGAAGACGATTCGAACCGGGAAGGTTTTTGTCGACTGGAGCCAGAACGACGAACACAAAACCACCGTAGCGGTCTATTCATTGCGGGCGCGCGAACATCCCACGGTGTCGACGCCGGTAACTTGGGAAGAAGTCGAGCGCACGCTCAAGAAGAAGGATGCGAACCTGCTGGTTTTCGAAGCACGGCAGGCTGTTTCGCGCGTGGAGAAATTGGGCGATTTATTCGCCCCGGTGCTGGAATTGAAGCGTCGTTTGCCGGATCTTAAGGCCATTGCGGCCTCGGCCGTGGCGGAGGCGGAGGAGTCCATCTCGATCGCGGCTCAGGCAGAAGAGGAACCAAAGCGATCCCTGCGTCGCGCCGTGAAAAAGACTGCAAAGCCTGGGCCGCGCGCAAGGTGAGACGCAAGGTATAATCCCGTGCGCTGCGAATTTTGCTTTGAGACTCTGCCATGCCGCAACTCTTTGTCGGGACTTCGGGATGGGCGTATCCAACTTGGAAGCCCGATTTCTATCCAGCCAAACTGGCGCAGAAAAAGTTTCTCGGCCACTACGCGACGCAACTCAATACGGTCGAAGTGAACTTTACTTTCCGGCAACTGGCAAAAGAAACAACCATCCAGAACTGGATCGAGCAAACACCCGCTGCGTTTCGCTTCGGTATGAAAGCGCACCAGGTGATCACGCACATCAGGCGATTGAAGGGGACGGAAGAATTCCTGCCGCGTTTCCTGGCGACGATTGAGCCTTTGGCCAGGGCCGGCAAGCTTGGCCCCGTGCTCTTCCAGTTGCCACCGAATCTGAAGGCCGATGCCGCGCTGCTTAAGGATTTTCTGGCGCTGCTGCCGCGCAGTTTGCCGGCGGCATTCGAATTCCGCCACGAGTCCTGGTTTAGCGATTCCACGTGGGAACTGCTGAAGGCACACGGGACCGCGCTGTGCGTGGCAGAGACTGAAGAACGGAGCACGCCGGATGTGGTCACCGGTGCATTCGTGTACTACAGGTTTCGCAAGCCCACTTACACGGACGAGGAACGCCGCGGCATGGTTGCGCGGATCGGAGAACACTTGGCAGCGGGTCGCGACGTCTTCGCATATTTCAAGCACGAAGAAACGCCGGAGGGAGCGTTGTACGCGGTGGAACTGCTGCGTGACTTACCAGGGTAGGTTTCCAGTGCAAGACACCCTCTGGCATCCGCTTCGTCACTTCCGCCAGAGTCCGATAACGCGCATACTAATTTCTCTTCTATTGTGGCTTCGAATGCCAACTCTCGCGTGCTCTCCAGCTTTCTCGACTACTTGAAAATCGAGAAGGGGCTGGCGCCGCTTTCGATTAGCGCCTACACCACCGACATCTGCCAGTTCTCGGAATTCCTGGAAAACCGCAAGCGGTTGCTGCTCACCGCTCGGCGTACCGATGTGCGCGATTTCCTGCAGCAGCTTTTTTCTCATCAAGTCGACGGCCGCAGCGTGGGACGGAAGCTGTCGGCGATGCGCCATCTTTACCGTTACTTGCTGCTGGATAAGAAACTCGAACACGATCCCACGCTGGACATCGAGTCGCCGAGACAATGGAAGGTTCTGCCGAAGGCGCTGGCTCGCGATGAGATGGAAGCGACGCTGGCCGCACCGCTCACGCGCCACAGCACTCCGGCGCGAAGCACGAAGCTGGCAGCCGCACTGGCGCACCGCGACCGCGCCATGCTGGAAGTGTTCTATGCGGGAGCTCTGCGGGTTTCGGAGATCGTCAACGCTAAACGCGAAGATCTCAAACTTGAGGCTGGATACATGCTGGTGCGCGGCAAGGGGGACAAAGAACGTGTGGTGCCGCTCGGGAGATCCGCCCAGGAAGCGTTGACTGAGTATCTGGCGCAAGCCCGCCCCGTTCTGGCTGCAGGGAAGCGAGGTGGAGCAGCCCCGATTAACAATTCACCTCTGCTGTTCATCGCACGCGGAGGGCGCAAGCTGACACGCCAGCGTATTTGGCAGATGGTCCGGGCGGCATCGGCCGGATCCGGGCGCGCCGCTTCTCCGCACATGCTGCGCCATTCCTGCGCCACGCACATGGTGGAGAACGGCGCCGATCTGCGTACCGTGCAGACCATCCTTGGCCATGCGGATATTTCAACCACGCAGATTTACACGCACCTGGCTCTGGACCGGCTCAGAACGGTTTATCAGAAGCATCATCCCAGGGCGAAAGCGAGATGAAGGAATGCTTGATTGCAGACTTTTGATTGCTGATTGGACCGGGAGCAGAATGCCGGAGCGATTGCCTTTCAATCAACAATCAGTAATCAGCAATCAGCCATGACTAACAAAAATGCAATCGTCGGTAAGGCCGTCGCTGACTTCCTGCGCCACCTGCGGGAGCGAAATGCGTCTCCTCACACGATCAAGGCCTACAAACAGGATCTGACGCTCTTCGCAGCCTATGCGGGTTCGCGCGGATGGAAACAGATCGACCACATCGCTGTGCGGGGATTTCTCTCGCAGCTTTACGAAAACGGGCTGAGCAAGACATCTGTGGCGCGCGCGCTCGCCGCCGTGCGCTCTCTCTATCGCTGGCTGGCGCGGGAAGGCGTGGTGGAGCAAAATCCGGCAAGGCTGGTGGCCACTCCGAAGCTGGCCAAGAAACTTCCGCGAGTGCCTACGATTGAAGAAATGAATTTTGTGATCGACGGCGAAATGCCTGAGGTTGCGGCTTTCCCGGAGCGCGACCGGCTCATGCTGGAGCTGCTCTACGGCTGCGGCATTCGCAATTCCGAACTTACCGGGATCAACATGGACGATATTCGGCTGAGTGCCGAGGCCATTCTCATTCGCGGCAAGGGAAAAAAAGAACGCTACGTTCCGTTCGGCGATTCTGTAAAAAGCGCACTGGCAGCGTATTTGCCCGAACGGCAGAAAGTTCTCGATGCAAGCGGCAAACATACCGCCGCATTGCTCATCAACCGGCGCGGCGGCCGGCTCACCACGCGCAGCGTTGGCCGCATCATCAAGAAAATTGCGGTCGCCAAGGGACTATCCCCCGACGTGCATCCGCACACTTTGCGCCATGCCTTCGGAACGCACATGCTGGAAGAAGGTGCAGACCTGCGCGCCATTCAGGAGTTACTCGGCCATGAGCGCCTGGCAACTACGCAGCGCTACACGCAGTTGTCGATGAAACATGTGCTGCAGGTGTACGACCAGACGCATCCGCGGGCGAAGTAAACTAGCGCCGCCGTCTCGGCGGCTCTTACGTTGGCACCTTAACTTGCGCGTCCGAGGGCAAGATGGCACAAAAAGTCACCGGCACAGGTCCTCCCACATCTCGACTACCCGCTGTTTCAGTTCCGCAGTCAGCTTCTCGTAAGCTGCTTCCGACGCTTCACTCTCCGGCGGCGGAATAATCGGATCGCCGAATACTATCTTTAAAGGCTTGAAACCTTGGAACGGTTTATTCCTCGGCCACGCTTCGTAGAATCCTTCAACGGCTACGGGCATGATCGGCACTTGCAGATGAATGGACAGAATGGCCGCGCCTTTTTTGAAGGTCTTGGGAGTGCCGTCAATTGAGCGCTCGCCTTCGGGATAAAGAATGAGCGGGCGTCCCTGGCGCAGGCCGAATGCCCCGGCACGCATGGCGGGAATCAGATTCGCGTCGGGGTCCACGACCACGACCCTGAGCGAACGCGCCAGCCGCAGCATGAATCCTTCACCGAAAATTTCGCTGGTCCCGACGGCAAAGACCTTGTCAAAAACCGGTGGCGGAAGAACGCTCGCGAGAATGAGTGGATCGATATAGCTTTCGTGATTGGAAGAAATAATGTAAGGACCGCTCTGGGGCAGCTTCTCAATGCCGCGCACGTGCAAATCAAAGCGGTCGAGCGCGACCACCTGGATCAGGCGCGAAACCATGTACCAGAATGCAGCGCTGGCCCGTTGCGGCCGGACCAGAGAAAGCACATCAAATGGATTGGGCTCCTCCGCCAGAATCGCTTTCCATCCCGCGAATGTAGTGCGCGTACCC
>CZKK01000056.1_pt1 | contig 11268 bp, 11 predicted proteins | sample 1122271 | NCBI WGS metagenome assembly CZKK01 (sample SAMEA3539301, study PRJEB10725) | soil metagenome | biome: tundra; feature: field; material: soil | place: USA | collected 2010-05 | depth 0.15 m | reverse complement strand
AGATCAAGTAGGCGTTCGGTCGTTCGGCTAGTGGAACTGATTTGAAAGGGGCGCGGCTTTCAGCCGCGCCGCCCTATGGGCTATTTCTTCGGCTGCGCCGACGGCGGCAAGATGTTATTTAGCCGCAAATACATGGCGGCGGCAGCGTAATGATCGGCCCATCCGCCGGCCAGGTTTAACGCGACCATGGCGCGGGGACCTTGGCGTCCTCCGTAGAGCTCAATGCTGTCGCCGAGTTTGGAATCGTCCATCTTCCCCAGCGCCTCGCCGCAAAAGTCGAACGAAGCCGTTGCTGCGGCCAGCATCTTGTCCTTGGAATCGGTTTCCTTCACTTCTTCGACTTTCGGTGCCGCAATGTCAGCCGCCTTGGCGCACAGAGAATTGTTGGAGCCAATAATGTGCACCACCAGATGCGCAAAGCTCATCTGCTCCGGCGTGGGCTTGTAGTTGAACTTGTCAACCGGCATGGCGGTGATCGCGCCAAGAATATTATTCCGCGACCGCGGCAGCAGCATGCGAAGCGAAGCTGTCACCGGATCCTTCACCGGCGCGGTAGCCTGCGGAGATGCCGCCGCAGCGGCCGCAGGTGCTGTTGCAGTCTGCGCCCATCCGGAAGCCGGACAGAAACATGCGAAGAACAACGTGACAAGAATGCGTTTCATGGAAAGTCTCCTGAACATGCTCGAGCGTGGCCTCGAGCGCGATTTGCGTTTTACGCCGATCAACGGAATGCCGCCCCAATTGCCGCGCCCACTCCGGTAATAACCACCCACCAGCCAAAAACAATCCCGTACGCCGTGCCCCGTTTCACTTTGCTTACGCAGGTGAAGGCAATAGCAGTGAGGACCAGCGTCCAGAGCAGAAAGATATCCAGGGCAGAGGCCAGGCTGTGAAGCAGCGGCGAATCCAAGGCGCTCACGAAGTAGCCGGGATTGGTGGCCACGGGATTGTCCAGGGAGAACGCGTCGGCATTCGCCCCCGCCGCAACCGAAGCCATCGCCAGTATGAGTTTAAGCACTCCCGGCAGGCCGGCATACATCACGATGGCAAAAGTCGTCTTGAATTTTACATCCGCTCCAGCGGCCAACTTGAAGGTGCCAAAAAGGACGGCGGCAATGATGAGATTGAACAGCAGAATCACCACCGGATACGCGTAGAGGAAATATTGCGTGCCCTTCGCTCGTCCCTCCAACGCCTGGTCGCGCTGGTCGGCCGGCAGTTGGTCCATGCGCGCGGCGGCTTTCGCCGAGGCCTGAACCTGATTCTCCGCGACCTTCCGGTAGCCGATCTTTTGCCCGACAACGTAGAAAAACGCGAGCGACATGATCGAGAGCAGCAGAAATGGCGCCCACCAACTCGCATTGCGGCGCAAGTCGGTGAAAGTTTTCGAGGGTGCGATGAAAGTGTTGACGATGCGCGCGCCTTCGGACAGGGGTGCGGCTTCCGGTGCGGGCACGGGTGCGTGTATGGGTGCGGGCATGGGTGCGGGCATGGGTGGGAGCGGAGCTGCAGCCATTTTCTTGGCCTCCTGGCGACTGCGAGAAGATTCTAGCCGGGAAGCGGCGGCGAAACAAGCGCGGGCACTTCAAACTGCACAACGCCCCCCAAACGAGAATTTCCTGTCGCTAACTTCGTTTTGAGGCTACGCTAGTGATAGTCTTCTGGGGTTTCATGAAAAATCTTACACGTCGCCAATTCAGCGCAACTTTGGCTGGCACCGCCGCGGCTGCCATGGCCATCGCCTCCTTCCCGCGAGTTGCACTCGCACAAATGGCCGCGGCAAGTTTGCTGCGCTTCCCGCCGAACTTCCTCTGGGGCTGCGCCACCGCTTCCTATCAGATCGAAGGCGCGGTGCATGAGGACGGACGCAAGCCCTCCGTCTGGGATACTTTTTCGCATACCCCAGGCAAGACTTTTCAGGGAGAAACCGGCGATGTCGCCGATGATTCCTACCATCTCTACAAAGAAGACGTGAAGCTGCTTAAGAACCTGGGCGTGACCGGCTACCGCTTCTCCATTTCGTGGTCCCGCATCTTTCCCGACGGAACCGGCCAGCCGAACGAGAAGGGCATTGCGTATTACCAGCGCGTCGTTGACGAACTGCTCAAGAATAATATCGCCCCGTACATCACACTCTTCCACTGGGACCTGCCTCAGGCTCTCCCCGGCGGATGGCAATCACGCGACACGGCAAAAGCGTTCGGCGATTACGCAGGCTATATTTCCCGGCAACTTTCCGATCGCGTCGGCCACTTTTTCACCACCAACGAGTTCGTCTGTTTCACCGACCTGGGCTACAAAACCGGCAGGTTCGCCCCCGGCATGAAGTTGTCAGATGCGCTGGTGAATCAGGTTCGCCACCATGCCGTCCTGGCTCACGGACTGGCCGTACAAGCCATTCGGGCCAACGCGAAGTCCGCCACGCAGGTCGGCCTCGCCGAAAATGCCACCGTCTTCGTGCCCGTAATCGAGAGTGCCGAGCACATCGAGGCTGCCCGCCGCGCCACTCGCGAGCGCAACGCCCCGTTTCTCACCGCCGTCATGGAAGGCAAATACACTGACGGATATCTCCAGCACGCCGGCGCCAACGCTCCCAAGGTCGAGCCTGGCGACATGGAGATCATCGGCACTCCCCTCGATTTCGTCGGCCTCAACGTCTACACCCCGGAGTATGTCCGCGCCGATTCTTCACCCGCCGGCTACGCCGTCGAGCACCGCCAGTCTTCTTATCCGCACATGGCTTCGAACTGGCTGTACATCGGCCCCGAAGTGATCTACTGGGCGGTTCGCAACGTCAGCGACATTTGGAAACCAAAGGCTCTGTACATCACTGAGAATGGTTGCTCCGCCGACGACGTAGTCACCTCCGACGGACGCGTCGAAGACACCGACCGCGTCATGTATCTCCGCAATCACCTCACCCATCTCCAGCGCGCCGCTTCGGAGGGCTATCCCATCAAAGGTTATTTCCTCTGGAGCCTGCTGGACAATTACGAGTGGGCCGATGGTTACAGCAAACGCTTCGGCCTTCACTACGTCGACTTCAAAACCCAGCAGCGCACCCCCAAACTCAGCGCGGAATGGTACCGCGCAGTAATCTCCCGGAACGCCGTCGAGTAGAGAGCCTGGAATACGCCGCACACCCCGGACCGTACTCACCCACCCAGGAAGGGGCAACGCATTAGTAGGGAGAAAGGCAACCGGTGAACGTCAGGGCCCGTGCAATAGCCTAGAGTAAACGCCATCCGAACAGCACACCGCGGGATTAGGGTTTTCCGAAATTCTCGGGCTATTACGGCTTCAGCGAGTTGCTCATCATCAATGCGAACAAGAGAGGAAGATAGATGACCGTGGCTTGCAAAACGTGACGAGCAAGCATTTTCGATCGGGGACTGTTAACGGGCAGCTTCAGGAAAGCGAGACGTGCTCCGAAATAAAAAAGTGCAATCCCAAGGACGATCGCTCCAACCATATAAATCTTTCCCGCCATGCCGAAAACACTGGGCAAAACGCTGAGCGGGATCAGAATTATGGAATAAGCTACGATGCGGCGGGCGGTCGATCGTCCATCTTCTTCGACCACCGGCAACATGCGAATTCCACCCGCCGCATAATCTTCCCGATAGAGCCAGGCGATGGAAAAGAAATGCGGGAACTGCCATACGAACAAGATGGCAAAGAGAATTAGAGTGCTCCATTCCAAGTGCCCGCGCGCGGCGGTCCAGCCTAAAACTCCGGGCATAGCTCCAGGAAAAGCGCCGACGAAGGTGCAGATCGGCGAGATGCGTTTCAGGGGCGTGTAGGCAGCCAGGTAAACAACGGAAGTCAAGAAGGTAAGCAATCCAGTCAGTGGATTGGTGAAAATCGCCAGATAGATTGATCCGCCGAGAGTGGCCACCAATCCCGCAGTGGTGGCGTGAAACAAGCTCATACGGCCTGTGGGCAGCGGACGTTGCGCGGTCCGCCGCATCTGCCTGTCCACCTTATATTCCATCACCTCATTCAGCGCCGCGGTTCCGCTGGAGACCAGGCCGATGCCGAACAGGGCGTGAAACAGTCCCCAGGAAAGCGACGAAACGCCGGCTTTCTGCGCGCCGAAATAGTAACCACACCACGCGGTCATTACGATCAGGGTGGTTACGCGGGCTTTCATCAATTCGGCATAGTCATGCAGCAGTGAAGTCGCCTGACTGCGAAAGAGTGACATAGATGGGGTCATCGTGCTCATGGGCATTCAATGGTGTGGTTGTCGTACCGCTTTACGTACACGCTCAGAGCCTTCCATCGCACCAGTGACGAAGGCGAACCGAGACGGGCAAGCAAGGTGACCCCCACAAGGCCACCCAATACTCCAAGGATTGCATAGGTACTCTGTTGGCTTTCGAAAGTCAAGTCAAAAGTCAGATCGACGTTCTGCTGCTGAAGTCAACCTCAGAGTACCAATGCTGCGATTCTACTACGGACTCGCAGAAGCGCCGGAACCCGTGAAAATTTCCGGCGGATCAAAAAAACATTGGTGCCACAGTGCGGCATCGGACAACGTGCCTGCCTTCCACTGTTGCAGAGTGGCGAAGGTGGCGGCAATCATTCCTCCGTCGGCGGAGTCAAAAATTAACACAATTCCCGCCAGTTCCTGGCGCTTCTGGGCGAGTTCCGCATAATCCTTCTCGAGCACCGACTTGGCGAATTCCAGTCTGAGCTTCGGGCCCGAATCTTTCGCATTCTCGTCGGTTTTTTCTACCGACACAATCTTCACTCTCATTCCACGGAGCGGAGCCCAATCTCCCGGGAAAGGCGCTACTTCTTCCCGCGAGACGTGGAAGATCTCTGCCGCGGTTGGTACGGCGGAAACACTCGGTGGCGCATCGCTGTCGGGAACGCTGTCTGGCATCTCGAGGTTATTGCGCCAGATCCATCCCCGGGACAAGCCGGAAATGCGCACGTGAACCCAATCCCGATTAAAATCCAGCATCTCGAATTCATCGTGGGCGCTGGCGAGAAATAAAGTCTTGGCATTCAAACTAGCCGATGCCACCACTGGCGTGCCCGACTTCTTCACGGCCACGAGGTTCTTGGGGTGCGCCTGGTTCTTGAGAATTTCCTCCAGGCTGTTCGCTTCGGTTTGCAGCGGACTGCCGTCTTTGTCCTCAAGCTTTTTCGATCCGGTCTGCGGACCCAACTTCTCCTGCTCCGCCAGACCCTGCGCCAACGACGACGAATAATTGCCTCTCACGTCCGGAAGTCTGGGGACGGGCGCTGACAAAGTTGGCTCGCTTGAGGGCGGAGGGCTTGCCGCCGGCTTCGCAGAGGCAATTGCCGGAGAGTTTGGCTTCGCGTGAGGCGCATTGGCAGCAAGTTGATCCGCCAGTTGGTCCAGCACGTCGGTTTCAAGACGGCCATTCGAGGTCAACAGTTGGTACCCCGATTTCGCTGCAACCGGGTCGACGTACCAGGCAGTAACCTGCACGCTTACGCGCACCACTGAGCCGCCGGCGGGCGCCGCGCTGACTTGAACCTTGGATTGATAGTAGCCGCGCTGATAGCGGTCGAGAGGATGGTCCGCCGACGTCGCGAAACCATCGAGAACGGGAAGCCGTCCGGCCGTTTGCATTTCCCGCAAGACTTTTTCTACCGTGGCTTTCGATTGCGGGAAAGTGCGTTCGTATCCGTTGCCTTGCGCGTAACCGCCGGCCGCACAGATAAACACGGCCACCGCCGCGAGCAGTTGCGAGAAAATTCGGAATGCTGTGGTGTGCGGCTTCACGGCGTCAACTCCAACTGATCGCGCTGCATCCATCCGTGCTGCCCGTCGTGGGTCTCCACGCCGTACCAGTAAGGCGTGGATATCAGAATCAGAACTTCCGTGCCCGGAGTCAGCAACTGCAGCGTGCCCGCGGTGTGGAACGGGGCAGACTTGAGCGGTGCTCCAGGGGCTTTCACCAGACGTTGCACTTGTTTCCGAAGATCTTTAACGTGCTCTTCCAACGTTTGCGCAGGTTGCGATTGCCCGGACGGCGCCGGTTCCGAAGACGTGGTTGGCGGGGCTTGCGAGGCGGTATCGGGATTACTCTCTGCGCCCTGAGAGGAGGACGAGGAGGAAGTCTGAGGCGTCGCCGCGGGCACTGCGTCATTCTGCATCGCCCGATTCTGCTTCCTCACCAATTGCTCCTGGCGCTCTTGCTCGGCCTCGACATTCTGTTTTTTCATGACCTCGATCGCGTCGAGGTGTTCCCGAATATCCTTGTACTCGGCGTTTTCGACCGATCCGTCGGATTGGTGTACGACATGGCGGAAGTCTTCTTCGAAAAGTGCGTCGATGCGCAAGACCGTATTCTTCTCGCCCTGAGGCTGGACTACATAGCGCACCACCAACGTCCCAACATCGCTGCTGTCTTTGAAGTTGCGCGGGTCGATGGCCTGCATGCGCACTTTGTAGAAAACCTTACCGCCTTGATCCCACGCTGGAAATACCCGCGAGGAATCGGCGGCTTTTGCTCCCCCGACAAATTCGTCCTTGTTGTATTCCTTGGTTCCCCTGATCATTCCATTCTGCGCTACATCTTGCACCACTTGCTCGGCTTCGCTCTCCGGCACGGGAATGTTAACGATCAGGCCTTCGCCGTAGGACAACTTGTCTTTGGCGCGGCCTGCGAGCGGGAGCGTGGCGGCCATCAGGAAGGCGAGAAGAACCAGCGGGATCAATTTCCCTGACCGGTCAAACCACTCAAAAACCGGCCAGTAGGGTCGAAGGACGGGAGGCTTACACTTCCTTTCCCATACGAATAGCCGGCAACTTCGAAAGCTCATCCGCCAACCCACACTGATCTCCGTTTCCTGCAGAGAGTCTCGTATGCTGGGCACGACGCTGTCAACTCCGCAGGCCGACTTGACTCCGAGTCCCCAAAGTCAGCTCTTAGAAATGACCTTGTAAAAAATTTGTAAAAAAAGTAGAACAAAACCCTTGCACTTCGTCTTTCGACCGTAGTAGGATTCACCCCCGGTACGGTGGTAGGACCTTGAAGCTCGGTCCTGGCATCGAGTTGAAACGAGAAAGGGGTTTCTCGTTTTGCCTGATTTGTTCGTTGGCCTATCGCTTTTTGTGGGAAATGCAGTTCAACAAAAACCAGATCCTGATTGATGCCGAGGAGTCCGGCCATGCGCGTTAAGAAGCGTTTGCCCCGTTGCAATTTCGCTCAATTTGCCACGTCGCTCGCTGCTGTTTCACTGATTCTTATATCCCTTGTCATGACGTGCAGCCAGCCTGCGAATGCTCTGCCGGCCTTCGCCAGGAAGTATGGCTTGCGCTGCTCGGCATGTCATGAGTCTTGGCCGATGCTGAATTACTTTGGACAAAAGTTCAAAGATAACGGCTATCAGCTCATGAACGACCGCGATGCTCCGATCTGGCAGAACCCCGGCTACTGGCCGGTCACGTTCCGCATCACGCCCATCTGGCACCGAGTGAGTACGGCTAAGGTCGCCGTGGATCAAGGCACCGGACAGACGCGGATTACCTCGTCCGGCTTCGATCTGAGCGGACTCGATTTTCACACCGGTGGCACGCTCGAGAAGAACTTCTCGTTCTACGTTCTTCCCTCTTCCGATGCGACGGCTTCTTTCCACTTTGAATCCGTCATGGCCCGGCTGGATAACCTGTGGGGCAACTCGTGGCTGAATGTTAAGTTTGGCAAATTCGAGCTGGATAATTTGCTGTCAGAAAAGCGCATCCTTACGCTAACTGGCAATGGCGGAATCTACCAGCTCTACCACTTCATTCCGCAAGGCGACGGCAACATCTTCGGACAGATGGGCGACAACCAGCTTGGCGTTGAAGTGATGGGCCACTCCTACAACGACCGTACGCGTTACTCGGCCTCACTGCTGAGCTCGAATGACGGTCAAGTGGGCTTGCCCTATGGCGCAAACGCCTACTCTGGATTCTTCACCGCCAGCCAGGCCTTCGATACAGGAAAGGCCGGGGTCCAGCGCATTGGGGCGTATGCCTTTGTCGGTGAAGCGCCCACTTCATGGCTTACCAGCGGTGGTCCGAACGGGCCGATTGGCGGCTCGGGAGCTGGCAACAAGTCCTTCAGCCGCGAAGGCTTCATCGGGCAGTTCTACTTTGGCCAGCACTTTGACCTGCAGGTCGTGACCCAGCACGGTTCGGATAACGTTTGGTTTGGACAAGGCTACGGCGACTTAGTCGATTTGTTGAACGGCCAAAATAACACTCCAGGCACGACTCTGCCGGCGGGCGCGCGCGCCCCCACGTGGAACGGCGTCCTGTTTGAGCCGCACTACGTCTACAGTCCGCAGCTCATCTTCCTCGGGCGTTACGAAACGATCCGGATGTCGCAGCAGGCCAACGGGCCTGGTTCGGCGATTCCTGCTGCGTCGAACCTCGGCAATATCTCGACGTATACCGTCGGCTTCCGCTACAACCCGTTTATGACTAGCCGAGCCGGTTTTGCCTGGCACAACGAGTACAACTGGCTGCATCAGGATGGAACCGCGCCGGACGGTACGAATCAGAACGTAAGCGAACTGTTGACCGGATTCGACTTTGATTTCTAAGCTTTGATTTCTAGAGAGGGATAGACATGCGGACAAGATTGGTTAAGTGGTCGCTTTTGTTGGGCGCGGCTGCGGTCCTCGCGCTCCCGCTGGCTTCATGGGCGCAGCTTACGAAGTACGACCTGGAGACGCGCATGGGCATGGAGAGTCACGTCGGAAATATTTCCGGCCATGCCAAAGACGCCAAGGCCGACTACCGCCGGTATTGCGTCGGCTGCCATGGCGAACTGGGCGACGGGAATGGCGAGAACTTTCCGTGGGTCGATCCCAAGCCGCGCAATTTTCAATTGGGCGTGTTTAAGTGCCGCTCCACTCCGACGGGAACCCTGCCTACGGACACGGATCTTTTCGACAGCATCGCGCGCGGCTTCGACCGCTCGAACATGCCGCAATGGAGCACCTTCACCAAGCAGCAGCGTGCCGATCTCGTGGCCTGGGTCAAACACTTCTCTCCGCGCTGGACCAACGAAAAGCCCGGGGACCCCATCCAGATTCCTCCCGAACCGGAAGTCACTGCGGAGCGCATCAAGGCCGGACGCGACGTATTTGCCAGGGTGCAGTGCTGGAAGTGCCACGGCGTATCGGGGCAAGCGAATGGCCCGTCCGCCGCGACCCTTCAGGATGACCTCGGCCGGCCGATTGCCCCCTACGACTTTACCGAAGGCGCCCGGCCAAAATGCGGCGATACGGATCGCGATATTTACCGGATCTTCATGACCGGACTGGACGGCACTCCCATGCCGTCGTTCGCCGACAACCTCAAGCCGGATGAGGCATGGGACCTGGTCTTCTACCTGCGGACGCTTATGTCTCAGCACAGCAAAGAAAAAGACATGGCCAAGCAGCTCGGACTGAAGCCAGTCGATCCAAATGCACCGGCAGGCCAACAGTAAGGGCTACAATGGCGCAAAGAAAGTTTTGTAGCTCGCAAGGAGAGAGAAAATCTATGAGAACTCGATACAATTTCGCTGCTGTGCTATCGGCAGTAGTTCTGCTGTGTTGTGGCGCGCTGCTTTTGAATCAGAACGTCAGCGCCGCTGGAGAGGGAAAAATCACCGGCACCGTAAAACTCGACGGCACGGCTCCCCACATGAAGGGCATCGACATGTCGAAGGATCCCTACTGCGTCAAGGCTACTGCCAGCGCGCCCGCTCACATGGAAAACGTGGTGGTCGGTTCCGGCGGTGGCTTGCAGAATGTCGTTCTCTACATCGCTGACTGGAGTGGCCCCGCTCAACCGGAAACCGCCGAATTGGTGTTCGATCAGAAGAATTGCCAGTACACACCGCACGTGCTGGCCATGGACGTGAATCAGAAATTCAAGGTCACCACCAGCGATCAGACCACACACAATATTCATCCCAACCCCAATCCCATGACCGGCAACATTCCCTGGAATCAATCGCAGCCGCCCGGAGCCGCGCCAGTCGAGAAGAGCTGGAAATCTGTGGAAGTGATTCCGGTGCAGTGCAATATTCATCCCTGGATGCACGGCTGGTTCGTCGTGGTCAAAGGTCCATACGCCATCTCCGATGCCAGCGGCAACTACACCATCAACAACGTGCCTCCCGGAAGCTACACCGTGACCGCGTGGCAGGAAGACTTGGGTACTCAGCCGCAAAAAGTGACGGTTGCCGCAGGTGGCGCGGGATCTGCCAACTTCACCTTCAAGGCGAAGTAGGGTCTCGAAACAGAAACATGATGTTGCATAAGTCAACGAATCGCCGCAGTTGACGCTGCGGCGATTCGACAATACGCCGGATTCAGCCGGCAAAGGCGGGAGATATGGCGAGAATCTTCGCGGTGATTATCGTGCTGATCGCAATTGCTTCGGCAATTCCTATCGTCATGCACATGTGGCCTTTGCCGCAGGACATTTCCGTCCACGGCCATCTGATTGATGAGCAATTTGCCGACACCATGGCAGAGGCCGGGATTTCCTTCCTCGCCTCGCAGTTTCTCCTGGCGTTCTTCATCTGGAAATTCTCCAGCCCCAAGCCCGGCGACAAGATCAAAAGTTTCCCGGGCGGCTCCCTGGGGTTGGTGGTCGCGGCCTTCCTGTTAGTGGGTACGGAGGTGATGGCTCTGGGCGTGTTTGGCGCCAAGGCCTGGGCCAGCGTCTATCTCACTCCACCGGCGGCCGATGCGGTACCCATCCAGGTCCAAGCGGGACAGTTTGCATTTTATTTCCGTTACCCTGGCCCCGATGGCACGTTCGGCCCCATCCACGCGGATCAGATCAGCGAGGCCAACGCCAACTTTTTTGGCATCGACACCACGCACGATCAGGATTCAAAAGACGATATCGTAGCCGCCGAAATGGCCATCCCAGTGAACCGCGAAATTCACCTGTTGATGCACTCCAAAGATGTGGGGCACTCTTTCTATGTTCCCGAATTGCGCGTGCAACAGGACTTCGTCCCCGGCCTCGATCTTTCGATTCATTTCACCGCGACAAAAGTCGGCAAGTACGAAATCGTTTGTACGCAGCTGTGTGGCCTGGGACATTACAACATGAAGGCGTATCTCGAAGTGAAGTCGCAGGAAGACTACGACGCCTGGATCAAACAGCAGGCGGCTTTGCAGTAGGTTTTGAAAGGGCGCGGCTTCATCCGCGTGCGCGCCGAATAATAAGGTTTGAAAGGGCGCGGCTTCAGCCGCGCCGCTATCGGCTAATTAGGAATGGGGCTTTAG
>CZKK01000109.1_pt1 | contig 11447 bp, 8 predicted proteins | sample 1122271 | NCBI WGS metagenome assembly CZKK01 (sample SAMEA3539301, study PRJEB10725) | soil metagenome | biome: tundra; feature: field; material: soil | place: USA | collected 2010-05 | depth 0.15 m | reverse complement strand
ACGAGACTCGAACTCGCGACCTCTGCCGTGACAGAGTCGCTGGCCGATGTAACTGATTGGAACTGAACGGTACTGACAGCCCGTTCTTAATCCTCCGAGGGAACTCAAGGGAATTCTTTGGCCGGCTTATTGGACCCGGATCGGACCCAAATTCGCCTATCGGAAATGAATGCGCCGACCTTGGGTTATGAGCCCAAAATGAGCGCGTCTTCCAGGCGGGAAGCGTGGGGGAAGGTGCGGGGCAGGATTGCCAAGGTTCAGATGGCTGCTGGAGCAGGGATACAGTTGTTATTCCGCAGGGTCGTAGTTCAGGTTTTGCCCGAGCCATCGCTCGACTTCGGCTACGCTCATTCCCTTGCGTTTGCTGTAGTCGGCGACCTGATCGCGGTCGATTTTGCCGAGGCTGAAATATCGCGATTCTGGATGGGCGAAATAGAGCCCACTTACGCTTGATCCCGGCCACATCGCAAAGGACTCGGTAATCAACATTCCGGTATTCGCCTGCACATCGAGCAAACGCCAAAGCGGACCTTTCTCCGTGTGATCGGGGCACGCCGGGTAACCCGCAGCCGGCCTGATGCCGCGATATTTCTCTTGGATAAGATCCGCGTTGCTCAGACCTTCGGCACAACCATAACCCCATTCGTCCCGCACGCGTTTGTGCAGGCATTCGGCGAAAGCCTCAGCCAGGCGATCGGCGATGGCCTCCGCCATGATCGCGTTGTAGTCGTCGTGCTTGGCTCTGTACGAGTCGCAAAGCTCCTTCAAGCCGATCCCGCTTGTTACCGCGAACGCACCGATATGATCGGGCAATCCCATTTCCCCCGGCGCGATGAAGTCTGCGAGAGACCGGCACGGCTCGCTGCCTTCTTTGTTTGATTGCTGGCGGAGGAAGTGGAATCGCTCTAGCACCGTCCCGCGTGTGCCGTCCGAGTACAGTTCGACATCGTCGCCCACAGCATTGGCGGGAAACAAGCCATATACTCCCCTCGCTGTGATGAGTTTCTTCTCAACAATGACATCCAGAAGAGCATTGCCTTCGGTGAATATTTGACGCGCCTGCGCACCTTGTCCCTCGTGCTCAAGAATCCGGGGATAAATACCTTTCAACCCCCAGGTGTGGAAGAACGGGCTCCAGTCAATGAACTCGCGCAGCGTCGCCAGAGGAAAGTTGTCTAGCACGCGCACACCGGTAAAAGCGGGCACGGGCAGATCCTCTGCGCGCCACTCGATCGGGGTTCGTCTTTCGCGAGCAGCCTCAAGCGAGACGACACTTAACTTCGGCGCGGAGTGGGCCTTGCGGAGCGCTTCGTAATCGGCGCGATGCTGCGCCACGAACGCTGGCTTGCCCTCGTCGCTCAGAAGACTGGTGGTGACGGGCACCGCCCGGCTGGCATCCAGTACGTGGACCACTGGCTCGCTGTAATGCGGCGCAATCTTAACCGCCGTATGCGCGCGGCTCGTTGTCGCCCCGCCAATGAGCAGCGGCAACTTGAAGCCCTGACGTTCCATCTCACGGGCCACATGTACCATCTCGTCGAGAGACGGAGTGATCAGCCCGCTGAGTCCGATCATGTCCGCCTTTTCCGCCTTGGCGCGTTCGAGAATCTTTTCGCACGGGACCATCACACCCATGTCGATCACCTCGTAGTTATTGCAGGCGAGGACGACCCCGACGATGTTCTTGCCAATATCGTGAACGTCGCCTTTGACCGTCGCGAGTACGATTTTTCCCTGCGCCTTGACCACCTGCCCGGAGGCAGCCATCGCGACTTTCTCGGCCTCCATGTAGGGAGTAAGGTGCGCCACGGCTTTTTTCATCACGCGAGCAGATTTGACCACTTGGGGCAAGAACATTTTGCCGGCCCCGAACAGATCGCCCACTACACTCATGCCGGCCATCAGCGGGCCTTCGATCACTAATAGAGGGCGGCCAAGTTTGACGCGCGCCTCCTCGGCATCGATTTCGATGTATGCGTCTATCCCTTTGACCAGCGCGTGAGAAAGTCGTTCTTCAACCGTGCCGTTGCGCCATTCTTCAGCCTTCTTCTCATTTACCGCCTTGCCGACGCCCTTGAGCTTTTCGCCGTAATCCACCAGTCGCTCGGTGGCATCGGGACGTCGGTTTAGCAGTACGTCCTCGACGAGCACCTTCAGCTCGGGCTCAATCTCTTCATAGACCTCAAGCATGCCGGCGTTAACAATGCCCATATCCATGCCGGCCGCGATGGCGTGATAGAGAAACGCCGAATGAATGGCTTCGCGGACCTTGTTATTGCCACGAAAACTGAACGAGATGTTGGAGACGCCGCCGCTCACCTTCGCATGCGGCAGGTTGACCTTGATCCAACGCGTGGCGTTGATGTAGTCAACCGCGTAGTTGTTGTGCTCCTCCATGCCGGTGGCAACGGTGAGGATATTGGGGTCGAAGATGATGTCTTCGGGCGGAAACCCGACCTGGTCAACCAGTATGCGGTAGGCGCGCTCGCAGACGCGGATCTTGTCCTCGTAGGTCGCTGCCTGGCCCTGTTCGTCAAAAGCCATCACGACTACGGCCGCACCATATTTCAGGACTTTCGCGGCATTCTGGCGGAACTTTTCTTCACCTTCTTTCAGCGAGATCGAATTCACGATGCCTTTGCCCTGTATGCACTTCAGCCCGGCCTCGATGACCTCCCATTTTGAGGAGTCCACCATAAAGGGCACCTTGGCGACTTCTGGCTCACTCCCCAGCAATTGCAGGAAGCGTGTCATCGCGGTGACGCCGTCAATCATGCCCTCGTCCATGCAGATGTCGAGGACGTTCGCCCCGTTCTCGACCTGTTGCCGGGCGACGCTTACTGCTTCCTCATACTTACCTTCCTTGATCAGCCTGGCAAACTTCGGCGAACCGGCCACATTGGTCCGTTCACCAATCATGATGTAGACGCCGGCCTGTTGGGTGAATGGTTGCGATCCCGAGAGACGGAGTGGCTTCGCCTTCGTGGGCTCGACCGCGCTCTCGGTGTCGGACACGCTCACGCCCGACTCTCAATCTCGGTCTGGCGGGCGAAGGATTGCTCGGCGGGCTGCGTCCCCCACTTTCGCGGAGGCTGGCCTTCGAGCGCTTTCGCGATAGCCGCGATGTGTTCGGGAGTATTTCCACAGCAGCCTCCGGCGATGTTGATCAACCCTCCGCGTGCGAAGTCGCCCAGATAACGGGCCATGTCCTGCGGCCCCAGATCGAAGCCGGTTTCCGACAGCGGATTCGGCAGGCCGGCATTGGGGTAACACGAGATTGCCACGTCCGCCTTTTCCGAGAGCTCCTCCAGAAACGGATACATCAGGTCGGGACCGAGAGAGCAGTTGAGGCCTACCGACAACGGTTTCACGTGCCGCACCGCGTTCCAGAACGCCTCCGTCGTCTGCGCCGATATCATCGTCTCGCCGCCACGCCCTACCGCCGCCGAGATCATCACCGGCAACTCCTTGCCGTCTTGGTCGAACACCTCGCGGATGGCGACGAGTGCGGCCTTGGCGTTCAGCGAGTCAAAGATTGTCTCGACCAGGAGCAGGTCCGCGCCACCGGCGATGAGAGCGCGCACCTGCTGCGTGTAGGAGGCTTTGACCTGATCGAATGTGACCACCCGAAAGCCCGGATCATCGGCATCGGGCGAGTTTGATAGAGACACCGTCAGCGGCCCAATCGCTCCCGCAACGAACCGTTGACGCGAGGTTGCGGTTCCGACACGATCGGCCCATTCTCGGCACTGCCGTGCCGATTGCTCATTGATATCCCAAGCTAGGCTGCCGAGAAACGGATCGTCGACGATCTTTTGATAGAACGCGGGATCCTTGCGGCTGCCGCGCTCCCGCGGATCCTCGACAAAGAATTCGCTCTGGGTGATGCTCGTGGCCCCGAAGGTGTTTGTCTCGATGATGTCCGCTCCAGCTTCCAGAAACCGGCGATGGATGTCGCCGATCATTTCCGGCTTGGTCAGCGAGAACAGGTCTCCGTTGTTCAGCAGGCTCTTCGTCGCGTCCTTGAATCGCTCTCCCCGGATATCCGCTTCCGTCATGCCGTAGGTGCGGATGGTCGTGCCCATCGCTCCGTCGATGATGGCAATTCGACTGTCGAGAATCTTTTCGAGAGGATGTGAGCCGGCTCTTGTCATGTCTTTCCTGATTGGACTTCGGCGCTTTCTATTCAGCTCTAACTTTGCGACCATTTCCGCAAAGTACGCCTTCTTTAATTATAGCGATTGGCGCGATAGCCAAAGGTTATCAAGCCCTGCGGCGTGTGATCACTGAAGTAATCGTGATAGCGTTAAAGTTGTCTTGGGCCCGAAAGGGCTGGCAGAGAAGACCTTCATCCTAAGACCTTGACGACAAGGCTTTCCGCGGAGAATTGAAAAGAGTGCAATCCACAGCTATTAGATCTCACACCAGCCGAATGCCCTTCGTTGCGGCGGCCGCGGTCACAGGCATCGGCAGCCTGCCTCTCACCTCGACTACATCGGCAATTCGGTCGGTTGCCGAATTGTCGCCGGAAGTTCCTTTTTGGCCTCAATTGCCTCAACTCTCAGAACGGGAGAGCATCGTCGGCCAAGGCCTTGGTATTGTGGAAAATTTAATTGACCCTCGTAATGAAGGCTATGGTTATCAGGTAAAAGAAGGCCAGCTCGATTCGGTGGTCGAGATGCTTCACCGAAGTAGTGGAGAGTTGACACCGGCAAACGCGGCGGGCTTCGGCGCGTTCGAAAAAGCGTTGTCATCGGGTCTCTTCAGCTCTGCACTCGCCGTCAAGGGGCAGATCGAGGGCCCAATCACGCTGGCAGCGTATCTGTTCCACAAGGGCCGGCCCTTCCTGGCCGATTCAGCTCTTTTTGCAGCCATTGCATTTCATGTCTCGCAGATCATCGGCTGGCAGATTGATCGCCTGAAATCAGCTGGGCTGCCTGTGCTGCTGTTTGTGGATGAACCAGCCTTGTGCCTGGACGCCCCTGTCGCGAACGCTGTCCCAGAGGAGCAGCGGCTCAACGCATTGGCGGCCACGCTGGAGGACGCTCGCATTCGCGGAGCTTATGCCGGACTGCATTGCTGCGCAGCGCGTCCCTTCGAGCGCATGTGCCGCGTGCAGCCGGACATCATCTCGTTCGATGCCCATGAAGGACTCGACTTGTTCTTTGCTGATTGGCATGCGCTGGACTTCATGCAACAGGGAGGAACCGTTGCTTATGGAATCGTCCCCACACGTCCCGGAGTGAACGCCGTTGATTCGGCGAGGATCTTCCTGCGCTGGCTGAAAGCCGCGTCCCTGGCGGGTGATCCACAGAAATTTGCCCAGCGGGCCATGATCACAGCGACCTGCGGACTCGGACTGCTCGACACGTCCGCGGTTGCGGAGTCATTCGGCGTCGCGCATAGCGTCAGCAAACTGATCCGGTCCCTGGCAGGTTCGCCAGAATTGTGCTGATTGCGGTTGCGCCCACCGCCACCATCGCGTCCATCGCTTCTGCGTTCGAATGCATCGAACCACAGGTTTCTAATCTGTTCAAACGAGAGACACTCTCGGGCGAATTCTTGCAAGTGAATCGGTATCTGGTTCGGGAACTCAAAGGCCTGAGGTTGTGGACCGAAGAAGTCCGTAACAAGATCAAGCTAGCCGAGGGGTCAATTCAGGGCATCACCGAGATTCCGGCCGAGAACCATGCGATCTACCGTATCGTATGGGAAATTCCGATGTGATCGCTGATCGATATGGCCGCGGACCGCGCACCATACATCGACCAGAGCCAATCACTGAATCTGTTCGTCGAAAGCCCGTCGATCGGCAAACTGTCTTCCATGTACTTCCACGCCTGGAAGCAGGGCCTAAAGACGACCTACTACCTGCGTTCGCGACCAGCAACCAAGATCTCAAAGGGCACCTGTCCATCAATCTGCCAGTATCGCGACGGATGCAGTGGCTTGCTCGCTGGAAAATCCAGAGAGCTGCGAAGCCTGCCAATAAAACGCATAAGAACCAGGAGCCCTTTAATGATTCTCGATCCCGGATTTAATCTCACGCGCGGAGCACCACTCAGGCCGGGATATCGGTCGGAAGCTTCGATGGCGCTGTTTTCGGCACTTAAGCTTGTGCCTATTTGGTACCTTTTTGTGCCTACGGCGGGATGACGCCACTTCTGTAAGTGCTTGATTTGAATTGGCGGGGACGACGGGACTCGAACCCGCGGCCTCTGCCGTGACAGGGCAGCGTTCTAACCAACTGAACTACGTCCCCACTCGCCAAATCAACGCGATGCGAAATCGCCAGTTTTTATGCGGCTTTGCGCGATCTGCATATTTCGCACAGACTGCCCGAGATGACCAGGATTGCCCCTTATCTGGCCTGAACTGCCCATGAACCGCCAGTAAGAACTCACGGGAAACCTCGCAGCAAATTCATCGTAACAGCTTCTCTGCAAACGCGAAAGGCCTGTCGCCTCAACAAACTTCGGAGAATGCTCTCACTGTTACGCGGGCGAGGGCAGCACAGCAACATCACCAAGCTTTACGACCTCACGCTCCAAGGTGCCGAGTCTCTCCTCTGCGGCCTCGACTGCCGGTGCTCCCTCCTCCCGTACTTTTCTGGCATTGCTAAGGGCCTGCTCTGCTACCCGACTGACTTCGTGTAAAAGCTTTCGGATTTCAACTTCCAGATGCCCGCGGCTCTCTTGAACCCGATTTAGGATGTCGCTCTGCACGCGCGTGCTGTTGACTTCGAGTAGCTTGGCCAGGAACTCTCGTGCGTCCGTTTCGATGATGCCACGAGCACCGACGAAACCCAGGGAAACGTCAGCTAGCCATCGCAGTGGCGAAGCAGGCTGCGCGACTTCGATGAAATCCATGAAGGTAAACCTCGAACGAACCCGGAAGCCGGTTTCGGCGTCGAGCGCGTGCGGCATGCGCGCGAGCTCGGGAATACCCGCATGGGCCAGTCTCTTCAGAAAGTCATTGCCCATCTCCACGAATCGACACGAAACCCTCCGATATTGCCGTTCTGCCTCCTCTTGCTCGGGGTTCAACCATGGTAGAATATAGCGTTTGGCAATTTTCTGTGCCTCTCTCATCATTCGGCGGCGATAGCCTGGTCCCGGCCCATCAAGGAGAGACAAAATTGCCTTTTCAAACTCCTCCTTGGCTCGCGGCAATACGCTTGCGAGAAAGGCCTTATGCCGGTCCACAAACAGATCGGAAATGTGTTGCTGCTCAGCCATGAATAAGTACCCAAGTTCCCGCATCGATCGTTCGGCTTCGCCGATTGTGGTCTTCATGCTCGCAATTCGCCGTTCAGACTCTTCAATGGGCCGCTGCAGCGCTTCCCGTTCCTCGCTGATAACGGCCAACATCTGCTCGCTGAGCCGGCTGAGCCCTCGCTCACAGGCCGAATAGATCAACTGCCGTCCGGATTCATCCACCAGTCGGTCAAGAGCATCAACCAGCTTTTGCCAATCACGTTCCGGACCTCGATGTTCGATTCGTTCCGCAGCACTGACTTCCAAAATCGGGCCAAGGCTGCGCTGCAATCGCTTTTGCAATTGCCGGTCTGCGAAATTCACAGCGGCAGCCTTTTCTTCTGGAGTTGTCCGATCAGCCTTGTTAAGAACCAGTACGAGATCCCGGACGTGCTGCGCTATGGCTTCCACGAGCGCCAGTTCTTCTCCGGCCAGCGGTGGATCGGCCCCGATCACGACCAGCGCCGCATCAATGTGGGGTATAAATGCGTGAGTCGCCGCCGTGTTCCCGGTGAATACTGAACCGAGTCCGGGAGTGTCCACGAAGCACATCCCACCCGCCAATAACGAGCTGGGCACGAAAACCTCAACACCCCGAACTCCCTTTGCGTTCTCCGGGTTGCATTCTTCCGATACGTACTGATTGAGATCGGATACGCTCACGTCCTGCCAGGAACCATTTCCGGCCTGTATTCGCGCTCTTCGCTGGTCTCCGAACCTGATTACGGTGGGAACGGCGGTCACCGGAGTGAAGCCAACGGGAAGAACAGCATCGCCAATCAGAGCATTGATCAACGTGGACTTGCCGCGCTTGAACTGGCCAATGCACGCAACATAGAACCGGCCCTCTGAGATTCGACCAGCGAGGTCCGAAGCTTCGCCAGCGATACGGTGCGAGCCCAACTGTTCGGCCAGTTGGGCGAGACGAAGGAGTCTCGCGGCACCGTCAACGTCGCTGGTCAGTGCAGCTACCGCCAAGGAACGATGTTCCGCTTGCACGCTAACCGTGATTGACGAATTGTCTTCGCTTTTCGTCACGTCCTCATGATGCCGGGGAGCGCACGCCCTCTTGATGCACGTACTTGATCACTTCCACGTCGGACATGGCGATTAGACCTTCGTCCACCATTTCATCGAGGGCTGGCAGAAGCTTGCTGATATTTTCGTGCGTGTCTACCACTGACACCATGATGGGGCGATCGGAAGATCTGAGCAGGTGAGCCTTGTGAATCAGCGTGCTGGCACCATAGCCTTCCACGCCCCGATACACCGTTGCTCCGGCAATGTCGAGCTCGCGGCATTTCTCGACGATTGCCTGGTAGAGGGGCTTGCCATGCCACTTGTCATCTTCGCCGAAGTGAATCCGGAGCATCTTGGCTTTGCCTTCGAGTTTCATACACGCGTCTCCTGACGGCGTTCGGTTTTCTCGTAGTTGTGGGTGTACTTGATGACATCCACGTCGGAGAGCACAACCAAACCCTGGTGCACCATTTCGTCCAGGATTGGCATGAACGCTTTGAGCTTCTCTTCCGTGTCTACGATAGAGAGCAGGATGGGCCGGTCATGCGAAAGACTGAGAGCGGCATCTTTGTGAATTCTCCGATTCGCGCCGTAGCCCAAGATGCCACGATAAACGGTGACACCCGCAATATCGTGAGCTCGCAAACCGCCTACAATCGCTTCATAGAGTGGCTTGCCATTCCACTTGTCGTTCTCGCCGATGTAAATGCGCATCAATTTGGCTTTGCTTTCACTCCTGAGCGCGGGTTTCTCAGACACAGCCGCTTGTTCTTTCTTTGTCTCGGCTGGCTTCACGATGGTCGTATCGTGCATTTCAATCAACCCAGTGCCAACCATCGTTTGCAGTTTGGGCAACAACTCCTCCACTTTCTGCGCAGTCTCGATAAACTCAACCTTGACAGGCAAACGAGTTGCCAGGTCAACGAGCCGAGTCGTGTGCATTTGGTGGTCAGAACCAAAGCCGGCGATGCCTCGCGTCACGGTTGCGCCCGATACACCCCGAAAGAACAGAAAATCCAGGATGGCCGCATAGGCCGCACTCCCGTGATAGTGCTGGTCCTCTGCAACGTAGATGGCGACCTTCTTAGCAGGTCCAGATGTGAGCACTTTTCCTCCTCCGGTCTAACAGTCCTCGCGGGCTGACAAGAAATTCAGCCGCACGTCCTAGTATCCCACCACCGCTGTGATCCCCATCGTTTCCTGTGTTCCAGAAACTGCTGCATCAGCATTCATGGGATTGCCCTCCCTGCCACTGCCCCGACCCAGACCCCAACAAACCCTACGACCACGCTCAACGTGACGTTGAGCATTGCCGTAAGCGGTTGACCATCCTGAAAGAGTCGAAGCGTCTCATACTCAAAAGTGGAGAACGTCGTATATCCCCCAATGAAACCGATGGGGACAAGATATCGCCAATTCGGACTCCAGTGTGCTTTCGTGGCCAATACAGTGAGAACCATGCCGATCAAGAAAGAACCCGTGACATTGATGACAAAAGTGCCATGGGGGAATCGAGCGCCCAATCTCCCCCCGATAAAACTCCCCAGCCAAAAGCGCAAAACCGAACCTAGAAATCCTCCGATTCCAACCATCAAATATTTGATCAAGTCGTCTATTCCTTTCTGTTTCGGATAGCCGCCGAGCGTGGTTCGAGCTGAGAAACCCCTCCGGCATGAATCTCCAGCGGACGCAGAGACTCGCGCCCGCCTAACTTGTGCCCAGCTATTCTAGGACTCTCTTGGAATCAGAAGATGGAGGGAAAACCGGCAAACCAACCCCTACCAAGAGAATTCCTTCTTCTTCGTAGGAGTCATCTGCCCGACTCGGGCGGTTAAAGGTGAACTCCAACACCCAAGTAAATTATTACAAGCTGCAGAGACGAAGTCAATTCTCCAGTGAGTCTCGGAGAATCCATCAGATCGACAAAATGGACTACATCCGGGTTGCCCGTGATCCGACCGGAATCCGGACCTCACCAATCCAAGTCGCGAGCGCTATCGCCTGCGTACGTCAACTTCCAGCCGAACCGTTTTGCTACTATGGGTGCGCCTGCACTGGGCGGCTTGCGAACAACATGGTTCATCTCTCGCCGACGGCCGTTTTCGACGTTCAAACTCTGGCCGCTTACGCCATCTTTCTGGCGAGCTATCTGGTCTTTGCGCTGGGCAAATTCCCCGGACTAAAAATTGACCGTGCCGGCGCGGCGATTATCGGCGCTGTGGGCATGGTGGCGTTCCGGATTGTGCCGCCGTCCGACACGCTGCGGTTCATCGATTTCCCCACGCTGGTGCTGTTGTTCTCGATGATGCTGATCGTAGGCAATCTTCATCTGGTGGGCTTCTTCGAGTGGAATGCGGAGATGGTGCTGCGGCGGCTGAAGCCGTCGCGGCTGTTGCCTGCGGTAGTTTTTACGTCGGGAGTGCTTTCCGCATTTTTCGTGAACGATATTGTTTGCCTCGTGATGGTGCCGTTTGTGCTGAGCATCACGCGCAGGCTGCGGCTGGAACCATTACCGTATCTGCTGGCGGTGGCGACGGCATCGAATATTGGCAGCGTGGCGAGTATCACGGGGAATCCGCAGAACATGCTCATCGGGTCTTTCTCCCACATCTCTTATCGTGACTTCCTCCTGCATCTTGGGCCGGTGGCGGTGGTGGGTTTGTTCCTGGATTGGATGGTACTGCACTGGATGCATATGCGGAAGGTGAAGCACGCGGAATTGGTGAACGACGGGATTCCACTGCCGCCGCTCGATCTTTCGCGGCTGACGAAACCAGTGATTGTGGTGACCGCAGTTGTAGTCGCGTTTTTTCTAGGTGTACCCCCAGCGATGGCAGCCGCTTTGGGCGCGGCGGTGTTGCTGATTACCCGAACGCTGGAGCCGCGAAAGCTGTACGAGGAAGTGGACTGGGGTCTTCTGGTGTTTTTTGTCGGGCTGTTCTTGATTGTGGGCGGAGCGCAAAATGCCGGGATCATCGGGAAGTTTCTGGGGATCGCAGAGCATTGGAATCTCCACAGGCTGGGAGTCTTCACGGTTGCCGTGTCGTTGCTCAGCAATATTGTGAGCAATGTACCGGCGGTGATGCTCTTGAAGTCGCTGGCACCGAATTTTGCGAATCCGCATACGGCGTGGCTGGTACTGGCGATGGCTTCGACGCTGGCGGGGAATCT
>CZKK01000084.1_pt3 | contig 11460 bp, 12 predicted proteins | sample 1122271 | NCBI WGS metagenome assembly CZKK01 (sample SAMEA3539301, study PRJEB10725) | soil metagenome | biome: tundra; feature: field; material: soil | place: USA | collected 2010-05 | depth 0.15 m | reverse complement strand
TGCAGGAGCTTGCACCGTCAGGCCCGCGACGCATTTCCGCCAACCCGCATGCCAATGGCGGCCTGCTGCGTAAAGAACTCGAGCTGCCAGACTTCCGCAACTATGCGACCGACGTGAAAGCTCCGGGCACAACCTATGCTCCACCGACCGACGTGCTCGCGCATTTTCTTGCCGAAGTGATGCGCCGTAACATGAACTCCTTCCGCGTCTTCGGTCCCGATGAAACTGCCTCCAACCGGCTCACGGCCATCTACGCCGCCTCCAAGAAAACATGGCTTGCCGAGTACCAGCCGGATGACGCCGACGGCGGCGAACTCGATGTCGCGGGACGAGTCATGGAAATGCTCAGCGAACACACGCTGGAAGGCTGGTTCGAAGGCTACGTCCTTACCGGCCGCCACGGTCTATTTTCTACCTACGAAGCGTTCGTCCATGTGATCGACTCCATGTTCAACCAGCACGCCAAGTGGCTGGAGAAGTCGAAGAACGAACTCGCATGGCGCGCCCCGGTGCCATCGATCAACCTCCTCATCACATCGCTGGTATGGCGGCAGGATCACAATGGCTTCACTCATCAAGATCCCGGCTTCCTTGACGTAGTCACAAATAAAAGTCCCGATGTAGTCCGCATTTATTTGCCGCCCGACGCGAACTGCTTGCTAAGCGTCACCGATCATTGCCTGCGCTCACGCGATTACGTCAACGTCATCGTGGCGGACAAGCAGGACCACCTTCAGTATCTCAATATGGACGAAGCGGTCACTCACTGCACCAAGGGCATCGGCATCTGGGATTGGGCATCCACCGACGACGGTGCCGAACCCGATGTGGTGATGGCTTGCGCGGGCGATATCGCGACCATGGAGTCGCTCGCAGCCGTCGAGATTTTGAAGAAGCACTTCCCTGATTTGAAGATCCGCTTCGTCAACACCGTCGATCTCTTCCGCCTCATGCCGGCGACCGAACATCCGCACGGACTCTCCGACCGCGACTTCGATTCTCTGTTTACCACCAACCAACCCGTGATCTTCAACTTTCACTCCTATGCCTCCCTCATCCATAAGCTCACCTACCGCCGCACCAATCACGAGAACATTCACGTGCGCGGATATAAAGAAAAGGGCAACATCAATACTCCACTGGAACTGGCGATTATCAACCAGGTGGATCGCTTCAACCTGGCCATCGATGTCATCGACCGCGTTCCGCGTCTGCAGCCCGTCGGCGCGCATGTAAAAGAATGGCTGAAGGACCAGATCATCGACAGTATTAACTATGCCCATGCCGAAGGCATCGATCGAGAAGAAATTCGCAATTGGAAATGGATGAAGTAGGCGTCGTGAACAAATTGGTGGGAAATGGCGATCTCATTCTGGTGCTGAACAGCGGCTCGTCATCGCTGAAATTCGGAGTGTACTGCCGCGGCACGAACGACGACGACGATGACAACGACAACGATGAAGAACCGCTGCTCACGGGCAGCGCCGAAGGCATCGGACACAGCAGCGGTAGCTTAAACATCCGCTCGGCCGACGGAACATTGCTGACCCAGCGCAACCATATCCACGAATCACAGAGCGATGCTCTCACCGCTTTGTGTGCGGCAATCCGGGAGCACATCCCCGACGCCGTCCCGGTCGCCGTGGGCCATCGCATCGTTCACGGCGGCCCAAGACTTTGCACCCACCAACTCCTCACGCCACAAGTGCTGGACGAACTGCGCCGGGCAACGCACTTCGCGCCCTTGCACATTCCGCAGGCTTTAACGCTGATCGCGTCCGCGCAGTCGATCTTCCCCTCGGCGGCTCACTTCGCCTGTTTCGATGACGCTTTCCACCAGACCATGCCGGAGCTCGCATCGCGACTGCCGATTCCCAGGACCTATTTCGATGCCGGGATTCGGCGCTACGGCTTCCACGGGATTTCTTACGAGTCACTGGTGCATCACTTCGGCGCGAACCTTCCACGGCGAGCCATCTTTGCGCATCTGGGGAACGGATCGAGCCTCTGCGCACTGCGCAATGGAGTATCGATCGACACCACCATGAGTCTGACTCCGACCGGCGGCATCCCCATGGGGACGCGCTCCGGCGATCTCGATCCTGGCGTCATCCTCTATCTTTTGCGGAATGCGAAACTGAGTGCCGATGAACTGGAAGCTTTGCTCAACCACCGCAGCGGGCTCTTTGCGCTTTCAGGGGGTGAAAGCGACGTGAAGGCTCTGGAAGAGCGCGCCCGTTCCGATGACAATGACCGGGAAGCCGCCCTGGCGCTGGATGTCTTTGCGGTCTCCGTGCGCAAAGTGATTGGCGCTTACATGGCCCTGCTGGGCGGCGTGGATCTTCTCGTCTTCACCGGCGGCATCGGAGAGCACAGCAATCGCATTCGATCCGCAGCCACCGAAGGCCTTGAACAGCTTGGGCTCACCGCCGGCAAAATTCAGGCTGTTCCCACTCAGGAAGAACAACAGATTGCGCGCCACTGTCGCCGAATGATGACTCACGTGGGGCCTGCAAAGCAATAGGCGCGCGTCCGTGTAGGACGCGCGCCCCAAACCGCCGCAGCTACAGTTGGCTATCGTCCAAAGTACTTCGCGTTGAGTTCGGTAAACGAGTTCCACTTTTCCGGGAGGTCGTCGAGCGCGAAGATGGCCGAGACCGGGCAGACCGGCACGCATGCGCCGCAGTCGATGCACTCCACCGGATCGATGTAGAGCAACGTCTCGGTGGCGTATTTGGGATCATCCTTCTTGGGATGAATGCAATCCACCGGACATGCATCCACGCACGCTGTGTCTTTGGTGTTGATGCAAGGTTCTGCGATTACGTAAGTCATAACGGTGTCGGTCTCCTAAACTGGATGCGACTATTTTACTACGGCGGTGTCTGAGAGAACGCACATTCTAGCAAGAAACAGGGGCGCTCCGCAAAAACAAAAACGGCCGGCAGCGCTCGCTGCCAGCCGTTTCCTTCGTGTGCTAAGAATCCAATAAACCCAGCGTCAGAATCGATTACCGGTGTCCGCCGCCGCCACTGTGGGATCCGCCACCACCGCCACCGTGGGATCCGCCACCACCGCCGCCATGGAATCCGCCGCCGCCGCCGTGGAAGCCTCCGCCTGCGGAGCCTCGATATCCACCGCCGCCGTGGAACGCGTTACCTCGGGAGCCGCCGGCATAGCCTCGTCCAGCATAGCCTCGTCCGCCGTAGCCTTGGCCGCCGTAGCCTGCGCCTCCGTAGTAGCCTCGACCGCCCCAGCCGCCCCGGCCATAGCCCCAGCCGCCCCGACCGTAGCCCCAGCCGCCGCCCCAGCCATACCAAGGTCCGGCGCCAATGAATAGTCCACCGGAAAACCAGGCAGGCCCATAGTAGCCGTAGGGCGCGCAGGCGTAAGGCGCGTATCCGTAGTAGCCGTAGGAGCAAACCGGCGCTGCGCCATAATAGCCCGGCCCAAACCCCACGCCAACCCCGACCTGCGCTTGCGAATAGGCGAGTGGCAGCATCAAGACCATTGCCAAAGCCAAATATTTCATGTACCTCATGTGAATCCCCCTTGTCTCAGATCCGCCATTTCCAGCACCAGCCTATCGGATCTGCAGGTCTTCAAGATCTTGTTTCTATCCGAAGCGCCTATCTATTTGAACTCGGGACCGGAGAAAAAGTTGCAGTTTCGGTAGTGGCTGAATTCAGCCACCCTGCCTAAACTCAACCACTTACGGATGACATCTTAAGCCATCGCGGCCAGCAAAGCGATGGAGATTTTCGTGTTGACACACCGCAGCCACCGGAGGACAATCTGCCTGCGTTCTTTCGTTGTAACCATCCCCCTTTTCGTATCCGCGATTTTGCAATTCGGGAGACTTTTGTGAGCATTGCACGATTCGCCCTCCTTGGACTTGTCTCGTTAGCGCTGACTACCGCCGCGTTTGGCCAGCAACCGGGTCACACTCCCACGAATCCGGGTACTCCCTGGGTGCAACTCGCTAAATTGTCGACTCTAAATCCATACGCACCTCGCATCGGAGGCTCCATCGCGATTAGCGGAAATGTTGCGGTCGTCGGAGGAGAGTACAACCAGGAGGCGCTGGTATATGTAATGCCGGCGGGCGGATGGCAGAACATGCTGCCGACTGCATCGTTGAAGGCATCGGACGAACTGGCGTGCGGCGCCTTCGGTTATTCCGTTTCGATCAGCGGCAACACCATCGTGGTGGGCGATCCAGAAACGTATTGCTTCCATGGCGCCTCTGGGGCAGCCTTTGTTTTTGTCGAACCTCCCGGAGGCTGGAGCGGCACCATCATGCAAACGGCCACGCTCACCGCTTCCGACGGTGCGACCGGCGACAGCTTGGGAAATTCTGTTTCCATCAGCAGCGACGGCAATACCATCGTGGCCGGTGCGCCCTACCAGTCAAATCAACTGGGCGCGGCTTACGTATTCACCAAACCCGCAGGCGGCTGGGCCAACGCCACGCAAACCGCCAAGCTGACCGCCTCCGATGGTCAGGCCAACGAAGATTTTGGTCTTGCCGTCTCAACCAGCAGTAGTGTGGTGGCGGTGGGTTCGCCCTATGAGACAGTCGGGGCAAATCAAGGCCAAGGGGCAGCCTACATATATGTCGAGCCTCCTGGAGGATGGTCCAACGCAGCGCAAACCGCCAAGCTCACAGCATCCGACGGGCAGGAATATGACTACCTTGGATCCGCCATCTCCCTCAGCGGACAGGTTTTGGCCGCAGGGGCTTTCGACCAGGGCCCCGGCGCGGTGTACGTTTTTGTGGAATCCTCCGGCGGCTGGGTAAATGCGACACAAACTGCAAAGCTAACGGCCGCAGGTGGAAACCCTGGCGACCAACTGGGAGCGTCGGTCGTCGTGTCGAATAATTTCATCGTCGCCGGAGCGCCGTGGTTTTCCCATTCCGCCAACGATCTCACTTCTCCATTCTTCCACGAAGGCACGGACTACATCTTTGCTAAACCCGCAACTGGATGTGCTAGCGAGACTCAGTCAGCCATGGTCACCGGTTCTGACGCCCGCTTTGGAGCCTACCTGGGTTCTTCAGTGGCGATCAGCGGCAGCACCGTCGTATCAGGGGCGCTCTTCAATAACTACAACGTTGGCGCAGCCTATGTATTCACTCCATACGTCCCGCAGTGAAGGGAGAAGGTAATTGAGGGCAAAGTAATGACTAAATCGATTGCTAAGAAGTCCAGCAGTGAAGCAGCGCTGACCCGCGTCTCTTCGCCACTGACAGAAAAACTGCTCCACCGTCTGAACGGATATGCGATGGCAGCCAGTGCGGCGGGTGTCGCTCTTCTTGCGTGTTCCAATTCCGCCGAAGCCTCGCCGGTTTGCGGCAGTCTCTCCGTCACCCTCAGCTACACGGATACTTACGCTTTCAATCCGGCCCACCAGAAGCAAGCACCCTTCAACCTGGCCCACACCTTCAACAACATTTCTTCCCTTACGCAAAGCGTCCAGGCCCGGGGATTCTTCACTCCCAACACTCCCGGCGGTAAAGTGATGGCAAGCACAAATGGGCTGCCCACTGAATTAGCGTCCGGGGCGAGTATTGGGCCGGGTGGAAACTTCGGCAAAGGCAAGGAATACGGTCTTCTCTTCGGCTATTACTATCACAACCGGTTCAAGGGAAACTTCCAGCCCAATCAAAGCGGCTATGTGGGCTTTCAGTTTACTGAGTCCGGCCAAACCCACTACGGCTGGCTTCGGCTGCGACTCGCCAACCTAAATGGCGAGTTTTACCCTTCCCTCTTACTCTCAGAGTTCGGATACGAATCCGCGCCCAACACCGCGATTACAACTGGAAATTGCGGCACATCAGCATCGGGGTTTCGGCCGGGATCCAAACCGCAACCAGCTCTCGTCGAGGAGAGAAAGAGATCGAATGCGGGATCCCTCGGCCTTCTGGCGCTGGGATATACCGGCCGCGTAGAATAGGTAGTATCAAGGGGGACTCCATGGCGACAACGTCGGTTCAACGATCCGGACGTGGGGCATCTGAAGACAAGGAACTGATCAGCTTTGACGAGGCTATGGAGAAATTGTCACGCGAGGAGCGTTTTCGGGCCACGGTTTATTCCATGAATACTCTGCTGGTACAGAAGGGAATCTACTCCCCCGAGGAATTCGAGTTCCAGTTCCGCCAGTTTGCTCAGAAAAACCTGCCCTAGTGGCTGCGCGCGGGCGGTTTGCTTTTAACGTCTTTCCACTTCGGCATGTGGCATTGGGGAGAACGGCAACGCTCATGTGCTCCAATCTCGCAGTTGGCACACCCGCATTCACACCAGAGTTGGTCCTCTCTCGTTTCCGGTTTCTTCCCTGACTTCTTCATCGCTCGCCCGCCTCGCGTAGATAATGTCTACGTTTTACTTTGATGGCACGGAGTCAGCCATAAGCTGGTTTCCTGCTCCATCAGTCGAGGCAGAAATTTAGTGAACGATGTCCCGTATCCCTAGACTCCCACCAATGCCTCACTCGGCTCATACTCCACAATGTACCCCGCCACCGCGCTGGCTGCGACCGTCAGCGGCGATGCCAGATACATTTGTCCCGGGCCGCTGCGGCCGGGGAAGTTGCGGTTCTGGGCGCTGATCACCACCTGGTCGGGACGCGTCGAAACTCCCGGCCCCGCGTTGATGCACGCGCCACAACTCGGCTCAATCACGATCGCTCCGGCTCTCTGAAACACCTCCAGGTAGCCCTTGCGCATGCAATACTCACGTGTTTCCTGCGATCCAAACTGAATGTAGAACTTCACCGACTCGGCCACGCGCTTCCCTTGCCTGAGCGCATCGGCCAGCACGGCGGCGTACATGTCCATGTCTTCATTCTTGCCGGCGGTGCAGGTGCCGCCGTAAGCGATCTCGACCGGCACGGGCGTGTTCAAATCGCGTACATACTTTCCGTTGCCGGGATCACCCGGGGTCGCGACCATGGGCCTAATCTCGGCTGCATCGAGTTCGATTACGTCCGCATACTGCGCATCGGGATCGCTGTACAAACCCTCGATCATGGCTTGGGCTTTCGCGCGATCCATCCCGCGCCGTTCCACCAGGAAATCGACCGCTTTCTTGTCCGGTGCCACAATGCCGGTGAATCCGCCAATCTCAGCCGCCATGTTGGTCATGGTGGCGCGCTCGTCTACGCTGAGCTCTTCAATCGCTTCGCCGGCGTATTCCATCACTTTCGCCAGCGCCTTGCCGCTGCGTACGTAGTCGAGGCTGAGAATCTTCAGGATAAAATCCTTCGCCGTGGCATTCGCATGGCGCTTGCCGCGAATCACGATCCTCACTGACTCCGGCACCTTGACCCGCACATCTTTCGTGATCCAGCTATTGAACACATCCGTGGTTCCAATTCCAAAAGCGACGCAGCCAATCGCGCCCACGTGCGGCGTGTGCGAGTCCGAGCCAATGTTGAGTTGTCCGGGCAGCGCGTAGCTCTCGAGCACGATCGCGTGGCAGATGCCTTCCGAGCCTTTGCGGTCTTTCAATTCGCCATGCAACTTGATTCCCTGCTTGGCGGCAAAGTCCTGCTGTTTCAACTTGAGCTGGGTCGCCAGATCGAGCAGGCCGAGCTTCTTTTTCTCCTCCGAAATCACTTCATCCAGAAAAGTCAGATGGTCGCGGAAAAAGATAATGCTCGAAGCGTCGTTCACCTTCGCATCCTTGCCCACGTAGCGTTCAAAAAAGATGGCTGCCATTGGCGTGACGTACTCATGGCTGAAGCGCAAATCGGCCTGGGCGAATCCGGTATCGCCCGGCTTTACGCCGCCAACGCCAATTCCGCCCTGTTCGTTTACCATGTGCCGAGCAAAAATCTTCTCCGCAACGGTCATCGGAGGCACAGTGTAGCGACGCACATTTCCCGCCATTTCCAATTTGGCGATATTCTTGATCGGCGGCAGAAATACTTTCCCTTGCATGCGCGCCACGTTGAACGGAAACAGCCCGCCGTATTCAATGACTTGGCGAGTAATTTCATCCTCGCCCGCAGTAAACTCACTCAGCGGGATATCTTCTCCGCCGCGGATCCTGTCGATCAGCAAAAAGTTCGTCGAAGTCAGTACTCCAAGATTCTGACAATTCTGTTTGTAGATGCGCTCAATATTTTCGGCAATCACTACACGGATTCCCGCGCACATTTCCGCATAGGGCGACTGCTCGCGGCTCGATCCTTTGCCGCGCCGCTTCCCGCTGACCGCGCATACAAATCCCCCGCGCTTCACATCCCCGCGGCCGATGGGCGTCACGCTGCCGCATTTCAGCCCAAGATAAGGAATCTCGCCCAGCGTCTCGTCAAAATAAAAACAATAATGCGCAGGCGTGATTTCGTCGGTCGAGATGTCATCGCGAAGCTTGGGATTATTCGCCGGATTCTTCGTGTCCCAGGGCAAATCTTCCCCGGCGAGTTGCCGCCTGATCAGTTCCGGATCTTCGGTGAGAAAAAGAATGCGTCCCTGCAGCCGGACTTGGTCAGGCCGCTTTTCGATTTTGCGTTCCAGAAGAGAATTGATCACGTTCAGCCTGTAGGAGAAGGATTGAGGGACAGGCAGAAGCGGCTACCCATTCCTTGATTATTGTAACGCCGCAAAGGCTGGAGATTCGCCAGCCTCGGCGTTTTACTGACGGCCGTGCGCCGCCTTGTCGAACTTCTCTCCCGCCGGAATCGCCACCGTCAGCCGGTTCTCCTTCGGGGCCAGCGGACACGTCGCATACGGAGTCACCACGCACGGAGGATTGTAAGCACGGTTGAAGTCCAGCACCACCGTTCCATTCACCACCGGATCGGTATCGAGAAAGCGCCCGCCGGGATAGGTGTCGATCTTTTCAGTCAGATCGTTGAAGACGAACGACAGTCCCTTCGACGGATCGCCGCCAAGCGCAGTCAGCCTCTGCTCCTGGCCATTGATCCTGAACAACACCGTCCCCTGCACATACACCGTGGTCAGATCGCCAAGCACATTAGGCACCTCGATTCGTTTCCTGCCGTCGAACGGCTCCCAAATTGCCATCACGCGATAGTTAAGGTCGAGCGGATAAAATTTCAGCCCCTTGAACTTCGTGACGGCTGCGCTTTCCAGGTCTTTCAAACGAATGCCCACGCGCTCACTCCGCAAAATCACGTGAAACTGCAAACTCCCCATTTCGACCGTCGAAACGTGCCCGGAATTATCGGGATCCAATTTCGCAGTCGTCCCTGTATTGCCCGCTATTGTAGCGAGCGCCTCTGGGCTGACATGAATGGTGACTTCTTTGCCCTCAAGATCAAACTCTCCCGCGTGCGCGGGACCCTTGGGAAAGACAATCGAATTCTCCGGCGCCAAGCCGAAAGTGTTGGCTCCCGGTTTAAGCCAGTAAAGCCCTGCCAGCGGCAGCCAGTTCTGTTTCGAATCCTCGATCTGCTCCGCCTTCCACTTCTCGAACGACTCCACATACGCGGCATCAGGCGCGGCCGGTGAAGAGCCGGGCACTGCGGCGAGTAGAACTGTAGATCCAATCAGGACGATCGCGCCCACAACCAGCGTGCTGTTTTTCCTCAGCATGGATTGCGTTCCTCCGTTGCTCCGCGTCCTCCGCGGTTCCGTTTTATCTCTTGTACTCGCGCGGATCGGGCAGCGGCTCCAGGCCTCTTCCAGCGAAGATGTCTTTAAATTCCGCGAGCAAAGCTTCATGCAGCAGGCCATTGGAGGCCACGGTCTCGCGGCTGTTGAGCTCGAATGGCGATCCGTCGAACCGCGTGACCTTGCCGCCAGCCTCTTCAACGATCAGCACGCCCGCCGCCGTGTCCCAGGGATTAAGATTGAACTCCCAGAATCCGTCGTAGCGCCCCGAAGCGACGTTGCACAAATCGAGCGCGGCAGACCCCGCCCGGCGCACTCCATGCGTGCGCAGCGTAATCTGGTGATAGAAGAAAATATTCGGATTCTTATGCCGCTTGTGGCTGGGAAACCCCGTTGCCAGCAAGCTTTCTTTCAGAGTAGCGGTTTTCGAGACTTGAATTGGCTCACCATTCAGCCGCGCACCTCTTCCCTGCTCCGCCGTAAACAACTCGTCGCGCGTGGGATCGTAGACCACCGCAGCCACCCGGCTTGCCCGCTGCCCGGATAGCCGCTGCTCCGCCGCCTGGTGTTCCAATCCCCGGTATTCGAGGCCCATCGAAACGCAGAACACCGGATATCCGTGCGCGAAGTTCGTCGTACCATCGAGCGGATCGACGTACCAGCGATACTCGCTGCCCTGGTCGCTGAGTCCCTGCTCTTCGCCGAGAACGTCGTGGGTGGGCCACTTCTGGCGGATGCGATCGCGAATCAGCGCCTCGGCGGCACGGTCGGCCGCCGTGACCAGATCGGCGTCGCCCTTGTACTCAATCTTAAGATGCTGGTGAAAGTAGTGCATCAGCAGCGCGCCCGCCTCGCGCGCGATCTCTGACATGGCGGGGAGAAAGCTATCGGAATTGGCAGACCCTAGTTTTGTCATCCTGAGCGAAGCGAAGGATCCCTTGTCCTCCTGCGCCGCTATCGGCTTAGCTGCGCATCTCTACCACTGCCCGCGTTTCCACTTACTCACCGAATGCCCTCAGTCTTGCCCCAAGACAGAATGATTACCAAACGCCGCACTCACTTCTTGCCGCCGCCATCTTCCGCGATGTACATAATCTCGTGCTTAAAAATGAACAGGTTAGGCACACCATCGCGGGTCAGGCGCACCATGTGCTTGTCATAGTATTCAATCCAGCCGCTCACGGTCTGCCCATCCATCAGTTTGACGCTGACCGGCTTCTGCTTCTCCCCCAAAGCTTTGAGAAATCCGGCTTCTTCGAAAGTCTCTTCCGGGGGCGGGGTCCGCCCGCGCTTGGCGGCATTAGGGTTTCCCTGCGCACGAAAAGCCATGCTGGCATTGTACACGGAGAGCGGAAGTGGATCGGCTCATTATAGGAGAGCGGAAGAAGGAAGCACAGATCGCGTTTGCGGGGATACAATATCGGGAAAGTTTGTTTCTCGAGTGAGGAGGCCTGCCGTGAAAAATCTCGCTTGCATTCTTCCGTTCGCGTTATTTGCGGCATCCTCAGCTCAGGCGCAAACGCATATACCACCCGGAATACGGCAGGCTGATCAAGCCGAGGCACAGACAGAAAAAAATATCCCTCCGCCGATCGCCAAGCGGTCTCACCTCGACGCAGCCAAGCTCCAGCACGATGCCGACGAACTGGCCAGGCTTGCGCAAACCATCCCTGCCGACGTCGCGATCATTCAGAAGGGACTGCTGCCCAAGGACACGATCGAAAAGCTGAAGCTGATCGAGAAGCTCTCGAAACACCTGCGCAGGCAACTCAACCCCTAGCCGGCACAAAAAAGCCGGAGTACGATATTCGTAATCTTTCTTTCCACAGGGGGCCGCTGTGAAAACTCATGTTCTTCTCGGAACCCTATTGCTGGTG
>CZKK01000063.1_pt1 | contig 11560 bp, 9 predicted proteins | sample 1122271 | NCBI WGS metagenome assembly CZKK01 (sample SAMEA3539301, study PRJEB10725) | soil metagenome | biome: tundra; feature: field; material: soil | place: USA | collected 2010-05 | depth 0.15 m | reverse complement strand
GCACCAGATTGACGCCTTTCATCTGATCCGGCGTCAACCGGATTTCCATGGTGTAAATGTAATCAGCCATTCGTCTTCAAGCGATCCATCAAGCGGCCGAGGCGGCGTTTCCTGCCGATCCCTGGGGTTAATCCCGCCCTACGCCAGCGTTTTCCACAAGATTTCCACAGCCTGACTCGGCCCAACCCTGGCCCTTAGACTCTAAACGCTACACAAGCCACTCAATACAAAACACTTATGCAGACTTGAGTGGTGCCAAGGCAACTTAAAGGAATAACACAACGTTTACGATTTGGCTACTGCCAACGTGGATTCCCACGATTTTCGAGGAAATAGTGCGAGAATCACGGTGCAGGCTTCGGGCGTTTTCCCCGGAAGCCGGAAGCCGAATCCATGCCCTCGACTCACAAGAAAGTGATTGTCCGCAAGATGGACCGGGATTCGGTCTCCGGCTATGTCTCGCCCGCGCAGTTCGTCAACGAAGGCAAGCTCGAATTGCTGAACACCGCCGGCAACGTCGTCGCCATGGAATTGCGGGAGATCAAGGGCGTCTACTTCGTACGCGAGTTTGGCGACTCCGAGTCGCTCACCCGCAAGACTTTCACTTCCCGTCCCCGCTCCGAGGGCTTGTGGGTGCGCCTGCGCTTCAAGGACAACGAAATCCTCGAAGGCCTCATGCCCGCCGACCTCACCCAAACCACGCCGGAAGGTTTCCTGATTAATCCTCCCGACCAGCGCTCGAACACGCAACGGATCTTCGTCCCGCGGACCGCGCTCGAGTCGCTGACGGTGCTAGCCGTGATTGGCGCAACGCGAAGGCCGCGGCGCGGGGCGGGTGAGGATCAGCGGCAGGTTACTTTGTTTGAGGAATAAAGGCGGAGTCGGCCCGGCTCCCCGATGATTTGGGGTGCCCCATTTCTCGCGTCCTTTGCGAGAAGTAGGGCTTTTGTCGGATGAGGGCATCCGACTCACGCCACGGGCCGGATTCTGAGCTTCATGATGTCGCAGTCGTTGATTTTCACTAATTCCCGTTCCTCATAGGCATAGGAACGAAAGCTGCTCCAGTCCCACTGCTCGGGTTCCGCGACGAGGCCTCGTTTCACCGGATTGCGATACATGTAACGCAACTTCTCAACGCGTTTGAGCTCGGTCCAAACATTGAAATCGTAGAAGCGAGCCTGCCAGACGTGCTGGGCCAACGGTTTCACCCTCGCGGCGCTGCGCGGCGATCTCGACAATACACGGCGCGCAAAGCTGGATGCCTCACCCGTGGCGGTTTCACGGGTGGGCCGCGATGCTCGACGGGATCAGGAGATTTTTCGGATGCGAAGCTCGGCTTTCCGGGTCTCATTGACCAGAACTGGGCTGCGCTCCCCATAGGCGTAATGGCGAAAGCTGCTCCACAACCAGTCCTCGGGCTCCAAAACTAAACCCCGCTGAACGGGATTGCGGTGCATGTAGCGCAGCTTTTCCACGCGTTTCTTCTCGGCAAACACAACGAAATCCTAGAAGCGACGTTGCCGGCATTGGAACGACGTAACACGAACGTGTCGATTTAGCTGTGACCAATTGACCATGCAGGGAGAGTTCGCAGCCGCCCACCCGTGAAACCGCCACGGGTGGGGCATCCCGTGTCGTGTTTAGAGTACGGCTGGGCCAGCCCCCAGAGACCGAATCAAGTTCGTAAGTTAGGCGTCCCCTAGCAAGGGTGAAAGTGTCATTGACACGCGCTTAATCCGTGCGATACTTGCAGTCGCTCTTTGGGGAGGGCGCATGAACAATCCCACACGATGGGGCAGAAGCGCGAAGAAACTCTCACAACCGCTGGACCATCGGCTCAAGGTTTATGCCATCGCCGCCGGAGCGGCCGGAGTCAGTTTAATCGCTCTGTCTCAGGCTGCCGAGGCGGAGATTGTTTACACGCCCGCGCACGCCAACCTACCCATCAGCAGAAACTATCAGTACATCGACATCAACGGTGATGGCGTTCCCGATTTCGCCTTCCTCCACTACACCAATGGCCTGTCTAACTGGGTCGAAGACGCGTTGAGAATCGACGTATTTAAGGGTGGCGTCATAACGCTGCCCGGGGGCTCCGCCGCCGTGCTGCCAAAGGGAGCGATCATTGGAGCCTCCGGCAATTTCGCCACCGGCAGTCACTCGATGGCTGCCTCGGTTTCCTTCGGCTACCCCTCCTCTCGTGTGCACAGGACGTATGGGCCGTGGAGCAATGTGCGGAATCGCTATGTGGGAGTGTCGTTCACATTGGATGGGGAAACTCATTACGGCTGGTTTCGCCTCGATGTGACTGACCGCAACAGGTCGCCAATGCGCGTGCTTGTGACCGGCTACGCCTACGAGACGATTGCGAACAAATCACTTCGCGCTGGGCAAACCTCTGGCGGCAGCACGGATGCTGGGCCGCAGGCGAAATCAATGCAACCGGCCACGCCTCGCAACGCGTCACTTGGCATGCTTGCGGCGGGTTCTCCCGGCCTGACGCGGTGGCGTCGCAAAGACGAGGAAGCTGAAGCCCAAGCGCGCTAGGGGTTTTGCCGTCTGGACGACAATCCGGGGACAGACGGGACATTCCCCAATTTTCGGAAAATGGTGAACGTTCCTGTCTCCCGATTTGTCACCGCTCTTCTAGGCCGGCATTCCCTACTTACCCACGTAAGTCCGTGCCGACCCGATGCCGGCGCACTGATCCCATCCTATGGTGCATTGCTTGGCGCCCTTGGTGATGTCGTTGAAGTCGGCGGCATATTCGATGGAGTTGGCCAGCTCGCCGTACATCCACGTCAGTTCGTCCAGGCTGGATTGCTGCCGGTTGGCGGCCGCGTTCACAATGCCGGCAAACGTGGGCGACGCCCAGCTTGTGCCTCCCACCGAGAGCCAGCCGCCCTGCAGATAAACTCCGGCACAGCAGTAATCGGAGGCCACATCGGGATATCCGCGATGCGTGCCGACGATGTTTGCAATGCCGCTCTGGTAGCTGGGAATGGGTTCATACGGGCTGATGTCACCCCCGCCGCCGCCGTAAATTTCGCTGACGAAGTTGCCGTTGCGGTCGCGGGTGAACGATGTGCCTCCAACCGACACCACGTTCGGCGAGGCGCCGGGATAAATGCTGACGCCGATCCCAGAATCGCCCGACGCCGCGAAGTAGACGACTCCCGGCGTAGTAAAGAATTTGTCCCAGCCGGTTTCTTTCGCCACTTCCGGATCGCCCCAGCTCATGCTGACCACGCCGCCGCCGTTTTCAGCGACTAACTTCGCGGCCAGCTGCACGGCTGCCCACGTGGGGTCGGTGTTCTGCAATTTCGATACGACCAGAAAAAGCTTGGCCTGCGGAGCCATGGCGTGCGCCCACTCGATGTCCAACGCCTCCTCGGTCAGCCACTCCGAATACACCGGAGGCTTCGTGCCCGGCCATGTCACGGTGAGATCGGCGGCCGGAATCCCGTAATACTTGGAGAAGGCGGCCAGGTCGGCTGCAGCGGTGGGATAATCTCCGGCATCAACGATGCCGATTGCTCCTATTCCGCCGGTCGGCACCGCCGTGCTGGTGGCGACCGGGCATCCGCTCGGTCCACTTACCAACTGGTAAACGCAGGCGATCGAGCCGGGAGTTTCCACCCCCGCAGGCGGACCGCTGGGCGAGGGCTGGTCGGAATCCACGTAAAAATAATTCGTGTGATGGCGGCCAGGCACCGGAATGCTCGATTGCGGAATGATGATGCGGTGGCCGTTGTAGGTGGACTCCAGGCTCTGGGCGAAGGCAGACGACGCAAACAGGCATGCGATCGCAACCCCGAAAGCAGCGATAATTGAGAAAGAAGGAAAGAAACGATTCATCCTATGGCTCCTGTGGCGGGAGTCATTATGGCAGGGTTTAGAGCAAATGCAAACAGGAGTGGAAAATTCGGCCTGCGGTCAATTTTAAAAAAGCCAGTAGGCCTGGGTGTCACCTCTGGGGCGGGCGTTGATGAAGTCGGCAGCGGGTGACAGCGTAGTCCTTCAATTGCTGGCGGTACAGAATACCTGACCGTGCTGGAAGTATGTTACGAGCGCATTTCTGTGGAACCGTTCCGTGAACCACCTGGATCCGAGGCCTCGGCAAAGAGACTCCCTCGCCGACGCTAAATCCACCTGACGAAAAAGAGCGAAACGGCGTGAGTCACATCCACCTTCTTAGGGGCCGAAAATAGGGGGCTGGCCCATGCGCCATCACGACCAAGGCTGCCCCATCCCGCCGCGATTTTCGGCGGGTGGGACACGATGCTGCATGGGCCGGGTTGAGACGGACCGTGCTCATCATTTCGTCCTTTGCGCATGGGATTAAAGGAATGCGGCTCCCCCGGTCACGAACCTTCCACAGCCTCGTTGTGACATCTGACCTTGCCCTCGCTCAGAAATCACTTCATCATGGTCGAAGCACTGACGGTAAACCTAGCCAAGTGATGAACGTACCTAAGTCTTTTATCGGACGTAATTTTGCGAGGGATTTCGTTCTAGCGACGCGACTTCCGAACAGGAGGACAGCAGGGCACACCACAATCTCAAATACGGCAGCGTAGACACGCGCAAAGGCTGTATTCCGACCTGCTAACTCACTGGGGCTCAAGATCTTGCCCCTAAGTGATTGCAGCCCGGAGATCAACTCGCGAAATCTCGCTAAGCCAAAGATTCCAAACGGGCGTGAGTGGTAGGGGTATCCAGATCATAGTACAGACCCGCCGTGGTGGAGTCGCGGCGGGGAGGACGGCCGCTTTCAGTCAACCTCAGTTCACCGGCGTTAGCAGGAATGCGTGGTTGTGGGCGCCTTTGGTTCCGTAGCCAGTGATCTGGCCGGAGGCGTTGATGGCGTTGGCGTTGATCAGCACCCAGCCGGAGTTGGCGGGGATGAGATTGTTCAGGTCCTGCATGCCGCCGGTCGAGGTCCACAGCATGGCATGGGCGGCGTTGTCCGCAATGTTTCCGTAGCCTACGATCTCGCTGCTGTCGTTGATGCCGAAGGCGACGCTGTAAGTGCCGCCGGGAAGAGTACCGAGGTCGTCGATTTTATTGCTGGCATCCCATTGGACGGCGTGCCAGGCCAGGACCGATCCTGAGTTCGATTGCCCGACGACGATGCCAGAGGAATTAAGAGAGTTGGCAATACTGGTGTCTCCGCCGGAGAGTGTTCCCAGATCTTTCATGCCGCCCGCCGAGGTCCACTGAAATCCATGAGAAGTAAATGGCGGGCCGTAGCCAAAAACCGATTCCCCTACAATCTCGCTGTCATCGTTAATGGCCAGCGCGGCAGTAAAAATTCCCTTGGACAATCCACCCAGGTTCTTGATTTTATTGTCGGTCCAGCTCGCCGCGTCGACTACGGTTGAGCTTACGAACGAGTCGCCGGCGATCACTCCTGTGGAATTAATTTCGAAGGCGCAACTGGAATTTCCCCCGGAAACCTTTCCAAGATTCGTCATTCCACCGGTGGATGTCCACTCGAAGGCGATGAAGTTGTATTCCGTGAGAAGGCCGGTGCTGGTGTTCGAGTAGCCCACCACCTGACCGGCATCGTTGAGGCCGATGGCCCCGCTGATGTTGCCGCCGGGCAAAGTGCCCAGGTCTTTGAGGCCGCCGCTCTTGGTCCAGTAGAAAGCGTGCTGGCCGGCGCCGGTTCCGGTGCAGGGGTAACCTTCGCTATTTGCGGTATCGGCACAGCCCACGACTGCCCCGCTGGAGTTGATCCAAAACCCGCTGCTCTCGGTGTCGCCCTTCAGAACTCCGATGTCAGTAACGGTGTAAGTCTGGGCCGCAGCGCAGGCGGTCAAAGTCAGTGCCGCAAGAATGCCAAGCAGAATCTGCTTCATCATTCTATCTCCATTTTTCGGTGTGGCTCAGTATGCCATCAGCTGCACGAAGGGGAGAAAATCGGAAGTGCACGCAGCGCAGGCTCTTTCCCTCCGCCTGAAGAACGGCCACGCTCAGGATGACGCCATCATGAATGGGGACTGTCAAACTTGAACTTCACCGCCGCGAGACCACGAATGATGTTGCAATCCGCCGGAACTTGGGATAGAAAGGCTGGTCCCGCGCACGCAGTACGTGCGGCGCGGCGAGATGGATCGGGCCACTTCCTTCCTCCTACCCTATCCGTTCTCCGCGGGCGAAGCTACGTCTCATTAAGGGTGCCGAAGTCATGCGAGCTCTCTGCCGTCTCTCCTCTCCAGTTCTTTGCGCCATAGTTGTGGCCGTTGTGGCGACGAAGTTTCCATCCGCATCGTTAGCGCAGGAGAGGAGTGCCGCGCAACGCGAGGCGGCGGCGCGCGGGCTGATCACACAGCCCGTCGATGAAACGCAACTGACAATTCTCAAGGGGAATACCCATCCGTTGGCGCGGCCGGAATTCGATCTAGGGACGGCACCGGCGACGCTTTCCATGCAGCGCATGCTTCTAGTTTTGAAGCGCAGCGCCGAGCAGGAATCGGCATTGAGGAAACTACTCGACGACCAGCAGGACAGGAAGTCGGCGAGCTACCATAAATGGCTCACGCCGACGCAGTTTGGCCAGCAATTTGGTCCTACTGACAGCGATATTCAGACGATCAGCTCGTGGCTGCAATTGCACGGATTCCAGGTGGGGTCGACCAAAGGGCGTACGGTGCTGGAGTTCTCTGGCTCGGCCGGTCAGGTGCAGGAAGCGTTTCACACCACCATTCACAAGTATGTGGTTAAGGGAGAACAGCACTGGGCCAATGCGACTGATCCGGAAATTCCGACGGCGTTGACGCCAGCGGTGGCGGGGGTGCTGACGCTGCATAATTTCCTGAAGAAGCCGACGATCCACTTTACGGGCGAGCCTGTTCCAGCCAAGCTCATCGGGAAGAAGCCGCAGGTGACGTTTCCGGCGCAAAACGGGCAGCCTGCAATCAACGCGCTGGCGCCGTCAGATTACGCGGTTATTTACAACATTAATCCGGTTTATAACAACAACATCAACGGCACCGGAAGCATTGGAGTGGTCGGGCGCAGCAATGTGTACAACAACGGTGAGGACATTCAGGACTTTCGCAATGCGATCGGGCCGGACGTCGGTTCCGACAACTTTAACATTACGGTAAATGGTCCAGATCCAGGCGACCTGGGCGGTGGCGAGGAAGCGGAAGCGACATTGGATTCTACGTGGTCGGGAGCGATCGCACCATTTGCGAGCGTCAATTTGGTCGTTTCTGCGACGACCAATACGACGGATGGCATCGACCTCTCCGAGACTTACATCGTCGAAAATAATCTCACTGATGTGATGACAGAAAGTTTCAGCGCTTGCGAGCTATATGCGACAGATGCTCAACTTGCTGGAGCCAGCGCGCTTGCAGAGCAGGCGGCCGCGCAGGGCATCACGTACTTTGTTTCCACCGGTGACGATGGCGCCGAGGGATGTGACGATCCGAGCACGCCACCGGCTACTAATCCGATTTCAGTCAACTATCTCGCGTCCACCGCGTTTAATGTTGCAGTTGGCGGGACGATGTTTAATGAAAACGGAGACCCCAGCAAATACTGGACTTCGACAGCGCCTTTTTCGGAGACGGCGATCTCCTATATCCCCGAGGATGTGTGGAATGAAAGCAGCTTAACGAACGGACTTTGGTCGAGCAGCGGCGGAGCCAGCGCCGGGAACATCGAGAGCGGATTTGGGACGACGCCTGGAGTCCCTAAGCCTTACTGGCAGTCTGGGGTGGTGGGTATTCCTGACGATGCAGTGCGTGACCTGCCGGATGTTTCCTTGACTGCAGCGGGACACGATCCTTATCTGCTTTGCCTTGAAGGTTCGTGCGTGCCGAACAGCCAGGGAGAGATTTTCGTCTATCTCATCAGCGGCACTTCAGCTTCGGCGCCGTCGTTTGCAGGCATTATGGCTTTAGTGAATCAAAAAAGTCAGGGCACGGCGGGCGTTTTTACGCGCCAGGGGCTGGCAAATTACGTTCTTTACAGGCTCGCGGCCACGGAAAGTTCCTATCCCTCGCAGTGTGACGGTTCAACCACTTCCACCCCTCCGGCCAGAACGTGCGTCTTCAATGATGTAACAGTTGGAAATAACGTGGTTCCTGGCGAAGTGGGGTCGGACTACCAAGCTGGTACAGGCTACGACATGACGACCGGGCTCGGATCAGTCAATGTCGCCAATTTGGTAGATCAGTGGGGTACGGTCACTTTCAACCCGACCACTTCAACGCTGAATCTAAATCCGACGGCCAACATCACACACGGATCTCCAGTCAACGTGAATATCACGGTTACCCCAAGCACTGGGACCGGCGTTCCCACCGGCGATGTCACGCTGTCGGCCACCAACGTTCCCAGCGACTGTTTTGGCCAAACGGCCGCCATGGATCTTCGAACGCTCGTCGGCGGTTCCGTTGCCTTCACAACTTATATATTGCCTGGGGGCGGCCCTTACTGCGTTTGGGCTCACTACGCTGGCGATACGACTTATGCTCCCAGCAATTCCAATACGACAATGGTAACGGTCACCGCAGAACCGAGCACAACAACGGTTTCGGTTCTGACCGCGAATCAGTCTGGCCAGCCCATCCCGTTCACTGGCGGGCCTTTCGGCAGCTTCGTCTATTTGCGCGCCGACGTTGCCGGACTATCGGGATATGGCGACCCCACCGGGACTGTGACGTTCAGCGACACCTTTGGAGCGATTCCGGGTGGCAACAACCTTCGCTTTGAACAATCAGGGGAACACCGCCAATCCGAATGGCGTCCTCACCTTCGACACAGGCACCCACACCATCTCCGCCAGCTACACCGGCGACGCCAGTTTCAACTCGAGCAGCACAAGCCAGTCCCTATCCTTCACGATCGCTCCCGGTTTCTTTGCCGCGGTACCGTCGAACCAATCGCAGGTGGTGGTCTCTGCGCCGGGTGCATCCGGCTCGACCGCTGCCACCGTGACCTGGTCCACCGGATTCAGCGGGACTATTTCCCTCGCCTGCTCCGGGCTTCCATCCGAGGCTGCGTGTGTGTTCAGTACTCCCACGATTACCGCCAACGGCACGCTGAACACGACCACCTCTGGAATCATCGTGACCACCACGGCGGCTACGGCGATGCTGCAATCTCCCGGACACCGGCATCTGGCGCATTGGATGGCGGCCGGCGGCTTCATGCTCTTTTCTGCTGTACTGATCGGCGTCCCACGGCGGCGCTCGCCCCTGTTGCTGTTGCTGCTGTTGGGGCTGATCGTGATGGCTCCGGGCTGCGGAGGAGGAAGCAGCACCCACACGCCGCCACCTCCGACTCCGAATCCCGGGACTCCGGCGGGGACCTATAACATAGTCGTCACCGCGACCAGCAGTTCGACGACTTCCAGTACGGGGTTCACGCTGATTTTGCAATAGGCGCCTTGCAGGGTTGGGCGAGAGAGCCGGTTCTCTGGTGTACCATCTATTCGGCTTGCCACCCTATGAAACTTTCTGCTATCGCATCCGCTCTCAACGCGCGCCTGGAAAATGGCTCGCCCAATATTGAAATCACCGGCCTTAACGGCATTGAGCACGCGGGGCCGGGGGAACTGACGTTTGTCTCCAATCCCAGGTATGCTGCGGCGGCGCGTTCTACCAAAGCGTCGGCCGTGATTGTGGCCGAGGACTTCCCTGCTATTTCGACGGCCATGCTGCGGGCTAAAGATCCTTATCTTTCTTTTGCCCATGCGCTCGAACTGTTTCATCCGCCGCTGCGATATGAGCCGGGAGTGCATGCTACTGCGGTGGTGCATCCCTCGGCGAAAATTGGACGCGATGCGCATCTCGGTCCTTATGTGGTGGTCGACGAGAATGTCGAGATTGGCGACAACGCGGTACTGCTAGCCCATGTGGTGATCTATCGCGGAGTCAAGATCGGTAGCAATTTTTTCGCGCACGCGCACGCAGTGGTCCGGGAAAACTGCCGCATCGGCAACAACGTGTTGCTGCACAATGGAGTGGTGATCGGATCGGATGGCTTTGGCTTCGCCAAGACTTCGGAGGGACGCTGGCACAAGATTCCTCAGCCTGCGCCGGTGGTTGTTGAAGATGACGTGGAGGTGCAGGCGAATTCCTGCATCGACCGCGCCAGCGTTGGCGAGACTCGCATCCGGCGCGGCGTGAAGATCGACAATCTTGTGCAGGTCGGCCATGGATCACAGGTGGGTGAAGATGCGTTGCTGTGCTCGCAGGTAGGGCTTGCCGGGTCCACGGAAATTGGAAAACGTGTGATTCTGACTGGGCAGGTTGGCGTGGTCGGGCACTGTAAGGTTGGCGACGACGCCATCGTCACGCCGCAGAGCGGGGTGGCTCACGACATTGCCGCGGGTGCGCTGGTAAGTGGTGCCCCCGCCGTGGATCACAAGTTATGGCTGAAGTATTCCGCGCTGCTCTCGAAACTGCCGGAGATGGCGCGCGCGTTGCGGGCGAAGACTCCGAAGGGATAGCGCTTACTTCTTCAACTCGTGGCTATTGAAGCGCTCCTGCATTTCCTGCGGCAGCCCGCTGTCGATTACCGCACGGACTTTTTCCATCAAACACTCGCGATCGCCGAAATCTTTGGGCTCGATGGGCGGATGAAAAATCACGGTTACGACTCCCGGCTTGATGGCGAATCTACCCTTGGGCATCACATCGTGGGTGCCAACGATCGTGATCGGAACCACCGGCACTCCGCATTCCATCGCGAGATAGAACGGGCCCTTCTTGAAGGGCAGGAGCTTTCCGTCGAACGAGCGATGGCCCTCCACATAGATCGTCATGTTGAGACCCTGCTGCACGACTTGCTTGGCGGCGCGTACGGACTCGATGCCAGCGTCGCGATTTCCCCGATCGACTGGCACCATCGACCCCATCCGCATGGCGCGGCCCAAAATCGGATAGCTGAGCAATTCCTTCTTCACCATCACCGAAGTGCGCTTCGGAATGAGCGGGGTGATGATCGGCGGGTCGAGGTTCGAGACGTGGTTCGACATGAAGATATAGGTGCGCGTTGGGTCCAGTTTGTCGAGCCCAATGGCTTGTACGCGGACACCGGTAAGCCGCACGCCATTCCGGCACCCAAACATGAACATGCGATACAGCAGGTGAACGTTGCCCACGATAAACGTCCAAGGGAATCCGATCAGGGCGGCCACGGGTGCAGCCAGTCCCCAGAAGACGAGCATCGCGATGGTGCGGATCATTTTGAGTTCGCCGCTGTTTAGTGTGACCCGTCGTGTGAATGTGCTCTAGTGCGAGTGGGCCGTTTGCGGAACCTGCGCCTCGCCCTCCAACCATGCGGCGCGGCGCACTCGCTGTTCCGCGGCAATATTCTCCATGTCTTTGAGTTCGTAAGCGATCTCTTCGCGGCTGCCCACCTTCCATTTCAATTCGCGTTCGGCCCCGCGCCGCCCGCGTAGCTTCACTGTGATCGTGTCGCCCGCGGCGAGCCCCACCAGTTCTTCAGAGGATTCCTGTCCCGCTGCCTTGCCGTTGATTTCCAGAATCGTGTCTCCGACGCGCAGACCGGCTCGCTCGGCCTCGCCGTCCGC
>CZKK01000078.1_pt2 | contig 11708 bp, 14 predicted proteins | sample 1122271 | NCBI WGS metagenome assembly CZKK01 (sample SAMEA3539301, study PRJEB10725) | soil metagenome | biome: tundra; feature: field; material: soil | place: USA | collected 2010-05 | depth 0.15 m | reverse complement strand
TCGATTGAGAAACAAGAGTTGGGAAGAATCTGGCGCTCGTCGTGGATTTCCAGATCGTCCATGTTGGCTCCATTGGAATGGACGTCAGTGCCAATGGAGTGTCCCGTGCGATGTATAAAATAATCGCCGTAGCCTTTCTGCTGGATGTGGTTGCGGGTGGCGCGATCCACTTCCCAACCTGCAATTCGGCGTCCGGCGCCGATTGCGTCGGTCACGGTTTTCACACCGGCGTCGCGTGCGTCGCGCACAATCTCGAATACCTCGCGCATGCGGCCGGAGGGCGCTGAACCTACAAAGCCCATCCAGGTAATGTCGTAGTAAACCGCATCCGGAATATCCTTCTTGCCCCAGACGTCGAGCAGCACCAGATCGCCCTCGCGAATAGGCACGGGATGGTCGGCGCGCGGCTCATAGTGCGGATTTCCGGCATTGGCGTTGACGGCCACGATCGGAGGATCATCGGTGAGCAGGTTCTCGCGTCGAAATGCCTCCACGAACCATTGCTGGATTTCATGCTCCGTAGTTCCACGGTTGCGGGCGCGCTGACCTATTTCCTGGAAGGCCGCTGCAACGATTGAATCCACGCTGTCGCGCGCCGCGAAATGCGTTTTGATCTGCTCTTCGCTCCAGGTGGCTTCGAACTGTGCGACCAGATCGGCCGAACTGACGACGTTCTTTCCCAGGCCGCGCAGCAACTCGACCGTCCCAGCATCGACCAGAGAAATGGTGAAGACGATATTGTTGGGCGAATACTGCATGGCGATGTCACGGTAGGGAGCGAGCATCGCCTTCAAGTTTTCGAACAGTTCCTGCCATCCGGAATATTGGCGTTTGCTGCCGGGCAGAGAATCGAGGTGGCCGGCTTCGATCTTGTGCACCAGTTTCACCGGCTCGCCCTGTGCCGGTATGAGGTAAAACCAGCGCCGCGTGACCATCAGCCCCGCCGGCAAACCGAGCACACGATACGCGATGGGATCGCGATGGTGGTGGTCGTAGAACAGCCACGCGTCGATGTTGCGTTCGCGCAGCGCAGATTGGATGGCGGCCAAGTCCATGGGCAAACCTTTATTGTAAACAATGGAGAGGATTTGGGCGAATCCTGGATCGCAGACTGGATTGCAGACGCCTGGACCATCGCCAACTTTGAGGAGTTATTTTTTGTTACACTCCGTCGGATATCTGCCATGACGGAAGCCGTCACTACGAAGCGCGCACGCGTCGAATCGATTGACGTGGTTCGCGGCGTCATTATGATCCTCATGGCTCTCGACCATACGCGGGATTTCTTCGGCAATTCCGGCTTGAATCCCACCGACCCCGCTCAGACGACGATTCCACTGTTCTTTACGCGCTGGATTACACATTTCTGCGCGCCTGTTTTCTTCCTGCTCACAGGCACGGGCGCGTATCTCTCGTTGCGCAAGAAATCAAAACGCGAGTTGTCGAGATTTCTCTTTACTCGCGGGCTCTGGCTGATTTTTCTGGAACTCGTGGTGGTGCGCTGTTTCAGCTGGCAGTTTAACTTTGATTACCACCTGATCCTACTCAACGTCTTGTGGGCACTGGGCTGGGCGATGATCGTACTTTCGGCGCTGGTTTATCTGCCGGCTTCTGCAGTGACGGCGTTCGGCGTCGTGATGATCGCAACCCACAATCTGTTCGACTCCGTACAATCCGCCAACCCGCTTTGGTCCATCCTGCACTCGCCCAATCTCATCTTGAACGATCCTGGGCACATCGTCTTCGTCGCTTATGCTCTCATTCCGTGGATTGGAGTTACAGCGGCAGGATACGGACTGGGGCAGGTCTATAGCTGGCCATCGGAACGCCGCAAAGCGTTTCTACTGCCGCTGGGAATTGGACTGACCGCCGTCTTCTTCATTTTGCGTGGCATCAATCATTACGGCGATCCGCTGCCTTGGACCACTCAGAAGACCGCAGTCTTCACGGTGCTGTCGTTTCTGAATACCACGAAATATCCGCCATCGCTGCTGTTTCTTCTGATGACGCTTGGACCGGCGATGCTTTTTCTGTGGGTGGTTGATCTCCGTACGCCGCAATGGCTGCGGCCCGCGCTCGTCATCGGCAAGGTGCCGATGTTTTATTACCTTCTGCACATACCTCTCATACACTTACTCGCAATGGGCGTGTGCTACGCGCGCTATGGGCAGGTGCATTGGATGTTTGAGTCGCCGAGCCTCGGTCAGTTTCCGATCACTCCGCCGCCCGGCTGGGGATACCCGTTGCCCGTCGTCTATCTAGTCTGGGTTTCCGTCGTGCTGGCGCTTTATCCTTTGTGCAGCTGGTTTGCCGCTTTGAAGCAGCGCCGCGCCGATGCATGGCTCAGCTATTTCTGAACCGATCGGTGGCGAGTACTCAAGCCGTGGCTAGAACCCGTCTCTTCGTCGCCGCTGGCAGCGTTTCGCAAGCCGTCCGCAATACTAAGCGCGGGGAGCGTCCACGAATCTTCATCAGATATGGAACTGTCCGCTTGGCATCAAACTTGGGGGTTTCGCGCAGCAGCCAGCCCAGTCCCTTCTGCACCATGTCGTCTTCGTCGGTGAGAAGCGAATCGGAGAGCTTTGTGATCTCAGGGAAAAACATCTTCGCGCGCGTCCCGCGAATCAGCGCTACACATGCCGCTCTCCGGTGCCAACGCTTCGGAGACTTTGACCAGCGGAAAACTATCTTTGCACGCACAGGTTTGCCCACGACCATCGGAGCAATCAAATAATGCACCAGCGCATCATGATCGGCCCAACTAGTGATGCGGTCGAGCCAGGACTCGAACAGTTTGAATTCGCGGTCGCCAAAGTCAGCGTCGAGTTTCTCCAGCAGGAAGACGGCGGCGACTTTTTCTTCCAGGACCGAGCCGGAAAAAAGCTGATCGGCAACCTCTATCAGAAAATTGAGCCCGTGTTCTTTTCTCACGTCCCGCCGAAAACGGATGGCCGCGCGGCGCAAATCCGCCGTATACCAGCCATGCGATTGGATTTCTTCTTTGAAGAACCACTGCACGCCCGCGGCATGTTCGGCGGAACCGCCGTCCTTCAGCGCGTGGCGGATCTGAGCAGCGATCTCCGCAGGTGTGCAATTGGAGCGTGTAGCTGGCGATTGGGTCAACAAATGTTTACGCATGATGTCACGTTCTATTGTGGCGAGACGGCAGCGACGCGGAAATATCTGTCATACACCCACAGCAGCGCGGCCGTGGCCACGCCGACGGCGGTAACAGTCCACCAGATGCGCTCGGGTTGGTGCGTGACCTCTCCGAAGTGATGCATGAGCGTTCCGCCGAACCATCCGCCGATCAGCGATCCAATTCCGATTGGCAGAAACGCGAAGCCCATGTAGGTGCCCTGCTGACCGGGAGGCGCAAGCAGCGCAATGTATTCGTAGTAGCGTGGCTGCTGCGTGATCTCGCCCAGCGCAAGAACAAACAGTGAAAGCACCGCTCCCCAGATCGTTGGCCGGAAGGCGAGAATCAACCAGGAAACCGAGGTGATCACAGTCCCCAGGATTACCGCCTGAAACGCCGGAATTTTGCGCGTCAGTAGATTTACGGCGAGGGTGAGGCAGATCACGGTGACCCCATCGGTGACGAGAATGATTTCGACATCGGCATTCGAACTGATGTAGCCGTGAATGTAGCCGGGCAAGCTGATGTACTGTTGCCAAAATACGACCCAGTAACCGGTGAAGATCACAAGGAACCACATGAACCGGCTGATTCCAGCGAGTACAAGCACGAGCAGGCCCGCCCAAATCCACCAGGGAACGCTGAACCGGGGATAGACAAACAGGCCAACTCGCAGCAGCAGAGCAATCCCCAGCACGGGCAGAACCAGCCGGTAGTTACCGACGACTACGCAGAAATTCCGCGCGACGGTGGCGATCGAAGGCGGAGGCGCGTCTCCGGGCTTGCGCGGTTCGCGGAAAAAAAATAGAACCACGAAAAACATTGCGAAGACACTCAGTGCGGCAACGCGGTAAACACTCTCCACGCCAAGGTGACGATGCGCCCACGACGCGTAGTAGGGCCCGGCCGCGCCACCAATGTTGACCATGGTGTAGTAAATCGAATAGCCGATGGAGCGGACGTTCTCCTTTGAAGCGCGGGCCGTGGTGCCGACCACGCAAGGCTTCACCAGCGCGATGCCGAGGGCGGGGAGGATGAGAATAAAGCCGACAAACAGTTCGAGCGGCACGGCGTTGCGCACTGGAGCCAGCCACGACGCACCAATGGAGCCAATCAGAAAATACGCGGCAGCGAGGATGAGATACGCTATCGAAAGAGCGCGGCGGAAGCCCAGTCGATCGGCAGCGGCCCCGCCGAAGATGGCGAGAAACCACACCATGCCGCCGAAGATGCCAGTCAGAGTGCCAGTCTGTTCCGCGGAGAAATTCAGCTTCTCCTGCAGATACAGTGCAAGCGAAGCAAACGCCCCGTAGTAAGAGAGGCGCTCGAAGATCTCGCTGAGATTGGCGATCCAGAAGGGACGCTCGAACCCGGTGCGAATCTCCTGCAAACGTTCGGAAAAGCTCAAGTGTGGCTCCCTAAGTTGTAGCGCCGGCATCCTGCCGGCTGTCGCGAGGGCATCTCTGCCCTCGCTCTAGGCGCCCGTTACAAGGCTGCCCGGAGTTGCGGCGTCAGGAATGAATGCGCTTCCTGACTTCCTCGACCGAGATTCCGGCCACACGAATCACTTTTGCGCGGCTGGTCTGGCCGGAGGCAATGGTAACGGAAGAGCGCGGTACCTTCAAAAGTTTCGCGAAGAATTCGATGCAGGCCTCGTTGGCTTTGCCATCGATGGGCGGCGAGGTTAGAGAAAGCTTGAGCGCACTGCCGAGTTCGCCGGTGATCGCGTTTTTCCTGGCGCGAGGATGAACTTTCACCGCAAACGTCACGCCGACGCCTGACTCCTGAATGGGAATCAAGCGTTTTTCCCCACCGAAAACTTCATTTCAATGATTACTAAAGTGGCCACGATCATTATTTGCGGATGCTGCAGGACGCGTGCCTCGCCGATGCTGATCATCAACGCAACGACAAAAGTCAGCATCAGGATGTTGGCACCAATGCAGAACATTCTCAGGCCCCGTACCGCGTAGCCGTTGCGAAGGCGCAGCACATTCAACATGGTGCTGAACAGCAGAGCCAGTCCCGTCCCGAAGATCCAGATTCTGCCGGTGTAGGTTCTCGGCACGAGCAGGCAATCCACGATCGATACCACGAAGAGGCTTCCCGCGCAAAGCTGATCGAAAAGCTTCATGGGCCCTCTGTGTGCCCTGTCTCCGGAGTTTATCCCGAGCTTGACGAAGGGCGGTTAAGCCTTTGTCCTTTCCCCGAAGATCGCAGTCCCCACGCGGACGCAAGTCGATCCCTCTTCAATCGCCACTTCGAAATCATGCGACATGCCCATGGAAAGCTGATCCATCTGTACGGCGGGCAGTTTGCGCGCCGCAATTGTATCGCGCAATTCGCGCAGTTTACGGAAGTAGGAGCGCGCGCCATCAGCATCGTCGGTGAACGGAGGCACGGTCATCAGTCCGCGAAAGGCCAGTGCCTGCAGCCGAGTCGCGGCGATCAGCAACTCTTCGAGGGCGGCCGAGTCCGGCGCCACGCCGCTCTTGGCGGTTTCACCGCCGACGTTAATTTCGATGAGCACGTCCAGTTTCTTGCCGAGCGAGCGGGCCGCCGCGTCCAGCTTCTCCGCCAGCTTCAGCGAATCGACCGAATCCACGGCGCGGAAAAGCTCCACGGTCTTTGCGGCCTTATTCGTCTGCAGATGTCCGATCATGTGCCACCCGGCTCCTTGCAAATCGCGAAGAGCCTCGAACTTCCCGGCAAATTCCTGAACGCGGTTCTCGCCGAACAGGCGCTGTCCCGCCTCATAAGCTTCGCGAATGCGCTCAGGCGGCTGCGTCTTGCTCACGGGCATCAGAACAATATCGTCGGGATTCCGTCCAACCCGACGCGCCCCCGCTTTCATTCGCTCGCGCACCGCCGCAATATTTTCGGAGATCGACATACTAAGGCGAAGAAGAACGCAGAAGTAAGAAGTCAGAATGCAGAAGTTTGAATCGCATCGACATAAGATCGAGCGCCACTTCAGCATTCTGACTTCTCATTTCTGCATTCCCTCTTCTACATGATCGCCGTCGGCGGCGCCGGTTCATCCGGGCTGCCGGCGTTGGCCAGCGGCACGCGTACCATCACCAGTATGAGCACGGCCAGTGCGGCCAGGGCTACCCAGAACGATGGCGTCCAGTGGATCAGCGTCACATCTTTGCCGGACCCTACCAGCCCGGCGATCACCAGGCCGCAAAGCGCTTCACCCGCGATCAATCCTGAAGCCGTCAGCACGCCGGCGTTCTCCACCCGCGCCTTCTGCGCATCGTTGTAGCCGCGCCGGTCGCGTAATTTATCGGTGATCCAGCGAATCACGCCGCCTACGAAAATCGCGAATGTCGTTCCCAGAGGCAAGTACATTCCTACCGCAAACAGCATCACGCTCTTCACTTCGATCATGATCATGGCGATGCCGAGCAGGATGCCCACAATCACCAGGGGCCACGCCATGTCGCCGCCCACGATGCCTTTGGACAGCATGGCCATCAATCCCGCCTGAGGCGCGGGCAGCGCGGCGCTGCCGAAGTGGTAGGCCTTGTCGAGCACGGCCAGCGGAAAGAACAACACCAGCGATGCCACTACCACGCCGAACAGATCTCCAATCTGCATTTTGGAGGGCGTGCCGCCCAAGATGTGTCCCACCTTCAAATCCTGCAGCATCTCACCCGCCACCGCAGAGGACACGCAGACCACAGCCGCGACTCCGAGCACAGCCGCCACGCCTCCTGTTCCCGAGACTCCCAGTGCCACCATCAGCAGTGCGGCAATCACCAGCGTACACAGCGTGAGCCCCGATACCGGATTGTTTGACGAGCCGATCAGCCCTACCAGGTTTCCAGAAACCGCGGCGAAAAAGAATCCCAGAACGATCATCACCAATGCAGCCACCACCGCAGCGGTAATGATTTGCGAAGTCGACAGATTTCCCGCGCCGCCGATGAAATAGTAGTAAAGCGCAATCATGGCCAGGAAGACGACGCCGATGCCGGCAAAAATCGCCTTCGAGGGAAGATCGCGATCCGTCCGATTGGTGGCCTCATGCGCGGCGGCAGATTTCTTCAGGTCCGAGACCGCACGCGCCATGCCCGCGCCCAATTGCTTCCGCATTTTGAACAAGGTGTAGGAAGCTCCCACCAGCATTCCACCCACGGCGATCGGCCGCACGATTGAGTAGTAGATGGCTCCCGCCAGCAGCGGCCACGCCAGCGTCTGTCCCGCAGGCTGTGCGGCCTGAATGTAAGGGCCAATGGTGAAGGTTAGAAGCGGAACCAGCAGGCCCCAGGCCAGCACGCCTCCGGCAAAATTGAGCGCCGCCAGCCGCGGACCGATGATGTAGCCAACGCCCAGATACGCCGGGCTAATGTCGGGCGCAGTCAGCAGCGTTGCGCCTCCGGTGATCGTGGTCGCCACGTTGGGATTCGTACCGGTGCGCAGCAGCAACTTCTTGCCCAGCGCACTGATGGTGACCGGAAACGTATTGTTCGCCGAGAAAACATTGACCGCGCCCAGCAGATACAAGATTCCGCCAAAGCCCATATTGGCGAACAGAATCTTGGCAGCTTTGGCGCCTTGCTGCCCGGCTTTGTGAATCTCGGAGGCGGCCACAGATTCCGGGTAGGGAAGGTCGGGATCTTCCACCATCACGCGCCGCAGCAGCGTGACAAAAAGAATACCCAGCGTGCCTCCGATCACCATCAGCGCCACCGAGTTCCAATATTTCTCCCGGGTCAGCCCCGGCCACAGGCCCGCCATCACAAATGCGGGGATCGTGAACACGGCGCCCGCAGCCACCGACTCGCCAATCGAGCCCACGGTTCGAGCGATGTTCTCTTCGAGCAGCGAGCCTTTCATCAGCCGCAGCAACGCCATGCCGATCACGGCCGCCGGATACGTGGCAGCGATCGTCATCCCGGCCTTCAATCCGAGATAGGCGTTGGCCGAACCCAGCAGTGCGGTCAAGAACAACCCGATCAGCACAGCGCGGAAGGTGAACTCCTTCATCTCCATGTTTTCTGGAACGTAGGGAACGTGTTTCTTGACGACCGGCGGGGCGACCGTGCTCATAGGCGAAATCCTCGCAATGGGATGAGTCCCGATACGCTAACTTTATATGCGAAACACGGGAACGGCGCACGTTAGCACGCGGGCAGGCTGCTTTACAAGTGCGGTGCCCGTTCCCGAATAAGTGCGACCCGGAGAAATGCCGGCTGTTACATAGACCTTGCTTAGGGTAAAATAGCGTCAATTGATCGTTCGCCCCTTCGCAGTTTCATCGTTCCGAGGTGCAGTGTGGCAAATCACTCCCCAGACCAGCTCTGGTTCCAGCGGTATTTTGAATTTCACTGCGACGATTGCGGCAGCCAAACGGGCTTCCGTTCGCGCCGGCGTACATTTTCCGAGCGTTACCTGCTTCCGGTTTTTCTGCTGCAGCCAGTGCGCTGCGCAGAATGTTTCCGCAGGGACTATCGCTTGATTTTCATGCCTGTGAGAGAGCGGCTGTCGGAAGCGATCGGCAAGCCGCCGGTCTCCGCAGTCCGACCCGGCAGCAACCGCAACGTTGCCTAGCGGGCCTGGACGCCGTTATACTGGCTGACAAGCAGGCAACGCGCAAGCATTATTCTTGCGGGGTTCACGGAGGCCGTCTTCAGCAGTAGTGGAGACCGAATTCGGGCGATCCAGGCAAAGGCCGCAGTCGCAGGGCCTTCTATTGCTTCGGCGGGCGGTCAGTCCTGGGTTAACCAATCCTGGGTCAACCGATCATCGGTCAACCGGTCATCGGTTAACCGATCCTGGGCCAGCCGATCCTGGGCCAGCCGATCCTGGGCCAGCCGAATTTCTGTGCGGGTTGCCGAGAGTCTTTTTACCGTTCTGTTTCCCTCCGATTGCCGCATCTGCGGTGAGCCTTTGATCAAAGTTTCCCGTCTTCCGGTCTGCCAGGAGTGCCTTGATGCCATGCTCCCCATCGCGGGCGGACTATGCTCTATTTGCGGCGAGCGCCTTTTTTCTTCTTATGCGCTATCCGCGCCTGAGAGCGAGCCCCGCTGCGGGTTATGCCAGCGCATTGAGCCTGTATTCGCTCGCGCGGCGGCGTACGGCAGCTATGAGGGTGGGCTGCGGGAACTAATTCATTTGCTGAAGTACGGCGGTATACGGCCGGCCGCGAATGTTTTAGGACGCATGCTGGCCGAGGCTATCGCAGAGCTTGCACCCGATTTTCCGGCCGGCTCTGTCGCCGTAGTTCCGGTGCCCCTGCACCGCTCCAAGCTGCGCGAGCGCGAGTTCAACCATGCGGAGTTGATTGTGCGGGCTGCGGTGAAACTTGCCGCGCCTGGCCGCCTGCAATTGTGCGCGAAGGCCCTGGAGCGAAAACGCGAAACGCCTTCGCAAACCGGCCTCACCCGCCACCAGCGGCGCGAGAATGTGCGTGGCGCATTCGGAGTGGCGCAACCCGAAGCCGTGAAGGGGCGCGAAGTGCTGCTGGTGGACGATGTTTACACCACGGGAGCCACGGTGTCGGAGTGCGCGCGGGTTCTGCGCCGCGCTGGGGCAAACAAGGTTTGGGTGGCGACCGTGGCGCGCACGCTGAAGGCCGAGCAGCATGTTGCGATTCAATTCTCCGGTGACGCGGTTGCTGGCGAGGAATTTGTCGCCCCGGAAATTCCGCTGGCTCGTGCGGCCGGCAGTTGATTTAGGAGCGATGCGTATTTCGATTGCGGCATCGAATTATCGAACATAAGCCCCGCGAAGCGGGAGTGCAGACGCGGGTTGAAGGGGACGAAGAGAGCATCATGTCAGCAAGAATCGAAGGCGATTCGGGACTCACTGGCCGGCACGCCGCCAGCCTGTTCGCAGGGGCGGCCGTGCATCACGACGGCAACGGGCACGCGCTGCACGCCCCCGTGCTCGTCCTGAATGCCTCCTATGAGCCCATCAATGTTTGCGCCGCGCGCCGCGCTCTGGTTCTGGTGCTGAAGGGCGTAGCCATGACGGAAGAGGAGAACGGCCACTTCCTGCACGCGGCCCGCATCGCCGTCCGCGTGCCCTCGGTGATCCGCCTGCTGGAGTATCGACGCATCCCGCACCAGAGCCGCGCCTTGTCGCGAAAAAACATCCTTCTCCGTGACCGCAATACCTGCCAGTATTGCGCAACCGTGCTGCCTTCCGGCGAATTGACGCTGGATCACGTGATCCCCCGCTCTCGCGGAGGATCCTCCACATGGGAGAATCTTGTCGCCTGCTGCCATACCTGTAACCGCCGCAAAGGCAACCAATTTCCCCTCGAAGCCGGCATGAAGCTGATGCGCGAACCCCGCGCCTTCAACCTCCACACCAGCCGCCACATCATGCGATTGATGGGCCGGTCGGATGATAAGTGGAGGAAGTATTTGTTCTACTAACTATCAGCTATCAGCTCTCAGCTAACGCCCATACCGAAAAACATCCTCTGCATATCGAACGCAGACTCACATTGTCATCCCGAGCGAAGCGAGGGATCTTCGTTGGCCGAAAGCTGATAGCTGACAGCTGACAGCTATTTTCTTGGTGGTATAGTCCGCGCCACGAGCCGCATTGATTTCGTATCCACCTGGTAAGCAGCCGCGGGGGAGTAGTCTTCCGGCGGCACTTGCAAAGCTCGCAGCTTCGAAGTGTCCACTCCCGTTTTGGCGACGAGTTCCATCGCCCGGGCTTCAACCTGCTTCTCGTTCACTGTCTTCCCCCCCGGGTAGGTCACGACTTTGTGAGTATGGACGATGCGGCCGTCCGAAGGGTCGTACAGAACGCAAATCCGGATGGACTCCGGGGCCAGTGTCTGTCCCTTTCCAATCAGCATCGCGCCGCTCCTCTTGACAACTCTTCTTTTTGATCGTTGATTGTGGCCATTGGTCGACGAGTATTGATGATGAAACCGGACGGCGATCTTTAACTCAAACTGCCATCCGATCCAGTGAACAGGATCAGGAAGCTCGCCGCGGCGGTCACGGCTTGGGCTCCGCTACCCATCAGAGAAAAGGTAATGGTATCGACCCCGCTATCGAAAAATCCTGGCGTGGCCACCCACCCGAAGAAACTGGACAAGTCCACCTGCGTGGGGACGCCAGTTTGCGGGTCGACCTTGGTATACCCCACAAAACCCGCAAGAATACTTGCGCCAACGAAGTCAGGATCGTTGAAGTCGACTCCATTCAGGCTGGCAAAAGCCATGACGTTGCTCGGTGCGATGTTGACATCTGCACTCACAGTGCCGTTGACTGTACTGAAGAAATCCGCAATCACTTCGGCTCCTTCCGCGGCAGAAGACTGGACTCACTCGTTTCTCGACGATAATACACCCTGCTCGAAGCTGAAGGCTCCGCGCCGGGGGTTCTAAGACTGAGAAGGCAATTCTTACTGTGGTTTATTGGGCCCCTGAGGCGGCGGGTTTTCGTCCGGCTTCTTTTTGTCCTCAGGTTTCGGCTGATCCGCCTTCGGGACTTCCTGCCCGTTGTACAGAATCCTCACATTCGATCCGAACCGCTTGTAGTCCTCGTACTTCACGATCTCGCGAATGTGAATATCGCCGGTATTGAAGTGCAGG
>CZKK01000071.1_pt1 | contig 11741 bp, 10 predicted proteins | sample 1122271 | NCBI WGS metagenome assembly CZKK01 (sample SAMEA3539301, study PRJEB10725) | soil metagenome | biome: tundra; feature: field; material: soil | place: USA | collected 2010-05 | depth 0.15 m | reverse complement strand
CGGCAAAGCAGGGCAGGTTCCTCGGCGATACGGTTTCCTTCGGAATGACAAAGCTAAAATTGCCATCGAACGGAGCGAGAGCAATTTAGCCTCCACACGGCGGGCGGGACGCCCGCCGGACTGCCGGCGAGACGCCGGCGCTACTCAGTTCTTCCCCTTCCGGAAGGGTGACGAGTTGCCTAGACGAGTATCTTTCTCGCGGCGCGTTCGGCCTCGGCCAGGCCTTCCTCGGTGAAGATCACCGACTTGGCCCGGTGGGTTGGGTCGGAGATAAGTCCCTTCTGGTGCAATCGATCCATGGTGTCCCAATCTCGTCTTCCACGCCTCTACTTCGTTGTGTAACGTGAGCCACAGGACAGCGAGCACAGCCTCCTCGACTTTTTGCTGGTTGAGTTTCATCGTGGTTCCTCTAAAGGGGTTGACGTCGCCGGGCTTCGCCCGGTTGGACAGCCGGGGGGCTATCCTCACATAAACCCATTTTGCGCCTAACTTTTCTTGCGTGCTGGGAGGATCGTGAATTTCTTGTTGCGGGGCAGGCGATAGGTTTCGAAGTCGTCGTGGTCGATGGTGAGAATCGCGCTCAGGGATTCGCGGGCGGCTAGATGAACTAACGTTGCATCGGCGAAATCCATGGGGCGATCTGCGTATTGTGTCATGAGTGCATTGACTGCCGGCAGTTCATCGTGGGTGATGGGTAGCATGCGGACCGCGCCGGAGCGCAGAAGAATCCAGACACCTTCGGCATCCGCAAGGTTGCGACGGGCAAGATGGAAAACTTCGGTGAGAACCGCTTCGGTGGTGAGCAGAGGAAGGCGGAATCGATTGTAGGCTTCAACGCAAAGAGCGTGCCATTCGTCGCTCCGGTCGATGATGGCCAGGAGTGCCCCAGTATCAATCAGGCCGGTGGGCACGCGACTCCTTGTCGTGCTTGCGGCGGATGATTTCGTGCACGAGTTCGCCTGCCCGGGAGGCGCGGCTGGGGTCGCCGCCTCGCACACTACCGATGGCAGCCACAGCGCATTGGCGGATCGCGGCCTGTTGCTCCGCATCGCTTAAGCTACGGTCGCGGTGCGCCTGAAGCCATTCGGAAGCGATCTGTTCCAGCAACGAAGAAAGGGACGTTCCCTGATTTCGGGCTTGCTCCTCCAGATCTGTCTTGAGATCTATAGCCAGGCGCCAACTGTAGACAGCAGTTTTCATGTAATACATTGTAGTGCATTGGTAATCTCGAAGCAAGAATGGCTGTGGCTGGACAGTCGGAGGCGGCGTCCCTACAGGGCTGTCGGTGCTTATGCCTTGCGGCTCCGGCCGATGGCGTCCCTAGCTTCTTTGTCTGCTGTGCGGCGGCGTTCGGTCTCCCGTTTATCCCACAACTGCTTGCCTTTGGCTAGGGCTAGTTCGACCTTTACTTTGCCGTTCTTGAAGTACATGCGGACGGGAATCAGCGTCAGTCCCTTTTGTTGCGTTTTGCCGATCAGCTTGCGGATTTCTTCTTTGTGCATCAGCAGCTTACGGGTACGCAGGGGGGCGTGGTTGTGGATGTTGCCGTGCTCGTAGGGGCCGATGTGGGCGTTGAGGAGCCAGAGTTCGCCGTCCTTGGCCAGGCCGTAGGAATCTTTGAGGTTGGCGAGGCCGCCGCGGACGGATTTGGCCTCGGTTCCGGTGAGAACCACGCCGCACTCAAATTTTTCCAGCAAGAAGTAGTTATGAGAAGCGATCCTATTAACGGCGGCATCGCGCTGGCCGCTGGCGGTGGGCTCGCGGCGCGGGGATTTCTCCGGTTTTGGCTTGGTTTCGTGTGTGGACTGGCGGGGCATGAGAATTCAGTGATCGGGCCATGGAGTGATTGAGTCATTAATTCCATCTGTCAATTACTCAATGGCTTCTACCTCATCTTAGCAGCGAGAGTGAAAATCGGCTTCCGGCTTCCGCTGTCCGGGAGCCGAGAAGCGGAAGCGGGGAGCCGTTTGCTCTACAAGGACTACGACTAAAGAGTGTAACTGCCGTGCGTGCAATGAGATGGGGAGCGAGGAAACGCGATGCTATAATCGCTGCAAAAGCATTGTTCCTGTGCGTCGAGTAGGTCGCTGGAAACGCTGCCGTAGGCGTAGTAACTGCTTGTCAGCACTGCTTCTCCGGCGAAGACTTCCGGCAAAGATTCTGAGACGAGGATTGACGAATGAAACGTCTGATGCCTGCGGCGGTTGCGCTGCTGGTTCTGCTAGCCATACTGCCCGCCCTCCCAGGGGACAAGGCCAAGGCGATTTACGAAAAGGGCCAGGACGCCGAGGCACGGGAGAATTATGAAGGGGCTTACAATTTCTACAAGCAGGCTTACGACCTGAAGCCGAAGGATTTGCGCTACAAGGCGTCGTTTGAGCGGTTGCGCTTCAAAGCGGCGGCAACGATCGTCCATCAGGGACAGAAACTTCGCGAGGAAGGCAAGCTGCAGGAGGCTTTGGCTGACTTTCAAAAGGCGGCGCTGATCGATCCGTCTCTATTTATCGCGCAGCAGGAATTGAAGCGCACCGTGCAGATGATTAATGAGGCGAACAATCCTCCGCCGCAGGCGGCGGGGCCTCCAGGCAGTTTGCGGCGCAAGATCAGCGAAGCGGGCGGACCGGTGGAGCTGGCGCCGATTTCGGTCGTGCCCATCACCGTAAAACTCACCGAGGATTCCAAGGTTATTTATCAGACGATCGGGCAGTTGGCCGGGGTCAATGTGCTTTTCGATCCGGACTATACCTCGCGGCGGATTAAGGTCGAGCTGAATGGAGTAACGTTGGAAGACGCGCTGCAGATTACGGCGCTGGAATCGAAAACTTTTTGGCGCCCGGTGACTGGAAATACGATTTTTGTCGCGCAGGACAATCCCGCCAAACGCAAGGAACTGGAACAGAGCGTTCTGAAGACGTTCTACCTGCAGAATCTTTCGCAGCCCACCGAGTTGCAGGATGTGGTGAACGCCATTCGCGCGGTGCTGGATGTGCAGAGGGTGCAGCAATTGCTTTCGCAGAATGCACTGGTGGTTCGGGGCACACCCGACCAGATCGCGCTGGCGGAGAAACTGGTGGAGGATCTGGATAAGGCGCGTCCGGAAGTGATCATCGATATTGCGGTGTTGCAGGTGAGTAAAGATAAGTCGCGGACTTTGGGGTTGAGTCCTCCGACCAGCGCCACCGTCACTCTGCAGAGCAATATCAACACGACTACGACCACCGGTACGACCACCTCCGGAACGGGCGCCACCGTTACGTCAGGCACCGGTACCGGGCTCGAGTTGAATACGCTGGGCAACCTGAATGCGACGGATTTCCAAGTGACGATTCCTTCCGCGAACCTTTCGGCGGTGATGGGCGATACCGACACGAAGATGTTGCAGAATCCGCAAGTGCGGGCGCTCGATAATCAGAAGGCGACGCTTAAGATCGGCGAACGCGTGCCGGTTGCAACAGGATCGTTCCAGCCGGGAATTGGCGGCGTAGGCATTAATCCCCTGGTGAACACTCAGTTTCAATACCTGGATGTGGGCGTGAATATCGACGTAACCCCGCACGTGCATGCCGACCGCGAAGTGACTTTGAAGATCACGATGGAAATTTCTTCGGTGGTGGGCCAATCGAGTATCGGCGGCATTAGCCAGCCGATCATTGGCCAGAAGAAAATTGAGCACGAAATCCGCCTGAAGGATGGGGAGTCGAGTTTGATCGGCGGAATCCTTGACGATTCGCAAACCAGGTCGTTGGCCGGTATTCCGGGCTTAGCATCGATTCCTATCCTGGGGTACTTCTTCGGTCAGAGGACGCAGGATCACTCACAAGACGAGACCGTGTTTGCGATCACTCCGCACATTATTCGTGGAACTACTCTGAGTGAGCTGAATCAGCGTGCGATTGACATTGGCACGGCGAACTCGATTCAACTGACGCATAGGCCTGCTGCGGCAGTTGCGCCCACCGGGCAGACTCCGAATCAGATTCCCGCTACGCAGCCGCCCGCAAGTCAAACCCCGAACCAGCAACCCAATGCGGCTCCGGGGACGCAGGGAAGTGCGAACTTCCTGTTTGATCCGGGGCAGATTACGGCTGCGAAGGGGAACACTTTTGTAGTGAACCTATTAATCTCCGGCGCGCAGAATGTATATTCCGTTCCCGTGCAGTTGAACTACGATCCCGCCAAGCTGCAGTTGGTAAACATTTCGAACGGAGGTTTCCTCTCTCAGGATGGACAAGCTGTGGCCCTGGTGCATCGCGAAGATGAAACCACTGGAACATTGCAGATCACGGCTACGCGACCGCCAGGCGCAGGTGGAGTTTCCGGCCAGGGCGCGGTGGTTACGATGACATTTCAGGCGAAGGCCAGCGGGCAAACTCCCCTTACCATCACTCGAGGCGGAGCGCGCGATCCTGGTTTGCAGGCTATTACGGTGAACGGTGCGCAGGCGTCGGTAACCGTGCAGTAGAACGTTTCGTGAAGAGCAGAAGATGAGCCTAAGTAGATTTCGTCAGGGGCGGCGTACCAGATCCGACTGCGGCTTTACGCTCCTGGAACTGATTATTGCGACCACCATCCTGTTAATTCTCTCGACGATGGCGGTGCCGATGGCGCGCCTCAGCATCAAGCGCGAGAAGGAGCGGCGCCTGCGAGCCGACCTATGGGAAATGCGCGACGCCATCGACCGCTACAAGATGGATGCCGACCGGGGAGCGTTTCAGACCAAAGTGGACAGTCAAAACTATCCACCCGACCTGGAAACGCTGGTGAAGGGCGTGGACGTGCAAGGGAAGAAAGTCCGGTATCTGCGCAAGATTCAAAGCGATCCCATGACCGGCACCACCGAGTGGGGCATGCGGTCGATGCAGGACGATCCGGATTCCGACTCCTTTGGGGGGCAGAGCGTATTCGACGTTTACACCAAGTCGCGGGACGAGGCGCTGGACGGCACCAAGTATAAGGATTGGTAAATGGCAAGCGGACTCAAAACGCGCCGCAGTTCGGGCTTCACTCTGCTGGAGATGATGATCGTGATCAGCATCATGGTGATCCTGATGTCGATTGCGCTGCCCATTTATAACCAGTCGGTGGTGCGTGCGCGCGAGTCCGTATTGCGTCAGGACTTGTTCGAACTGCGTTCGCTGATCTCGCAATACACTCTGGACAAGCAGAAAGCGCCGCAAGGCCTGGATGACCTGGTGTCCGGGGGCTATATCAAGGTTGTTCCCAAAGACCCGATGACGAACGAAGCGAACTGGGAAGTCGTGCAGGAAGACGTGCTGCTGGCGGTGGACCAGCAGGATCCGGGAATCAGCGACGTGCATTCCGCGTCGAGCGCGACCGGCAGTGACGGGACTGCATACTCCACCTGGTAACCCGCTGCCCGTTTAAGCTTTAATTCTATTTCTTCCAACCTTGCATCGTTGAATAGTTCCACACTCAGCAAGTAACATCTATTCATGCCCGTCGAAACGGAACTCACCCAAGCCCCAGCCTCCATTCGAGCGCCGCGCGGCAACACCATCACTTGCAAGGGCTGGCAGCAGGAAGCTGCCATGCGCATGCTCATGAACAACCTCGACTCTGACGTCGCCGAGCGTCCGCAGGATCTTGTCGTTTACGGCGGAACCGGGCGCGCAGCGCGGAGTTGGGAAGCATACCGCGCAATTGTCGCGACCCTGAAGAATCTGGAGAACGACGAGACTTTGCTGGTGCAGTCAGGCAAGCCCGTGGGCGTGTTCAAGACGCACGATCATGCGCCGCGCGTGCTCATCGCGAACTCCAATTTAGTTGGCCATTGGTCGAATTGGGAGAAGTTCAACGAGTTGGAGCGCGCCGGTCTCATGATGTATGGCCAAATGACTGCCGGCTCCTGGATTTACATCGGTTCGCAGGGCATTGTGCAGGGGACGTTTGAAACTTTTTCCGCGGCGGGCGAAAAACATTTTGGCGGCGATCTGGCGGGCAAGCTGATCGTCTCGGGCGGCTTGGGCGGCATGGGCGGAGCTCAGCCCCTGGCTGCGACTATGACGGGCGCAGCTTTTCTCGGCATCGACGTTGATCCGGAGCGCATCAAAAAACGGCTGAAGACCGGTTATTGCGACTTCATGGTCACCACACTCGATGAGGCCCTGCGCATTTTGAAAAATGCCGTGCGCAAGAAAGAAAATGTATCGGTCGGCCTGGTGGGGAATTGCGCGGACGTGATTCCAGAGTTGGCCGAGCGCGGCGTGGTGCCTGACATTCTCACCGACCAAACCTCGGCGCACGATCCGCTGAATGGATATATCCCGAACGGCATGACGCTTGCAGAGGCCGTCGAGTTACGAAAAAACGATCCCCAGACGTATCAGGAAAAATCGCTCGACGCCATGGCGCGGCACGTGGAAGGCATGTTGCGGCTGCAGAAGATGGGATCGGTCACGTTCGATTACGGCAACAATATCCGCACGTTTGCGTTTCAGCGCGGCGTGAAGAACGCTTACGACTTTCCCGGGTTCGTGCCCGCATATATTCGTCCGCTGTTCTGCGAGGGACGCGGACCATTCCGCTGGGTGGCGCTGTCGGGCGAGGCATCGGACATTCATGTGACCGACGATCTGGTTTTGGAGTTGTTTCCCGAGAACCGCATCCTGCGGCGGTGGATTGATCTGGCGCGCAAGCGCATCAAGTTTCAGGGACTGCCGGCGCGCATCTGCTGGCTCGGCTACGGCGAGCGCGCGCAGTTCGGCCTCGCAATAAACGATCTGGTGAAGAAGGGCAAAATCAAAGCGCCAATCGTGATCGGCCGAGACCATCTCGATTGCGGCTCGGTGGCGTCTCCGTTCCGCGAGACCGAGAGCATGAAAGATGGCTCGGACGCGGTGGCCGACTGGCCTCTGCTGAATGCGTTGCTGAACACGGCGGCGGGCGCGTCGTGGGTGTCGATTCACAACGGCGGCGGTGTGGGCATTGGCTATTCGCTGCACGCGGGGCAGGTCACGGTTGCGGACGGGACCGACGAGATGGCCAAGCGCATCGAGCGCGTGCTGACGACCGATCCGGGGATGGGCGTGATCCGGCATGTGGACGCGGGATATGACGAGGCGAAAGAGTTTGCGAAGAAGAGCGGCGTGAAGGTGCCGATGGCGGGGAAATGAACGCCCACCACGGAGACACGGAGGCACGGAGTTCTTCTGGACGGTCTTCTTATCGATGTCAACGTGTCGGTTCCTCACCGTCGAATCATGCGTTGGGTTCTATGATCCCCAAAAACCTCCGTGCCTCCGTGTCTCCTTGGTGGGTGTTCTGCTCGTGGAGGCAGAGTGCGTAAGGAATCGGTACTTTTCTTGGTCAATATTGGCCAATTGCTCACGCTCCATTCTTCTTCGAGCAAGCCCGGCCCGCGCCGCGGGCCCGACCTCAAACAACTCGGCATCATCGAAGACGGCGCGGTGCTGTGCCTCGGCGGCAAGATCGTTTCCGCCGGCACAACCAAAGACGCGCTGCGTGATCCCTGGCTGAAGAAGAATCGTAGGAAAGTTCTCGAGATCGACTGCGCGGGCAAAGTCGTCCTGCCCGGTTTTGTGGATTCACACACACATCCTGTTTTTGTCAGCCCGCGGCTGGTGGATTTTGAGAAGCGCATTGAGGGCGCCTCTTATGAAGAAATCGCCGTGGCCGGCGGCGGCATTCGCTCGAGTCTGGAGGGTGTTCGCACGGCAGGGAAGCGAGTTCTCACGGAGAGAGTTCTGGCCGCACTCAATGATATGGCCGCTCACGGCACGACCACGGTCGAAGCCAAGTCGGGCTACGGGCTGACGGTTGAATCGGAACTGAAGTCGCTGGAAGCGATCCGCGACGCTGCTTCCCGCTGGCCGGGGACGGTTATTTCCACCCTGCTTGGGGCGCACGTAGTCCCAAAAGAATTTCAGGGTCGCTCACAAAAGTACGTTGAGCTCGTCTGTAAGAAGATGATCCCGCAGGCAGCGAAGCGGAAGCTCGCCCAGTTCGTCGATGTTTTTTGCGATCAGGGGGCGTTCACAGCGGAAGAGGCGGAGCAGATTTTTGAAGCTGCCGAGCGGCACGGGCTCAGCGTGCGGGCCCACATGTGCCAACTTTCTGAGACATCATTGCGGCCATTCTTGCGCTTCAATCCTGCGTCGTTCGATCACATGGATTACGTGAACGAAGACGACATCGCGCGGTTGGGCAGGCACGATACGGTCGCCACACTGGTGCCGGGGGCGAATTATTTTCTCGGGCTGAAGGAATATCCGCAGGCGCGCAAGCTGATTGACGCCGGCGTCCCGGTGGCGCTGGCGACGGACTACAACCCCGGTACTTCGCCGACCTTGAGCATGCCGATGGCGATGTCGCTGGCCTGCACGCACATGAAGATGTCGCCGGCGGAAGCCGTAGCGGCGGCAACCATCAACGGGGCATGGGCGTTGCGAGTGGCAGACCGTAAAGGCTCAATCGAACCGGGAAAAGATGCTGACCTGGCAATATTTGCGGTCAAGGATTACCGCGAAATTCCCTACTGGTTCGGGACCGACCGGTGTTCGAGGACATTCATCAACGGAACGGGGGTACATCCGCACTGAACTTTCAGAGCAAATCGTCCGTATACATTGAAGACCGATACTTGTCCCTTGCAGCGCGTGGCCGAGCTGCTCTTTTGATGAAAATCAGCCATAGGACTGTCTAGTTGCAAAATGATTTCAAGCGAATAATCTTCCGAGGACCCTATGAAGCGAATTCTTGCTGTACTAATCTGTGCGTTGGCGACATTCTCCGTGGCAGGGGCGCAAAGGCTGCCCGAGGTGGCGCGGCCAGAGAATTACAAACTCACCTTTACTCCCAATCTGGAGACAGCGACCTTCGAGGGTGATGAAACGATTTCCATCCGCGTGTTGAAGCCGACCGCGCAAATCACGCTGAACGCTGTCGACCTCGACTTCCACGAGGTCACCGTCACCAGCGGCGGCAAGACGCAAAAGGCTTCCGGGACCTGTGACAAAGAAAAGGAGATCACCATACTGACGTTGGAAAAGCCGCTGGCCCCTGGCGCCGCTACCATCCACATTACTTATGCTGGCGTCCTTAACGACGAGATGCGCGGCTTCTACCTGGGGAAAGACGATCAGGGACGCAAGTACGCCGCCACGCAGTTCGAGGCTACAGATGCACGCCGCGCGTTCCCGTCATTCGACGAGCCCGCCTACAAGGCCACTTTCGATATCACCGCCGTTGCCGACAAGGGGCAGGTTGCGATTTCGAATCAAAAAATTGTCTCCGATACGCCCGGCCCTGGCGACAGGCATACGGTCCGCTTTGCCACCACCGCCAAGATGTCGTCATACCTGGCGGCGCTGGTCGTGGGCAACTTCGAGTACATCGAAGGCGAGGCGGATGGCATTCCGATCCGCGTCTACAGCACTCCTGGGAAAAAGGAGATGGGGAAGTTTGCCCTGGAAGCAGCCGAGCACGTCCTCAGCTATTACGATAAATATTTCAGCATCAAGTACCCCTACGGAAAACTCGATCTGATCGGCCTGCCGGATTTTTCCGCCGGCGCGATGGAAAACACAGGCTGCATTACATTCCGCGAAGTCATTCTGCTGATCGACGAGAAGCAGGGTTCCGTCGACTTGAAGAAGACCATCGCCTCTGTGATAGCCCATGAGATGGCTCACCAGTGGTTCGGCGATCTGGTCACGATGAAATGGTGGGACGACGTTTGGCTCAACGAAGGTTTCGCCACATGGATGTCAAGCAAGCCGGTCGAGGCATGGAAGCCGGAATGGAATTTCAGTTTGGACGATGTGAGCAACACGGGCGGGACGCTCAACACGGATTCGCTGGCGAACACGCGCCCAATCCACCAGGCTGCGGAAACGCCGGCGCAGATTACGGAATTATTCGATGGCATCGCCTACGGCAAGGCTGCAGCGGTGTTAAGAATGCTGGAGTCCTACCTGGGTGAAGAGACGTTCCGTGCGGGAGTCAACGCATATATCCAAAAACATCAATACGCGAACGCAACCGCCGGCGACTTCTGGGATGCGCAGGCCAAGACGTCGAAGAAACCTGTCGACCAGATCATGTCCACTTTTGTGAAGCAGCCCGGCGTTCCGATTATTAATGTGAAGTCGCAATGCTCGGGCAAGTCGACGACCGTAACCCTGGATCAGCGTCGTTACTACTACGATCGGGAAAAGTTTCAGGCAGCGAATGATCAGCTCTGGCAAGTTCCGTTGTGCCTGTCGTCGGCGGGCGGGGCTCAGAAATGCGAACTACTCACCAAGAGGCAGCAGACGTTTACGCTGGCGGGCTGCTCGACGTGGGTCTTGGCCAACGCCGGCGCCACTGGATATTACCGCGTGGGCTACCAGCCCGATGCGGTGCGGGCCTTCGCGAGTGACGCCGAAAGCAAGCTTTCTCCCGCGGAACGGATTACCTTGCAGGCGGACATATGGGCTTCGGTTCGAGTGGGGCGCGAGCCAGTAGGAGACTATCTCGCGTTGGCCCAAGGAATGGGCGGCGACCGCAATCGCGCGGTCATCGAAGATGTGCTGGGGCGGCTTAACTACATTGGCCAATATCTGGTGACCGATAGTGATCGCGAATCTTATCGCATTTGGTTGCGGCAGTATCTGTCACCCATCCTCAAGGATGTGGGCTGGGAATCCAAGCCGGGCGAAAGTGACGAGATGAGAACGCTCCGGGCCCGCGTATTCAACGCTCTGGGCCACGACGCCCGTGATTCAGAAGTGCTGGCGCAGGCTCGCAAGCTCGCGGACCAGGCTTTGGATAATCCCGCATCGGTCGATCGCGAACTGGCTGGCAGCGCGTTTGGCCTCGCAGCCTTAACCGGCGATCTGGCGTTTTATGACAAACTGCTGGCCACGACGAAAAATGCAAAGTCGCCTGAGGAATACTATATGGCTCTGTTCGCTCTGCCCCAGTTCGGCGACCCTAAAATGCTGCAGCGGACGCTGGACTATGCCCTATCTCCGGACGTTCGTTCGCAAGACGCGCTGGGTCTGATCAGCGACGTAATGCAAAATCCGGCGGGCGAAAAACTAGCCTGGGACTTTGTTCTGGCGCACTGGGAATCTGTACAAAAAGCCGGCGGCCCATTTGCCAGTGCCCAGATCGTGGGCGCCACCAGTTCGTTCTGCGACGCCCACATGCGCGATCAGGTCGCGGATTTTTACGCCGCGCACAAGATAGAAGGTGCGGAGCGGACCTACCGGCAGTCAATCGAGCGCATCAACAACTGCGTCGATCTGAAGTCGCAACAGCAGCCACAACTTGCGTCGTGGCTGGGACAGCACGGTTCTTCGGCTGGAGGACAGTAGGCCCGCAAAGCCTCCCGTCAGCCGGCGCTGGTACATGACCAGGTAGTGGGCGAGCCTCAACTGGCCCACTATCGGCTACCCTTCGAATGTTTTCCATTCGACTCATATAAAATCGTCAACCGCTTTGTTGGCGTCGATCGAAGCAGAGCTTTGCTATAATCAACAACGTTCCGCACGCATTCGGCCTTGAGCTGTTTTCCGGTTGGCATTCCCTCGACAATCGGCGTGAAGCGAACAATCCTCGTGGCCCGCGGTGGATGAGCGGGTCTCGAAACGTGGCCAGGTAGCTCAGGTGGTAGAGCGCAGCCCTGAAAAGGCTGGCGTCGGCGGTTCAACTCCGTCCCTGGCCACCATCATTCTAAAGAACTTGGCGGCCGAGAGCCGAAATTTCCAACCCACGAT
>CZKK01000090.1_pt1 | contig 11937 bp, 17 predicted proteins | sample 1122271 | NCBI WGS metagenome assembly CZKK01 (sample SAMEA3539301, study PRJEB10725) | soil metagenome | biome: tundra; feature: field; material: soil | place: USA | collected 2010-05 | depth 0.15 m | reverse complement strand
CCGGTCGTCGGATTGAAAGTCATATCGAAGGAATACCCGGGCAGATTGATCGTCACTGAATAGTTAACAGCGATATAGATCGCGGAAAGTCCCGGTGAATTGATGCGCTGCACCGTTATCTGCTTGGCCTCGATCGGAAGGTCGTGCTCCCTCGCTTTCTTGAGCACGTCGCCGCGAACATCTTCGTCCGTCTTCTGCAGATTGCCGCTGTCCACCATCACTACATTCTTAAGGTCGTCCTGAAAACTGTAGTTGGCCAGCATGGGGGGAGCTACCTGGAACAGGCCCACCACCACGGCCGCGATAGCGATAAATCCCATACAAGCTTTAATGATTCCCATAGTCTGAATTGCGCGGCCAAGCCGGCCGCAAACTTCAGGCCTGGGCTCGCAGCGCCCCTTGAAAATGTTCTACTACCGCCGAGATCGTAACATCGCGTACCTCGCGAGTCGAGCGAAGAACCACTTCCACAGTACCTTCGGTAACCTTCTTCCCGACCGTGATTCTAAAGGGGATACCGACCAGATCTGCGTCCTTGAACTTCACTCCCGGCCGTTCATCCCGGTCGTCGAGAATCACATCAAATCCCGCCGCTTCCAGCCGGGATCCGATATCGACGGCCGCCTTCAGTTGAGCCTCGTCCTTCGTATTGATGGGAGTAACCACAATTTCAAACGGCGCAATCGATGGCGGCAGCCAGAATCCATTTTCGTCGTTGCTCTGCTCCACCGCCGCCGTAAGAATTCGTTCAATGCCGATGCCGTAACTGCCCATGATCGGCGTAACTTCCTTGCCGTTCTTGTCGAGCACACGCACGCCCATCGACTCCGAATAGCGGTAGCCCAGCTTGAAGATGTGTCCGATCTCCACCGCCGTATCGATGCGCAGCGCGTTGCCGCAATTCGGACAGCCTTCACCCGCGGTCACTGCGCGTAAATCCGCATACGTTGTGGGATGAAAATCCTTCCCCGGCGTCAGATTCTTCAGGTGATAGTTCTCTTTGTTCGCTCCACCGATCAGATTCGCGCGGCCCTCGAGCGCCTTGTCCACCAACAGAACAGGTAGGTGAGTATCTTTCTTCCAGTCCTTCGCCCACTCAATCCCCACCGGCCCCAAATATCCCGCCGGAGATTTGAACAGCGCCCTAATCTCGCCTTCTTCCATGGGCCGCGTCGCGACGGCCACAGTTCCGTTAAGCTTCGCTTCGTTCAATTGGTGATCGCCGCGCATGAGCACCACAATCCCCCGCAACTTTGTCTTGCCGGTCTTCTCATCTTTTTCTTCCGCCATCAAAGCCAGCGTCTTGATCTTGTTCTTCGGCGACACGCCCAGAAATCGCGCTACATCTTCAATTGTCTTCTGCCCCGGAGTGTGCACTTCGAGCGGCTTGCCGTCGCCCTCGGCGGCGAGATCTTCCACCGCTCCAAGCTTCGACGTAGCTTTCTCCATGTTCGCCGCGTAGTTGCAGCCGTCGCAGCTCACAATCTGATCTTCTCCGGCCGGAGTGCGCACCATGAACTCATGCGATTCCTTCCCGCCCATCGCCCCCGAATCCGCCTCCACCACCATGTACTTCAACCCGCAGCGGTCAAAGATGCGGCAGTACGTGTCGTAATGTTTCTTGTAGGAAACATCGAGGCCGGCGGCGTCGATGTCGAACGAGTACGCGTCCTTCATCATGAACTGCCGCACCCGCAGCAGCCCGGACTTCGGCCGCGGCTCATCGCGAAACTTCGGAGCAATCTGGTACCAGATCTGCGGCAACTGCTTGTAGCTGCGCAGTTCCTTGCGCGCGATCTCCGTCATCACTTCTTCTTCGGTCATGCCCAGGCACATGTCCGCGCCCTTGCGGTCTTTCAGGCGAAACAAATTGTCGCCCATCAAAGCCCAGCGCCCGCTGGCCTCCCAAATCTCCCGCGGATGCAGCGCTGGCAGGAAAAACTCCTGCCCGATCTTGTCCATCTCTTGGCGCACGATAGCCATGATCTTGTTGAACGAGCGGTTGCCCAAGAAGAGATACGAGTAAATGCCCGCCGCCAACTGCCGAATGTAGCCCGCCCGCACCAGAAACTTGTGGCTGGCCACTTCCGCGTCGGCGGGAGCCTCGCGTAGTGTAGGAATGAAGAGTTCTGACCATCGATGCATAGAGTTTGAGTGCCGAGTTGCGAGTACGAGTATCGAGCGAAGGACACTCGCTGATCCCTTGGGGGAATTGATTATTGTAGCAGCGGATTCTTTGACCGGCTTCCAACCCAGCTAGAATGATTACAAGGCCTATGGCCAAAACTCGCTACCGTTTCAATATCATGCTTCGGCCCGGGCCGGAAGGCGGATTCACTGCCATTGTGCCCGCATTGCCCGGCTGCGTCACTCACGGCCGCACTTTGGAAGAAGCTAGGATGATGGTCAAGGACGCGATCGCCGGATACGTCGAGAGCCTAAGGAATCACAAAGAGCCGATTCCGGCTTGATGTTCACTCAGTATTCGGTACTCGCGACTCGGTACTAAGCAGTCAGCCGCCGCAGAATCTCTTTCCCCAGCTTCTGCGTCTCCCCAAAAAACTTCTGATACTCGACGAAGAGCCGGTTGAGCTCCAGCGACTTGTCCGCCGAGAGATGCTTGCGCAGCATCATGTCGCGCACGTGCACCGGGTTGGGCAGGGTTGCGTCTTCCGTCAATTCTTCCAGCGCGGTATTGGGATCATAATGGTACATGCAGGTATTGTAGCGCCGCCGTCCCGGCGGCTGTCGGGAGGGCGTCCCGCCCTCTCTGCCTGCGCCGACGCACCGGCCGGCGGGACGCCGGCGCTATACTAATTCGGTGCTCCACAGATCATGGAGGTGCACGATCCCCTGTAGCTTCCCGCCGCCGTCGACCACCATCAACGATGTAATCTTCTTCTCCTCCATCAGCGCCAGCGCAGACGCCGCAAACTCCCCAGCCGCAATCGTCCGCGGGTTCTTCGTCATGCACTCTCCCGCCGTCAGATCGAGCACGTCTTTCCCGCGCTTCTCCAGCAGCCGCCGCAAATCTCCATCGCTGATGATGCCCACCAACTTCTCGTCTTCCACCACCGCCGTCACACCCAGCTTTTTGCGCGACATTTCATAAATCACGTCCGGCATCCTAGTCTGCGGCGTAACACATGGCAGCGCCTCGCCCGAATGCATCAGGGACTCCACTCGCGCCAGCCGCTTTCCCAGCTTCCCGCCAGGATGCAGGTTGGCAAAATCTTCTTCTTTGAATCCGCGCTTTTCACTGAGCGTGACTGCCAGCGCGTCGCCCAGTGCCAACATCGTAGTCGTCGAAGCCGTGGGCGCCAGCCCCAGCGAGCAAGCCTCCTCCGCGATCGAACAATCAAGCGCCACATCGGCAGCGGCCGCCAGCGTCGAGGCTCGTGCGGCTGACGCTGGTGTGGGGCGGGTACTCTTGCCCGCTGATCTTGATTTTGCTTGGGCTCTCAATTCGACTCGATCTGCAGACAATTCTGCGGCAGACTTCCCTGCTCCCCTCGATCCTTTTCTAGTTTCGGCATTCGCGGGCGAGGGCGCCCGCGCCACACCAGCCGCATCTCCCGTCATCGCAATCAGCGGCACCTGTAGACGCTTGATCGTCGCCAACAAGGCCAGAAGTTCCTCCGTCTCTCCGGAGGCTGAAAGCGCCAGCACGACGTCCCCGCGCACCACCATCCCCAAATCCCCGTGCAGCGCCTCCACCGGGTGCAGATACAATGCCGGAGTTCCGGTCGAACTAAGCGTCGCGGCAATCTTGCGCGCGATCAGCCCGCTCTTGCCCATCCCCGTCACTACGACGCGTCCGGCGCAGCAAAAAAGCAAATCTACAGCCCGCTGAAACGCCGCCGCCATCGGCCCGCCAATGCGGTCCGCCAGAGCGCGCAACGCCTCCGCCTCAATGCGCACCACGTTCTCGCCGATATTTTTTGATTTCATGAAAGCGTCGCGAACAGGATGTTAGCACGCCGCTCGGCGTACACGCGTTCGCTAGAAATGGTCCTCAATGGCTTGCGGCTGCACCGGCTTCTGACCAAGCACGGCGAGCCCGCGGGCTTGAATCGCGCGGTCCCACGGGCCGGCCTGCCAGTTGTCCCGCATCTTCGCGGGATGTTTCCATGGAGGCAGCGCGACCATGAGATTCCGTGCCGTCGAGTGCACATAGGGCTCATACATCGAGCGCAGCTTCTCCAGTTTCTGCCGCGCTTCCTCCGTGTTTCGCAGTTTCAATCCCGCAACTTTGAGTGCTTCTCGCAGAGCCTCAAAATCCGCATCGGTCAGCCGTTCCGGAGCCTGCGGATCATAGCGCGCATTCACCACCTGCGCTAGATCGACCGCCGCATGGCGCGCCATGGCGAAAGTCAGCCGCGCTTGACCGGGATGAATGCCTTCTATGCCGGTAATCACCAGTGAAGTCACGTCCAGCATGGTCATCAATGCTGCCAGCCACGATTGATTACTGTGTTGCGAACGAAAGAAACTCAATACCGGATAAGAAATGCCGCTCTCCAGCAACTCCCCCGCCCAGCGCTCCCAGTCGCGCAAAACTTCGTCGAGAACAGATTGCTCAATCGCCGGATTCTCGGAGCTCCCTGCCAGCCGCACCAATAATTCGGCCGCAGTCGGGGGCGATCCCGCACGCGCATCGAGCATCGAGATCTGAATCTCACGCCGCGAAAATGAAGCGTAGACCACCGGCAGGTAACCGATTACTACGCCGAGAAATGCAAAGCCCAACCCCGCTTCCAGCACCGACAGCGCCCGTGCCCCAGCCGATATAGGCACAATATCGCCGTAGCCCAGCGTAAAGAATGTTTCGCCACTGTGGTAAAGGATCCTGGCAAATGTAATTGGCTCGTTGCCGAGCTGCTCGTGTCCGCCTAATCCGTATTGCAACAGCGCAAAGCCCAGGATCAGGCCCGCGGCCCAGAACTCGAGAAGCAAAATCAGAGACAGCGGCCCGAAGTAGCCCAGAAAACTTTGCTGCCGGGCGGGGGTGCGGATGTGGGCAGCAATTCTCTTCCATGGAATCCACGTTCGGCGGTAGAACCAAGCCGTCAGCCTGAACTGTCGCGTTACCCGCCGTGGCAGCACAACGGTTTCGAACGCATCGAGCAGCACCACGCCGATGATGACACCGCCGAAGATAATCGCGGGAATGTTGAGGTGAAAGCTCATGCCGGATTCTCAGTCGCAATCTTGATGCGGAGGGAAGGGTAACAGATTCGGCGTCCGGCGTCCGGCTTCCGGAAAATCAAGAGGGTGCGGGCGCCGGAGGCCGCTTTTTCCTACTGTGGTTTAGGCTGCTGCCCCGCCGGAGTCTGTGCCGGCGGCGTGGCCGGCGGAGTCGTAGTAGCAGGCTTCTTCGCCACAGGCTTCTTCTTCACCGCGGGCTTCTTCGCCGGTTCGTTATCGTCCACCACAATTTTCTTCGGAGGCGCGGCCGGAATCGCCGCCTGCGCCGTCTTCAGGTCCGCACGCAGGCGCACAATCTCCTGCTCTTTCGAGGTTGCGAGGTTATTGACGCGATCGGCAAACTGTTTCCGCGTTCCCTCAAAGCTGTTGAGATCGTTCGACAGCGCCTGGAAATCGTCTTTCGGCCCGAACGCTCCCGCCGATTCCACCACTCCGCCCAGCACGTCGTAGAGCGCATCAAGATTCCGGTAGAGCTTAAAGGTCGCGGGCATGTCTTCCGGCGCATTGCGCAACTGCCCAATCATCTCGGGCAGCGCACTCTGCAGATTGCGCTGGATGGAATCCACGTCGTTCAGCGACTGCTTTTTCGTGGAGCCGTCAGTCTTCCAGCGTTCGATGCGCAGCTTGGCCAGATCGGCCTGCGTGGTCTTGGCTGTAGCCTCCAACTGCGCCAGCAATCCATTCAATTGCGACACCGAGGCATAAGAAACCGGCCCGCCCTGCGGCGACGCCGGACCGCTTCCCTGCATCGAGTATTGCGGGCTTGGATGACCCGCGGCCGGCGCCGAAGCAGTTTGACCCAACGCCGTTGCGCTCCAAAGCAGCCAACACAGCACGAAAGAATAAGAGATGAGTTTAGGGTTCATGGATTGTGGAGTCAGCGGCGCACGCGATGCGTGAATCAGAATATCGATAAGCCGAGGATACTACAAGCCGAGCACTCCGTTAGATTTCCTCTTACCAGCCCGCAGAACTACAATCTCTCCATGCAACGCAAAATCTTCTGGACGGTCTTTATGGTACTCGGCCTGCTCGCGGATTTCCTGCTGCCGATTTGGTGGGGCCTCGCCGCCACCATTCCCATCCTGTTCATCGCATGGTGGGTTGCCTATCGCAGCGACTGGTTCTGAATCAAGAGTTTTTCAGCCGCTGGCCGTCTGCGTCATGGTGAAGATGCCATTTATGTTGTTACACCCGGTACCACCCACCATCGTCCAGTTGCCCGTGATCACGCCGTTGCTGAGCGTGTTGTTGGTGGTGTTCAACGTTCCGGTCATTGAAGTACCGGTCAGCGTCAGTGTGTTTCCGCCCGATACCACGATGAACGAAAACGAAAATGGAGGGACCACCTGGTCAGCCGAATTGAAGCTTGCGTTCAAAGTCCCGCTCGGTCTTGGCCCAGTCACCGGAAAACAACCTCCGTCTATCTGGGTTAGGAGCTGAAAGGTGGTAACGTTCAGCGTCCCGTCACTGGCGGCCGTGAATTGCGTGATAAAGCTAAGTCCGGACGCCGCTCCGTCTCCACCAAGCATCTCCGATTGCCAGATCCCGCCAGATGCGGTTTGCACACTAGGCGTGGTGCTGCTGCATCCGTTCAGCATGAGCGCGACCAGCAGCAGGATTGCCACTTCTTTCATGAATTTCCCTTGATCCTTAGAATCGATCTTTAAAATCGGCAGCGAAATACTATTGCAAGATTACAGAGATGCGCCCCGGCCGGTCAATGGATGTAAGACCGTGTGCATTTCGCTTGCGCCTCTTAGGGCTTGCGCTCAGTCCACAGCATGAGCCAGAATGGCTGTCCCACGGAGATCAGTTTCTATGTATTTGCAGCCGGTCGTACGATGCAAGAATCCCGATTGCCCCATGCCCAGCGCCGCGCGCATTCGGCTCCCTTACCCCGACCCGCCAGCCACTGGAGAGAATGCTCCCAACTGGCCGCAGGACGGATGGCAGTTGAGACTGATCTGCCGCGAATGCGACCACTGGTACGTTTACGATAAGAAAGAGATTCAATGGGCGCCCTACACCCGGCCGCTGAAAGAAGAGACTCGCGTTGATTTCTTGTGCGTCGAATTGGAATGCGGCGAACCCGGCTGCGGCTCACGCACCCGGTGGCATGTGCTCGACAATAGTCAGATGTCAGAAACCGAAGCGATTGAGTTCGTCCTGCGCGCAGACCCGGTTGCGGTGTGCGAGAACGGGCATCCGTTCTCGATCTCGGGGACCGTGTCCAGTTCGGTGCGCAAAGCGTCATCGGTCTAACACCGTCGCATCAGATCAAGAGCCCTTCTCCCCGGGACTCAGTACGTAGTCGATGTACGACGTTCAATCGCGGCAATCGCCACATGCCTGCGTTCGAGTACGACTTCGAACAGGATGCGCCAGTCGCCTACACGACGTCGAAAACCCGGGAGGCCTTGGAGCTTACGGATATCGCCCTGAAATGGATTCCGTTCCATCTCCGCCAGAGCTGCCAGAATACGCGCCTTGTCACCCGCCGGAATCCGCTTAAGAGACTTTCTTGCGGGGCCGGCGAGGACGACGGTCCATTCCATCGAGGTACTCCTGCAGCGTTACAGAGTCGCCGCGCCGATACGCGGCCATCCCCCGGCGGTACGCGCGGGCCTCGGCGGACGTCGGCAACTCGGCAGGAATCAGCCGCGCCGATAGATATATCCTCAGCGCTTCCCGCACCAGTTCCGAGCGCGTCCGGTGCTCCGCCTTCATGGCCCGGTCGATTTCCTTGGCCATCGCCGGCGGGAGGGAAACCGTGAACGTTGTACTCTCTCTCATGGTTGTTACTTTGTCATACTTAGTATGAACAGCATATCACGCCCCACCCACGTTGTCATCCTGAGCGGAGCAGCCACGTCGCGAAGCGAAGTGGCTGCGGAATCGAAGGATCCCTATTCCGTCAACCGCGGCATAGGCGCGTCGGGGCGTTCTCACCGGCAAGACCAAGGACACGGGACGCTAGTAATGTTCAACCTTCAACCAGCCGAGGAAATGCACCAGACAATGGTTCCGCATCCAGTCGTTCACCATGAATATATAGAAGCAGCCGACAAATAGCGCAAGCTTGGCTGCCATTCGAATCCAGGGCTTTTTGAGGCACTTGACCTCATCGAGTAGTGAAATGGTCAGGCCGAAGACCGCCGCAAACACAAACGCGAAAAACTGCCAACTCTCTGGGCTACGTACTACCTGAACAGATACACTGTCGTGCATATCGGTACTCCTGCGGTGAACCCGATGCTTGGGTGCGACGATCTCGACGCGTTCTCACGCTCCTCGCTTCCCTTTCAATTCCGCCAGCAGCTGCTCGATCCGATCCTCTTTCTCCAGCGCGGCCAGCCGGTCTTCCATATTGTCTCCGGCAATTTCCGCCTTAGCCTGGCCCAACGCCTCCGAATGCGCGACCTTGCGTTTCATGCGATCGAAGGCCGCGGCTTTCGAACCGTCGCCGATGGCAAGGCGCGCATCGCTGGCCTTACCAACTGCGCGGGCGCGGCGATGTTGCGCGATCAGCAGGTCGGCCTTGGACTGCGCCTCGGCCAGCTTCTGCTCCAGTTGGCGCAGCGCCGATTTCAGGTTCTCCACCTGCGCCTTCTGGTCCGTCAGTTGCTGCGCGAAGCTCTCACTCATCTCACGATAACTTTCCACGCGCTGCAGCGATGCGCGCGCCAGGTCGTCCTGTTTCTTGTCGACTGACAGCTCGGCCTTGCGCATCCACTCGGCCACTTTATCTTCATTTTCTTTCTGTTTTTTCTCGAGCAAGTGTTGGTCGGCGATGGCGATCGCCACCTGCGTCTTCACCTGCAGCAGTTGATTCTGCATGTCGAGAATCACCTGCTTGATCATCTTTTCCGGCTCCTCGGCCTTATCGATCAGGTCATTGAGGTTGGCCCGGACTAATGTGGAAACACGCTCTAGTAACGCCATGATGGACTCCTTTTCTTGAACTACGCTTCTAGCTTCTAGCTCCTAGCTCCTGATTTCGTTTTGCCGCTTCGCCGCGAGCGCACGTGGTTCGCCGCAAGGTACTGCCGATGGCCATGCCAATCGCCACACCAATTCCCAGCCACACAGCGACATGTCCCGCCATCACTCCGAGGGCCACGCCTAGCGCTGCGCCCAACGCAATTCCTAAACCCATTCCTTTCGATTTCCGGTTCATAAGCTCAACTCCGATTCCCACGCCTCGCTGCGCTCGGCGGAACGGGCGAATGCGCCCGTTCCCACACAAGCAACTCCTACCTATTACTTCGCTGCGTCGACCGCCGGCGGCTTCGGCGTCTTGTCGCCGATCTGCCGCACCTTGCCCAGCAACTCCGAGAGCGGCATGCCCGAGAGCGTTTCGAACAGCGCCGGCACCTGCGCCGCCATCTTGGCGATGTCGCCGGTGATTTTGTTCATCCCGGAGGCATCGCCGTTTCCGGTAGAGACAATGGTGATCTTGTCCACGTTCGCCAGCGGACTGGCCAACGCCTTCACGATCTCCGGCATCGCGGTGAACAGCCGGTCAATGACGGCCGCCTGGTTGTACTCCTGATAGGCCTCGGCTTTCACGTTCATGGCCTTGGCTTCGGATTCGCCTTTCTTGAAAATGATTTCGGCCTCGGCCTCGCCCTGGGCGCGTATCGACGACGCGTGTCCTTCCGCTTCCGCGATCAAGCGCTGCTTTTCGGCCGCAGCGAGAGTTTCAATCCGCTGACGTTCGATTTCGGCTGGCTTCAGCACGGTTGCAATGAGTTCTTTCTCGCGGCGGTTGATCTCGGCTTCCTGCACTTTGACCTGCTGCTCTTTCTCGATCTGCTGCACTTTCACCTGCTCCGCGATGACCTGCTGCTGCATGATGTTGGTCTGGATGTCGTACGCCTTGTCGGCCTGCGCCTGCTGGCGCTTGGTGACTTCCAGGAATTGCGCCTTCTTCACTTCGAGATCGCGCTGCGATTCGGCCTGCTTGGCCAGAGACAACGTCTCCGCCAGCACTCGCTCCTGGTCGGCCTGCGCCTTGGCCACAGCCGATTCCCGCGTAGCCAGCGCGCGCTTGATCGCAGTGTCGCGGTCAGCTTCCGCTGTGGCAACGTCGGCGTCGCGCTTGATGCGGGCGACATCGGGCTTGCCCATGTTCGTGATGTACTCGTTCTTGTCGCGGACCTCTTTAATGGTGAACGAGATCACCTCCAGCCCCATCTTGTTCATATCTTCGGCACAGGTTCCGCGCATGCGGTCGGAAACCATCTCCGGCTGCTTGACGATCTCTTCCACCGTGAGCTGCCCGATGATGCCGCGCAGATGGCCTTCCATCACCAGCCGGATCAGCCCCTCGCGTTCCTGATCGCTCTTGGTCAGGAATTGTTCGGCCGCCGTCAGCACGGACTCGCGATCGGACTTCACTTTGATTTGCGCGACCGCCTCAACGGTTACCGCTACGCCTTGTTTGGTATAAAGATCCTGTTGCGGCGCCACGTCGAACGACATCAGCTCCAGCGACAGATCTTTGCAGACCTGCACCATGGGAAGCACCAGCGTGCCGTGTCCCTGCACGACGCGTGTTCCGCCCAGGCCATACACGATGAGTGCCTCGTGCGGCCCCGCTTTGCGATAGAGCCTGGCCATTCCGCTCATCAGGAACAGAAGAACCATCACTCCCAGCCCGGCAAAAATCCAAATCTCCACCATGCGTGACATCTCTGGCATAACGCCTCCTGTTACAAATGCAGTTCCTCAAAAAACACCGGATTCGGCGCCCGTCACTCGTCCCCCGACATCTCACTCCACAGCCGAACGTAGGCGATTCCCTTGTCGTAGCGCGTGACGACGACTTCGGTTCCTTTGCCGATGGCGCTACCATCCTCGCTGCGCGCGCCGCACACGCGGCGCGTTCCCATCTGCGTGTAAATCATCTCTCCTGTTCCACCGGCGCGAATGGAGCTTGAAACCCGGCCCAGCACTCCGACCATTTCGTAGTCGGCGGGATCCATGTTTTCGTCGTCTGACATCAAAGCCTTGCTCAGGAAAAAGAACACAATCCCCCCACCCAGCAGCCCGCTGGCGATCGAAGCCAGCAATCCAAAACCCACCCACACCCCGGAGTAGCGCGTCAGCAAATATCCCGTACCGCCGAACCAGGCCAGGAACGCCGTCAGCGTGACAAAGTTGAACGGCGATACCCCACCGCTGTGCTCCGTGGCCTCACCTGTGGATGCGCTGGTCGCCGCCGCATGTCCCGAGACCGGCCCATGAGCCGCGGGAACCGAGGTCGAGGGAATATGCGCGGGCATATGCCCGCCGCCGACGTGCCCGTGGAAATGCGGCAGATGCAGGCGCCCGCCGCCCGCGCCTCCTAACACAAACGAAAAGAAACTCAGGCAGAACCCGACCGCGAAACAGATAAAATAGAAATCCGCCCACGTCATGGTGTGGTTCATCGCGCTCGCCTCCCCTCTGCATTGGCTGCGTGCCCTCGACCTCGGTGACCATTGAAACGTCCCATCAGCTCCGGCCGCAACGCTTCGAGCAGGCGCTCGGCCAAGCCCGGCGTATCCAGAATCGCCCCCAGCAAAAGCAAGCAGCGGCGCGTATCTTTTTCGCGGGCGGCCTTGATCAGCACGTCGCTCACCTCCGGATCGCTTAGGAAGCGCTCCGAGCCCTGCAGCAGCCAAACGTCCAGTTGGCCTTCGGTGGTGCGCAAGTCCGAGGTCAGCTCCGTGTGATAACCCT
>CZKK01000022.1_pt1 | contig 12096 bp, 12 predicted proteins | sample 1122271 | NCBI WGS metagenome assembly CZKK01 (sample SAMEA3539301, study PRJEB10725) | soil metagenome | biome: tundra; feature: field; material: soil | place: USA | collected 2010-05 | depth 0.15 m | reverse complement strand
CGAAGCGCGCGCCGCCGTCGATCTCATGGCCCGCACCTCCGGCGGACAAGTTCTCGCTGAAGCAAACCCCTCCGGCCGCATGGAAGTCGCCGTCGCCATCGGCACCGATCCCGCCGTCACTTTCTCCGCCATCGTTCCCGCTCCTCCCGACGTCGAAGAATATCTCATCGCCGGATTCCTCCGCGCCGCTCCCGTCGAACTGGTCAAATGTGAAACCGTCGACCTCGAAGTCCCCGCCTCCAGCGAAATCGTCCTCGAGGGCTACGTCAACCTTGACGAACTCCGCACCGAAGGCCCCTTCGGCGACCACACCGGCTTCTACTCCCTCGCCGATCTCTATCCCGTCTTCCACCTCACCTGCATCACTCACAGAAAAGATCCCATCTACGCCACCACCATCGTCGGCAAGCCGCCCATGGAAGACGCCTACATGGGCAAAGCCGTCGAGCGCGTCTTCCTCCCGCTCATGCGCCTCACCATCCCTGAATTGATCGACATCAATCTTCCCATCGAAGGCGTCTTCCACAACCTCATGATCGTCTCCATCCGCAAGTCCTATCCCGGCCAGGCCCGCAAAGTGATGAACGCCGTCTGGTCCCTAGGCCAGGCCATGTTCACAAAAGTCATCATCGTGGTCGACGAAGATGTCGACGTGCAGAACATCCCCGACGTCACCCTGAAAGTTCTCAACCACATCGACCCCGAGCGCGACATCCAGTTCACTCTCGGCCCCATCGACTCCCTTGACCACGCCTCGCGCCTCGCCAATTACGGCTCTAAAATGGGCATCGACGCCACCCGCAAATGGCCCACCGAAGGCTTCACCCGCCCCTGGCCCGACGAAATCCTCATGGACGCGAAAACGAAGGCGCTGGTGGATAGTAAATGGAAGTCGTTAGCCAAAGAACTAGGGATCGAGTAGCCCGTGTGGGACCGGGTCTCTGACCCGGTCGCCGAGCAAAGCTCGGCTCTTGATCGTGTGGGACGGACACTCTTGTCCGTCGCTTTTGACTTTGATTATGATTTTGACAACCCGGCCCTCGTAGTAACGGTGGAGACCACGGCGTCGAGGCTCGCGGTGCCCACGCTTCGAAAATCCCGAAGGGTGGGGCAGCCTCAGTCGTGGCGACGAAAAGGCGGGCCCGGGGGTTGGCTGGCTGTGATCTTTCAGGACGTTGTTCCCTTTGCAGCTACCCACAAAACCCGTCGTAGCAGGAGCGGTGCGAAAGTGGAAATCGGCTGTAACGATTTCCAAGGCGCGGACTTATCGCGCCGTCTTTTGCATGGCTCGGTAGCAAACGGGACTCAAGATCGTCCCGATTTGATCGGTACAACGTCTTGAGGGATCACAGTTGGCCCACCTTTGATTTTGTCGTTGCCAACGTCATCATGTGAGGGGGCCAGCTGGCCCCCTCCTAAGACCCGTGTGAGAACAGCCTCCCTCGGCTGTCCGCGGAGCTTAGCTCCGCGGCGCTTTCGATTTCCATCTCCCCAGTTACCCAGCAAAATTCGCAATTTGACAACCGCTCCTCCCTTGAGAATAATGGGTTCCCCTCGCACCTTGGTCACGTTCCTAATCTCTAAGGAGGCCTATGGCAAAGCCGAGCCCGTTTGCAATCTTCCTCGTCCTCTCGCTATTCTCCGCCGTTACGGCAATCGCTTCGTCGGCTCAAACCTTCACCACCCTGGTCACATTCGACGGGACCAACGGCGTGGAGCCGGGGTATGGGTCCCTTGTTCTGGGTAGCAGCGGCAACTTCTATGGAACAACGGAGTCGGGAGGCAGTAGCACAGGGTGCACCGATGGCGGAGGCTATGGCTGCGGGACAATCTTCGAGATCACGCCGACTGGCACGTTGACCACGCTCCATGACTTTTGCTCCGAACTAAATTGCGCCGACGGCATTCTCCCCTTCGCCGGATTGGTGAAAGGGGCCAATGGCAATTTTTACGGAACCACAAGTTTCGGCGGAGCTGATGGCCTCGGAACCGTCTTTGAAGTTACTCCTGAGGGAACGCTGACCACGCCCTACGCTTTTTGCTCTCAATCCAACTGCGCGGACGGCGAATTCCCCTACGCGGGTCTAGTCTCGGCCACCAATGGAAACTTATACGGAACCACCTCGGGCGGCGGAGCCAACGCGGCAGGGACCATCTTTGAAATTACCCCCGGGGGGGTGTTGACTACGCTTTACAACTTCTGCTCGCAGCCAAATTGTGCTGACGGCGAATTTGTCTTCGGCCCTTTGGTTCAAGGCAGAAACGGGAAGCTTTATGGGACAACTACGCAGGGCGGGGCTGAAGGCGCTGGCACCGTCTTCACGATCACCTTGGCAGGCAAACTAACTACTCTGCATACTTTCACCTCCGACGATGGCGCAGGTCCCTATGGTGGGCTATTAGAGACGAGTGCTGGCAACCTACTCGGAACCACTACCTACGGAGGACTCAGAGGCAATGGCACAGTCTTCCAGATTACCCCGGCCGGCAAGCTAACTACCCTGTACAACTTCTGCGTCGCTACCTACTGCCGTGACGGCGCCAACCCACTTGCAGGACTGATTCGCGGTGCAAACGGAAATCTATACGGAACCACCAACTCAGGAGGAACCAGTTTTCATGGCACCGTTTTTGAAATGACGCCGGCGGGCAAGCTGACCACCCTCTACAACTTTTGCTCGAAGGCAGATTGCACTGACGGCGAATATCCGCTCGCCGGCCTTGTTCAATCCGCTGACGGGATCCTTTATGGAACAACCGAGGAGGGCGGCGGTCTGGCTTGCCATGTCGCAGGCTATAGTTGTGGCACCATCTTCAGCTTGGTGCCGTGATGCAACTCCTTGTCGTAGGCAAGCCGTCCTTAGCCCCGTCGCCCAATCCACGATCGAGTTCTGCGCCGAGGAATGAACTTTCCCGCCTACATCCTTAACCTCGCCAACATCCCATAAGCCCGCCGAAACCAAACCCGCTCCCGCCGCTTCTGATACCCCGGCATCGTCGCCCGCTTATCCAAAATCTTCTGCACCCACTGCCGCGCCTCATCCACTCGCCCCTGCGCCTGCAAAAACAAAGCATAGTTGTAGTAAGTCTCCGAGCTGGTAGAAATCCTGGTCGCCTCTTCAAAAAGTTTCCCAGCTTTTTCCGCCTGCCCCGTCTGCGCATAAGCATGCGCCAGCAACCCTATCCCCCGATGAAAGTCATAACTCGGATCACTCTCAATCGCCCGCTCCAAATCCGGCACCGCCGCCGCAAACTCTCCCAACTCCACCTCCGCCACTCCCCGCCGGTAAAACGGATCCACCGAATCCGACCGCTGTGCAATCGACCGGTCATAACATCCCCGCGCCTTCGCAAAATCTCCATCATCCAGATACAGCAATCCCAACTCTTCATAATTCCCCGCCGAAGGATTATCCAGAATCGCCGCCTCCAGCTCATGAATCCTCCGCCGCCGCGGAAACACCTGAAACGACGTTCTCAGCAGCCCCGCATCCGGAATCACTTCCACCACAATGTAAACCGCCGCCCCAATCCATCCCAGAAACAGAATGACAAAAATCCAGTAAGTCTCCGGACGCCGGCGAATGAAATGCACCACCGCCACCGCCATCAGAACCAGCTTCCACCACGAAATGAAGAAGAAGAAAAGTGGACCCATGCGAAGCGCAATATATCACGGTCATGCGCTCGCCATGATTATTCTTGGGTTTCGGCTCAATCTCGGCTAAAATATGGCCCGCCTCAAAACGAGGCGGAATAGCTCGCCAGCGAACTCGCGCCTGCACCATGGAATGCGCCCGGAGGAAAAAACCATGACTTCGCCTTCAACCGAACCTAAGCCGCTCAATCAACGCTTGGCAAAACGCCTGCTTGCTTATGCCACCATGGCAGGAGCCGGCATCGCCGCTTCCACATCCCCTGCCACAGCGGAAATCGTCTACACGCCCACCCACAAAAACATCGACATGGATTTCTATCTCGATCTCAACCACGATGGCATCGGCGACTTCCACATCCACAGTTATTACCTCAGCGGCTTCGCCAGCCTGAATGTAATTCCAATGGTCAGCGGCAATAAAATCGCCGCCGTTCACCACGAATGCGGCTTCCGGGGTCAGAGCACAGCTGCGGCTCCATTGCCGCTGGGCGCCGTGATCGGACCGAACAGTCCCTTCCAGGCCAGCGCCACCTGCATGCTCCACGAAAACGAGTCGTCCGCGCCCACCGGCCCCTGGCTGGGCGAGCAGGACCACTACCTCGGTCTCGAGTTTTATATCAACGGTCAAAAACACTTCGGTTGGGCGCGCCTCAGTGTCCAGCCGGTAGAATGCTTCCCCTGTATCGGCCGCATCTTCGGCTACGCCTACGAAACCATCCCCGGCAAGCCAATCATCGCTGGCGACCAGGGCCACAGCTCGAGCGCCGCTCTTGAACCTCTGACCCTCGGAGCACTGGCGCTGGGCAACCGCGGGCTGAATTTGTGGCGGAAGGAAGGCGGCCAGGAATGAGCGAAGATCCAAAGCCGCTTAGTGGGCGTCTGGCCAAACGCCTGCTGGCCTATGCAACCGTCGCCGGAGCGAGCGTAGCCGCCGGCGCCTCCGACGCACAAGCGGAAGTCGTCTACACTCCCGTCCATTCCAGAATCTACCAAGATTTCCCCATCGATCTAAATCACGACGGCATTACTGACTTTCATATCACGAGCTATGATTTCAGCGGTCTCGGCGAACTGGCGGTGTACCCGCTCGTCCAAGGCAACCGAGTCGCGGCCACTCCTGAGGTCTGCAAATTTCAGCCGGGCGGTGCTGCTGCATTGCCCAGGGGCGCTGTAATTGGACCGAGCGGGCGTTTCGAGGCACAAGCCAATTGCATGGCTTGGGGCTTCAGGTCCGTTTCGTCGACTTCCGACGGTGCGTGGGTGTCCGCAAAAAACCGTTATCTGGGTTTTGCCTTTGTAATCGATGGCAAGGAACATTTCGGCTGGGCACGCCTCAGTATGGGTAAATTTATCTTTGAAGAGCTTGGAGTAATCACCGGCTACGCCTACGAAACCGTCCCCGGCAAACCCATCATCGCCGGCGACGAGGGCAATGCAACCAAAACCTCTCTGAACCCAGCCACCCTCGGAGCACTGGCTCTCGGCGCACCCGCCATGAACCTGTGGCGAAGGCAAGACGGCCCGGAACAAACGTGCTGTGGTGTCGAGGCGTAGGAGCACACTGTCATGCTGAGCGGAGAAAGAGTTCGCGAAGCGAACTCTTTCGTAGTCGAAGCATCCCTACCCGCCCGCTTTACTTTCCGCTCGAGGCGCACCGCCCTTGTACCCAACTCGGACCCAACCAGAATCTCAGCCGAAACCTTGGTATTGATTCCAGAACTCGGGCCAAGGCATCCGTGGCGCGCCGCACACAAAAATGTCGGGATGATCCTCGCTTTCCTCGTTCCGCACGCCATAGGAATTTGTGATATGGCCGGCCACCCGGCACGAGGTCAATGTCTTCTCCACGTATTCACGCGATTGTCCAAGGACAATCATGGTCGATGGCGGCTGCGCCGGATATCCGCGCAGCCACGCCGAGTTGGTCCCGCTGATCGGTGCTGGTAAGTGATAGGCAGGGCCAAAAAATGTCGATGGCGCCTTGCTCACCGTAGTTCCCCACCAACACTCCAACACTCTCCCGCTGCTCCGCCGGCAAAGAATCCCGAATGTCGGCAACCGTTTTGACCAGCTCGTTCCACCCGATTTCCTCGCGCAGGTCCCCATTGTTTTTCAGGGCATAATCCATTAGCGGACCGCTCGACGCCAGCGGCAGAATCGCAGTGCAAACGTACAGCCCCCAGCCGATTAGCGCGGTAAGGTACACAGCTTCCACGGTTCCTCGCCAGAATCGCGGCAGCGCCCCCAGCCAACCTTCGATTACGGCCGCACCCATCGCCATCAACATGGGATAGGCCGCTGCCGTGTAATATCCACGCCCCTTCGCAACCCAGAAAATCGCCAGGGGGATTAAATACATCCACGCCAGCATTCGGTAGCGTAGGCTGCGCAAAAAACCAACCAAGCCAACAATCCACAGCGGCGCCGCAAATCGGTTGGCACAGCCCACGAACTGATAGAACCAGAATCCATCCGCCCGCCCCTCACCAACATCGCGTGCGTGAATATGCCTGAGGAAGTGCAACGAGATGAAATCATGACGTAGCTGCCAGATCAGATTCGGGAGACAAATCAGCAGCGCCAGGCCGGCTCCTGCCCAGAACCATTGGCTTCCCAGAAAACGCCGCGCTCGCGTCAGCACGAGTCCACCCACAATCCCAGCCACAAAAAACATAATTGCGTATTTGGTCATCAGGCCCACGCCAATGACCGCACCTATCGCCAGGCACCACCGCGGGTTCTCCGTCTTCAGCAGACGGATCACGAAATAGGCAATCAACACCCACCACAAATAATCGAACGTCGTGTATTGAAATTCCGTTCCCTCGAACAAAGGCAGTGGTGAGACCGCAACCGCCAGGGCCGCCCCGGCCTGGGCCCACCGCCCGCCGCCCAGCTCGCGCGCCATGAGCCCAGTGACGACGACGGTCGCGGCCTGCGCGATTACCGAGAAGAGCCTTAATCCGACCAGAGAAAGACCAAAGATGCTCAGCCCAATTCGCTCCACAAACGGTGTCAAGGGCGGATATGCCACAAACCCCCACTCGAGATGCCGGGCATCGCTCAGCACCTGCAGCTCATCGCGATGAAAACCATAGCGGCCGTTCGTGAGCAGATGAGCAACCGCAACGGTCAATGCGATGCCCACCACGATCAGTGTGTTAGCTGAGGAAGGCGTTTCCACCTGCTTGAGATCCTGCGGAGCCGTCGATGCCATTGCGTCCCACTTCCTTCAAGCCGGTCAGTTGAGGCGCTCTGATAATACGCTAACGCGAAAAAGCCAACTTACACCCCTCTCTTTTTTACACAATCGAATTTAGGTCACCAGCGGGGTGTAACGCTCCAGGAGCAAAGTGGGGAACCTGGCATTCCACCTTTGTGCCATTGTTCGAGATTCATGCGGGTGCTAGGGTTTGGCCGAACAAAGATTGTGCGTTCGTTTGCATTTGGGCCCCGCATTAAGCAAGGAACGCTATTTTGCCGACCAGGTTTCTCCTCCCGGATAGCGTCTTCGCGAGTCATTTCCTCTCTGGTCGCAGAGGATTCAGACTTCCAACTCAGGCTGAATCGACCGATACGCCTTTCCATTAGGAGCTCAACATGAAAACATTTCAGAGTATGTTTTTTGCGATCGCACTTCTGCTGCTGGCTTCGCTGGCGGCTTCTGCACAGACCTACAATGCCGTCGCGGATTTCTCGCCGACGTCGAACCCGAACGGAGCCTGGTCCTACGGTTATCTGACCGCGCCCGAAACTTCACTGATTCTTTACACTGCTACGGAGGATCAGAACTGCATTACGGGGATGAGCTTCTGGGGGCTCTACCTGGGCTCATGCAGTCTATTGCCGGTGGTGGGGAAGAATGACACCACCGGGACCGTTTGCTGGGCGACGGATTGCGTGCCTCCAAACTATCTGGTGACTTCGCCCGGTTATGAAGGCCAGTTAAACGTGGTGCGGTGGACGGCCCCGGAGTCCGGCATTTACCAGCTTTCTGGAGCGGTGATGGGAACGGACTACGTATACCCGACGAGCACGGATTTCCATGTTCGGTTGAACGGAAACCTCTTGTTCTCAACTGCGGTGGATTCTTACGACATTCCGACTACCTTTGGCCGAACGCAAGCGCTTCGAGCCGGGGATACCCTGGATTTTGTGACCGATTGGGGATCGAATCACAATGCGTATGGAGATGGAACCGGCTTTCGTGCTTTGATCGCCAAGGTTGCCGACTAGTAGATATTGAGGAGCTCAGTGCTCGCCCATTCGTCCGGCGATGGCGAGTGGGCATCTCTCGCTTTTTTGCATGCCGCCAAATTCGTAGGTAGCGGACCGACGGATGAAACATTGTCAGGCTCAGACTGTGTCAGAATAGACTGAGTGGATCCCATCGCCCGCTCACCGACCGCCGAAAACGCCAGCCGGAAGCCGAATTCCATCCGCCTCATTGCCACCGACATCGACGGCACCCTCCTCAATCCCCAGTTCCAGATCTCACCCGATGATCTCACCGCCCTCCGCCGCGCCCACGCCTCTGGCATCGAGATCGTCCTCGTCACCGGACGCCGCCACACCTTCGCTCTCCCCATCGCCCAACAACTCGGCTTCGATCTCTGGCTCATCAGCTCCAACGGCGCCGTCACCCGCTCCCTCAGCGGCGAGACTTTCCACCGCGACCTCATGCCCCGCCAAACCTGCCTCGACCTCTGCACCGCTATGCAAGCTTTCCGCGGCCACACCGTTCTTACTTTTGATAAGGAAACCAAAGGCGCCATCGTCCTCGAACACCTCGACGCGCTCAACGCCAGTATCCGCCGCTGGCTCGAAAAAAATATGGCCTACATCGAATTCGTCGTCCCTATCGAAGGCGCCCTCACCACCGACCCCGTCCAAGCCATGTTCTGCGGCTCCATGGCACGCATGGCCGAGGCCCTGCGCGCTCTCGATGCCGCCGCCGGCCTGGGCAACCGTATCACCGTTCTGCGCACCGAATATCCCGACCGTGACCTCTCCATGATCGACATCCTCAACGCCGGCTGCTCCAAAGGCCACGCCCTCGCCCGCTGGGCGGCCCACCGCGGCTACCCTCGCGAACAGGTCATGGCCATCGGTGACAATCATAACGACGTCGAAATGCTTGAGTTTGCCGGCCATCCGGTTATCATGGGGAATGCCTGCGACGAACTCCGCTCCCGCGGTTGGAGTGTCACATTAGGCAATGATCGATGCGGCGTAGCCGCCGCCTTAGAGCATTTTGTCGAAGGCTAAGTCCGAATTCCGGCCCGACCTTTGGCTGGCGCAGCGCTTCAACGCTGCGATTACGGAACTAAAAAATAACGGGCTTTAGCCCCCGAGGTTCTTAACCGCACGCGAACATGAAACACCTGCTCCAACTCGCCCTCTGCGCCGCACTTCTCATCGCTCTCCCCTGCCTCGCCGCCGACTCCGCCATCCTCCGCAACGGATTCTCCATCCTTCACCAGCGCCGCCAAATCATCGGCACCGTCACCCGTCTCTACCTCGACGGAGATCAATCCAGCTTCGTCGATATCCCCACCGCCGAGATCGATCACTTCGAATCCGTCCCCGACTCTCCCACTCCACCCCCGGCTCCTCAACCCGCCCCCACTCCGCATTCCTTCGATCTAACCCAAGCCGTAAAGGACGCCAGCGGAACCTACCGGCTCGATCCCGATCTTGTCACCAGCGTCATCCGCGCCGAAAGCGGATTCAATATTCGCGCCGTCTCTCCCAAAGGCGCCCAGGGACTCATGCAGCTCATGCCCCAAACCGCATCCCAGCTCGGCGTGAAGAATGCCTTCGACCCGCAAGCCAACCTCGAAGCCGGCACCCGCTATCTCCGCGAACTCCTCGAGCGCTACAACTTCGATCTCATCAAAGCCCTCGCCGCCTACAACGCCGGACCGCAGCGCGTCGAGCAATACAACGGAGTCCCGCCCTACTACGAAACCAAAGCCTACGTAGCCCGCATCGTCCGCGACTTCAACAAAAAGAAACTCGCCGCCAAATCCCCCACTCCGGTCACCGCAAAAAAGAATTCCCCACCCAAGCCCACCACTCCAGCCCACGCCCAGTCAATTCCCGCGCAGTCCATGGCGCAAGACTAAATCGTCTCGTCGCCATTCGCTCCTGCCCCTCTCAGTTCCTAACCCCTGTGATCCCCTCTGCCCCACGCGGTAAAGGTTCCCCCGACATATGCAGAATAGGTAGTGGCTCAATCTGAAATCTTCTACCATTGCACCGCTCTGGCGTCATCCCGAAGTCCCGCGTTTTCACCAGCGGGACGAGGGATCTCCGTGCGCACACAGCCGCCCCTCTCAAACTGAGCCATCAACGCAGAATACTCGCCCTTGACGCGACTGCTATAATAACTATTAGACATTCATAAACAATTTCGCAAAGCTAGGCGGAGCCCAACCCTCCGCCTTTTCGCTTTTCCCTCTCAGGAGTTCCAATGTCCCAGCGCCGCCCCAGCCAGTCTGCCCACCCCAACCGTCCCAACACCAAGCTCACCGGAGAGCGTTCCGAAGCCGCTTTCCTCTACCAGGCCAGCCAGCGCCGCTTCGCCATCTCCCAGCCCTGGGGAGACAGCGAGCGCTACGACTTCATCCTCGACAACCGTCCCCAACCTCTCGTCCACCTCATCCGCATCCAGATCAAGTGCACTGACTCCCTCCGCGCCGACGCCTACGAAACCCGCGCCACCTACACCTCCGGCAACCGCCGCGTCGTCTACACCAAACGCGACATCGATTTCATCGCCGCCCATGTAGTCCCCCTAAATATCTGGTATATCCTCCCCGTCGAAGTCTGCACTCCCCAGCCCATGCTCCGCTTCTATCCCCACCGCAACGCAAGAAAGATGCGCCTGGAAAAATACCGCGAAGCCTGGCACCTCCTCGACCCCCCACTCACCATCCATGCCAGCATCGATCCCGATTACCCAGAAGAAGGTTACCCCGAGACGGATTACGCAGAAGAAGGCTACCCGGAAGGATTCGATCCCACGTTCCCGTAGGGACCTACGAAAATAGCCCGCCAGTCCACTGGCGGGTGAGCACGTAAATGGAAACAACCGCGTGCCGTAGGCACGGCTGAGCCCCTAGATTCATGTGGGGACAGCCGCCCTCGGCTGTCCGTTCGAGCGAAGCTCGAAAGCCTGTGTGGGACGGACACTCCTGTCCGTCGCCTTTGACGTTGTTTTTGATCCTGAACCGATGGGATCTCCACCGCCACAAGCAGCACCGTGAAAGCGCGGCGCTTAAGCGCCGGCGGGTGGCCCACATCTGGGGTGCCCCATTTCTCGCGTCCTTTGCGAGAAGTGGGAAAAGCCACCACCGTCGCTACCCCATCCTAACCTCTTCCAATCACCCGCAAAGCGAGCGCCTCAACGGACGCCTCTGCCTCAGCCTTCGTCGCACCGTAGGCCATGACTCCCGGCAGCTCAGAAATCTCCGCAATCCACCGCCCGCCCTCTTCCCGCTCAAATTCAATCTTAAAGTTCACGCCGCCTCCGCGAGTCCTCGCCCTTATCTCAGCCGTCACACTCTCGAAGGACTAGAATTGATGTGGCGACTGAACAGGAAAATTCGTGCTCAGCGGGATGTGCCCCACGCAAGGGGAACACACCCCCTGATCACTGTGCTCGCCCACGGAAAGGATAGGGATTATGCCTGAAAATGCAGAATACAAACTCAAGGTAAGTCTTGGCCTGGTATGGCTTCGTAACAACATTTATGGCGCTAAAGTATCCGTCACTATCTTAGACACGTGCTACGTTGCAGGCGACCTCAAGATCGGGCTGCCGCCCGGCACCGTTGGAGTACCCGAGGTTGAGTACCTGACCTTTAGCTTCACGCATAAAGATGGCCCATGCGGACAGATCGTCCAGACCGTGGACAAGAGCATCGAAGTTCCATTTTCCACTGCAAAGCCGAAGGTAACGGCATTCGCCGTAGTGAATGGGAAAGTGGCTGGTCAGGATACGAAACCGTTCCCCAAATAGTTCTAGGGCTGGCCCAGCCTTTGGCACCAACCAGCGGATGCTTCTTAGCCTCTGCGCTTCTTGCGGGGGCAGAAAGGTCTTTGACGTTGATTTTGAACTGAGGGACCGCCACCACCGCCAGCACCACCGTGGAAGAGCGGCGCCTCAGCGCCGCGTGAACCCACCCTAAACGAACCTTTGTCATTCCGAACAGGGCCGAAGGCCCGGTGAGGAACCCGCTGTTGACCTTGCCCGCGCCCATAACGAACCCAGTACGCGAGAGACCGGGAAGGGCACGAGTTCCACTCGTGCCGATCAGGACCAGAAAAAAACCGGGGCTTCAAGAGGGTGCGTGAGAACTAGCTTGTAATTGTAGGCAAGATGAGGCAGAAAGATAAGGTATGGGACGATTTCTGCCGTACGAGCCGGACCA
>CZKK01000030.1_pt2 | contig 12164 bp, 10 predicted proteins | sample 1122271 | NCBI WGS metagenome assembly CZKK01 (sample SAMEA3539301, study PRJEB10725) | soil metagenome | biome: tundra; feature: field; material: soil | place: USA | collected 2010-05 | depth 0.15 m | reverse complement strand
CGCGCGAATCGCGCCTGAGCGAGTATATGCGACGCGAGAAAAAACCGTCAAACGGTTAGGTTCCGCGGTCGGGGAAGGGTGCTCCCCGCCGAATTCGCCGCTTAAGCACTCTCTCTGCATCGCTCCCTTCTTTCTCCCTGCTAGACTGACGCGGTGCGCCGTCTGATCGTTAACGCCGATGACTTTGGCTTCACTGCGGGCGTGAATCGTGCCATCTACGAGGCTCACACTCATGGAATCGTGACCTCCTCTACGCTAATGGCCACTGGGCCCGCCTTCGAAGACGCGGTGCGTCTGGCAAAACAGGCTCCGCGCCTGAGTGTGGGCTGCCATGCATTATTGATTGATGGCGAGCCTGTTCTGGATGCGGTTCGGCTGCCCACTATCACTGCCAAACATTCTGGCAAGGCCCGCTTCCGCGACGGGCTGAAATCTTTTGCGGCTCGCGCTCTGACGGGCCGCTTGGATCCCGGCGAGATCGAAGCCGAGACAGCCGCCCAGATTCGCAAGATCCAATCGGCCGGCATCACCGTTTCCCACGTAGATTCTCATAAGCACACTCACGTGTTTCCGGCAGTGCTGCGCCCCCTGCTGCGCGCGGCTCTTGCTTGCGGAGTACGCGCTGTTCGCAATCCGTTTGGCGCCCGCCAACCGCTGACGTCGGGTGAATTGTTGGCGCGCCCGAATCTCTGGACGCGCTACGCCGAGGTCCGAATTCTGCGCACTCTTGCCGGAAAGTTTCGCGACGCGGCTAGACGGCAGGGCATGGCAACTCCCGATGGCACCCTTGGCATCATCGTGACTGGTGCGCTTGACGAACAGCTGTTCCGCGCCATCGCAGCCATCATCCCCGAGGGCACTTGGGAGTTTGTTTGCCATCCCGGCTACAATGATGCGGATCTCCAGCGGGCCCAGACTCGGCTGCGCGAATCGCGAGAGACCGAGTTGCGCGTTCTGACCATGCCGGCGGCGAAGCAGTTGTTGGAGGACCAAGGCATTGCCTTGATTTCGTACCGCGAACTGATCTCGACCGAAGCTAGCCCATAGCATTTCTGTTGCCTTACATACAGCTCACTGGCTCGGGGTGTTGTCACTTTCGTAACCTTAGGGAAACCTCAGCCGCGGGTTATGATCGCATTAGATCCGGCTAAGAAGATTCAGGCTGGGAGGCTTTTATCATGTCTGCCTCAGGGGCGGCTCCGCGTGCGACCTTGGACCTGCGCGTACGTGTGTGGGGCATGGGCGCTGACAACCAACCCTTCCATCAGAATGCCAACGCCCAAAATGTCAGCATCAACGGCGCGTGCATTTGCGGACTCGAACACGAGTTGAAGGTGGGCGACGTCATCGGCGTGCAATACGAAACCAAGAAAGCTCGCTGCAAGGTTGTCTGGGTAATGGAGGCTGGGGGACTGAAGAAAGTTCAAATTGGAGTTCAGTTGGTGGTCGACCAGGAGTGCCCATGGCTCTCTCAGTTGCCCGCAGAAATACGCTCCAACCTGCGGGCTGCCACTCCCGACAACCGCAGAAGGTTCCTGCGGCACAAAATCTCGTTCCCCCTCGAATTCCGCGACGAGCGGGTGAATATGCCCATGCGGGTCAATGCCACCGACATCAGTGGCAACGGCTGTTATGTTGAGACGGTCATGCCGCTGCCTACTTCGACTGTCCTACGGGTGGAGTTTTGGATCGACCAGGAGCGTATTTCCGCCTCCGCCACGATCCGCACTCGAGATCCAGGAGTCGGGATGGGGATCGAATTTACCGGTCTACCGGATGATTCCAAGAAACGATTCCAAGCGTATCTCGACCAGCAGGACCCCGGCCTCTCCGCGCCGGGACGCACAGCCGACGAGTAGACCTTCGCACCTCGCGGAAGTTTCCAACTAAATCCGCCACGTTCCCTGTAGAATCTGCATCTTCTGCTACCCTCGACCATCGAATTACAGAATCTCTAAAAGGGCGGACCTCGCGGAATGAAGATTGGGATCACGTGTTATCCCACCTACGGCGGCAGCGGCGTGGTGGCTACGGAACTCGGACTGGAACTGGCGCAGCGCGGTCATGAAATTCATTTTATCTCTTACGCGCAGCCCATCCGGCTCCGGGGCGAACAGCCCAATATTCACTATCACGAAGTCGAAGTGTCGCGCTATCCGTTATTCGACTATCCGCCTTACGACCTGGCGCTGGCCACTCGCATGGCCGAGGTCTCGCAGTTGTATGATCTCGATCTGCTGCACGTTCACTATGCCATTCCCCACTCCGTGAGCGCACTGCTGGCGCGCCAGATGCTGGCGGATGGTCCGCGGGGCCGTCGCCTGCCATTCGTCACTACGCTGCACGGCACTGATATCACTTTGGTCGGGCTGGACCGATCCTACCTGCCCATCACGCGCTACTCCATCAACCAGAGCGACGGCGTCACTGCCATTTCCAATTATCTCCGCGATCGTACGATGCGCGTCTTCGATGTCAATAAGGAGATCGAAGTAATCTATAACTCGGTAAATTGCGACGTGTATTGCAGATGCAAGAACTCCTCCGAGCTGCGCGCTGAGTATGCTCCCAAAGAGGAACGCTTGCTGGTACACCTCTCCAATTTCCGCCCGGTGAAACGAGTCACCGACGTAATCGAGATTTTTGATCGCGTGCGCAAACAAATCCCCTCAAAGCTGTTGTTGATTGGTGACGGTCCGGACCGTTCTGTGGCGGAATGGCTGGCAGTGCAAAAAGGAATTCACGAAGACGTACTCTTCCTTGGCAAGCAGGATCAAGTGGAGGAAAAGCTGGGCATCTGCGACATTCTGCTGATGCCGAGCGAGTTGGAATCTTTCGGCTTGGCGGCGCTGGAAGCGATGGCGTGTGAAGTGGTGCCGATCGCGACTCGCACGGGTGGCGTCCCGGAAGTGATCGAACATGGTATCAGTGGCTATCTGGCCGACGTGGGCGACGTGGATACGATGGCACGCTATGCCATCGAGCTTCTCAATGATGAGAGTGCGCTGCGCACCATGGGCAAGGCGGCTCGCGCTGTCGCACAAGCACGCTTTTGCTCCAGCAGAATCGTTCCCCAATACGAGGACTTCTACCGGCGCGTCGTCGAGCGTTCTTCGTAGAAGCCCTCAGGTACCGCACCGGCTGTCTGCAGCAGCGGCAACCGAATCCGCACCAGCGTTCCCTTCCCTTCGTGGCTGTCAATCGTCATCCGTGCGGCATCGCCATACAAAACCTGGAGCCGCTCGGAAATATTGGCCATGCCAATTCCCGATCGCCGCTCGCTTTCTGCCTCCGGCATCTGGGTCGCCGCCATTCCAACTCCATCGTCTTCGACCTCAATCACCATGCCCGAGTCAGACATGCGACTGCGCAAGTGGATGCTGCCGCCTTCCACCTTCGACGCCAATCCGTGCTTGATTGAGTTCTCCACCAGCGGCTGTAAGAGCATGCTGGGAACCATCACGTCCAGCGAGTCTGCGGCGAGCTCCTTGACCACGCGCAGCTTGTCTTTTCCAAACCGGACCACTTCGATATCCAGATAGTTGTCGATGAATTCCACCTCTTCCCGCAGAGGCACGAAAGAGTCCGTGCTATTGAGCAAACGCCGGAGGATGGTGGCCAGTTTAGAAATCACGTCGCGCGCCGTGTCCGGATCGAAGCGCACCAGCGATGAAATCGAGTTCAGGGTGTTGAAAAGAAAATGCGGATTGATCTGGTTCTGCAGTGCTTCCATGCGCGCGTGCAACAGCAGGCGCTCTTGCTCCTCCAGTTTTATCTGGATGCGCACGCTATTGAAGATCTTGAGTTCGATGCCGACGGCCATCGCAGACGCCGCATAAATCGCCGCCTCGACCCACAGGCTGCTGCTGTCCATGCTGAAAATAGAATGCGGAAAATATCGCGCCAACTGGCTTTGCACGAAACGCAGACCGAAGATCGTGGTGAAGAACATGATTTGCCAGTCGAACAGTCGCGGCGTAGGCAGGTTGCGGCGGATCAGGCGATAAATGCTGAGATCGATGAAAGGAGAAAATGACCAGATGTCATCCTTGTCCAACGCCATGGTGCGCAGTTGCCCGGCGATAAAGCCGCAAAGCGCGCCGAAAGGCAGCGTCGCCCACTCCCCGTGCAGCAGGGCGGGCACCGACATTAATATGCCTCCCAGGACGCCCGCCCAGCGCCCGCCGATCGCTCCCAGCAAGAGCGCGGTTTCGAAACTCAAATCGCCAGCGAGAAAACTCTTGGCCGAGAAACGGATCCACACGCCGATCATGATCGGCAATCCAAACCATAGCACCAGATAAATCTTCTGGCGCAGCGAACGCTCTTCGCGGAACAGCAAAGACTTAAACTCCACGGAACGCACCAGGCTGCTGGAGACAGCAGCAGCTACGCCCAACTTCACCAGCAGATTGATCCAGATCAGCCGCGGTTCCATGGAATTCTGGCGAGCACGATTGCCCGCGAGAAAACTGTAGCACGAAGCAGAGGGCCAGCCGGAATCATAAAGCGATTCCATCGACTCTGTTCAGTATCCTTTCTGCTTGTCGACGATAAACAACAACGGCTCGCGTGCCAGATAGCGTCGAAGATTTTCCGAGAACAATGCGTAATGGCGCTCCCAGAGTTTTTCCGTAAGGCCCGCGGTGTGCGGCGTGATCAGCAGGTTTTCGAGCTCCCACAGCGATGAGCTGGCTGGAAGCGGCTCCTGCTCGAAGACATCGAGTGCCGCGCCTGCGATGCGGCGGTTCCGTAGGGCGTCGGCAAGCGCGATCTCATCCACCTGCGGACCACGGCCCACATTGATCAAATAAGCATCCGGCCGCATGGCGGCCAAGCGATCCGCATTCATTAACCCCCGCGTTGCCGGGGTAAGCGGTGCGGCCACCACCACGTAATTCGACTGAGCCAGTAGATCGTTGATCTCCGCTGGAGCATAGACTGCGGCGACGCCTTCGGGCATATTTTTCTCAGGATGTTCCCGCACGGCAATCACCCGCATCCCCAGAGCCGAGGCCATGCAGGCCACCTTGCGCCCGATGCTGCCGACGCCAATCAGACCGAGCGTCGCGCCCGCCACCTCGCGCGGCCGGGTGCCATGGTTCCAGAGTGCATCCTGTCCCCAAGTACGCCGCTGTTGGAGAAGCGCCGCTTGTGGAATCTTTTTGGCCAGCGCAAAGATGAGCGCGACCACGTGCTCGGCGACCACCGGACCGTGCACCTCGTGAGCATTGGTTAGAACTACATCGCTCTTCACCATCTCCGGGAAGAGCAACTGGTGGACAGCCGCGGTGGGCGCGTGAATCCAGCGCAGTTTGTGCGCCGCCCTGAACTGCTCGGGGCGGAGCGAGAATGCGAAGATAACCTCCGAGTCGCGAATCTCCTCTTCGGCGCCCTCGTAGCGAGCCAGGTGGACAATCTCCAGAGCGGGGAACTCTTTGCGCAACCGCTCGGCAAACCACGTTGGAGCGTTCCAAAGATCGAACCGGTGGTGCACCACCATCAGCAGCTTCATGGCTGCGAAGATTTAATCACAGGACGGAACCTTGGATACAAATTTCGAACAAGAATCCGGGTAAAGGCGTCCCCATGTGAAAAACAAATAGGAACTTCGAAAAGAGTTGCGGAGTCTTATGAAGGTAAAATGGCCTGTACCCGGACCGAAGATGCCGGGACCTGCGGAGGGCACCATGCGCCACGTCAGCTGCATTTTCCTGGCGCGTTCACAACCAGTCTTTCGTTGCAGGCGCAGCTGCAAACTCCGCCCCAGCCGCCTCAGACCGCCCGCCAGGCATTGATCGAGATGTTCATGGGCAAGGACCCCGACGCCTTCGCCAAACATTTGCCGGAAAGTGCGCGCCGGGCCCTGATCCGCAAGGGCGCGACCCCAGAAACCTCCATGGTGCAACGGATTTCCATGATCGGGCGCCAAATGACCGCGCAGGGCGAACACCTCGAGACCTTCGATGTGGGGCCAGCTTTGCTGACATCGGAGCAAGACGGACGCGAGAAGGTTGAAGTGATCGTCGAACACGATAATTTGATGGGGGAAAACGACGAGATTGAATTATCGATTCATGTCTACCGTAATGGAGAGCCAGAATTCTTGCCGGTAATCCCGCGCCTGATTTTTTCCATGATCCAGGAAAAAGAAATCTGGCGGCTGAGTGAAGCGACGCTGGCCGTGCACGTTCCACTTACGGATCCCGATTACCTCAAGGGCGTACGCAAGAAAGAAGACGAAGAGAATGAAAGAATGGCCTCGATGCGCGTCAGCATGATCGCTTCGGCCGAACTGAGCTACTCGTCCAAACACCCTGATCGCGGATACACGTGTGTCTTAACCGACCTATTCGGTAAGGGCGACACGCCAGGTATTCCAGATCAGCCCACCGAGGTCTATACACCTGACTCGGCCGCTGATGAATCCAGCGGATACCATTTCTCGATCTCTGGTTGCGATGGAAATCCTGCTTCCAGATTCCAAATTACTGCGGTGCCCATCGAATCCGATTCAGCGATGAAAGCTTTCTGCGCTAACGAATCAGGGACAGTGCGTTTCGACGCTAACGGAAAAGGCGCCGCCTGCTTGAGCCATGGACAGGTTCTCAACCGCTCAGCCAGCCAGATGGATTGAGGGTTCAAACAGAGAGGTTCAGCCCCGTCGGAAGTTTTATTTATTCTTCAGAAAAGCGCGCAGATCCGTTCCCGTCATTTCTTTCGGCTCATCGACTCCCAGGATTCCGAGCATGGTCGGCGAGATATCCCGTAGCGAGCCATTGGGTTTCAGCGTGAACCGCTGAGCATCTTCCCCGACCACGATGAACGGCACAGGATTGGTGGTATGCGCCGTATGCGGACCACCGGTCGCGGGGTCGATCATCATTTCGGCATTGCCGTGATCGGCGGTGATAAGCATGGCGCCGCCTTTCGCGCGCACGACGGCTTCGATCCGGCCCAGGCAGGCGTCCACGGTTTCGACGGCCTTTATCGTGGGCTCAATTTTACCGGAATGTCCGACCATGTCCGCGTTCGCGAAGTTGACGATGATTACGTCAAACGTTCCCTCTTCCGTGGCCTTTATGACGGCATCGGCAATGCCTGCAGCGCTCATCTCCGGCTTCAGATCGTAAGTCGCGACCTTCGGCGACTGCACCATCACGCGCTCTTCGCCGGGGAATGGCTGCTCCACGCCGCCATTGAAGAAATATGTAACGTGGGCGTACTTCTCAGTCTCAGCCACGCGCAGGTTGCGCATCTTGAGACCGCCCATCACATTGGCCAGGATGTTCGCCATCGATTCCGGTGGAATCACAACTGGCAGGCTGAAATTCTTGTCATACCGCGTCATGCATACGTAGTGCAGATTCTTCGGAGCGCGGTCGCGAGGGATTGTAACGTCGAGATCGGCCGCGCCCGGAAGATCGCTGCCACCCGTCGCATTCAGGCCGCTGTTACGAGCCAGCGCGCGCGTGATCTGGCGCACGCGATCGGCGCGGAAATTGAAGCAGATGCACGCATCGTCATCACGAATCGTTGCTAGCGGCTGGCCGTTCTTGTCGGTGCAAACAAACGGAATGACGAACTCGTCAGTCACGCCCTTGTTGTAGGAATCTTTCATCCCTTGCACCGGATCGGCGCACTTGCCGCCTTCGGCGTCGCCCAAGACCATCGCGTTGTAGGCCTTGGCGATGCGCTCCCAGCGCCGGTCGCGGTCCATCGCGTAGTAACGGCCGTTTACCGTGGCAATCTTGCCGGAGTTGTACTCGCGCATTGTTTGCTGCAATTGTTCGAGATAGCCAGCGCCGTTGGTGGGCAGCGTGTCGCGGCCGTCCATGAAAGCGTGGACGAAAACACGGTCCACGCCATTCTCCTTCGCCATCTTCAGCAGGGCGTAGAGATGAGCTTGCTGCGAGTGCACGCCGCCGTCGGAGACCAGTCCGAACAGATGCAGCCGCCGTTCGCCCACGCGCGCATGCTTCATGGCCGCAAGCAGCACGGGGTGCGAGAAGAACTCTCCATTCCGGATCATCAGATCGATGCGCGTGATGTCCATGTGAACGATGCGCCCGGCGCCAATGTTGAGATGCCCAACCTCGCTGTTGCCCATCTGCCCTTCGGGCAGGCCGACGAAAGGCCCGCTGGTGTGAATCAGCGTGTTGGGATACTCGCGCAGCAAGCGGTCATAGGTGGGCTTGCGCGCGAGCGCGATCGCGTTCGCTTTGGTCTCGGCGCGGTAACCCCAGCCGTCGAGGATGATGAGGATGAGCGGTTTAGGTCTAGGCATTTTTCACCACGGAGACACGGAGGCACGGAGAAGGCATGGGAAAGAGAATTTTATAAGGGATGCTGGCTTCCCGGTTTGGGACAAGGGCCTGTTTACTCGCTGGCACCCCGCTCCCCCTCTGTCTATTAGAATCATCATGTTAGCGAGAAAACGCGCAATAATCTCTTGGAATCGACAGCTTGCGAGCAAAATCTTGTGAACAAAGGACTTAGCTTTGCTGCGCTCGAGTTTTCCGCACTGCCTCCGCTATCATGATCAGCTATTGGGGCTGTGGAAGGCAAGGTTAGATGTCACCGAGGGTTGTGGAATTGAGCTTTCCTGCTTTCACGTCAATCTCGCTTTTTGAGTGTAATGGCTTATTACTCAACAAACGGGCTCTCACCTTGGCGCGTAAGGCGAAGGAAAAGCCGCCCAGACCTCGGGCGGCTGGCTGTTTGCAGGTGTTCCTCGCGAGGGGCAGAACGGATCGCGATTCCGTCAATCGTGTCCCATGGCGGACTACTTCTGAGGTTCGATCTTCTCGATCACGATTGCGGTCGACCCTCCCCGTTCAAACACCTTCCCAACAGCCGTGACCTTCTGTCCGGCGAACGGTAAGAGCCGATCGTTCTGCCCGCTCGATGGAGTCGTGTCCGCAATGGGCCAGTAGATGGCGCCGCTGTCGGTCAAAATCACCAAGGGAGAACCAGCCTTGGCGCACGCCGTGGCACACTCGGCGCTGATCGGTTTCTTCAGACCCTTGGTGAAGGCGCAAGCCGAATCCAGGACGTAGCCTTTAATAGTAGCCGACTTGCCGGTGTCGTTACTCCAGGCTAGAATCCCGGCGACCATGGCCATCGCCAACGAAATCTTCACTGCATTACGAAAATTCATTTGTCGATCCTCCTTGGAAATACCGCGATAAGCTACTCACTGCGCTCTCGCGGGACAATAGTTCGAAACCACTATGATCTACGTGTATGCGCGAAAACCAGGAGCATAGTCCCTTAAAACCGAGAGATTGCTGCTGAAAAAATCGCCTTCGGTCAAAAGAGCGAAATCGCAAGAAACATCTCCGAAGAGATACGTGATCGCTTCAAGACGGACCAGCCTATCCGCCATAATTCAGCGCCTTCAATCCCAGGAACCGGGCCGAATCTCCCAACTCCGATTCAATCCTCAGCAACTGGTTGTACTTGCAGATGCGGTCGGTGCGGGAGGCTGAGCCGGTCTTGATCTGGCCCGCGCCGGTGGCCACGGCAAAGTCCGCGATGAACGTGTCTTCAGTCTCGCCGGAGCGATGCGAGATCACCGACGTGTAACCATTCCTCCGCGCGAGGTCGATCGCATCCAAAGTCTCGCTCACCGTGCCGATCTGGTTCAGCTTGATCAGGATGGAATTGGCGATTCCTTTCTCGATGCCTTCGGCGAAGATCTGAATGTTGGTGACAAAGATGTCGTCGCCCACCAGTTGGATTTTGCTGCCGAGTTCTTTGGTCAGGTTCTGCCAGCCGTCCCAGTCGTCTTCCGAGAGTCCGTCTTCGAGCGAAACGATGGGATAGTCGTTCACCCACTTGGCATAGAACTTCACCATGTCGTCGGAGCTCTTGGCGGATTTGTCCGACTTCTTGAAGACGTACTTGCCGTCCTGATAGAACTCACTGGCCGCGGGATCGAGAGCTATCGCGATCTCTTCCCCGGGCTTGTAACCAGCCTGCTGAATCGCTTCCAGCACAACTTCGATGGCTTCGACGTTCGACTTTACCGAAGGCGCGAATCCGCCTTCATCGCCGACCGCGGTGTTGTAACCGCGTTTTTTCAGAACGCCCTTAAGTGTGTGGAAAACTTCCACGCCCCAGCGCAGGGCCTCGGAAAACGAAGGCGCGCCCACCGGCATCACCATGAATTCCTGGAAGTCGACGTTGTTGTCGGCGTGGGCGCCGCCGTTGAGGATGTTCATCATGGGCGTGGGCAAAGTGTTGGCGCCCGCGCCGCCGAGGTAACGATAGAGCGGCAGGCCGTATTCCGCCGCAGCCGCGCGCGCCGCCGCCATGGAGACAGCAAGGATTGCGTTTGCACCCAGCCGCGCTTTGTTCTCCGTACCATCGAGTTCGATCATCTTCTGGTCGAGCGCGCGCTGATCGGCGGCATCCCAGTTGGCCAAGGCATCCGCGATCTCGCCGTTGACGTTCTCCACCGCTTTGAGCACGCCTTTGCCGAGAAAACGCGCGTTGTCGCCATCGCGAAGTTCGACGGCCTCGTGCTCGCCAGTCGATGCGCCGCTGGGAACAATAGCTCGTCCGATAATACCGCTCGCCAGTTGCACATCGGCTTCCACAGTAGGGTTGCCGCGCGAATCCAGCACCTCGCGCCCAATGATTGCGCTTATATTTGTCATGAAGTCTTTTCCGTCCTTCCGCTCTGCAATGGATTTCTTATCTGTTAGGTAGCCAATACCCTTGTATGTCTTCCCTTGAATTGATTCCGAAACCCTCGATTATAGCGGATGGTAGTTCACAGAAATGTGCCAGCGCTCACGGCCAGGGATGAACATTGCCCGGATTGGAACTGGACCACACGCCAGACCCTTGTCTTTGCTGGTTCCCGAGACCACCCCCGTATTGTCCTGGGGCTTCATGCTGGTCTAGAGTCGAAAGGAACAATGGGATATCTTAAGTAGTCGCAAGACCTGTGGAGGAGTTATGAAGAAGTGGACAGTTCTACCCGGCACCCTACTGTTGGCAGCGATGGCGGCAGCGCAGGCCAGTGCGCCCGTACCGGCCGGCACGGCCCTGATGGTCAAGCTGGAAACAACTCTGGCCACCTTCTCCAATAAGGCCGGCGATCCTTTCCAGGCACGCTTGACGCAGGCTATCGTGCTCGGCGGCAAAACTGTGATTCCTGCCGGAGCCATGGTGGAAGGCCGCATCACCAAGGTGGCCGAACCACGCCGCATCTTGGGTAAGCCGACCATCGGAATTCTGACCGAAGCGCTGGTCCTGCCCACCGGTGAGCGTTTCTTCCTGGATGCAACCTTGGTCGATACTAATATTCCGGGCACGGATGTAAATCAGGAAGGCGAGTTCAAAGGATCTGGTCATGATCGCCGCGACCAGATGGAAACCGGTGGCGGCACGGCCGGAGGCATGCTGATTGGCGGCCTCATCGGCGGTCCGCCGGGAGTAGTCATCGGCGGAGTCGTTGGCGCAGGCGCAACCGGAGCCCACTGGCTGAGCAAGCATCGTTCGGCCACGATGCCTGCCGGAACGACTCTGACAATCGAACTTAACCGGCCGCTGGCGATGACTCCGTCCGTGGCCAGTTCAGGACAGTAACTAAATTTCATCTATCGAATAACGCCGGTGCCACATGCTTCCGGCGTTACCCTGTCTCCGAGGGCCGGCCATTCCATGCTTACATCCCGGCTGCCAGTTCCCATTCGCTCAGCAACTGCAGTTCGATCCAGCCTTCTACCGGCAAAGCATCCACGGGCAAGCGGTTATGCCAAAGGCTGAAGCGCAGCCGGAGCCGGCTGGTCGGGGCAATGGCCGCAGCGCCAGGCTTGGACTGGGCCACCGCGCTACTACTCGTTCCGGGGTTCGCCGGCGAGACAGGTTTCGCGAGCAGCCAACTGAGGGGCAAACGGAATTCAAAGTTGCGCAACAGGGCTGCCTTAGCGCTCTCCTCGTTCTTGTTCGACGCAGCGGACGACGATTCCTCCCGCCCGTCAACCTTCCACTCCGTCATCTGGCGGTCTTGCAGTTTGGCATCGAGCCGCAGAGTCCGCCGTGGGCGCGCTTCTCCGCTCGCCCACGATTCCAGATTCACCACCAGATCGAGTTGCATATCCGGAACCGGACCGGCAAAATCCAAGCGTCCGTAAACAAACGTGCTGTCG